>OJJM01000070.1_pt1 | contig 38202 bp, 36 predicted proteins | sample 1596341 | NCBI WGS metagenome assembly OJJM01 (sample SAMEA4350148, study PRJEB24818) | metagenome | biome: human; feature: gut; material: faeces | place: Denmark | collected 2013-09
GTGCTGGCGCACAATCACCCGTCCGGTGAAGTCACACCCAGAAAGGCAGACAGGCTTATCACCGAACGTCTGGTACAGGCACTGGCCCTGGTGGATATCCGGGTACCGGACCATCTGATAGTTGGTGGCAGTCAGGTTTTCTCTTTTGCGGAACACGGTCTGCTTTAACCCGTCACAACCACATCACACCTGTTTTCACTTTTATCTTCTGTCTTCAGAGGTATCCCATTATGAAAATCATCACCCGTGGTGAAGCCATGCGTATTCACCAACAGCATCCTGCATCCCGTCTTTTTCCGTTCTGTACCGGCAAATACCGCTGGCACGGCAGCACTGAAACGTATACCGGTCGTGAAGTGCAGGATATTCCCGGTGTGCTGGCCGTGTTTGCTGAACGCCGTAAGGACAGTTTTGGCCCGTATGTCCGGCTGATGAGCGTCACTCTGAACTGAGTCAGTAAGGGCATTCTGATGAGCAGAATTATCACCACCACCGTGTATACACTGCATGAGCTATCCTCCACCGCACAGGAAAAAGCCCGCGACTGGTACCGTCAGCATCATGCTGACAGCAACTGGTATGAAAACGTGTATGAGGACTTCAGGGAGGTCTGTGGCATTTTCGGAATTGACCTCCGCCAGCGCGTTTTCCGGCTCAGCAACGGCAGGTTTATGGAAGAGCCGTGCATCTGGTTCAGCGGATTCTGCAGTCAGGGGGACGGAGCCTGTTTTGAAGGGCGCTGGCACTGGCAGCCAGCGACACCCCGGAAAATCAGGGAATATGCCCCTCAGGACCGTGAGCTTCATCGTATCGCGGATGCCCTGCAGGCGGTACAGAAGCGTAACTTCTGGCAGTTACAGGCTGAAATCAGTCACCGGGGACGTTACTGCCATCCGTACAGCATGGATATCACCGTCACCCGGAACAGTCCGACTGGTCAGGCACTGACAGCCGATGCGGAAGCCGCTGTCAGCGAAGCCCTGCGCGACCTGGCCTTCTGGCTGTACCGCCAGCTGGAAAACGAGTACGACTGGCTGACCTCAGACGCCGCTGTAGATGAGGCCATTCACATCAATGCATATACCTTCACCGAAGCCGGTCTCCACGCCGGCTGACCTGTCATCGTTAAACTATCATTCACCAATTTTTTGTGAGGATTTGATCGTGTCAGACACACTCCCCGGGACAACACTTCCCGACGACAATCACGACCGCCCCTGGTGGGGGCTGCCCTGCACCGTGACGCCCTGTTTCGGGGCACGTCTGGTGCAGGAGGGTAACCGGTTGCATTACCTTGCCGACCGCGCCGGTATCAGAGGCCTGTTCAGCGATGCAGATGCGTACCACCTGGACCAGGCCTTTCCGCTGCTGATGAAACAACTGGAACTCATGCTCACCAGCGGTGAACTGAATCCCCGCCATCAGCATACCGTCACGCTGTATGCAAAAGGGCTGACCTGCAAAGCCGATACCCTCAGCAGTTGTGGTTACGTTTATCTGGCTGTTTATCCGACGCCCGAAATGAAAAATTAACTCTCCAGAATAGCCTTCTGCTACGGCCTGGTGTTTTCACCACGCCACTTTTCCATTTTTATATCTGCATATCAGGAAAATCTTCAGTATGAAAACATTACCTGTATTACCCGGGCAGGCGGCCAGTTCTCGCCCGTCTCCTGTTGAAATCTGGCAGATACTGCTGTCCCGACTGCTGGACCAGCACTATGGCCTCACACTGAATGACACACCTTTCGCCGATGAACGTGTGATTGAGCAGCATATTGAGGCAGGCATTTCACTGTGTGATGCGGTGAACTTTCTCGTGGAAAAATACGCGCTGGTGCGTACCGACCAGCCGGGATTCAGCGCCTGTACCCGCTCTCAGTTAATAAACAGCATCGATATCCTCCGGGCTCGCAGGGCGACCGGCCTGATGACCCGCGACAATTACAGAACGGTAAATAACATTACCCTGGGTAAGTATCCGGAGGCGAAATGATGACACTGGAAGCCGACAGCGTTAACGTACAGGCGCTGGATATGGGGCACATTGTCGTTGACATTGATGGTGTTAATATCACTGAACTGATTAATAAGGCCGCTGAAAACGGTTATTCACTCCGCGTGGTGGATGACCGTGACTCTACCGAAACACCGGCAACTTATGCCAGCCCTCACCAGTTGCTGTAAGACAATGCAGTGATACAGGGTATAGTGCCATTAACCACAGAAACAGCACTGTTGTCCTGTATTAAGCAGGCAAGAGAAGATGTCCTTACCCTGCGCCATCTGCAGCTTCTGCACCAGAACCGGTGAATCTCACTCAACAGGCTTCATTTCTCCTGACGCCAGCCTGAATACAGCTGGCGTTTTCATTTATAAACAGAAAGGAAAACCGATAATAATGGAATGGACGCCCCGACCATGAAGCAACGGTAGGATATTACTGATAAACCTTCCAGTGGAGGTGCGTTATGGCCGTTTTAACGATTAGCATTGACCTGACAAAAAATGAATTCCAAATCCACGGTCTGGGTAGGAACAGAAAAATCTAAGCTCAGAAAACGGATTAAAGTAAGCGTCAACGGAGCACCGTATTGACGCTTATTTATTGGTGAGAACTACGTTCCATGGCAGGAGTTCGTCAACACGGTTGGAGGGCCATTCCGGCAGTATGCTCAGAATATGGCGCAGATACGCTTCCGGATCGATACCGTTCAGACGGCAGGTGCCTGCTTTTCTGGCAACAAGCAGGAATCTCAGCGCTGAAGCAGGAATTAGAGGTAAAAACGCCCTACCGGGCCATGAATCACCCGGTCATTGGAGTAGTAACCAAAGCAGATTTAGCCAGCATGGAACAAATATCTTTGGTGAAAAGTTGGTTACGGGAAGCTGGAGCGCACAACGTGTTAGTAACCAGTGCAGTTAATAACAATGGAGTTACAGAACTTTTTGCCTTGCTGCATACAGAAGAAGGCTGTTGTTAATTTCGATTGGTTCTCGGATGAGAATGATGACGGTGATACACAGATAAGAATCAATGAGCAATGAGGGTTGCCGGGCAACCCTCATTGAATAAAACGGGAATTACTTCGCTTCGCCGTTTTTCATTTCGCCCATAGCTTTCAGCTTTTTGGAGATATCGCGGCGTTCTTTGGAGAGCTCGGCATTTTTGATGATGTAATCGTCAACGCGATCTTCATAGTCACCTTTCATGCTGGCGATGATGCCCTGGATTGCTTCAACGCTCATCCCCGGCTTGATGTAATCGCTCAGGTTGTCCAGCAGCAGGACGCGCTTCTGGTTGTCACGGATCTTTTTCTCAACGTCCTGAATTTCACGTTGCAGTTTGTTCTTACGACGGAACAGACGAACAAATTCCAGTACGTCCTGGAATGAAGGCTTGGTAGTTTCCATTTTTATACCCCTGATAATGTGAGAGTCGGATTCGTTTAAGCAACCGCTATTCGTTAGGGCCAACATTACTCATAGCTGCCGCAGATGACAATGCTTTTATCCCTTTTCACTATCATACCCTTTATCCTTGCTGAATCGAAGCAGCAGCAAGATGATTCTGAAGTTCAGGAATTATTTGCGCAAGGCCCGGCAAATCAGATTCGATAGCAACTCAAGCTGATGCGCCGTTTCCATGTTCAGCCACACATAACCATAGATTGGTGTTTCCACAACCTTCAGGTCATGGTGGTTATTGAGCAACTGACGCAGCTCTTCCACAGCATCGTTCAATTTTTCCGTATTGGCAAAAACCGGCTGCGGATTACCTTCGTACAGCGCATGAACAAGGCTCAGCAGTATTTGCTGCATCATGTGCTGGGTATCACGAAGTTTTTGCGCGTTCAATAACACGAAATGGCTGGGGCGCGTGGCCCAGTATGCATTGATTTGCAACTCCAGCATACAAACCAGATTGCGGTTAATGGTCTGGATACCTTCATATATCGATTTTGGAATACGGGTTTCTTTGCTGGCGGGCGCAATCAGTCCACGCATTTTCACGGCATCGGTCAGGAGTTTTTGTAGATGGCTTTCCAGACGTGGGCGTTCGAGTAAGTTCGGTGAGAATGCAGATTGATAGACCCGATTATACTCGGTCAGACTTTTCGCCAGTTGAATGCGCCAGTGGATGAACGCCCGTTGTGGCCAGATACCGGTAAACAACATTGCCAGTAAAGAGCCGAGGATCACATCGCCGCTTCGCCATAACGCCGTATCAATTTCACCTGTCGGGGAACCCACAACAATTGCCAGCGTCACCCCAATCAATAAACCTTGATACGGTTTCTTGCCCAGCGCCAGCCAACCGCAAAGGAACATGGCCGCCGCGCACCAGACTAACATCAGCGGTAACGAGATTAACTCCAGTTGCAGAGCGATAAGACCTAAAATCGAACCCAACACCGTACCGCCAATACGCTCAAAGGCGCGAGGGACAACGTTACCCCAGAACGAGATTGGCCCCATAATCACCACCATGGTGACCAGCGGCCAGGTGCTTTCCGGGATAGTAAACAGGCGGATAATGAGAAAAGTGAGCAGGAATGCCAGCGCGACCCGAGTACCATGCACAATGCGGTAATGGCGGTATACCCGGATTTCAAACGGGCTTAATGACTTATCGGCACGCACGCAGAAACTCCGTAATGAGATTAAAAGCGCTCATAACTCATCTGTCGGCCAGAAGGCGCGCCTCTGAATTATCCGACGGACAAACCGGGAACAGTGTAATTTCCCGGCAGGAGCGAAAAAATTGAAAGGCGCATCTTACTCTTTTCGCTTTCAAAAAAAAGAGTGGTCATCGCGTTAACACACCGCCCTGAGATGAATTAGTGATGTTTTGGCTGCACCGCAACATACATTTCGATATCCCAGTACCCATCTTCCGCGCCATTGTTCAAATAAACCTCGAAGCAGGGCTTTGGTAACATTTCATAAGCACTGTCCTGCAAGAGACTATTAAAGAACTGATACCAGGGTTTAGCAAAATCATCACCGACTACACGAGCTACCGCCACCGCATACTGACCACCTGTAATTTCTGTCAGAATGACGCCCTCACTGTTTTCGGGAAGCGTAAAGTAACCCGGCACCGTCACGACGGTGTCGCAGCGTAATTTTTCGGCGGGTGTTTCATCTGGATTGTCGTAATAGACAGCAACCCACTCCTTCGGCACAATATTTTTGCTATCTACCCACATCATCAACTGCTCAAAGCCTTTCTTTACCGTCTGTTCCCACGGGCCAACGAGATGGAAACCTGCAACGGTACGTTTCTCTTCCTGCTTAATCTCGTAGTTCATGACGCCTCCATTGATACTGTTTTTATATACAGTATAGTTGCAAAATTAAAACCACAAGGAATGAGTGTTGATTATGCGAGCAGACTCGCACTCCTGCCAGTCTGCTGCAAAAGAAAGGTCAGGCCTTATGGTGGAAATAATCACTCAGGCGAGAAAACATGCTGCCTTCCCCGACAGATTCCAGGGTAACCAGCGGCCAGTGCGCCACCTGTTTATCACGGTCGTAAAGTTCAATTTCCCCTACCCGCTGATGGGCGCTAATTGGCGCGGTGAGTTCTTTACCATCAAGGGTATATTTGGCTTTGATATGTGGAATTTCGGCTTTCGGTAGCACCATCCAGAACTCTTGTTCCGTTCCCAGGTCGATATTTTCTTTATCGCCATACCAGATGCGTTCCGTTCCGACCTTTTTCCCACGGTGCAAAATTTGCACCGTAGTAAAGTTATGTTGCCCCCAACGCAGTAATTTTCTTGCCTCTTCCTCACGACCTTTTGCACTGTCAGCCCCCATTACCACTGCAATGAGACGACGCTGCCCATCTACAGCCGAAGCAATGAGATTAAACCCGGCACCAGAAGTATGACCCGTTTTCAGGCCGTCAACATTCATGGTTTTATCCCACAACAACCCGTTACGGTTTTGCTGGGTGATACCGTTCCAGGTGAGACTTTTCTCACTGTACATATGATAAAACTCGGGCTCGCCGTGGATGATAGCACGAGAAAGCACAGCTAAATCATAAGCCGAGCTATGCTGGCCAGGTGCATCCAGACCATGCACTGTTTCAAAATGCGTATCCTTGAGATGCAGCTTCTCGGCATAGTTGTTCATCATTTCAACAAACTGCCGTTGCCCACCGGCAATATAGTCAGCCAGAGCAACACAAGCGTCATTTCCGGAATCCACAATTAAACCACGGCTTAAATCACGTACCGATACGCGATCGCCCTCTTTCAAAAACATCAGTGAAGAACCGACAAACACCGGATTATCTTTCGCCCACGCATCGCGCCCCACGGTGACAATATCGTCTGGCGTAATGCGATGACTATCGATAGCGCGATCCACGACATAACCCGTCATCAGCTTTGTCAGGCTGGCGGGATTGCGCTGTTGATGCTCATTACCCGCGGTGAGGATCTGACCGGTGGTGTAATCCATCAATACCCAGGACCCGGCATGAATCTCTGGAGGCTGAGGTGAAAAAGGAATGTTTTCCGCCGCAAAACCAGACGATAAGTTAAAAACGAACAAAGAAGCAGCAATAATAAGACGGCGTTTCAACAGCAAACCCTCAGGAGTTTCAAATAGCTGTTCTTTTTACGGAAATACTTATGAACTGGCTGGAATAAAGTGCAAGAAAATGTGACTACCCTCTCATTTTTATCTGACATGATCTGTTGCCACTCGCTGCCAAATTGTGGCGCTAAAGCTGATTAGCACGGTGATATTTGATACTCTGGCAGACAGCAGAAATAACGGATTTAACCTAATGATGAATGACGGTAAGCAACAATCTACCTTTTTGTTTCACGATTACGAAACCTTTGGCACGCACCCCGCGTTAGATCGCCCTGCACAGTTCGCAGCCATTCGCACCGATAGCGAATTCAATGTCATCGGCGAACCCGAAGTCTTTTACTGCAAGCCCGCTGATGACTATTTACCCCAGCCAGGAGCCGTATTAATTACCGGTATTACCCCGCAGGAAGCACGGGCGAAAGGAGAAAACGAAGCCGCGTTTGCCGCCCGTATTCACTCGCTTTTTACCGTACCGAAGACCTGTATTCTGGGCTACAACAATGTGCGTTTCGACGACGAAGTCACACGCAACATTTTTTATCGTAATTTCTACGATCCTTACGCCTGGAGCTGGCAGCATGATAACTCGCGCTGGGATTTACTGGATGTTATGCGTGCCTGTTATGCCCTGCGCCCGGAAGGAATAAACTGGCCTGAAAATGATGACGGTCTACCGAGCTTTCGCCTTGAGCATTTAACCAAAGCGAATGGTATTGAACATAGCAACGCCCACGATGCGATGGCTGATGTGTACGCCACTATTGCGATGGCAAAGCTGGTAAAAACGCGTCAGCCACGCCTGTTTGATTATCTCTTTACCCATCGTAATAAACACAAACTGATGGCGTTGATTGATGTTCCGCAGATGAAACCCCTGGTGCACGTTTCCGGAATGTTTGGAGCATGGCGCGGCAATACCAGCTGGGTGGCACCGCTGGCGTGGCATCCTGAAAATCGCAATGCCGTAATTATGGTGGATTTGGCAGGAGACATTTCGCCATTACTGGAACTGGATAGCGACACATTGCGCGAGCGTTTATATACCGCAAAAACCGATCTTGGCGATAACGCCGCCGTTCCGGTTAAGCTGGTGCATATCAATAAATGTCCGGTGCTGGCCCAGGCGAATACGCTACGCCCGGAAGATGCCGACCGACTGGGAATTAATCGTCAGCATTGCCTCGATAACCTGAAAATTCTGCGTGAAAATCCGCAAGTGCGCGAAAAAGTGGTGGCGATATTCGCGGAAGCCGAACCGTTTACGCCTTCAGATAACGTGGATGCACAGCTTTATAACGGCTTTTTCAGTGACGCAGATCGTGCAGCAATGAAAATTGTGCTGGAAACCGAGCCGCGTAATTTACCGGCACTGGATATCACTTTTGTTGATAAACGGATTGAAAAGCTGTTGTTCAATTATCGGGCACGCAACTTCCCGGGGACGCTGGATTATGCCGAGCAGCAACGCTGGCTGGAGCACCGTCGCCAGGTCTTCACGCCAGAGTTTTTGCAGGGTTATGCTGATGAATTGCAGATGCTGGTACAACAATATGCCGATGACAAAGAGAAAGTGGCGCTGTTAAAAGCACTTTGGCAGTACGCGGAAGAGATTGTCTAATTTGAAGCCTCCGCCGCTGGTACGGCGGAGGACAATGTTGAGTCAGGCTTTTTGAACGGTGATGCTCCACGCTGCATCGCCAATCTGCTGATAATCGGTGATGGCATGTCCTTCTTCTGCCGCCCACTGTGGGATTGCTTCAGTTGCCTGGGTGCAATCAAACTCAATCACTAACTCATCGCCGCTGACCATTTCTGCCAGAGCTGCTTTTGCTTCTATGAGTGGAAACGGACAGACCTGCGTCACCACATCCAGCTTTTTAATCACCATCTTTACACCTTACTTAATTTGCCGCAGCAGTTGCCAGTCGCGCCTTACGCTGCGGTCGAACATACACAAGCCAGGACGCAGTCCAGACTCCGAGAATCATAAATACAAGGCCAATCCAGCCCTGCCAGGTCATCATTGCAGTCATAACCAGTCCATTACCGATAGAGCAACCACCTGCAATACTGGCACCGAAGCCCATCAGTACACCACCTAACCCGCTACGTAATGTTGTTTGTGCATCAGCTGCGCGAACGCGGAACTCACGGCTCGCTTTGGCTGCAATAAATGACCCCACGAAGATCCCTAACACCAGGAAAACGCCCCAGTTAATGTATTTCATGTCACCCGCGACCAGAAATTGCAGAATATTGGCCGTTGGGGAAGTGATTCCTAACCCAAACATGCGTCCGGTTGCTTCACTCAGGGGCCAGGCTAAAAGCGCAATCAAACCGATGAGTACAGCAGTGACAAAGGGATGCCAGCGTTTTTCAAACAGAATATGAGCGATCCCGGTTCGGCGCGGCGGTAAGGTCGCGACTTTGAGTTTTGGCTTCTTCAACTCTTTCATCACCACCCAGAGCGTTATCACCAGCAAAACGGCAACCAACGGCCACACAGACAAATTAAAAGTCTCAGCAATAGAGTTATGTTCAGTACTGTAGTGCTGCAAGGTTTGATTTAAACCACTGGCATGTGGAGAACGCATCACCGCACTCATCACCATATAAGTGAAAAGCGCGATCCAACTGCCGATCAATCCCTCACCCGCGCGATACCAGGTCCCGGTGGCACATCCACCCGCCAGAACAATTCCCAGCCCGAAGATATACCCACCTATAACAGTACCAAGCCACGGGAACGCCCCGGCTTCGTAAGTCAGTAGGCCCGCCTGAATTAACGCAAAAACCCCCACGCTTTGTACCGAAATTGCAATCAGCAAGGCGTAAAACATGCGATTATTTTTCACGATATACATATCGCGAAAACCACCTGTCAGGCAAAAACGCCCACGCTGCATGACAAATCCCAGCAGAGCACCACAAATTAGCCCGCTTAATATCATTGAAAACATAAATTAATTAACCAGATGAATGTTAATGAGGAAATTATTCATGACTGGTGGAATGCAGACCAATAACCAAATTCTCTAAATTAGAACAAATGGTTATTAATGAGGAGTTCGATACAAAAGAATAAAAAAACCGGAGCCAAATGTTCATTCGACTCCGGTTTATTATTAGAAAAGATGATTATGCTACGTCTTCGTACTGCGGAACCGGATTACGGAAGCTCTTGGTGACGCAAGCCAGGTAAATCAGACCGATAGCAGCCCAGATCAGACCCAGAACCATTGTGCTTTCTTCCAGGTTAACCCACAGCGCACCAACGGTCAGCGCACCACACATCGGCAGGAACAGATACTGGAAGTGATCTTTCAGCGTCTTGTTACGCTTCTCACGGATCCAGAACTGCGAGATGACCGACAGGTTAACGAAAGTGAACGCCACCAGCGCACCAAAGTTAATCAGCGCCGTTGCCATTACCAGGTCGAAGTTGATTGCCAGCAGGGCAATCGCGCCAACCAGGATGATGTTCATCGCCGGAGTACGCCATTTCGGGTGTACATAACCGAAGAAGCTTTTCGGGAATACGCCGTCACGACCCATTACGTACATCAGACGCGCTACGCCTGCATGCGCCGCCATACCGGACGCCAGTACGGTAATGGTGGAGAAGATCAGCGCGCCAACCTGGAACGCTTTACCCGCAACGTACAGCATGATTTCAGGCTGTGACGCATCCGGATCTTTAAAGCGAGAGATATCCGGGAAGTACAGCTGCAGGAAGTAAGTTGCAAAGATGAAGATCATGCCGCCGATCAGCGCGGTCAGGAAAATCGCACGCGGGATCACGCGCTCTGCATCTTTGGTTTCTTCCGACAGGTTGCTGATGCCGTCAAAGCCGGTAAAGGAGAAGCACAGGATTGTCGCCCCGGTAATCATCGGGATAACATGCGCATCGCCAGACCAGAATGGACGAGTGCTCGCCAGCGTACCAGCGCCTTCACCTTCAAATACGCCATAAACAACCATGCCCAGAATCACCGCGATCAGCACTACCTGCAACACGACGATTACAGTGTTGAAGTTCGCTACGGATTTCAGACTACGCAGGTTAAAGGCGGTCATAAAGGCCACCAGCGCCACCACAAACATCCACGATGGGATGGAAGGCACCAGAGCTTCAAAATAGATTTTCGCCAGTAGAATGTTGATCATCGGCGCGAACAGATAGTCGAGCAGAGAAGACCAACCCACCATAAAGCCGACAGTCGGGCTAATGGATTTCTGGGCGTAAGTGTATGCAGAGCCAGCAGAAGGATAGCGGCGAACCAGCTTCCCGTAGCTCAGAGCCGTAAACAGGATCGCAATCAATGCGAACGCATAGGCTGTCGGCACATGACCATCCGTGAGGCCTGAAACGATACCAAAAGTATCAAACAGCGTCATCGGCTGCATATAGGCAAGACCCATCATTACAACCGGAACTAACGTAAGCGTTTTACGCAATTCCACGCGAGAGGTGTTTGGAGTAACGTTATGCGACATGGTCATTCTCCTTTACGGTGATAACCGTCGCGTAAGCAAAAAATTGCCCCATTTTTTTGGATTCCTCAGCGACAACAACTGTCGATTTTTAGTAAATATCTATCCGGTACGAAGCCCGGCCTCTTGGTATGAATGATTGGTTTGAAGCAAAAAATAACCGACGCTGATGAAACGTCGGTTTTTAGTCATTTTTTGACAGCGGCGCATTGTGCCTAAATGGGGGGGAAATGACAAGAGAATGAGAGGCTTGTCAGAATAATTTTTCTTTAAATGGCTGATTTTCCGTCATCAGATTTTGCATAAACACCGGCGATCGCACTATTTGCTAAAATTTCATCCCGCCACCAGCCACTGGCAAGTCCTGCGGTCTGTTCGTTCCAGCCAATCCAGACGGGTTCAAAGAGAGTTTGGGCGACCACTTTCTTCTCGATTAACGCGCCACTATCGAGAAAACGTTGCGCCAGATAACGGGGTAAATAGCCGCAGCCGAGGCCGCTAATTTGCAGCTCCAGTTTGGTTTTAAAATCGAAAACGGTAATGGCTTCTTGTTCGTCGAGAAGTTGTGATGCCGTAGAAGCGCCTGCCTGCGCAGTATCCCCCACCACAATCGCCCGATATCGCTTAATAATACGACGATTTAACGGCTCTTCTTCCAGGGCTAACGGATGATGAGGCGCGACCGCAAAGACTTGTTCCAGATCGCCCAACCGTGAAAAACCAAACTCACTGGAAGATGGTGGCTCATGCATCGCGCCAACAATAATATCCGCTCGCCCCTGAGTCAGGGCATCCCATGAACCACCGAGTACGCCATTGATAAACTTCAGGCGCGTCACGCTATGATGTTGATAAAAAGCTTCAATCAGTGGCGCAAGCAGAGAAAAAGGAAACGTGTCGTCCACGCCAATCACCAGCTCGTTTTCCCAGCCTTCATGCAGTTTGATCGCCTGCTTTTCCAGTTCTCGCACGGTATGCAGAACTTCCCGCCCCTTCTCTAATAACATTTTTCCGGTACGGGTGAATTTAGCGCGGTGACCGCTACGATCAAGCAATTGAATATTAAGGTCGCTTTCCAGCTTGTGAACGGTGTAACTCAGAGCGGACGGCGTCTTGTAGAGTTTGGCCGACGCCGCCGCAAAACTGCCTTCTTTTTCTAAGGCATCGAGGATCATCAACACATCCAGCAGTGGTTTCATACACGCCCCCTTGCAGTGCATGCGGCGTCCTGCTGGCGTGATCGTTTACTCCAGCGGCATTACCAGCGGATCGGGATACTGGTATTCAAATCCCAGTTCATTACAAATCCGACTGCCATCAATAATCTTACCTTTGCCGCTGTCCAGACTATTTCTGAACTGCGGAGGTTCCAGCCCCAGTAAACGGGCCATCTGCGGATAGAAAACATTACGCGCAGGGTGAGCTGGCGCACATATATTATAGATGTGTCCGCCTTTAGGTGCCTGTAACAACAGAGTGATAGCGCCAATAACATCTTCTAAATGGACTAAATTAACACCATGTTCACCATCAGGCGCGGTTTTTCCGGCAAAGAAGCGTCCGGGATGACGTCCCGGTCCGACCAGTCCCGCAAGACGCAGGATATCGACCGAAGTACCAGGTAAATTGTGCAGCCAGTCTTCGAGTTCTTCTAATACTCGTCCACTGTTGGTTACCGGATTACGCGGGGTGGTTTCTTTCACCGTGCCTTGCGCGTCGCCATAGACAGATGTTGAGCTGGTAAAAATAATGCGGGGAATACGATGGGCCAGCGCGCTATCCACTAACTCTTGTACCGCTTGTAAATAGAACTCATCGCCGGGGCCGCTACGACGTGCCGGAAGCGTAATGACCAGCGCATCGGCATCCATCAGGGCATCCAGATCGTCAGAATCGCAAACTAGCTCAGGCTCCATGCGAAGCAGATAGCTATCAATGCCACTCATTCGGGCCGCTTCGACACCATCTTGTGTGGTTTTACTCCCGGTGACTTGCCAGCCTCGCGCTGAAAGTGACATCGCCAGCGGCATGCCTAACCACCCTAACCCGACAATTGCGACCTTTTTCATCCGTTATCTCCTGATACACCTTAGATCTATAAGGCTACGCTAGCGTATCAAAACTGACAATTCATTCTATGAATGAATCTGTTCAATAATGATAACGACATGCTGCAATGAGCAGTGAATCGTCGGTAACCGCGTATACCAGACGGTGCTCCTCTGTAATGCGTCGGGACCAGAAACCTGACAAATTATGTTTCAGGGGTTCTGGCTTCCCCTTACCTTCAAATGGCGTTCTGCGGGTATCTTTGATAAGTTCATTGATCTTTTTAACAATTCGCTTATCTGTTTCCTGCCAGTACAGATAATCGTCCCATGATTCCTCAGACCAGATTAGTTTCACTCAATGATGTCCTTTTCCGTTCCTTTGCCTGATTTCAGGCTATCGATTGAGTCCATCAATCTCCGGGCGTTAGCGGGGGAGCGCAGTAGATAAGCCGTCTCTTCCAGCGAGTTGTATTCTTCGAGTGACATCAGAACACAAGCCTCTCCATTCTGACGAGTAATAAGGATCGGGGCATGATCTTCAACGGCTTTCATCATTGTTGCCGACAAATTCTGACGCGCTTCGCTGTAGCTAATTGTACGCATGTCAATCTCCTCTTTTGTACAGTTCATTGTACAATGATGAGCGTTAATTAACTATTTATTAATTAGTTTGTAGATCAAGGTATTGTCAGTGAGACGAAAATCCAGGCTTCGCTATTTTTGGTGCCATCAGCTTAGAGGACAGTCCTCTTAGCCCCCTCCTTTCCCCGCTCATTCATTAAACAAATCCATTGCCATAAAATATATAAAAAAGCCCTTGCTTTCTAACGTGAAAGTGGTTTAGGTTAAAAGACATCAGTTGAATAAACATTCACAGAGACTTTTATGACACGCGTTCAATTTAAACACCACCATCATCACCATCATCCTGACTAGTCTTTCAGGCGATGTGTGCTGGAAGACATTCAGATCTTCCAGTGGTGCATGAACGCATGAGAAAGCCCCCGGAAGATCACCTTCCGGGGGCTTTTTTATTGCGCGGTTGATAACGGTTCAGACAGGTTTAAAGAGGAATAACAAAATGACAGACAACACTCGTTTACGCATAGCTATGCAGAAATCCGGCCGTTTAAGTGATGACTCACGCGAATTGCTGGCGCGCTGTGGCATTAAAATTAATCTTCATACCCAGCGCCTGATCGCGATGGCAGAAAACATGCCGATTGATATTCTGCGCGTGCGTGACGACGACATTCCCGGTCTGGTAATGGATGGCGTGGTAGACCTTGGGATTATCGGCGAAAACGTGCTGGAAGAAGAGCTGCTTAACCGCCGCGCCCAGGGTGAAGATCCACGCTACTTTACCCTGCGTCGTCTGGATTTCGGCGGCTGTCGTCTTTCGCTGGCAACGCCGGTTGATGAAGCCTGGGACGGTCCGCTCTCCTTAAACGGTAAACGTATCGCCACCTCTTATCCTCACCTGCTCAAGCGTTATCTCGACCAGAAAGGCATCTCTTTTAAATCCTGCTTACTGAACGGTTCTGTTGAAGTTGCGCCGCGTGCCGGACTGGCGGATGCGATTTGCGATTTGGTTTCCACCGGTGCCACGCTGGAAGCTAACGGCCTGCGCGAAGTCGAAGTTATCTACCGCTCGAAAGCCTGCCTTATCCAGCGCGATGGTGAAATGGAAGAATCCAAACAGCAACTGATCGACAAACTGCTGACCCGTATTCAGGGTGTGATCCAGGCGCGCGAATCAAAATACATCATGATGCACGCACCGACCGAACGTCTGGATGAAGTCATCGCCCTGCTGCCAGGTGCCGAACGCCCAACTATTCTACCGCTGGCGGGTGATCAACAACGCGTAGCGATGCACATGGTCAGTAGCGAAACCCTGTTCTGGGAAACGATGGAAAAACTGAAAGCGCTGGGTGCCAGTTCAATCCTGGTCCTGCCGATTGAGAAGATGATGGAGTGATCGCCATGAGCTTTAACACAATCATTGACTGGAATAGCTGTACTGCGGAGCAACAACGCCAGCTGTTAATGCGCCCGGCGATCTCCGCTTCTGAAAGCATTACCCGCACTGTTAACGATATTCTCGATAACGTGAAAATGCGTGGCGATGATGCCCTGCGGGAATACAGCGCGAAGTTTGATAAAACCACGGTTACCGCGCTGAAGGTGTCTGCTGAGGAGATCGCCGCCGCCAGCGAACGCCTGAGCGACGAGTTAAAACAGGCGATGGCGGTGGCAGTAAAGAATATTGAAACCTTCCACACTGCGCAAAAACTGCCGCCGGTAGATGTAGAAACGCAGCCAGGCGTGCGTTGCCAGCAGGTCACGCGCCCGGTGGCTTCAGTGGGTTTGTATATTCCTGGCGGCTCCGCCCCGCTCTTCTCAACGGTATTAATGCTGGCAACTCCGGCGCGTATTGCGGGCTGTAAAAAAGTGGTGCTGTGCTCACCGCCGCCGATTGCCGATGAGATCCTTTATGCGGCGCAGCTGTGCGGTGTGCAGGACGTGTTTAACGTCGGCGGCGCACAGGCCATTGCCGCGCTGGCGTTTGGTACGGAATCTGTGCCGAAAGTGGACAAAATCTTCGGGCCGGGTAACGCCTTTGTCACCGAAGCAAAACGCCAGGTAAGCCAGCGTCTGGACGGTGCGGCGATCGATATGCCCGCAGGCCCGTCGGAAGTGCTGGTGATTGCTGACAGCGGCGCTACGCCGGATTTCGTGGCTTCTGATTTGCTTTCTCAGGCTGAACACGGCCCGGACTCACAGGTGATTTTACTGACACCTGATGCTGATATGGCGCGTCGCGTTGCCGAGGCCGTCGAACGCCAGTTGGCAGAATTGCCGAGAGCTGAAACCGCCCGTCAGGCACTGAGCGCCAGCCGCCTGATCGTAACCAACGATTTAGCGCAGTGCGTGGAGATCTCCAATCAGTACGGTCCGGAGCACCTGATCATTCAGACCCGCAACGCCCGCGAACTGGTCGATAGCATCACCAGCGCCGGTTCGGTATTTCTTGGTGACTGGTCACCGGAATCGGCAGGTGATTACGCCTCCGGCACTAACCACGTTCTGCCGACTTACGGTTACACCGCCACCTGTTCCAGCCTCGGACTGGCAGATTTCCAGAAGCGCATGACCGTGCAGGAACTGTCGAAAGAAGGTTTTTCCGTGCTGGCGTCGACCATTGAAACACTGGCCGCCGCCGAGCGCCTGACCGCCCACAAAAATGCCGTTACTTTGCGTGTTAACGCCCTTAAGGAGCAAGCATGAGCACCGTGACTATTACCGATTTAGCGCGTGAAAACGTCCGCAACCTGACGCCGTATCAGTCGGCGCGTCGTCTGGGCGGTAACGGCGACGTCTGGCTGAACGCCAACGAATACCCCACTGCCGTGGAGTTTCAGCTCACTCAGCAAACGCTCAACCGCTATCCGGAATGCCAGCCGAAAGTGGTGATTGAAAATTACGCGCAATATGCAGGCGTAAAACCGGGGCAGGTGCTGGTCAGCCGTGGCGCGGACGAAGGTATTGAACTACTGATTCGCGCTTTTTGCGAACCAGGTAAAGACGCCATCCTCTACTGCCCGCCAACGTACGGCATGTACAGCGTCAGCGCTGAAACCATTGGCGTCGAGTGCCGCACAGTGCCGACGCTGGACAACTGGCAACTGGACTTACAGGGCATTTCCGACAAGCTGGACGGCGTAAAAGTGGTCTATGTTTGCAGCCCCAACAACCCCACCGGGCAACTGATCAACCCGCAGGATTTTCGCACCCTGCTGGAGTTAACCCGCGGTAAGGCGATTGTGGTTGCCGATGAAGCCTATATCGAGTTTTGCCCGCAGGCATCGCTGGCTGGCTGGCTGGCGGAATATCCGCACCTGGCTATTTTGCGCACACTGTCGAAAGCTTTTGCTCTGGCGGGGCTTCGTTGCGGATTTACGCTGGCAAACGAAGAAGTCATCAACCTGCTGATGAAAGTGATCGCCCCCTACCCGCTCTCGACGCCGGTTGCCGACATTGCCGCACAGGCGTTAAGCCCGCAGGGAATCGTCGCCATGCGCGAACGGGTGGCGCAAATTATTGCAGAGCGCGAATACCTGATTGCCGCACTGCAAGAGATCCCCTGCGTGGAGCAGGTTTTCGACTCCGAAACCAACTACATTCTGGCGCGCTTTAAAGCCTCCAGCGCAGTGTTTAAATCTTTGTGGGATCAGGGCATTATCTTACGTGATCAGAATAAACAACCCTCTTTAAGCGGCTGCCTGCGAATTACCGTCGGAACCCGTGAAGAAAGCCAGCGCGTCATTGACGCCTTACGTGCGGAGCAAGTTTGATGAGTCAGAAGTATCTTTTTATCGATCGCGATGGAACCCTGATTAGCGAACCGCCGAGTGATTTTCAGGTGGACCGTTTTGACAAACTCGCCTTTGAACCGGGCGTGATCCCGGAGCTGCTGAAGCTGCAAAAAGCGGGCTACAAGCTGGTGATGATCACTAATCAGGATGGTCTGGGAACACAAAGTTTCCCGCAGGCGGATTTTGATGGCCCGCACAACCTGATGATGCAGATCTTCACCTCGCAAGGCGTGCAGTTTGATGAAGTGCTGATTTGTCCGCACCTGCCCGCCGATGAGTGCGACTGCCGTAAGCCGAAAGTAAAACTGGTGGAGCGTTATCTGGCTGAACAAGCGATGGATCGCGCCAACAGTTATGTGATTGGCGATCGCGCGACCGACATTCAACTGGCGGAAAACATGGGCATTAATGGTTTACGCTACGACCGCGAAGCCCTGAACTGGCCGATGATTGGTGAGCAACTCACTAAACGAGACCGTTACGCCCATGTAGTGCGCAACACCAAAGAGACGCAGATTGACGTTCAGGTGTGGCTGGATCGCGAAGGTGGCAGCAAGATTAACACCGGCGTTGGCTTCTTTGATCATATGCTGGATCAGATCGCCACTCACGGCGGTTTCCGCATGGAAATCAACGTCAAAGGCGACCTCTATATCGACGATCACCACACCGTCGAAGATACCGGCCTGGCGCTGGGGGAAGCATTAAAAATTGCTCTTGGCGACAAACGCGGTATTTGCCGCTTTGGTTTTGTGCTGCCGATGGACGAATGCCTTGCCCGCTGCGCGCTGGATATCTCTGGTCGCCCGCACCTGGAATATAAAGCTGAATTTACCTACCAGCGCGTGGGCGATCTCAGCACCGAGATGATCGAACACTTCTTCCGTTCGCTCTCATACACCATGGGCGTGACGCTACACCTGAAAACCAAAGGTAAAAACGATCACCACCGTGTAGAGAGCCTGTTCAAAGCGTTTGGTCGCACCCTGCGCCAGGCCATCCGCGTGGAAGGCGACACCCTGCCCTCGTCGAAAGGAGTGCTGTGATGAACGTGGTGATCCTTGATACCGGCTGCGCCAATTTGAACTCGGTGAAGTCTGCCATTGCGCGTCACGGTTATGAACCCAAAGTCAGCCGTGACCCGGACGTCGTGTTGCTGGCCGATAAACTGTTTTTACCCGGCGTTGGCACCGCACAAGCAGCGATGGACCAGGTGCGTGAGCGCGAGCTATTTGATCTCATCAAAGCCTGTACCCAACCGGTGCTGGGCATCTGCTTAGGGATGCAACTGCTCGGGCGACGTAGCGAAGAGAGCAACGGCGTCGATTTACTGGGCATCATCGACGAAGATGTGCCGAAAATGACCGACTTTGGTCTGCCACTGCCGCATATGGGCTGGAACCGCGTTTACCCGCAGGCAGGCAACCGCCTGTTTCAGGGGATTGAAGGCGGCGCGTACTTTTACTTTGTTCACAGCTACGCAATGCCAGTCAATCCGTGGACCATCGCCCAGTGTAATTACGGCGAACCGTTCACCGCGGCGGTACAAAAAGATAACTTCTACGGCGTGCAGTTCCACCCGGAGCGTTCTGGTGCCGCTGGCGCTAAGTTGCTGAAAAACTTCCTGGAGATGTGATGATTATTCCGGCATTAGATTTAATCGACGGCACCGTGGTGCGTCTCCATCAGGGCGATTACGGCAAACAACGCGATTACGGTAACGACCCGCTGCCGCGCTTACAGGATTACGCCGCACAAGGTGCCGAAGTGTTGCATCTGGTGGATCTGACCGGGGCAAAACATCCGGCTAAACGTCAAATCCCGCTGATTAAAACCCTTGTCGCGGGCGTTAACGTCCCGGTGCAGGTTGGCGGCGGTGTGCGTAGTGAAGAAGACGTGGCGACGTTACTGGAAGCGGGCGTTGCACGCGTGGTGGTCGGTTCCACCGCGGTGAAATCACCAGAAATGGTGAAAGGCTGGTTTGAACGTTTCGGTGCTGATGCCTTAGTGCTGGCGCTGGATGTCCGTATTGACGAGCAAGGCAACAAGCAGGTGGCGGTCAGCGGCTGGCAAGAGAACTCGGGCGTTTCACTGGAACAACTGGTGGAAACCTATCTGCCCGTCGGCCTGAAACATGTGCTGTGTACCGATATCTCGCGCGACGGCACGCTGGCGGGATCTAACGTCTCTTTATATGAAGAAGTGTGTGCCAGATATCCGCAAGGGGGGTTTCAGTTCACCGGCTGGTGTCGCGACATTCACGATGTTGCTGCCCTACGTGGCACTGGCGTGCGCGGCGTAATAGTTGGTCGTGCATTACTGGAAGGTAAATTCACCGTGAAGGAGGCCATCGCATGCTGGCAAAACGCATAATCCCGTGTCTCGACGTTCGTGATGGTCAGGTGGTGAAAGGCGTACAGTTTCGCAACCATGAAATCATTGGCGATATCGTGCCACTGGCAAAACGCTACGCCGAAGAAGGTGCAGATGAACTGGTGTTCTACGATATCACCGCTTCCAGCGATGGCCGTGTGGTAGATAAAAGCTGGGTATCTCGCGTGGCGGAAGTGATCGACATTCCGTTTTGTGTGGCGGGTGGGATTAAGTCTCTGGAAGATGCCGCCAAAATTCTTTCCTTTGGCGCGGATAAAATTTCCATCAACTCTCCTGCGCTGGCGGACCCGACGTTAATTACTCGCCTGGCGGATCGCTTTGGCGTGCAGTGTATTGTGGTCGGTATTGATACCTGGTACGACGCCGAAACCGTTAAATATCATGTGAATCAATATACCGGCGATGAAAGCCGCACCCGCGTTACTCAGTGGGAAACTCTCGACTGGGTGCAGGAAGTGCAAAAACGCGGTGCCGGAGAAATCGTCCTCAACATGATGAATCAGGACGGCGTGCGTAACGGTTACGACCTCGAACAGCTGAAAAAAGTGCGTGAAGTTTGCCACGTCCCGCTGATTGCCTCCGGTGGCGCGGGCACCATGGAACACTTCCTGGAAGCCTTCCGCGATGCCGACGTTGACGGTGCGCTGGCTGCTTCCGTATTCCACAAACAAATAATCAATATTGGTGAATTAAAAGCGTACCTGGCAACACAGGGCGTGGAGATCAGGATATGTTAACAGAACAACAACGTCGCGAACTGGACTGGGAAAAAACCGACGGACTGATGCCGGTGATTGTGCAACACGCGGTATCTGGCGAAGTGCTAATGCTGGGCTATATGAACCCGGAAGCTCTGGACAAAACCATCGAAAGCGGCAAAGTCACCTTCTTCTCGCGCACTAAACAGCGACTGTGGACCAAAGGCGAAACGTCGGGTAATTTCCTCAACGTAGTAAATATTGCGCCGGACTGCGACAACGACACGTTACTGGTGCTGGCGAATCCCATCGGGCCAACCTGCCACAAAGGCACCAGCAGCTGCTTCGGCGATACCGCTCACCAGTGGCTGTTCCTGTATCAACTGGAACAACTGCTCGCGGAACGTAAATCCGCCGACCCGGAAACCTCCTACACCGCCAAACTGTATGCCAGCGGCACCAAACGCATTGCGCAGAAAGTGGGTGAAGAAGGCGTTGAAACCGCACTGGCAGCAACGGTACATGACCGCTTTGAGCTGACCAACGAGGCATCTGACTTGATGTATCACCTGCTGGTGTTGTTGCAGGATCAGGATCTGGATTTAACAACGGTAATTGAGAACCTGCGTAAACGGCATCAGTGAGTGGCGTGCTGAGCAGGTGTGATGTTGTTGTCACACCCGGAGCCATTGCCCGATGCGCAAGCTTATCGTGCCTACACATTATCTCAACACACGTAGGCCGGATAAGATGCGCCAGCATCGCATCCGGCAAAAAAAACGGGCATGGTGTCACCACCCTGCCCGTTTCTCTTAAATGCACAATAATATTATTTCGCGTTGTAATTACGCAGCGCGTTACGCCCAAGCACAATCCCCGCGCCAACCATGCCGCCCAGCAGCACAGCCAGAATCAAGGTAATTGCTTTCTTCGGGCTATCGCGACGAATAGGTAACGTCGGTTTCATTACATAGCGGTAAGCATGAATATCAAGTTTATCAACGTCAAGATTGTCGATATCCAGCAGGTTTTGACGAGTCTGATAGTAGTTTGATGAGAACACCAACGGACGGGTCGCTTCGTGCTTAATCATCGACTCCAGCGCTTCGCTCCCCAAAAGGAACATAGTATCCTGGGTTACGTCCTGTGTCTGTTGAATCTGCGGCTTTGTCACCTGCGCCTGATTCGCATACTGCAACGCTTCCTGAATCTGACGGATACGCAGATCTTTCTGTTCTTGAGCGACCACTTCCTGCGTCTTCAGAGAATCCTGCAAGTTTTTCATTTGCAGCGCGATGTTGTCTTTCAGGTCTTGTTCCAGTTCTTCATTTACCTGGTCGTCAACTTGCTGGATATACTTCGCCAGCTGCTTCTGCGCACCTTCAGGTGTTTTACCGACATAAGAAACCGCTAAAGGTAATGACTGATTTTTAACGGTAGGCTCAATGGTCAGTTTTTCAGGTTCTTCCTGATTATCCAGCGTTTCTGCTAATGCAGAAAATGTCGTGCTGAAACGACCAATTAACATCGACTGGATCTCAGACACTTTCGGCGCTGCCGAACCATAAATCACATTTATGGCATTGTTATAACCAGCGATTTGTCCCACATCAGGTTGAGTAACGATAGCTGTTGAAGTCCACTTTTCTTTGGCAACGGCCAGATACCCTATAGCCAGGGCAATAGCCACAATGACAGAAATGATGATAGTCATCTTGCCGCGCCATAGTTGGACCAGTAAATCAATCAAATCAATCTGTTCCGGATCATGGTTTTGCCCAGAAACATTATTATTTTCTACTCTCATCATTACCCTAACGGACGAAATAATTTTAAGTCGCCATAGTTTAGCGATAATCGCCATGAATGCTATAGGATAAATGATAAAAACAATGAATTATTACAAAGGGAACATGAGAGAATCAGGGCGAAAATCGCCCTGATAACAGGATGTTAGTCGCTGCCAAAGAGATCGCGGGTGTAGACTTTGTCTGCCACATCCTTAAGCTCTTCTGCCATACGGTTGGAGATAATGACGTCGGCTTGTTGTTTGAAAGTGGCGAGATCACGTTCCAGACGAGAGTTGAAGAATGAATCTTCTTTCATCACCGGCTCGTATATGATCACTTCAACGCCTTTCGCCTTGATACGTTTCATAATCCCCTGAATGGAAGACGCACGGAAGTTATCTGACCCGCTCTTCATAATCAGACGATAAATACCCACCACTTGCGGTTTGCGTGACAAAATGGCATCGGCAATAAAGTCTTTACGCGTGCGGTTAGCATCGACAATTGCCGAAATCAGGTTATTCGGCACAGACTGGTAGTTCGCCAGTAACTGCTTGGTATCTTTCGGCAGACAATAACCACCATAACCAAACGACGGATTGTTGTAATGGTTGCCAATACGCGGATCGAGACAAACACCTTCGATAATCTGACGCGTATTCAGACCCAAACTTTCTGCATAGCTATCCAGTTCATTAAAGTATGCTACGCGCATCGCCAGATAGGTATTAGCGAAAAGTTTAATCGCTTCTGCTTCGGTTGAATCGGTGAACAGGGTCGGGATATTTTGCTTAATCGCGCCTTCCTGTAATAACGCCGCAAAACGTTCTGCGCGTTCCGAACGCTCACCGATGACAATACGTGACGGATGAAGGTTATCGTAAAGGGCTTTACCTTCGCGGAGGAATTCGGGGGAGAAAATAATATTTTCAGTACGATATTTCTTATGCATCGCTGCGGTAAAACCAACGGGAACCGTGGATTTGATGACCATAACCGCATAAGGATTTATCTCTACTACGTCTTTAATTACTGATTCTACACTAGACGTATTGAAATAATTAGTTTTAGGATCATAGTCGGTTGGAGTGGCGATGATGACATAATCAGCATCACGGTAGGCTTCATTTTTATCTAATGTGGCATTAAAGTGTATGTTATCTGATTGCAAAAACTGCTGAATTTCCTTATCAACAATAGGAGATATCCGATCATTCAGCATAGCAACGCGTGACGGTAAAATATCTAATGCCACAACCTCATGATTTTGTGCGATTAGAAGCCCGTTTGACAAGCCTACATAACCGGTACCGGAAATGGTGATTTTCATTTCATGCTCTCAGAATTAACTTAACTGTGAATCATGATGTTTTTAGCATCCTGATAAGAGTTAAAAGTTTTAACGCTACGTAGATAGCTGGTCAACGCAACGAAAAACAATTCAGAATTTCTTTATAAGAATAGCTGATATTTATTAAGTTAATATTAAGCAGTGAAATTTAGTCTATAAGATAATTGGCAAAAAAAAGCCCGACACAATATACGCCGGGCCTCAATTTATTGTTGGTTAAATCAGATTAATCCAGCCATTCAGTATGGAACACACCTTCTTTATCAATGCGCTTATAAGTATGCGCACCGAAATAGTCACGCTGTGCCTGGATCAGGTTTGCAGGCAGAACAGCGGCACGGTAGCTGTCATAATAGGCAACCGCAGCAGCGAAGGTCGGAACCGGGATACCGTTCTGTACTGCATAAGCAACGACATCACGCAGCGCCTGCTGGTAGTCATCGGCAATTTGCTTGAAGTACGGAGCCAGCAGCAGGTTAGCGATCTGCGGATTTTCGGCATAAGCATCGGTGATTTTCTGCAGGAACTGCGCACGGATAATGCAGCCAGCACGGAAAATCTTCGCGATTTCGCCGTAGTTCAGATCCCAGTTGTACTCTTCAGACGCCGCACGCAGCTGAGAGAAGCCCTGAGCGTAAGAAACGATTTTGCCCAGATACAGAGCACGACGAACTTTTTCGATGAACTCACCTTTGTCGCCAGCTGGCTGCGCTTGCGGGCCAGAGAGAACTTTAGATGCGGCAACACGCTGCTCTTTCAGAGAAGAGATATAACGTGCAAACACAGACTCGGTAATCAGCGACAGCGGTTCTCCGAGATCCAGCGCGCTCTGGCTGGTCCATTTACCGGTACCTTTGTTAGCCGCTTCATCCAGGATCACATCAACCAGGTAGTTACCGTCTCCATCTTTTTTGGTAAAGATGTCTTTGGTGATGTCGATCAGGTAGCTACTCAGTTCACCGTTATTCCACTCGGTAAAGGTCTGTGCCAGTTCTTCGTTAGAGAGATTCAGGCCGCCTTTCAGGAGAGAATAGGCTTCAGCAATCAGTTGCATATCACCGTATTCAATACCGTTGTGAACCATCTTCACATAGTGACCCGCGCCATCGGCACCAATATAGGTAACGCACGGTTCGCCATCTTCAGCAACGGCGGCGATTTTGGTCAGGATCGGAGCAATCAGTTCATAGGCTTCTTTCTGCCCACCAGGCATGATGGAAGGCCCTTTCAGCGCGCCCTCTTCACCTCCAGAAACACCGGTACCGATGAAGTTAAAGCCTTCAGCAGAAAGCTCACGGTTACGACGAATGGTGTCCTGGAAGAAGGTGTTACCACCATCAATGATGATGTCACCTATATCGAGGTACGGCTTGAGGGAATCAATAGCAGCATCCGTGCCTGCACCTGCTTTCACCATTAACAGGATGCGACGAGGCGTTTCCAGAGATTCAACAAACTCTTTCACCGTATAGTAAGGAACCAGTTTCTTGCCCGGATTTTCGGCAATCACTTCTTCCGTCTTTTCACGGGAACGGTTGAAAATAGAGACGGTATAACCACGGCTTTCGATGTTGAGCGCAAGGTTGCGCCCCATCACTGCCATACCGACGACGCCGATCTGTTGCTTTGACATTGTTTACTCCTGTCAGGGGGGCTTACTTAGTTTAATAGATCTGATAGATTATGTGAGCATTTCTATTATAGCAAATCACGATTTAAATATACAAAACGTGTAATATCATCTTTAACATCCACTTATGTATTCATGTTTTTTCTTATACTTGAATATAAGATACTTATCATACCAATTGGAATAACACGAATAAATGCACGCATCAAAAATATAAAAAAACCATGAACTAAACTATCAATACCCAAGCTCAACTTGAGTTTATATAATACATACTCACTATATATATAGCGAATTCCTTTTCGTCGAGAAAGCATACTTTCACCAGCTCTCACATTAACCATAACTTTAGGAAGATTAGCTACTTTATGTCCCTTAGCAATAACTCTTAACCAAAGATTGTAATCCTCCATAAATGGATGATGCTTATATCCACCAACTGATAATATTATATCTTTTTTGAAGGCTACTGTCATATGATTAAATGGATTTCTCTTTTTTGCCATATCCCTTATACTTTGACAAGTATACGCCACGTGTCTAACACCAATAAAATTAGACAGTTCAGTATCGAATTCTGCAATATCCCCACCAAGAAGGACCACATCAGAATGAGTGGAAAAAAAATCTAATTGTTCCTGAAACCTTGTATTAATACAATAATCATCAGTATCCATTCTCATTATAATATTATATTTGCAATAATTAATACCTATATTTAGAGCTCTCCCTAAACCAACGTTTTCACTTAAATAAACAATGTTAAGTTCATATTTTTCTCTTAGCGCCAATATTACATCCGTAATACCTTCCGGGATAGGTCCATCAACGACAATGACCACATCATCTGGAGGGATCGTATTCTCAAACACACTATTAACAGCATCATAAAAAAAAACAGGATCTTCTTTATAGTACACGGACATCAAAACACTAAACTTTTGATATCTATTTTCTTTCCCATCACTCATAATTATTATTAAACCTTGCCCCTAAGCTTAATCATCAAAACTGGAGATATAAAAGAAATAATCCCAGATACAATATATTTTATATTAAACATAACAATCCCTGCTTTAAAATAAAAGAAAGCAGATTTACGATTTAAACTCATTAACAAAGCATGTGCAGTCATCAACGAGGTATTTATTTTAAAAAGATTAAATTCGCGGTTGTCTCGAATATATTCCTCTGATATATATGTACATGCTTGTTTTAAATTGTTTATATTTTTAGAGACGCTGGTTGATTTTGTTATATAATTACACCCAGTAAGCACATTATCTACAAAAATAATTCTTTTTTTACTAACGTCACGGACTAACCTTAGTAGAAACTCGTAATCTTCAATTGCTCGTACATTATCAGAAAAGCCATGAAGTTTGTTAAACAGGCTTTTTTTTATTGCAAAATTTGGAGGGCCCCCAATAAAATTACCAGAAAGCATATGTTGATATACCTCACCTGGAATTTTATCTATATCCTTTTGACTAGAAATATAACTAATTTTTTCATTGATCATAAATATACGAGCTCTATGATAGATAAAGTCAATATCATTATTTAATATAGTCTCCCTCAAGATCATCAGTTTTTCCGGCATGAAATAATCATCATCGTCCAAAAAAATGATCCAATCATAACGAGCTAAACTAACTCCAATATTTCTAGCACCTGATGGTCCTAAATTTTTATTGCTTCTGAAATATTTCAGTTCAAAATGATAAAGATCCAAGCTCAAATCATATTCACTGTCCGAAGCATCATCAACAACAATAACCTCAAACTCTTTGTAGAGTTGCTTATTTAGTTCGGCCAATGCATTACGAAGTTGTTTCTCTCGATTAAAGCTAGGTATTATAATTGAAAACATGATCAGAAAAACCTCAATATAGACCTGAATTTTAATACTATTCTTTTCATGAATGTTCTATATATTTTTTGCCTTGTTTTAATTAATTTTAGCCTATCTGAATGAATTAGAGAAGTACTCAGATCACTAGGATGTGCAACAAGATCAATATAATATATATTGTTTATGATATTAAACTTTGATAAATTAAACCAATCATCAGCTAAAGTAAGTTTATTTTGGTTGAAGTCTACTATTCTCTTAGCTAACGAATGATGAATCATATAGCAACATGTTCGAAATAAAAAACGTTCGCTACAGATAGTCTTAAGAAAGACTATATCTGTATTCACCTTAATACCACCAAATCTTGAAAAAATAACATTTTTAAATGACTCAAGTCCCTCTTGTCCACCAAGAAGATAGAGAGCATCAGTCCTTAAACCCGTTATATCAGTATTGATTAATTTTACAAATCGTTCATCAAAATCGACATCATCCTCCAAAACGATGAACCAACTATTAATATTTTTTTTGTATATACTGAGATGACTTAATGTACAACCAATCTCTGCTGGACCTAACTTTCTTTTATATTTTAACTTTGTCCACTCATAAGAATTAATTTTATTGATATATTTATCATCTAATTTTCTGCCATTAACTGCATCAACAAACTCAAATTCTACACCGTATTTTTCACACAATTGTGAGATTGATGTTCTTCTCGGTGAATCATTTAAGGATACGATAAACACTTTTATCATTATTATCTCCTGACGCGAAAATTAAAATAAAAATTAAGTTTATCATAATGCCTGGATACATTAGAACATCGGCTTTGATATTTCCGATCAAAAAAATAATCATTGTTGATAGAGTAAATTTTTTATTTTTTTCAAGCCAGTTTTTCGAGACTTTAGTCAGTAAATACCAAGTTAATGCCATACAAGATATAAAATACCCCCCTCCACCATACAAAAATTGCCTTATGATACCTGAATCAGTATGCATATAATAGGAACCATCATCATTATAATATACACCATCACCTACGACCAATGCAGAAAAATCAGGAATAAACAACATTTTTTCCACCAACTTATCACTTGATGCAGTCATGAACTCTCCTGTATTAATGTAATTAATCAATGGTTCCAGTGCATGTCTGATAAAAATATTATCAGAAAACTTGATAGCAAAAAATATCAAAACAAAAGCTATGACACTATATAACGGCACATATCTTATGTTAATACCATAAAAAATAACAGAAATAACTGCAAATAGGAAAAATACTCGACCAGAAAAAGCCCCACATACAAAAATCAATATCAAAATAAGTAAACCAACTTTATTTTCTTTATATAAAGCGACCATGAAATGGAATAAGAATCCAAAAAAGAGACTTAATTGAAAAAAAGATGATGAGCTAAGGAAATAAAGTCTATATGCTTGCTCTGAAATAAGAAATCTATCTTCAACAGTGTGAACTGAAAATATAAAGTTTCGGACATCAGAGGAAATTAAACACAGTAAGATAAATACACATTGTATAACAACACTTCCTTTCAAAACGAATAATAGTTTTTCTTTTTTCAAAAAACACCTAACAAACCCAAAACAAAGTATATAATATATGCACATTTTAAAATACATAAAAAATACACTAGTATCTAAGGTATAATTATATATTGCAGGCAATAAGGAATATCCTGTAAAAAGCATTAAAAGCAGCAGAAGTTTAACTTCCTCTTTCCTTATAAAAAATCGTCCTGATGCAAAAGAAATTAAAGTAAAAATGCTACCAATAATAACAACACCACGCCCCACACCAAAAAACCATGGGTCATATATCATGATTGTAGAAGAAACAATTAAAACAAACATTCCTACAATATTATTATTTTTCATATGCCACGAATAATTAGTTATCATAAGAACTCTCTTTATTTTTCAAATATTTTCTTAATAGAACTAACTATAAGTTGATTTCCTCCAGTCTCAGAAGTAAATTTATCGTATATTTCCTTCCTTTTCCTTTCGAAAAGATCTACTCCTTTAATCACAGCTAAAATTTTTGATTCTAAACTAGAATAATCAGAAGCAATTTCGCCACAAATTATTGAGTTATAATCGAAATAAAACTCTCGCCCTTTCAGATAGTCATCCATATCAAAATTATAAAATATTATTGGTTTATTCAAATGTAGATAATCAAAAACAACAGACGAATAATCTGTTACCAGACAATCGGAAACAAATAAAAGTTCATTTAAATCAGAGTCTTTATTGCAAATACTAATGTTAGAATATTCAAAAGCCCTATCTATGATAGTAAGTGGATGTAGTTTAATAACAAATAATGCATCATATGTTCTCATGATAGTATTCAGCTTTTCAAATTCAATTTTTGCCGTATCTAGAAACCTAGGTTTTTTATCACGCCAAGTTGGCATATAAAGAATTATTTTTTTATTCTCTTTATTCATCTTCATTTCAAGTAATGCGGATACTCTTGGATATCTTGCAAATAAACACTGTCTCTCAGAAATACGGAATGCCGATTTAAATGAATACTCAGCCGAGTATTTACTTGGACAAAGAAGAAGATCAGGAACTATATGCTTATATGCATATATCATCTTATTTATAAAATTGGCTTTAGAGAAATGGTTGACCAACGGTTTAGATGTTATGTCAAACTCTATTTTCTTGATAGGAATCCCATGCCATAAATTAACTTTTTTAGCTTTTCTGGATGCAATAAAAGATATATCCGTAATATATGCTGAATATATATATATACCTGCATTTAAGGTAAACAAAAATCCTTTTATGCTATTAAAAAGATAAGCCTCACCTCCACTATTCCTAGCCTGCAGCAATTCCATTTTATCTTTTGCTATCCATATAGACCTTATTTCTTTGTTCTTATTAAGAACATGTAGATATAAATATTTTGGATTATCCTCAAACCCATTAAAGCTACCAAAAACCCATATATTTGGATTTCTAGGAAAAAAACCAGACAAAAAGTAAACAATTCGTCCCAAAATAAATTTAACGATAAATTTTATTTTTTTCATTTCAAACCTGATACATTATCATTCTTGAGAATAAGATAGAAATATAAACCTAATCTAGAAATCAACACTAGTGTTTCAGTAAATAACACACTTCGAGCCATATTCAGAGGGGTGATCTTTTCACTAACTATTAAAATGATAATCATCAATAACTGCAATCCGCCCCCCAGAACAACTGTATAATTGACAATCTGCACTCGTTTAATTGCAGCAAAAGCAGGATATCCAAAGTTAAAACTAACAAAAGTAATAACAAGACTTAAGAGAAAAACATTTAAAACCTGAGATGCCGCATTATATTTATTACCAAAAAATAACATCACTATGGTATTAGAATAATACGAACTCAATATGCATATCATACAGAGCAAAATAAAAAACAGAACAACAAATTTATATAAAGTTTTCTTATCGCCAGACCTTGCTAAATATGGATATAATGCTTGAGATATTGGCGATAAAGCATTTTGCCCTGCTTGATATAATTTTTCAGCGCTCGAATAAACAGCCGCCTGATTTAACCCTGCAAAACTGCCAACAATAAAGGTACTTGCACTAGTATAAACACCTACAGCAGCCCTTGATAAAAAAAATGGAAAACTATTTTTTATTTCGTCTCTAAATAATTTATTACAAGGTGTGCCTATCGCATAACCATTACGATATAAAAGATAATTACTTATTACTAAAGTTACAACATTACTTAGAACTAATGCCAAGAAAACACGCTCCACGTGATTTGTCTTTACAAGGCAGAAAATCAATATTACATAAACCGATTTGGATATAATTAGAGAAAACGTTATATTTTTCATTTTCTCTAGCCCTTGAAAAAACCAAATAGGCTGAAAGGACTGCGTTGTTATTATAACACCTAGCCATAATATATTTGAAAAATGTGATGTAATTTCATTATCACTTATAAAATATATAAAGAGAAATAAAAACCATATAATGCTAATTAACACAGATTTTATTAAATATATTGTTCCAATATATTGATTTATGACTACTTTATTATGCTTATTTACAGCCACAAACAGAGGTCCTGATAAGCTGAATCCATAATCAGTAACAATTAATGCGATAGAACTTGCAGATATTATCATCATTAGCAAGCCAAAGTTATCAACGGACAGAACCCTGCTTAAATAAGGCAAAACTAAAAAAGGAGCAACATAATTTATTATTTGTACAATAAATAAATAAAATATATTCTTAATAAGGGTAAAATTTAACATAGATGGCTCCAAATAATAACCTGCTTAAAACACAGGTTATTATTTGTTGAAAATTACTGAGAGAAGTGTTGAAGTATATAGGTCGGTTTTACAGATGAATCCTCAATATCCTCTCGTTTAGTGTCACCTGTTAATACAAGAACAGAATCAATGCCTGTATTTTCAGCCATTTGAATATCTGTATATATACGGTCACCAATCATTAACAAATCATCTTTTTCCAGCCGATCTTCATTAAGAATCAAATTCAAAAGATCTGGATTTGGTTTACCAAATACGCGGTACGGCTTACGCCCAGTTGTCATTTCTAGCATTGTTACTACAGTGCCAATATCAGGAATAGGACCGTTTTCCGAGGGACAAAAAACATCACAATGCGTTGCAATATAATCAACCCCGCAATTAATTAACCTACAAGCGGTTACCAATTTTGAATAAGTCAGCTCAGTATCATATCCTAACACGATAAAATCAGGTTCATGAGAACAAATCTCAAAACCAGCATCAATTATATTTTTTTGTAAACTTTTTGTTCCAACTACGTATATTTTCTTAGCCTGTTCTTTATTTAAAAAGTCAATAACACTATCAGATGATATTTTAATATCTTCAGTAGATACATCTATACCGTAATTTTTCAGCTTATTTACATATTCACTTTTGCACTTTGATGAGTTATTTGATATAAAACGAATCAACTTACCACTTTTCTTTAAACTATTTATTTCATCTATAACTTCTTTAATCGGCTCTCTACCGACATAGACTGTACCATCTAAATCAAAGCAATAACATTTATAATCCGATATTTTTTTATTTTTTTGGGAGAATATTTTATCAGCAAGAGCTAAATCAGCATAGTTATCAATTTCAACCCAAGAACATCCACTAATATCTAAAACATCAAATTTCATCTTTCTATCTATAAATAGACGTTGCATTGCAATCTCAGTCCAATCTTTCTTATTATTCTCCCTTAACACAATTCGTTCTATTTCATCGAAAAAGATCTTACTTGAATCCTTAGAGAATTTATAGAAATCTATAGAACAACCAACAGACTCTTTCTCATCGATTAATTTAGATATATTACTTACTTTATTATCATCATTTACAGTAACCTTCATAGACTCTTCATTAAAAACACCTACATCAACAGCAATAAGATCACTGAAGGGACTCTCACAAATCTTCTCTATGATATTTGAATCAATAGCTAGATCTGCATTGTTTAATATAAAAGATTCTCCATATGCATATTTCTTTGCTAAAAAGAGTGAATACATATTATTTGTATCTTCATACTCATTATTTTCTATTATTGTAATATTGAGATCTTTAATATATTTACAGTGTTTTTTTATTTTATCACCTTCATAGCCAACGATAATGAATATATCTTTAATACCAGCCAGGCGATAGGAGTTTAACTGATAATCCAAGATAGGCTTGCCAGCAACAGTCACAAGACACTTAGGTTTACTATTAGTCATGGGCCGCAAACGAGACCCAACACCTGCAGCCAGAATAATACCGATCATTTTATCACCTTTTGCAATAATCATATTGTTTTAGTATGATTTCAAATAGCTACCGCCCTTGGCTTAACAGCTACCAGAGCACTGTATACATATCTACAATGTAACGAGCATTACACTCTCTAACCAATCCAGAAAAATCTAAACGCTAATTGTCTTCCCTATCGACTCTGAAAACAAGGTAAATCCCGGAAAAACTTGACTAACATCTTCTTATAAACCTCTTGCTAATATGATTAGCTATAAAAAATCAGCGGCAAGAATATTTTCAATACACAACTTTCGAACAAATCTTCATTGCCGTTATAATTTCCTTCTTAACCATTTTATTCGCTTAACAGCTTCTCAATCCCTTTACGGAACTTTGCCCCTTCTTTCAGGTTGCGTAGTCCGTACTGCACAAATGCCTGCATGTAGCCCATTTTTTTACCGCAATCGTAGCTGTCCCCCGTCATTAACATTGCATCAACTGACTGTTTTTTCGCCAGTTCAGCAATGGCATCAGTCAGCTGAATACGCCCCCATGCACCTGGCTGAGTGCGTTCCAGTTCCGGCCAAATATCGGCAGAAAGCACATAGCGACCAACGGCCATAATGTCTGAGTCCAGCGTCTGCGGTTGATCCGGTTTTTCGATAAATTCAACAATGCGGCTGACTTTACCTTCACGATCCAGCGGTTCTTTGGTCTGAATGACGGAGTATTCAGAGAGATCGCCCGGCATACGTTTTGCCAGCACCTGGCTGCGGCCCGTTTCGTTGAAGCGCGCAATCATGGCAGCAAGGTTGTAGCGCAGCGGGTCAGCGCTGGCGTCGTCGATAACAACGTCCGGCAGTACCACGACAAATGGGTTGTCACCAATAGCTGGTCGTGCACATAAAATGGAGTGGCCCAAACCTAAAGGTTCGCCCTGACGCACGTTCATAATGGTCACGCCCGGCGGGCAAATGGACTGTACTTCCGCCAGTAGTTGACGCTTCACGCGCTGTTCAAGGAGAGATTCTAATTCATAAGAGGTGTCGAAGTGGTTTTCGACCGCGTTCTTGGACGCGTGAGTTACCAGGAGGATTTCTTTGATCCCTGCAGCCACAATCTCGTCAACGATGTACTGAATCATTGGCTTGTCGACGATCGGTAGCATCTCTTTGGGAATCGCCTTAGTGGCAGGCAACATATGCATCCCAAGACCTGCTACCGGTATAACTGCTTTTAAATTCGTCATTCTTTTCCTACCTCTAAGTGGCTGATAGTGCGTAAATTATTGCCATAGGTTAGCCAAACGTTATGGCTATATACCAAAGCTTAGTTCCGCATAACTTTGCTTAAACCTTAGAATAACACTACACACCATCAGCATCTGGGTTACTCGGATTACTCGGAATTCCGCATACTGATAATTTAATCAGTACCTCTTTCCGAATAATCGTAGTCCAACCTGGTCCTTTTTTCTCTGACTCGTCTGCATTACTCAGAAACAAACGTTATGTCGTCTTTTTTGGCATGAACGAATTCATACTGCAGAGTTCGATCCAGACCTTGCGACAGCGTATACGGTGCCACAAAACCTGAAGAATGCACTTTCGTTGCGTCAAACTGTGTTGTTGCGCAGAATTTTTTCACGCGCACTGAGCTGACAGCGTATTTTTTGCCCGTAATTTTGCTCAGGATATCAAAGCAATATCCACCCAGCATTCCTAGTGGGTAAGGCAAGTGCATAGAAGGGATCTTTTTGTTCAGGCTTTGTTCAACTTCAGCAACCAACTGGTTCATGTTCAGGTCTGGCTTATCAACGTAGTTATAAACCTCATAACCTGCGGCAACATTCTTCAGTTTGTACTTGATAAACTCAACAATGTTTCCAACATAAGCCATGGACTTATAGTTAGTCCCTGCGCCCACCATCATAAACTTGCCGCCAGCGATCTGTTTCAGCAAGTTATAGACGTTACCGCGGTTCCGTTCACCGAAGATAACGGTAGGACGGATGATGGTTAATGAACGTTCTGTTGGTGCTTTGTTATACCATTCACGCAGCACTTCCTCTGCCTGCCACTTACTTTTGCCGTAGTGGTTGAAAGGATCGTGTGGATGGTTTTCGTCAGGGTTGTGTTTGTTCAAACCATAAACAGCAACGGAACTGGTAAAGATGATATTTTTAACGCCATTTTTTTCCATGGCCGCCAGCACATTGCGGGTACCCTGAACGTTGACATCATAATAGAGAGAAGTAGGGCTGACGTCATCGCGGTGTTCCGCTGCCAGTAGCACAACAGTGTCAAAACCGGCTAACGCCTGGTCGAGTGCCTGTTGATCACGAACATCGCCAATCTGTGTGATTTCTGGATAAAAGTGGCTCTGCTGTTTGTCCAGGTTCTTGATATTAAAGTCAGCAATTGCCGTTTCAAGTAGTCGGGTTCCTACGAATCCGGAAGCTCCTATGAGCAAAACGTTATCGTTCATAAATCACTTTAGTCTGGTTGTTACGTAAGAAACACAAGATAAAGATGAGTACCTTCCCTGAGTAGTCAATGCTGCCCAGCCCCAGCTTTAACAGTTAGTGTGAGGATTATAATCTTTTAGAACATTATATCCAGTAAGTTTATGAATGGTCGCAAATCTACTCCCTCCGTTCCGGCAATCTAAAGTTAATCTTTTCCACATTAACAATATGGTGATTAATCCTGTCGATCTCGACGGAGCTTTGCCCTTTTTCATTCACCGCATGAACATTTGCAAGAGACAGCAGTGTTTCTTTTTTCGCCATAAACACGCCTCGAACGTCTTTGCGCATGTCAAAGTTCATGCTCAATGCTGGTCCAACTGAGGATTCCTGCATCACCTTGATATTACGCATAAAAAGATGTTGCGGCTTGTTGTGTAACTCCAATGACGCACGCTTCATCTCAATGTTAGTCAGCGCCACAAAGGAGACAGCATTCCCGGCGGAGATTTGGATGCCGCGCAATTTATAAGCAAGGTGGGTGTTATCCAGTTGAATATTATTCACCCGGAAATTCTGCGGTATCGAGAGATATTTGCCTTTAATTACCCCATAGCCGATTAACATCCCGGCACTATTAATCATTTCAATATTATCAATCACGAAATTATCACAACCGTAAATAGCGACCGTGGCGTTATCAATACCTGCTTTCTTACTGAAATCCGGTGTGATATTACGGGCTTTGATATTACGAATAACAAAATGTTTACCATTTTCAACATGGATCAACTGTCGACAATCCGATCCCGTGATATTCGCCACGACAAAGTTTTTCACTGCCTGGTTTTCCGGATAATTATTATCGTAGGTACTTCCCGCAAGGCCTATGCCGATGCCCCAGTTGATTTTGCCGTTGGTACAGTTGATGCGCTCGATGAGATGGTCGGAGATCAAAATATCGCGGTCGTTAATTGCCACGTTCCATTCAATGGCGTCGCCTTGTAAGTCGCTGAACTTACAATTGGTGATGTTGGCACCGATAATCTGGTTATGAAATCCCTGGCGTAAGATGGCGTAGTTAGCGTGGCTAACGGTCAGGTTATCGATGATCAGGTTGCGCATGACCCGTTTGTTTTTGCCGCCGATGTAAATCTGCGTTACTGGGCCAAAGCCGCTCATCGCCAGCCCTTTGATGGTGCAGTCAGAACCACGCACATCCAGGGTGATGTTATGCATACTGCCGCCCTCCTCCCCTGTCACCTGGCTGCCGTCCTGTAAGACAAATCGCCCTCTGCCGTTGCCGCGCAGGCTTCCAAGGATGTGTAACGTTTTACCTGCAGGAATGAAGATGCCGGTGTTGATATTGTCACAAACCAATCCGGCAGGCACGACGACCGTTTGCCCTTCGCTGAAGGCTTGTTTAAATGAGGCGATCCAGTCGTGAGGGTTGTAGTCGTTAATGTTAACGCTTTGTTGAGCGGGAAGTGCGCGGGCGAAAGGCGTATGGAGGAAGGCAAGCACAGAGCTTGCCGTCAGGAAGGTGCGTCGGGAGAGTTTTTTAAATGGCATGCGTTCTCCTCTATAAAGCCTGCAGCAAGCTGGCGAGTTCTCGATTGATCACCTGCTGGTTAAAATCGTGTTCGACTTTTTCGCGCGCACGTTTGATAACCGGAGCCAGTTCGTCGGTGTCCAGTTGGCTAAACGCCGCCAGTCGTTGCGCCAGTGCGCGAGCATCGTTCTCAGGCACCAACCAGCCGGATTTATCGGCCTCCACCAGTTCAGGAATTCCGCTATGCAGAGTAGAAACCACCGGAATGCCGACCGCCATCGCTTCCATTAGCGCCACCGGAATGCCTTCCATATCGCCGTCCGCACCCGTTACCGAAGGCAGCAGGAAAACATCCGCGTCGTCTAGCATCGCTTTCACTTCATGGCTCGGTTTAAAGCCCGGCATCTCTACCACATCTTCCAGTTGATATTGTTCGATGAGCGTGCGCAGGCGTCGTTCCCACGGGCCAATGCCGAGAATGCGATAGCGAAATGCCACGCCCTGCTCTTTCAACTGACGGCAGGCTTCAATCGCCACATGCAGGCCTTTTTTCTCGGTTAGGCGTGCGACGGAGATGATTTCCAGCGGTGTTGCGGGCGCTTTCACCGGACGCGGGCTAAAGCGCGTCATGTCCACGCCCATGCGCGATACGGCAATTTTTTCCCTCGGGCATCCCATTTTTTGCAGCCTTCCGGCCCACAGATCGCTGATCGGTAGCATCAGGTCGCCACGACGGAACAGTTGCTGATATTCGGGAGTGTAGTGGTTGAGCACTTCCCGACTGGAGATATCAATGCCGTGGAAGATAGTAGCGATTTCGCCGCGAATGACACCCAGTTCCCGTAGTTTTGCTGCGGTTACCCCCGCAGGGCCAAAATGAGCGATAAAGACATCGGCATAAAATGGTGTTGCGATCTGACCGCAAATGGCAGACAAAATCAGGTTCCGCGACTCGGCACCATAGCGTTTGAGGTTGAGCGCCTGCCAGGTATTTTTACGATGAATGCCGCGTAAGGTCTGGCTGGCGCGGTGGCGCAGCTTCGCCACTTTGCACGTAGGGTCGTCCTGTAACCAGCGGGTTATGGCG
>OJJM01000075.1_pt1 | contig 37245 bp, 29 predicted proteins | sample 1596341 | NCBI WGS metagenome assembly OJJM01 (sample SAMEA4350148, study PRJEB24818) | metagenome | biome: human; feature: gut; material: faeces | place: Denmark | collected 2013-09
TGTCTGGGGTTGGGTGTTGGGGGTGCGCGGGGAGGGCGGATGTACGCCATGTTTGACGGTCATGGCGTATTTCTCGCTGGCGCAATGCTGGCCGCAGGGTGGCTGGCCGTCGCCAGTACCATGAAAGAACCGACATATGTCAGCAGCTTGCGCATTGAAATCCCGGACAACGTGATGGCAGATGAAAAACTGGAAAAAAGCTTACTGACAACGCCTGGTGTCAAAGATGTACTGCTGGCGAAGTTAGAGCATAGCGTCTATGTGAAAATAGACAGTAAAATCACCAATCGCTTCGAAATAGAGCGAGTTATCAACGAAGTATCTTATTAAATATTAAGCACGGTGCTATTCATGAACAGCACCGTGCTTCGTCACGTCATTATTCTTTAAATCCCACATTATTAAAACTTCATGTAATTCCATAAAACTGGACGATTCGATCAGAAGTAAATTATACTTTTTCCGAAAATCAGGGATAAATTATTCATATGGAGAATATATTATGGTAAAACCATTACTTACTATTATCACTCTATTGTATTGCGCCAGTTCATCAGCAAAAACTGGATCCCCTCCCGCAAGCACTATAACTTTCATCGCACAAATTGAGCATGTTGAGCTAAATAAAACAGCATTATCTCATGATATGAAACTCATTCTTGCCGATCGTTTTTATTTCAAGACCAGTAATCCTTGTGAAACAAATTCAATTTCCGCTCGACCAGAATCAATGGGCATTACTGACAAAGCCTATGCCGACAAATTAAGAAATTTAGAAACTCCTTTTCTTGATGATCGCTATTTCTTTATGACCATCAATCAGTGTGACGGTAATGGTAGCCCCATGCTGACAGATATAAAAGTATGTACAACAGAATTATGTGGTGCTGAATATACAAAGAAAATACCTACTGTATGGCTTGATGAAACATTAAAACCAACTGCTAAACGCCTAGCAATTTATTTTATTCAATCTCCTTTACCCTATGATGATAAGAAAAAACAATGGAAAGTTACCGGATGGTATATCTCATCAACTGATAATCCGTCTTCAACTAAACAGATTGCATTTGAAGGATATACAGACACAGATAACTTCTCCAATTCTAAATTTATTTCTTCATTTCAATCCTGGTTTGAAAATGGAAAGATAAAAAGCATTGTTAACTATAATCCACAAGGAGAAAGAGATGGAAAATACGAAAGTTATTACAATAGCAATGGTAATGTCTATGAATCTCTAAGTTTTTCTAATGGACTTATCAACGGCGAGTATATTACATATTATGAAAATGGGACCATTGAAAATAAACGTTATTTTAATAACGGAAAAATTAAAGATGGTGAATGCCCTCATTTTTATGAAGATGGAAAAATCAAACAGCAACATAGCTATCTGAATAGTAAACTCGATGGTCCGGCATATGAATATTATCCTGATGGCAAACTCATGCAGGAAAATTTCTATCAGCAAAGTGAGTTGATTGGAAAAGATACCAGTTACTACCAATCAGGAAAAATAAACTCTATACACAATAGAAATTCCCGTGGTCAGTATGATGGAATTAACGAACGTTATAGTGAAGAGGGTAAGTTACTGTCTAAATCCGTCTATAAAGACGGAAAACAAATTTCTGTTCAAACCTGGTATGAAAATGGGCAGAAAGAAGAGGAGAAACATTTTGATGTGCAAGGCCAATTAAATGGTTTGGTTAAGCAATGGTATAAAAATGGAAATCTTGCAAAATCACAAAACTATAAACATGACATACTCGATGGTGATAGTGAAGAGTGGTACGAAAATGGCATCCCTGAGAGTCTGTATCCTTATAAGAATGGAAAAACCGACGGCGTTGCCAAATCATGGAATAAGTATGGTAAATTAACCTATTCAATCGAATACAAAAATGGCGTAGAGAATGGGGTATATCGTAACTGGAGCAAAAACACAGGTAAACTAACCAAAGAAACCCAGTACGTCAATGGTATCAGGCAGGGCGTGGAAAAAGAGTTTAACGATCGCACGGGTAAACTATTAACCGCCACGCAATACGTTAATAATAAAAGAAATGGCACGGAGGAAACTTATGATCAAAATGGAATAAAATATATTACGTGCTATCAAAATGATGAGGAATTATCGTCTTTATACACTCCAACACAAATAAAAGATAATGCAACAAAAGGCAACTCCAGCGCTCAATTTACATTAGGAAAATACGAATTCACCTGTGCAAATATAGATGAAGGGATTAAATGGTTAACCAAATCGGCAGAGCAAAAAAACACTGATGCGATATACTTTTTAGCTACAGCCTACAAAGGAAATGGCATACCTGCAAACAATGAAAAATACATAACATATCTGCAACAAGCAGCAATGCTGGGCAATAGTAATTGACAGGCGGAAATTGGCTATTTATATCTCATCGGAAAAGAACTACCACAGAATCTGCCTGATGCTGGTGTCTGGTTTAAAAAAGCAGCTGCTCAGGGTAATTTTGTTGCACATTTCTACCTGGGAAGAATGTATCAAAATGGTGATGGCGTTGAGAAAAATATGGAAAAAGCCAGGTTTCATCTATCTAATGCAGCAGAAGGTGGAATAAAACCTGCGCTTAAAGCATTAAATGAACTTGAACATCAAACAAAATAAAGCGTTCAGGGACCATGTAAGGTTCATTAAACAGAAAAGGATATGGATTGCGATGAAAGTGAAATCTACTTTGTTATTAATAATTTTATCTGTGTTTTATTCTCATCAGGTTTTATCCAGCGCCCCCACTCAGCCGGATGTTTATTCTGTCGTCGAGCAAAAACTTAACTCTGCTTTACCTCTGAAAGAAAATACTACCTTCAGATCGCAGGCTGAATGGTTCAATTTGCAATATAAATTATTAGTATCTGGCTACCCTGAACGTGCTTACAATTTACTGAGCAAACTTGAAACAGAATCGAAAAACGCTAAATATTATCTAGATTTAACTGCCTCCAGAGTCGCTGAAGAAGGAGCACCAGAGACTGCCTTAACTTTTTTATCAAAAATTGGGTTAAATAAACCGGCAACTCTTACATCCTTTGAGAGCTATATCAATAGCTGGATAAAAAGCAAACAACCCGATAAGGCTATGCAACTTCTCAGTCTCGATGACAATGCCCTACATTATTATTTACCTACTGTGTTAGTCGCATATCAGAGCGATCCTGACAAGGCAATAAGTATTTATAATAATGTATATGGTGACAATGTTATTATACCCTATCAGCAAGCCACCATGTTACTTACAGTTGCGGAGGGTTATCAAACAAAAGGCGATATAAAAAACGCTATTCATTATGCCGATAATGCGCTGAATATGTTTGGCAGTCGTGAATCCCATTATGGTGATGAGTATTTGAAACTCATGAATATCTACGCTACCAATGGCAACAAAGAAAAAGCGGTAGTTTTATCTCAACGTCTACAAAAAACCATCACCGAATCTCAATCGAATTACTTAAGTACTCTGGAAGGAATTTTACTGTTTTATAGAAATAATGATATGCAGCAAGACTATCAAAACAGCCTTTCAAATTACATAGTATTTATTGATAAAACCTTTGCCTTTTCCCCATCAACAAGAAGTGAATTAAGCCTCATTAATTTATTAAATTCATTAAATGAGGTGGAATTGATGAAAAAACGTCTGGCGCTTCTGATGACAGCACCAGAATACACTTGTTATGATAGTCAGTATTGTTATGAAGACAAAGTCAGCGCATTAAAAACCCTGCATAGTCATCAGGATAATGAGCTAATGGACAAATATTTCACGACTCTTCTTAAAGAGATCAGTAATCAACCATTAGAAGACTGGGATATAATAATAAGTAATACCGGTGAAAAATTTAGTGAGGTGGGACTAACCAAATATGCTCAACATCTCGCATCTTTCGCTGAAGAATTTTATATAAAAGAGCAAAAATCACATTCTGAAAGTGAAATGAGAGGACTATTTTCATCTCTTGCCGAAATATATAGTTTTGGTAACGATACTGCCAGCGCAAACCGAGTGTTGCATCAACATGTCCCTGCCTTCAATACAGATCATATGATTCAATATTATATAAATGCCAAAGAATGGAACAATGCCAGGGAATTATTGATAAAAGAGGAAATGTTGGGTATGCATAATCTGATATTGTTGGAGAACATTTGTATGCAGAAAACTGCACAATGCATGGCACACATTACCTTTACGCTCAACAAATTGACAACACAACCTGCAATAACAAAAAAAGATAGCGTGGGTAATGAGCAACTTTATCAGATTGGCAAAATCTACCATAAGCTGGGAGTTAAACCAGAGCCAAAGCAGCAGGCTTTAATTCAGTCGCTTTATGACCAGGCATCAGGAAGCACCTCTTCAACTCAATAAACACATGGTCAAAAGGGCCACCACGGTGGCCCTGACAATCAATAGCTATATCCAGAAAGTTAATCGCGGAAGTTTTTGAACTGGAACGGCTGACCCAGATCGCCACCACGTACCATCGCCATGACAGCCTGTAAATCATCACGAGATTTACCCGTTACGCGGATCTCATCGCCCTGAATTTGCGCCTGCACTTTCAGTTTGCTGTCTTTGATCATTTTGACGATTTTCTTCTGAGTCGCGCTCTCAATGCCCTGTTTCAGTTTCGCTTCCACAAACCAGGTTTTACCGCTATGAACGATATTTTCCGGTACATCCAGTGAACTGCCTTCAATGCCGCGCTTCAGCAACTTGGCACGCAGAATATCCAGCAACTGATTGACCTGGAAGTCGGACTCGCTCAACACTTTGATGGTTTTGCTGGCGTCATTCAGCTCAAATGAGGCTTCAACGTTACGGAAGTCAAAACGGGACTCCACTTCGCGGCTCGCGTTATCGACCGCGTTACGTGCTTCCTGAAGATCAACTTCAGAGACAATATCGAAAGATGGCATCTTTTCCTCTCCCTTCATTTTTGATGCGAAGCATAATACCTGCAAAGTTAAATAACCAACAGTCCTGCACCAGGACGTATCCCTTAATTGTGCATAGTCGCAACAGCATGCACAATTAAGGGATAGCCTTATTGAACACCCGGAGTGGTTGCGGGTGAGGAGGAACAATGAAAATTACCGTATTGGGATGCGGTGCCTTAGGGCAATTATGGCTTACAGCACTTTGTAAACAGGGTCACGACGTTCAGGGCTGGCTGCGCGTACCGCAACCTTATTGTAGTGTGAATCTGGTTGAGACAGATGGTTCGATATTTAACGAATCGCTGACCGCCAACGATCCCGATTTTCTCGCCACCAGCGATCTGCTCCTGGTGACGCTGAAAGCATGGCAGGTTTCCGATGCCGTCAAAAGCCTCGCGTCCACACTGCCTGTAACCACGCCAATACTGTTAATTCACAACGGCATGGGCACCATCGAAGAGTTGCAAAACATTCAGCAGCCATTACTGATGGGCACCACCACCCATGCCGCCCGCCGCGACGGCAATGTCATTATTCATGTGGCAAACGGTATCACGCATATTGGTCCGGCACGGCAACAGGACGGCGATTACAGTTATCTGGCGGATATTTTGCAAACCGTATTGCCTGACGTCGCGTGGCATAACAATATTCGCGCTGAGTTGTGGCGCAAGCTGGCAGTCAACTGTGTGATTAATCCACTGACCGCCATCTGGAATTGCCCGAATGGTGAATTACGTCATCATCCGCAAGAAATTATGCAGATATGCGAAGAAGTCGCGGCAGTGGTCGAACGCGAAGGGCATCATACTTCAGCAGAAGATTTGCGTGATTACGTGATGCAGGTGATTGATGCAACAGCGGAAAATATCTCGTCGATGTTGCAGGATATCCGCGCGCTGCGCCACACCGAAATCGACTATATCAATGGTTTTCTCTTACGCCGCGCCCGCGCGCATGGGATTGCCGTACCGGAAAACACCCGCCTGTTTGAAATGGTAAAAAGAAAGGAGAGTGAATATGAGCGCATCGGCACTGGTTTGCCTCGCCCCTGGTAGTGAAGAGACTGAAGCCGTCACCACTATCGATCTGCTGGTTCGCGGCGGTATCAAAGTCACCACTGCCAGCGTCGCCAGCGATGGTAACCTGGCGATTACCTGCTCGCGCGGCGTGAAGCTGCTGGCGGATGCGCCGCTGGTTGAAGTGGCTGATGGCGAATATGACGTGATTGTGCTGCCTGGTGGCATCAAAGGCGCAGAGTGTTTTCGCGATAGCACCCTGCTGGTTGAAACCGTTAAACAGTTCCACCGTTCCGGGCGTATCGTCGCGGCTATTTGCGCCGCGCCAGCCACCGTGCTGGTCCCGCACGATATCTTCCCGATTGGCAATATGACCGGCTTCCCGACGCTGAAAGACAAAATACCCGCCGAACAATGGCAGGACAAGCGCGTCGTCTGGGATGCACGGGTAAAATTGCTGACCAGCCAGGGGCCAGGTACAGCTATCGACTTTGGTCTGAAAATTATCGACCTGCTGGTTGGGCGCGAGAAAGCCCATGAAGTGGCATCACAACTGGTGATGGCGGCAGGGATTTATAATTATTACGAGTAGTGTCGGATGCGGTAAACGTCGCATCTGACCAGATGCGACGTTACAACCACATATTACGGGCGATACACCTTCACATTGTTAAAGCCCTGCTCGCGCAGATAGAGCGCCTGCAGGCGGCTCATCACCCCGCGCTCACACCACAACAGCCAGGTTTTGCTCTGGTCGAGATCGCCAAATTTGGTGCTCAGTTTATAGAACGGCAGAGAAACTACATCAATCCCTTCGACTTTCAGTGGCTTATCTTCCTGTTCATCGATAGAACGGATATCGAGGATCACGTCGTTCGGGCCGAAGCCATTGACGGTTTCCACTTCCACCACTTCCTGCTCGGTCTGCTGGGCGATTTCGCGGATATCAACGTTATTCGCTTCCTCCACCACTTTATCGAGAATGCTGAAGTCGAACTTCTCTTCTTCCGCTTCAATCTTCGATTTAACCGCTTTCACCGTCGGGCTTTTGGAAATCACGCCGCAATATTCCGGCATCGTGCGGGCAAAGTCTTCGGTGCCAATCTGGCGAGCCAGGTTGATGATGTGCTCTTTGTCGTAAGAGATCAGCGGACGCAGGATCAGCGTATCGGAGACGTTATCAATCAGGCGTAGGTTGGTCAGCGTCTGGCTGGACACCTGGCCGAGCGCTTCACCGGTAACCAGCGCCTGTACGCCGTAACGTTCTGCCACTTTGGACGCGGCACGCACCATCATACGTTTGAGGATAACGCCCATCTGACCGTCGTCGATTTTCTCGAGAATTTCCCCGACGACCGGTTCGAAATTAATAGCGACAAAACGCACGCGGTGGGAGCTGCCAAAACGGTTCCACAGATAATGCGCCACCTGACGCACGCCAATTTCATGCGCCGCGCCGCCAAGGTTAAAGAAACAGTAATGCACGCGGCAGCCGCGACGCATCAACATATAACTGGAAACACCGGAGTCGAAACCACCGGAAATGAGCGACAACACATCTTCCTGGGTGCCGATCGGGAAACCGCCAATACCTTCGTAGCGGCCTTTAATCAGCAGCAGACGATCGTCTTCCACTTCCAGATGGACAGTCACTTCCGGATTGGTCAGCTTCACGCGCGCGGATTCAATATGCTGATTTAAACCGCCGCCGACGTAACGTTCCACATCAATCGAGCTAAAATCATGTTTGCCGCGGCGCTTCACGCGTACGCAAAAGGTTTTGCCTTCCAGCTGATCGCGATATTGAACCAACGCTTTCTCGAAAATATCGTGCATGTCGGTAAACGGCACGTCTTCGACTTCGAGAATATGGTGGATACCCGGAATACGGGTCAGGGCGTCGCGAATAGCCAGACGCTGGTTTTCATCTTTTGCGCGAACTTCGATGTTATCCCAGTGGCGGACGACAGCGAGCATCTCATCATAGTGCTTTAAAACGTTACGAATGTTCCCGGTAAGGATTTTTATAAAGCGCAAGCGCACAGATTGGCTTTTGATGGTGATTTCCGGGAACAATTTAATGATAAACTTCATGGCGGCAATGGTTCGTTGGCAAGCCTTAAGCGACTTGTATAGGGAAAAATACAGCAGCCCACACCTGCGGCTGCATCCAGGCGCGGAAGTATACCACTAACATCGCTTTGCTGCGCACATCACCTTACCATTGCGCGTTATTTGCTATTTGCCCTGAGTCCGTTACCATGACGGGGCGAAAAATATTGAGAGTCAGACATTCATTATGCCGAAGAAAAATGAGGCTCCCGCCAGCTTTGAAAAGGCGCTGAGCGAGCTGGAACAGATTGTAACCCGTCTGGAAAGTGGCGACCTACCGCTGGAAGAGGCGCTGAACGAGTTCGAACGCGGCGTGCAGCTGGCACGTCAGGGGCAGGCCAAATTACAACAAGCCGAACAGCGCGTACAAATTCTGCTGTCTGACAATGAAGACGCCTCTCTAACCCCTTTTACACCGGACAATGAGTAATGGACTTTCCGCAGCAACTCGAAGCCTGCGTTAAGCAGGCCAACCAGGCGCTGAGCCGTTTTATCGCCCCACTGCCCTTTCAGAACACTCCCGTGGTCGAAACCATGCAGTATGGCGCATTATTAGGTGGTAAGCGCCTGCGACCTTTCCTGGTTTATGCCACTGGTCATATGTTCGGCGTTAGCACAAACACACTGGACGCACCCGCTGCCGCCGTAGAGTGTATCCACGCTTACTCATTAATTCATGATGATTTACCGGCGATGGATGATGACGATCTGCGTCGCGGTTTGCCGACCTGCCATGTGAAGTTTGGCGAAGCAAACGCGATTCTCGCTGGCGATGCTTTACAAACGCTGGCGTTCTCGATTTTAAGCGATGCAGATATGCCGGAAGTGTCGGATCGCGACAGAATTTCGATGATTTCTGAACTGGCGAGCGCCAGCGGTATTGCCGGAATGTGCGGTGGTCAGGCATTAGATTTAGACGCGGAAGGCAAACGCGTACCTCTGGACGCGCTTGAGCGTATACATCGTCATAAAACTGGCGCATTGATTCGCGCCGCCGTTCGCCTTGGTGCATTAAGCGCCGGAGATAAAGGGCGTCGTGCTCTGCCAGTACTCGACAAGTACGCAGAGAGCATCGGCCTTGCCTTCCAGGTTCAGGATGACATCCTGGATGTGGTAGGAGATACTGCAACGTTGGGAAAACGCCAGGGTGCCGATCAGCAACTTGGTAAAAGTACCTACCCTGCACTTCTGGGTCTTGAGCAAGCCCGGAAGAAAGCCCGGGATCTGATCGACGATGCCCGTCAGTCGCTGAAACAACTGGCTGAACAGTCACTCGATACCTCGGCACTGGAAGCGCTAGCGGACTACATCATCCAGCGTAATAAATAAACAATAAGTATTAATAGGCCCCTGATGAGTTTTGATATTGCCAAATACCCGACCCTGGCACTGGTCGACTCCACCCAGGAGTTACGACTGTTGCCGAAAGAGAGTTTACCGAAACTCTGCGACGAACTGCGCCGCTATTTACTCGACAGCGTGAGCCGTTCCAGCGGGCACTTCGCCTCCGGGCTGGGCACGGTCGAACTGACCGTGGCGCTGCACTATGTCTACAATACCCCGTTTGACCAGTTAATCTGGGATGTGGGGCATCAGGCTTATCCGCATAAAATTTTGACCGGGCGCCGCGACAAAATCGGCACCATCCGTCAGAAAGGTGGCCTGCACCCGTTCCCGTGGCGCGGCGAAAGCGAATATGACGTATTAAGCGTCGGGCATTCATCAACCTCCATCAGTGCCGGAATTGGTATTGCGGTTGCTGCCGAGAAAGAAGGCAAAAATCGCCGCACCGTCTGTGTCATTGGCGATGGCGCGATTACCGCTGGCATGGCGTTTGAAGCGATGAATCACGCGGGCGATATCCGTCCTGATATGCTGGTGGTCCTCAACGACAATGAAATGTCGATTTCCGAAAATGTTGGCGCGCTCAACAACCATCTGGCGCAGCTGCTTTCCGGTAAGCTTTACTCTTCACTGCGCGAAGGCGGAAAAAAAGTTTTCTCTGGCGTGCCACCCATTAAAGAGCTGCTCAAACGTACCGAAGAACATATTAAAGGCATGGTAGTGCCTGGCACGTTGTTTGAAGAGCTGGGCTTTAACTACATCGGCCCGGTGGACGGTCACGATGTGCTGGGGCTTATCACCACGCTTAAGAACATGCGCGACCTGAAAGGCCCGCAGTTCCTGCATATCATGACCAAAAAAGGTCGTGGTTATGAACCGGCAGAAAAAGACCCAATCACCTTCCACGCCGTGCCTAAATTTGATCCCTCCAGCGGTTGTCTGCCGAAAAGTAGCGGCGGTTTGCCAAGCTATTCAAAAATCTTTGGCGACTGGTTGTGCGAAACCGCAGCGAAAGATAACAAGCTGATGGCGATTACTCCGGCGATGCGTGAAGGTTCCGGCATGGTCGAGTTTTCACGTAAATTCCCGGATCGCTACTTCGACGTGGCAATTGCCGAGCAACACGCAGTGACCTTTGCTGCGGGTCTGGCGATTGGAGGCTACAAACCCATTGTTGCGATCTACTCCACCTTCCTGCAACGCGCCTATGATCAGGTGCTGCATGACGTGGCGATTCAAAAGCTTCCGGTCCTGTTCGCCATCGACCGTGCGGGCATTGTTGGTGCTGACGGTCAAACCCACCAGGGCGCTTTTGATCTCTCTTACCTGCGCTGCATACCGGAAATGGTCATTATGACCCCGAGCGATGAAAACGAATGTCGCCAGATGCTCTATACCGGCTATCACTATAACGATGGCCCGTCCGCGGTGCGCTACCCGCGCGGCAACGCAGTTGGCGTGGAACTGACGCCGCTGGAAAAACTGCCAATTGGCAAAGGCATTGTGAAGCGTCGTGGTGAGAAACTGGCGATCCTTAACTTTGGTACGCTGATGCCAGAAGCGGCGAAAGTCGCCGAATCGCTGAACGCCACGCTGGTCGATATGCGTTTTGTGAAACCGCTTGATGAAGCGTTAATTCTGGAAATGGCCGCCAGCCATGAAGCGCTGGTCACCGTAGAAGAAAACGCCATTATGGGCGGCGCAGGTAGCGGAGTGAACGAAGTGCTGATGGCCCATCGTAAACCAGTACCCGTGCTGAACATTGGTCTGCCGGACTTCTTTATTCCACAAGGAACTCAGGAAGAAATGCGCGCCGAACTCGGCCTCGATGCCACCGGTATGGAAGCCAAAATCAAAGCCTGGCTGGCATAATCCCTACTCTACTCCTGCTATGCTTAAGAAATTATTCATGGCAGGAGTGGCAGCATGCAATACAACCCCTTAGGAAAAACCGACCTTCGTGTTTCCCGACTTTGCCTCGGCTGTATGACCTTTGGCGAGCCAGATCGCGGTAATCACGCATGGACACTGCCGGAAGAGAGCAGCCGTCCCATCATTAAACGTGCGCTGGAAGGCGGCATAAATTTCTTTGACACCGCCAATAGCTATTCCGATGGCAGCAGCGAAGAGATCGTCGGTCGCGCACTGCGGGATTTCGCCCGTCGTGAAGACGTGGTCGTTGCGACCAAAGTGTTCCATCGCGTTGGTGATTTACCGGAAGGATTATCCCGTGCACAAATTTTGCGCTCTATCGACGACAGCCTGCTCCGTCTCGGCATGGATTATGTCGATATCCTGCAAATTCATCGCTGGGATTACAACACGCCGATCGAAGAGACGCTGGAAGCCCTGAACGACGTGGTAAAAGCCGGGAAAGCGCGTTATATCGGCGCGTCATCCATGCACGCTTCGCAGTTTGCTCAAGCACTGGAACTACAAAAACAGCACGGCTGGGCGCAGTTTGTCAGTATGCAGGATCACTACAATCTGATTTATCGAGAAGAAGAGCGCGAGATGCTGCCACTGTGTTATCAGGAGGGCGTGGCGGTGATTCCATGGAGCCCGCTGGCGCGGGGCCGTCTGACGCGTCCGTGGGGAGAAACTACCGCACGACTGGTGTCTGATGAGGTGGGGAGAAATCTCTATAAAGAAAGCGATGAAAATGACGCGCAGATCGCAGAGCGGTTAACGGGCGTCAGTGAAGAACTCGGTGCAACACGAGCACAAGTTGCGCTGGCCTGGTTATTGAGTAAACCGGGCATTGCCGCACCGATTATCGGAACTTCTCGGGAGGAACAGCTTGATGAACTGCTAAACGCGGTGGATATCACTTTGAAGCCAGAACAGATTGCCGAACTGGAAACGCCGTATAAACCGCATCCTGTCGTAGGATTTAAATAAGAGTCCAGGCCTGATGAGACGTGACAAGCGTCACATCAGGCATCGGTGCACAACTACGACAGAATACCCAGTGGCCAGTGATGACCGATAAAATACAGGATGCCAGCGGAGATCACCCCGGCGACAATATCATCTATCATGATTCCCATGCCGCCATGTACATTGCGGTCAAACCAGCGGATCGGCCACGGTTTCCACATATCGAGGATACGGAAAATCACAAACCCGGCTGCGACCCACTGCCAGTCATTGGTCGGCAGCGCCATGAGCGTGATCCACATACCGATAAATTCGTCCCAGACAATGCTGCCATGATCGTGCACGCCCATGTCTTTCGCCGTTTGATGACAAAGATAGACGCCGATACAGATCCCCAGCATTACCACCAGCGAATAGAGCTGCCAGGGCAAAAAAGTCATCAGATACCAGAAGGGAATCGCCGCCAGCGACCCCATTGTGCCAGGAACGATCGGGCTTAATCCACTTCCGAATCCGACAGCAAGCAGATGCCACGGATTACTCATTTTCAGGCGACTTTTCGCGACATCTTTATGGCGTGGCAAAATGGTCATATCCTTTCCAGTCTAACGTGACAGGTTCGCCGTCACGAATAAAACAAAGCCCTTCGATATCGGCGGTCATTTGCCCGATACAGGTAAACGGTACACCCAGGTGTCCGAGAGCCACATCCAGCGCGCCACGGTTCAGTTCCGGCACCGTGAAACACAACTCGTAATCTTCACCGCCAGAGAGCGCCCAGCGCAGCGCCTGTTCCGGTTCAACATGGCGAGAAAGCGCATCAGAAAACGGCAGCAATGCCAGGTCAATACGTGCGCCGCAGTCGCTGGCTTTCACGATATGCCCGAGATCGGAAATCAGACCGTCAGAGAGATCGATAGCTGAATTTGCCAGATCGCGCAGTGCCTGCCCCTGTAAAATACGCGGCGACGGACGGAGATGACGTTTGATCAAGTAGTCCGCATCTTTAGCATCGGCAACCTGCAAACGGTTTTGCAAAATCGCCAGCCCGGCAGCGCTATCGCCCGGTGTACCGGTCACATAGATCCAGTCACCCGGTTTCGCCCCAGAGCGCGTTAAGGCTCGTCCCATCGGAACAAAGCCGTGGATACCCAACGTCATTGATAATGGCCCACGCGTGGTATCGCCGCCAATGAGTTGCATATCGTAATAATTGAGAAGATCAAACAAACTGTCGCTGAAGGACTCAAGCCACGCTTCGTCTACGTCCGGTAAGGTTAATGCCAGCGTCAGCCAGGCCGGATCGGCCCCCATCGCTGCCAGATCGCTTAGGTTCACCGCCAGTGCTTTATAAGCCAGATCAGCAGGATCGATATCAGGGAGGAAGTGGTTGCCCGCCACCAGCGTATCAGTGCTGATCGCCAGGGTCTGTTTCTCGGGGATATTGAGAAGAGCGCAATCGTCGCCGATGCCCAGTTCGACATCAAGACGAGAACTTCTTACACGGTCAAAATAACGGGCAATCAGGGAGAACTCGCCACATGCCATACGTTATGCCTCAGCAGGTAAAAAAGAAAAGGCCGGCGATCGCGGAACGGTCTTCCGTGAATCTACCGGCCTGGATATTACTTTTTGTTAGGGCGAATCACAGGTGCTGCTTTATCGAGTACGCCGTTGACGAACTTATGGCTGTCTTCTGCGCCGAACGATTTCGCCAGTTCGATCGCTTCGTTAATGGCCACTTTGTATGGCACATCGCTACGTTTAGACAGCTCGTACAGCGCAATGCGCAGTACTGCTTTTTCTACCTGGCCCAGTTCTTCCAGCAGACGGGACAGGTACGGCTTCATCAGTCCGTCGAGGTATGCGGTGTTAGTCGCCACCCCGGCCAGCAGCTCACGGAAGTACAGGACGTCAACGTCTTTTACATCCTGTTCAGCCAGGAACTGGTATTCAACATCAGCGATGTCGTTCTGGGACAACTGCCAGGAGTAGAGCGCCTGGACGGCACACTCACGAGCGCGGCGACGAGCAGCAGGTTTCACGGATTTCCCCTTACTAATTTCAGGCCTTGATGGCTTTCAATACATTAATCATTTCAAGCGCGGTCAGTGCAGCTTCTGCACCTTTGTTGCCAGCTTTGGTGCCAGCACGTTCGATCGCTTGTTCAATGCTTTCAGTGGTCAGAACACCAAAAGCAACCGGAATTTCGCTGTCCTGGGCAACATGCGCCAGGCCGTTGCTTGCACCACCAGCGACATATTCAAAGTGGGCAGTGCCACCACGAATAACCGTACCCAGCGCAATCACCGCGTCGTATTTACCGGTTTTAGCCAGTGCACCCGCCGCCAGCGGCAGCTCATAGGCACCTGGCACCCAAACAACGGTAATGTTTTCATCTTTTACCTGACCGATACGTTTCAGTGCGTCAATTGCACCTTCCAGCAGGCTGTCATTGATAAAGTTGTTGAAACGCGCGATGGTGATGGCGACGCGAGCGTCCGGGGTAGCAACGTTAGCTTCAATAATGTTCATTTTCTTCCTTCGGGTTCGAGTATGGCCCCGCAGGGGGGCGGATTTTAGCATAATATTTCGTGCGCTGCTTCCCTTTCGAGCCGGGAGATCATGCACCCACTAAATGCAGGCAAACATCCGGGCCTACATGACGTATCTCTTTGAATTTAAATTGGGGAGCGTCGGCTAATTTCTCAAGCCCTGGCAGCGTGCATAATCCACGGGCGTCGTTGCCTAATAGTTTAGGTGCGATATAGACAATCAGCTCATCGACTAAACCCGCCTGTAGCAATGCGCCAGCGAGCGTTGGCCCCGCTTCCACCCAGATGCTGTTAATTTGCTGTTTACCCAGTTGCATCATCAGTACAACCAGATCCAGATGACCTTTATGCTCTGGAATCAGCAAGGTACGCACCGTTTCCGGCCACTCACGAGAATCATCCTGCGTACGCGCGAACCAGGTTTCGCCGGGCTGCTGCACAATGCGATGTTCCGGCGTCACGCGATTTTGGCTATCAATCACAATACGTATCGGCTGACGGAGATTTTGTTGCGGATAGAGCGCCTGAGTTTGTTCATCCAGTTCAGACCAACGCACTGTTAAGGCTGGATCATCCGCCAGCACCGTGGCGCTGCTGGTTAAAATGGCATGACTTTGTGCGCGCAGTCGTTGTACGTCGCGCCTCGCCTGAGGTGAAGTGATCCACTGGCTTTCGCCACTCGCCATCGCCGTGCGACCATCAAGCGATGCGCCAAGTTTTAACTGAATATAAGGAAAGCCGGTGCGCATCCGCTTGAGAAAGCCTTTATTCAATTGCTCGGCTTCACTCATCATCAGCCCGTGGCTGACGTCAATGCCAGCCTGTTGCAGACGGTAAAGTCCACGCCCAGCGACCTGCGGGTTAGGATCTTGCATCGAGGCAACCACGCGCGCTACGCCAGCGGCGATGAGTGCGTCACAGCACGGTGGCGTACGACCATGATGGCTACAGGGTTCGAGTGTGACATAGGCGGTCGCACCTTTGGCTTTTTCACCCGCCATACGCAACGCGTGTACTTCGGCATGTGGTTCACCCGCACGTTGGTGGTAACCTTCACCGACAATTTCGCCATCTTTGACAATGACGCACCCGACATTCGGGTTGGGATGCGTGGTAAAACGTCCTCGTTGCGCCAGCTTTAGCGCCCGCGCCATGTAATACTCGTCCTGCACGGCTTAGTCCTCCAGGCGCGCGATCTCTTCGCCAAATTCTTTGATATCTTCGAAACTGCGGTAGACAGAGGCAAAACGGATATAGGCGACTTTATCGAGCTTTTTCAATTGCTCCATCACCAGATTGCCAATCATCTTGCTCGGCACTTCGCGCTCACCGGTGGCGCGCAGCTGCGATTTTATATGATTGATTGCCATTTCGACGTCATCGGAACTCACTGGACGTTTTTCCAGCGCCCGCAGCATTCCGCTACGTAATTTCTCTTCATTAAACGGTTCACGCACGTCGTTGCTTTTTACAACACGCGGCATAACCAGCTCCGCCACTTCAAAGGTGGTGAAACGTTCATTACACACCAGACACTGCCGACGGCGGCGTACGGATGAACCCTCGCCCACGAGACGAGAGTCAATTACCTTAGTGTCCACGGCGAAACAGAATGGGCAATGCATACGGCGTCCTGACCAGGTGGTTAACAGAAATCTATTTTACCCTGAACTGACGATACAACAAAGGCGCAACGCTTTTGAGATAAAGGATCGATGCTTTCACTGCTTTTACCCTCTACCATTAGGCTAATTGCGACGAGAAAGGGACGACCTATGAATACTAACGTTTTTCGACTGCTCCTGCTGGGAAGCCTGTTCAGCCTTAGCGCCTGTGTGCAGCAAAGTGAAGTGCGACAGATAAAACACAGCGTCAGCACGCTGAACCAGGAGATGACGCAGCTCAATAAAGAAACGGTCAAAATCACTCAGCAAAACAAGCTGAATGCAAAATCCAGCAGTGGGGTTTACCTTCTGCCTGGAGCAAAAACACCAGCAAGACTGGAAAGCCAGATCGGTACTTTACGTATGTCGCTGGTGAATATTACGCCTGACACAGATGGCACTACCCTGACGCTACGTATTCAGGGCGAATCCAATGACCCTTTACCCGCATTCAGCGGAACCGTTGAATATGGGCAAATTCAGGGAACAATAGACAACTTTCAGGAAATCAATGTGCAGAATCAATTGATTAACGCACCTGCCAGCGTCCTCGCCCCCAGCGATGTTGATATTCCGTTACAGTTAAAGGGTATGTCTGTGGATCAGTTAGGCTTTGTACGTATCCACGACATTCAACCTGTTATGCAGTAAACGTATTGCGGGGCGATATTGTGCGTCCCGCAACATCTTTTTCCGTCATTTTGTTACTCCGCTTACATCACCTGGATTGATAGTAAAAGTTTGCAACAAGGGTGAAAGTCAGTACAATCCCCGCCCGAATGTGTGTAAACGTGAACGCAATCGATTACGTAAATGATAGAACTGTGAAACGAAACATATTTTTGTGAGCAATGATTTTTATAATAGGCTCCTCTGTATACGAAATATTTAGAAACGCAATTTGCGCCTTTTTCACTCCCGCAAGGGATTTTCAAACAGTGGCATACATATGAAAAAAACATTACTGGCAGCCGGTGCGGTACTGGCGCTCTCTTCGTCTTTTACTGTCAACGCAGCTGAAAACGACAAACCGCAGTATCTTTCCGACTGGTGGCACCAGAGCGTTAACGTTGTCGGAAGCTATCACACCCGTTTCGGACCGCAGCTCCGCAACGATACCTACCTTGAGTACGAAGCATTCGCTAAAAAAGACTGGTTCGACTTCTATGGTTATGCGGATGCGCCGGTATTCTTCGGCGGTAACTCCGATGCAAAAGGTATCTGGAACCACGGTTCTCCGCTGTTTATGGAAATCGAACCGCGTTTCTCCATCGACAAGCTGACCAATACTGACCTTAGCTTTGGTCCGTTCAAAGAGTGGTACTTCGCGAACAACTACATTTACGACATGGGTCGTAATAAAGATGGCCGCCAGAGCACCTGGTACATGGGTCTGGGTACCGACATCGATACTGGTCTGCCGATGAGCCTGTCCATGAACGTCTATGCGAAATACCAGTGGCAGAACTACGGCGCAGCGAACGAAAACGAGTGGGACGGTTACCGTTTCAAAGTGAAGTACTTTGTGCCGATTACCGATCTGTGGGGCGGCCAGCTGAGCTACATCGGCTTCACCAACTTCGACTGGGGTTCCGACTTGGGCGATGACAGCGGTTATGCGAACAACGGTATTAAAACACGTACCAATAACTCTATTGCGTCCAGCCATATTCTGGCGCTGAATTACGATCACTGGCACTACTCTGTCGTTGCCCGTTACTGGCATAACGGTGGTCAGTGGAATGACGATGCAGAACTGAACTTCGGCAACGGCAACTTCAACGTTCGCTCTACCGGCTGGGGTGGTTATCTGGTAGTAGGTTACAACTTCTAATTGTGAGAATGCCGGATTTCATATCCGGCATTTTTTATCACTTCTTCTTGTTCATCATCGCTTTCAAATCAGCGAATGGGTTGTACTTCGCTTCACCGACATCTTTCTGCGCATCTTCCCCTGCGATAACGGTCGTACCATACTGATCCGCTTCGGTGTATTTCGAATGCTCATGATCGTGGCAATAGAGACAAAGTAATTCCCAGTTACTGCCATCTTCCGGGTTATTAGTATGGTCGTGATCAATGTGGTGAACGGTAAGTTCACGCAGGTTGGAATAAACAAACTCGCGGGAACAGCGACCGCAGACCCACGGATAGATTTTTAATGCTTTTTCGCGATAGCCGCTTTCTAACCGCGCATAGTTTTTTGGGATGATAGCCATGAAAAAGTTACCTGGATGAAATGTAGGGTTACGCGCAGTTTCCCAAGATGCGGGGATTTTCGCAATCACCTTACATCAAAAAAAATCCCGATCTTCTGACCGGGATTTTCAACATCAGCTGAAACTTGATTAAGGCAGAATTGACGGCTGATCCGCCCCTTCTTTTTCCACTTTCTGCTGCAACATGTGTTCGCGCTTCATACCCAGTTTCAGAGCCAGCGCAGATGCCACATAGATGGAAGATGCAGTACCGATGGAAACACCGATAAGCATGGTCAGCGAGAAGCCTTCCAGTACCGGACCACCGAAGAGGTACAGCATCAGGATAACCATCAAGGTAGTACCGGATGTGATCAAGGTACGGTGCAGCGTCTGGGTCAAGGACACGTTAAAGATTTCGTAAGGCGTACCGCGACGGATCTTGCGGAAGTTTTCACGAATACGGTCCGATACCACGATACTGTCGTTAAGCGAGTAACCGATAACCGACATCAACGATGCCACAATGGTCAGGTCAATCTCGATATGGAATAACGACAAAATACCCAGCGTAATGATAACGTCGTGCGCCAGCGCAATAACAACCCCTGCCGCCAGTCGCCACTCAAAGCGGAAACCTACGTACACGAGGATAGACAGCAGCGCCGCCATCAACGCCATCGCACCGGTTTGCGCAAGGTCTGCCCCCACGCTCGGACCGACGAACTCAATACGCTTCACTGCCGCATTCTGATTGGTGGATTCGTTAATCACCTTCAGAACCTGGCTGCCCAACACCTGACCGCCGGTTTCGCCTTCAGCAGGCGGCATACGGACCATGATGTCGTGGCTGCTACCAAAGTTTTGCAGCATCGGCTCTTCAAAACCGGCTTTTTGCAATGCATCACGCATTACGTCAATTTCAGCCGGTTTTTCGAGCGTAATTTCAATAACCGTACCACCGGTAAAATCCAGCCCCCAGTTAAAGCCGCGCACGCCCATAATAACGATAGCGGCGATTAACAGCAGACCAGAGATGCCGAAAGCCCAGTAGTCCCAGCGCATAAAGTCATAGACTTTACGGCCGTGGTTTAGTTGTTCAACAGTATATTCCTGTGCCACATCGCACTCCTCAGATTGACAGCTTCTTGACGCGCTTGCCGCCATATAGCAGGTTTACGATGGCACGCGTACCGACAATCGCGGTAAACATCGACGTCGCCACACCGATACCGGTAGTAATCGCGAACCCTTTAATTGCCCCGGTACCCACTGCATACAGGATGATGACTTTAATCAGCGTGGTGATGTTCGCATCGAAGATGGAACTGAATGCGCCACGATAACCTTCATCAATTGCCTGTTGAACAGTACGTCCGTTGCTCAACTCTTCTTTAATACGTTCGTTGATCAGTACGTTCGCATCGACCGCTACCGCAAGGGTTAAGACGATACCCGCGATACCTGGCATACTCAGCGTTGCGCCTGGCAACAGCGACATAATACCGACAATCAAGATCAAGTTGGCAATCAGAGCACTGGTCGCAATCAGACCAAACTTCTTATAGAAGATGATCATGAACAGAATAGAAACCAGCAGACCGGCAAGGCAAGCCTCCAGCCCCTGTTCAATGTTCTGCATACCCAGGGTTGGGCCAATGGTACGTTCTTCAACAATCTGAATCGGCGCGATCAACGCACCGGCACGCAGCAGCAGTGACAGCTGACGGGCTTCGTTCGGGTTGTTGATGCCGGTGATACGGAAGCTGTTACCCAGACGAGACTGGATGTTGGCGATGTTAATCACCTCTTCCTGTTTCACCAGAACCGCACGACCATTTGCATCTTTCTTACCGCTGTCTTTGTACTCCACAAACAGGGTTGCCATCGGTTTGCCGATGTTGTCCTTAGTGAAGTTAGACATGATGTTACCACCAGCGCTATCGAGCGAGATGTTAACCTGCGGCTGGTTGTATTCGTCCTGGCTGGAAGTGGAGTCGGTGATATGGTCACCGGTCAGAATTACGCGTTTGTACAGCACAACCGGCTGACCTTCGCGGGTCTGTTTCACTTCAGAGTCGCCCGGTACGCGACCGGATGCCGCAGCGGCCTGGTCAACGTTGGTGTTTACCAGACGGAATTCCAGCGTTGCCGTCGCACCCAGAATCTCTTTCGCACGCGCAGTGTCCTGAATACCTGGCAGTTCAACAACGATACGGTCAGCACCCTGACGCTGAACCACCGGCTCCGCCACGCCAAGTTGGTTTACACGGTTACGCAGGATATTGATGTTCTGCTGCACCGCATATTCACGCGCTTCACTCAGACGAGCATCGCTCATTACCGCACGCAGCTGGTTGCTGCCCTGGCTGCTAATCACCAGGTCCGGATGGCGCTTGCTCAGATACGCAATGGCTTCATCACGAGCTTTAGCATCGCGGAAAGTGATGCTCAGGCCGTAGTTGTTTTCTTTACGAACGGTGGTATACGGGATGCCCTTTTCACGCAGGTCGCTGCGCAGGCTATCGATATTTTGTTCCTGGAGTTTGCCAAGCGCGGTGTCCATATCCACTTCCATCAGGAAGTGAACGCCGCCACGCAGGTCAAGGCCGAGCTTCATCGGCTCAGCATGAATGGCTGCCAGCCAGCGCGGCGTTGCCGGGGCAAGGTTAAGCGCCACGACGTATTTGTCACCCATAACGCCCATTAATGCTTCACGAGCGCGCAGCTGGGTGTCAGTGGAGTCGAAGCGCGCAAGAATAGCGCCCTCTTCCAGTGCCACAGACTTAGCAGTTATTTTTTCTTCTTGTAACGTTTTCTGGACCTGGATCAGCGTTTGCTCACTGGCGGCGACTCCGCGCGCACCAGTGATCTGAACAGCCGGATCCTCACCAAACAGGTTGGGAAGCGCATACAGCAGACCGATGACAATCACCACGATCAGCATGACGTACTTCCACAAAGGATAACGGTTTAACACGGCAATTCCCTTAGGGAAAAATTTTAATTACAGCGCCTTCATGGTGCCTTTCGGCAGAACGGCAGCTACGAAGTCACGTTTAATAACTACTTCAGTGGTGTCATTCAGCGCGATAGCAATGTAGCCGTTTTCCGCTACTTTGGTTACGCGACCAACCAGGCCACCGTTCGTCAGAACTTCATCACCTTTGGCAATGGAGTCCATCAGCTTTTTGTGTTCTTTGGTGCGCTTCTGCTGTGGACGCAGGATCATGAAATAGAAAATCAGACCGAATACCACCAGCATCAAAATCAAAGACATCGGGCTACCTTGCGCCGGTGCACCCGTTGCCGCTACCGCATCAGAAATAAAAAAGCTCATTAAATTTCCCTCATTATTAATATTAATCAACGTTCAAAGGTGGTACTTCTCGCCCCTGACGCTGGTAAAAATCAGTTACGAAGCTCTCTAATTTACCCTCTTCAATAGCCTTGCGTAAACCCGCCATCAAACGCTGGTAGTAACGAAGGTTATGAATGGTGTTGAGTCGCGCGCCTAATATTTCGTTGCAACGGTCGAGATGATGCAAGTAAGCGCGTGAATAATTGCGACAGGTGTAGCAATCACACTCAGGATCGAGTGGGCCAGTATCGCTCTTATACTTCGCATTGCGGATTTTCACCACGCCATCGGTCACGAACAAATGACCATTTCGGGCGTTGCGGGTTGGCATTACGCAGTCAAACATATCGATACCACGACGTACGCCTTCAACCAGGTCTTCTGGTTTACCAACGCCCATCAGGTAACGCGGTTTGTCTGCCGGAATTTGCGGGCATACATGCTCCAGAATGCGGTGCATATCTGCTTTCGGCTCACCCACAGCCAGACCGCCGACAGCGTAGCCATCAAAACCGATATCTACCAGACCTTTAACAGAAATATCACGTAAATCTTCGTAAACGCTGCCCTGAATGATACCAAACAGCGCATTTTTGTTTCCGAGACTGTCAAAACGCTCACGGCTACGCTTCGCCCAACGCAGAGACATCTCCATGGAGCGTTTTGCGTAATCCCAGTCAGCAGGATACGGCGTACACTCATCAAAGATCATGACGATATCCGAACCAAGATCGTACTGAATCTCCATCGACTTTTCCGGGTCGAGGAAAATCGGGTCGCCGTTGATCGGGTTGCGGAAGTGAACGCCCTGTTCGGTGATTTTACGAATATCACCAAGGCTGAAGACCTGGAAGCCGCCGGAGTCGGTAAGGATTGGTCCTTTCCACTGCATAAAATCGTGCAGATCGCCGTGCAGTTTCATGATTTCCTGGCCCGGGCGCAGCCACAGGTGGAAGGTGTTGCCGAGGATAATTTGCGCGCCAGTGGCTTCAACTTCTTCCGGCGTCATCCCTTTTACGGTGCCGTAAGTGCCAACAGGCATAAAACAAGGCGTTTCCACTACGCCACGATCAAAGACCAGGCGGCCACGGCGTGCGCGACCGTCGGTGGTGTCCAGTTCAAATTTCATTTTTTCTCCACTACGTCAGAAAAACAGTCCAACGTTTAAACCAGCGCCGCGGAATTACTCCCCAACGCGCTCATTAATTGCCTGCGGATTGTACGTGATAAACATCGCATCACCGTAACTAAAAAAGCGATATTTCTCTTCTACCGCCGCTTTATAGGCATTCATGGTGTGTTGATAACCAGCAAATGCCGAAACCAGCATAATCAGCGTCGATTCCGGAAGGTGGAAGTTCGTCACCAGCGCATCGACCACTTTGTACTGGAAGCCCGGATAGATAAAGATTTGGGTATCGTCAAAGAACGGTTCAATGAGATCGTTTTTCGCTGCCTGAGCCGCACTTTCCAGCGAACGTACTGAGGTGGTACCAACCGCAATCACCCGGTTACCGCGCGCTTTCGCCGCCAGTACCGCGTCTACCACATCCTGCGGCACTTCAGCGTATTCCGAGTGCATGATGTGATCTTCAATGGTGTCGACGCGCACCGGCTGGAAGGTGCCCGCACCAACGTGCAACGTCACAAACGCCATCTCCACGCCTTTGGCGCGTAATTTTTCCAGCAAAGGTTCGTCAAAGTGCAGTCCGGCGGTCGGTGCTGCCACCGCGCCGGGTTTTTCGCTATAAACCGTTTGATAAAGTTCGCGGTCTGCATCTTCGTCCGGACGGTCGATGTACGGCGGCAGCGGCATATGGCCGATGCTGTTGAGAATATCCAGCACCGAACGTTGATCATTAAATTCGACTTCAAACAGTGCGCCGTGGCGCGCGGTCATTGTTGCGTTAATACTTTCGTCATCGCCCAGCAGCAGTTCTGCGCCAGGTTTTGGCGCTTTCGAGGCGCGAATATGCGCAAGAATGCGTTTGTCGTCGAGCATCCGCTCAACCAGCACTTCAATCTTGCCGCCGCTGGCTTTACGCCCAAACAGACGCGCCGGGATCACGCGGGTATTATTAAAAACCAGAAGATCGCCGGGGTTGAGCTTATCGAGTAAATCGGTGAAAGTACCGTGCGTCAGCGCGCCCGTCGGCCCGTCCAGCGACAGTAAACGACAGCTACTGCGTTCAGGCATGGGATAGTGGGCAATCAGGGATTCGGGCAATTCAAAAGAGAAATCGGTAACGCGCATGACACTGACTCAGACTAAAATAAGAGGCGGGTAGTCTAGTGCCGGGGCGCTCTCCCTGCAACCTTTACCCCCCTTTGGATAGAATATAATCGATGAATTTTTTAGCTCACCTGCATTTAGCCCATCTCGCGGAAAGCTCGCTTTCCGGCAATTTACTGGCTGATTTCGTACGCGGAAATCCTGAAGAAAGTTTTCCGCCCGACGTCGTGGCTGGCATTCATATGCATCGGCGAATCGACGTATTAACCGACAATCTGCCAGAAGTCCGCGAAGCGCGGGAGTGGTTTCGTAATGAAACGCGCCGTGTCGCGCCTATTACGCTGGATGTGATGTGGGATCACTTTCTGTCCCGCCACTGGTCGCAGCTGTCGCCCGATTTTCCGCTACAGGAATTTACCTGTTATGCCCGGGAGCAAGTGATGACTATTCTTCCAGACTCACCGCCACGCTTTATCAATCTGAACAACTACTTATGGTCAGAGCAGTGGTTGGTGCGCTATCGCGATATGGATTTCATCCAGAGCGTGTTAAACGGCATGGCAAGCCGTCGCCCACGTCTGGATGCCCTGCGTGACTCCTGGTACGATTTAGACGCCCATTACGATGCTCTCGAAACCCGCTTCTGGCAGTTTTATCCGCGGATGATGGAGCAGGCGTCACGCAAGGCGTTATAAGACGTTAATTCATCCACACCGTAGCCGAAATGGCAGGCAAAGCCAGAATCCCGTCCGTCAGTTGCCCGTGACCTTCTTTGCGTTGCCATTGCGCGACATTAAGCAACGGTGACGCGGGTAGCACCACTTCACAGGCTTCGCCACGGTTGATTGCCACCAGTACACGCTGCTGATTCAGCACGCGGACAAATACCACCACGTTATCTTCCGCATACAGCACCTGACAGCCGCCACGACGCAACGCCTGACCTTTCTTACGCAGCGCAATCATTCGCTGGTACAGCGCGAATAACGCCGAATCCTGCTTTTCCACCTGCCAGGGGAACGGCTTACGGCAAAACGGATCGTTTTTGCCATCCAGTCCCACTTCATCACCGTAATAAATGCACGGTACACCAGGCCAGGTGAACAGCCAGACCACCGCCAGGGGCAGGCGCGCAACATCCCGACCGAGCAGCGTTTTAAATCGCGCAGTATCGTGGCTGTCGAGCTGATTAAACATACGTAATTGTTGTTGATGAGAAAGCCCTGCGCGGTAATTATCCATCCAGGCCATACAGGTTTGGGCGTCAATTTGCTGCGGATCGTAAGAGATATCGGTGTTGGCAAGAAATCCCCACAACGGGAATGTGAAGCCGCGATAGTTCATGGCGGCATCTTCCACATCGGCCTGTAACCATTGCCGTGCATCGCCAAAATGTTCGCCGACAATATACGCATCCGGCTGGGTTTCTTTCGCCGCTTCGGTGATCCCGGCAACGTGCTGCAAATTATTGCGCGCCCCACCCGCTTCCCCCAGCATATGCACCACATCCAGCCGCCAGCCGTCCATATTCCACGGCGCTTTCAGCCAGTGGCGGACAATACTGTCTTCCCCGCGATAAATTTCATTCACCAGACTTTCCGACTGATAATCCAGCTTCGGCAAGCTGGCATAGCCCAGCCAGTCGAGCGCCGTGCCATCGTCACTAAACGAGTACCAGTCGCGCCAGGGCGATTCGGGGTTGTGACAAGCACCACCCGTCCCGCGATTGTGCCTGTCAAACCAGGCATGGGAATCGCCACTGTGGTTAAACACGCCGTCCAGCACCAGCCGCATTCCCAGCTGCTGCGTATTGTGTCGCAAACGCAACAACGCCCCATCACCGCCAAACTGCGGATCGACATGGCGATAATCCTCGGTATCGTATTTATGCACGCTGGGAGCTTTAAACACCGGATTGAGATACAGCGCCGTCACGCCAAGTTTTTTCAGATACGGCAGTTTTTCGCTTATCCCGTCCAGATCGCCGCCATAGAACGTTGATCCGCCCGCCTGCGCCGTGACCGGTTCATCCCAGTCACGCAATATGATCTCTTGTCCGGCTGCGTGATGGTAATAAACATGATCCTGTTCAGCTTCACGAGGAAGACTACGGGCGAAACGATCAGGGAAGATCTGATAAAAAATCTGATCCGCAGCCCATTGTGGGCCGATATCCGGGACATCGACGGCAAACTGCTCCAGTCGTGCTGGTGGCATTCGGCTGAAGCCCTGCGGTGTAAACCAACGCTGGCGATCGTGCCACAGTAATTTGAAACTATAACGCCGCCGAGGTTGCCCGCTGGAGAGATCGATCGCCGCCCGCCATGCGGTAACGCCAGGCTGCGGCTGACTGCGCTGCTTATGCATCGCCACTGACGTTTCTTCGTTGTCGTGTTCTGTACGCAGCATAATGCGCTGCGGTGGGTCTTCGCCCGTCAGCCACAGCGTAATGAGCAGTTGATCTTTGTTTTGTTTAACAAATGGGGGCACCGGCAGGTGCCATGCATTTAACATCATAATTCCCCTGTGATGAAAATCTGATCACCTTGCCATAGCCTAATGCAGGATCACTCATCATCTGAAGGATATTTGGGGGAGGAGGACGGGGGCGGATAACTTTCGGAATAGCCGGATCAGGATTTCCTCCTGAACCGGCTTACAGAACGCAAGGATTAGTGGTTTTCAGCCAGCTGACGATCGTGGCGGCGCTTAAACATCCAGCCAATCAACAGCACAACAATCCACGCGAAACCGACATACAGCGAGATACGCGTATCAGGGTGATAACCAATCAACCCGATAATAAAGAGCAGGAAAATCAAACCGCCGATGGTGGTTGCTACCCCACCCGGTACTTTAAATTTCAGCGCCTTAACTTCTTCTGGCGGTAAACGGCGACGGAAGGCGATTTGCGACAGCAGGATCATAATCCACACCCACACCGTGGCGAAGGTCGCCAGCGAAGCGATCACCAGGAAGACGTTTTCCGGCATGATGTAGTTCAGATATACCGCAAACAATAGCGCGGTAGTCATCACCAGCACCGTGACCCACGGAATACCACGACGCGAGGTTTTGCTGAAAATTTTTGGCGCGCTGCCCTGCTCTGCCATACCGTGGAGCATACGGCCTACACCAAATACGTCACTGTTAATTGCCGACAGCGAAGCAGTCAGCACAACAAAGTTAAGAATGCTGGCGGCAAAGGTAATGCCCATATGCTGGAACGTCAGCACAAACGGGCTACCGGCAGTGCCAACCTGATTCCACGGGTAGATAGACATAATGACGAACAGCGTACCGACGTAGAACACCAGAATACGCATCGGCACGGAGTTAATCGCACGCGGAATCGATTTCTCAGGATCTTTCGCTTCACCGGCGGTAATCCCGATAATTTCGATCCCACCGTAAGCAAACATCACCATTTGCAACGACATCACCATACCAAGCCAGCCGTTACTGAAGAAGCCGCCGTTGCTCCACAGGTTATGAATACCGGTCGGTTGCCCGCCGTTGCCAATCCCCCAGATGATGATGCCGAAACCGGCGACAATCATGATGATGATAGTGGCGACTTTAAAGAACGAGAACCAGAACTCCAGCTCACCGAATACCTTCACGCTCATCAGGTTTACGGCGCAAATGATCAGCACCACGCTCAGTACCCAAATCCAGTGCGGCACCGTCGGGAACCAGACCCCCATATAGATACCAAAAGCGGTCACATCGGCGATGGCGACAATAAGGATTTCAAAGCAGTAGGTCCAGCCGGTAATGTAACCTGCCAGCGGGCCGAGGTTTTCCTGCGCATAACGCGAGAAAGAGCTGGCTGCCGGGTTATGTACCGACATTTCCCCCAGCGCACGCATAATGATATACGCCGCGATACCACCGATAATATAGGCCAACAACACGCTTGGACCGGCCATTTTGATGGCATCTGCCGAACCGTAAAACAGCCCGGTGCCAATTGCTGAACCCAGTGCCATAAAGCGTATGTGTCGGGTACTTAGCCCACGCTTTAGCTTGTTCTTACTTTCCATCAATTCCTAACCCATCAACACAATAAAAAACCACGGGGCATCGCAGCCCCGTGGTTAAAACAAATGTTCAGTGATTTAGTGAGCGCTGGAGGTCACCTGACGACCTGCCGCGCGATCCCAGATAATGGCCAGAACCACCATCACCACTGTTGGCATTAACCACGCCAGACCTTGTTCGGCCAGCGGTAAACGCTGCGCCCAGGACGGTAAGATATCGCTGAATGCAGATGCCTTGATCCCGTCGAGAATACCAAAAAGCAGGCTGATAAACATCGGCGGAGCAATCACGCGGGACGAATTATGCCACCATGAGCGTGTAAAACTTAATACAACCAGTGCGATACACGGCGGATAAATGGCTGTCAGCACCGGTACAGAGATCTGAATCAGCTGGCTCAAGCCGAGGTTAGACACCACCATCGAGAAGCCGCCGAGGATAAACACCAGCGTACGATAAGAGAGCGGTACGTACTGGGCGAAGAATTCTGCACAAGCACAGGTCAGGCCAACCGCCGTGACCAGGCAGGCGATGAAGATTAACGCCGCCAGCAGGAAGCTACCGCCGCCGCCAAAGGTATGCTGAACGTAAGCATGCAGGATCGCCGCACCGTTTGCAGACTGATCGACCAGCGACGCGCTGTCTGAACCCAGACGGAACAGCGCCAGGTACAGCAGAGTCAGACCAACACCCGCCATCAGGCCAGCCCAGACGGTATAACGGGTCAGCAGACGCGCTTCGGTAACGCCACGAGAACGCGCCGCGTTAACAATAACGATACCAAACACCATTGCGCCCAGCGTATCCATGGTCAGATAGCCGTTGACGAAGCCGTTAGAAAACGCAGCGTTTTGATAAGCCTCAGTCGCCGTGCTGATAGAACCCGCCGGCCAGATAATTGCGGCAACAGACAGGATGACCAGCGCGATAATTTTCAGCGGCGCAAGGAAGTTGCCCACGGTATCCAGCAGCTTGCCCGGATAGAGCGAAACCAGAATAACGATAGCGAAATAGACCAGGCTGTAAATAAACAGCGGCAGCGCGGAATCACCCGTCAGCGGCGCAATGCCCACTTCAAAAGAAACGGTAGCTGTACGCGGCGTAGCGAAAAGCGGCCCCACCGCCAGGTAACAAACTGTTGCCAGCAGTACGCCAGCGACTTTACCAATTGGCGTGCTGAGACTGTCAACACCGCCGCCAACTTTTGCCAGCGCCACTACCGTTAATACCGGTAGGCCAACGGCAGTAATGAGGAAGCCGAATGCCGCAGTCCAGACGTGTTCGCCTGCCTGCAAGCCGACCATTGGAGGGAAAATAATGTTACCTGCGCCGACGAACAACGCAAATGTCATAAAGCCCAGAGCGATGATATCGCGCGATCTTAATTGATGGGTCATAAATCATACTGCCTGTGGATGTGGTGTTGTAACGTTAAATTTTTGTGCCAATCCCTGGGGATGATACAGCGGTATATTTAAACAATTTTAGCGGGAAATACTCCCAACCAGGCGCGGCGAAGAATAGTTTTTCGATTTACCGCGTTAATGCAGTCAGTATGACAGCACCTGAAGCGCAATTTAAACGCTTATAACGTTTTAAAGCAAGGAGGGATCTAAAAACCAGAGGTATATAGCGATAAGAAATCACCAACCAGTATAAAACACTATTTCAATGAAAAAGACATGGCTAATCATGCGAACAAAAAATCACCAACCGTTGTAAAATCTAACGCCCGTATTTCGACTGCAAAGAAAATAAGCCAGCATCGGCTGGCTTATGGCAATAAAAGATGACAAAGGCGAATTAATCGCTGTTTTTGGCAATTAAACGTTCCGGGATAACAAAACTGAAACGTGTACCTTTTCCTACTGTACTCTCAATATTCAGGCGACTTTCGTGATGATTCACCGCATGTTTCACGATCGCTAACCCTAATCCGCTACCACCGGTTTGCCGGGAACGCGCTTTATCAACGCGATAAAAACGCTCGGTCAGGCGCGGAATATGCTCCGGTGCAATGCCCGGTCCGTTATCTTCAACACTAAATTCGGCACCGTGCGGCACTCGCTGCCAGCGTACGGTGATATGCGTGCCTTCCGGCGTATGATTCACGGCGTTATAGACCAGGTTCGAAATCGCACTGCGTAGCTGATCTTCATTGCCTGACACCTTGAGGCCGTTATCTATCTCAAAGGTAAATGTCTGTTTTTTCTGACTCAGAGTCTGAGCCTCGCGCTCAACGACGCGCAGCATCATCGGCACATCAACCTTTTCATTGAGCAAATGCGTCGGTGCGGCTTCTATTTTCGACAGCGTCAGCAATTGCTTCACCAACCCTTCCATCCGCTGGGTCTGCTCGCGCATGGTGTGCAACGCTTTTTCACGTACCGCGCCTTCCAGCGGTTGCTCATCCATCATCTCCAGGTAACCCTGTAACACGGTCAATGGCGTACGTAACTCATGGCTCACGTTGGCAAAAAAGTTACGCCGCGCCCCTTCCAGTTGATGCATTTGCGTGACATCTCGCGCCACCATCAGCAACTGTTTGTGGGTATAAGGCATGACGCGAATCTCCAGATGCCGCCCGGTGTTGAGCACCAGATTGAGCGGGCGAGAGAAATCACGCGTTTTCAGATATTGCGTAAACTCCGGGTAACGCAGCAAGTTAAGGATGTTCTGCCCGTTATCTTCCGGCCAGCGCAAGCCAAGAATCTGTTGCGCCAGACCGTTGCACCAGAAAATACCGCCCTCTTCCGTGGTCAGCACCACCGCGTCGGGCAGCGACTCCGCGCCGCTACGAAAGCGTTTAATCAGATTGCCCAGTTCACGGCGGCGTTTTTTATTTCGCAGCTGCATCTGGTGTAAGCCGTATAGTAGCGGTTCCCAGCTACCACGCCCCGGTGGCGGGGTCATACTACGATCCACCCACAGCCACCATGAAAGGCGCAATAAATTCCAGAAATGCCAGATAAGCAGTCCTGTTACCGATGCCAGCAAAAACCAGGGCAGGTAACCAAAAAATGCACCCAGGATGAAAGCCGGGAGGCAGCAAAGTAGCAGCTCCAGCACCAGCCTTTTCCACGACAGCCGTTCCAGCACGTAAGATACTCCAGTTAAGAAATCATAAGCCCTGCTCTACGTCCGATGAGCAAGGCCTTAAAAGCGGGTTGAAAAACGATACCCTGTACCGCGCACGGTCTGCACCATGCGGTCATGCCCGCCGGGCTCCAGTGCTTTACGCAGGCGACGAATGTGGACATCGACCGTACGATCTTCCACATACACGTTGGTTCCCCAGACGTGGTTTAACAGCTGCTCGCGGCTGTACACGCGCTCAGGATGCGTCATAAAAAAGTGCAGCAGTTTAAATTCTGTCGGCCCCATCTCCAGCGGTTCTTCGCCCGCCATCACCCGGTGAGATGTCGGGTCCAGACTTAGCCCCTGCATCTCGATCACCTCTTCCACCGCCATTGGCGAAATACGGCGCATTACCGCTTTGATTCGCGCCACCAGCTCCTTCGGAGAAAACGGCTTGGTGATATAGTCATCCGCACCGGTTTCAAGGCCGCGCACGCGATCTTCTTCTTCCCCTCTGGCGGTCAACATCACCACTGGGATATCCCGGGTCATCGACTCGCGCTTGAGGTGTTTGATGAACTGGATACCGGAGCCGCCAGGTAACATCCAGTCAAGGAGAATTAAATCCGGCCAGGGTTCATTCAGTTGATTCACAGCACTGTCATAATCTTCCGCTTCGACCGGCTGAAAGCCATTTTGTTCGAGCACGAAGCAGACCATTTCGCGAATTGGAGCTTCATCTTCTACGACCAGAATACGTCTCGCCATGATTTGCCCTGTTGTAATAGATAGGTTGCGATCATTAATGCGACGTCATTATGCGTCAGATTTATGACAGATTTATGAAAAGCTCGTCGCACATATCTTCAGGTTATTGATTTCCGTGGCACAGAAAAAAGCAAATGGCACATCTGTTTGGGTATAATCGCGCCCATGCTTTTTCGCCAGGGAACCGTTATGCGCATCCTTCACACCTCAGACTGGCATCTCGGCCAGAACTTCTACAGTAAAAGCCGCGAAGCTGAACATCAGGCTTTTCTTGACTGGCTGCTGGAGACAGCACAAGCCCATCAGGTGGATGCGATTATTGTTGCTGGTGATGTTTTCGATACCGGCTCGCCGCCCAGTTACGCCCGCACGTTATACAACCGTTTTGTTGTCAATTTACAGCAAACTGGCTGTCATCTGGTGGTACTGGCAGGAAACCATGACTCGGTCGCCACGCTGAATGAATCGCGCGATATCATGGCGTTCCTCAATACTACCGTGGTCGCCAGCGCCGGACATACGCCGCAAATCTTGCCTCGTCGCGACGGGACGCCAGGCGCAGTGCTGTGTCCCATACCTTTTTTACGCCCGCGTGACATTATTACCAGCCAGGCGGGGCTTAACGGTATTGAAAAACAGCAGCATTTGCTGGCGGCTATTACTGATTATTATCAACAACACTATGCCGATGCCTGCAAACTGCGCGGCGATCAGCCTCTGCCCATCATCGCCACTGGACATTTAACGACCGTGGGTGCCAGTAAAAGTGACGCCGTGCGTGACATTTATATTGGCACGCTGGACGCGTTTCCGGCACAAAACTTTCCACCAGCCGACTACATCGCGCTCGGGCATATTCACCGCGCGCAGATTATTGGCGGCATGGAACATGTTCGCTATTGCGGTTCCCCCATTCCACTGAGTTTTGATGAATGCGGTAAGAGTAAATATGTCCATCTGGTGACATTTTCAAACGGCAAATTAGAGAGCGTGGAAAACCTGAACGTACCGGTAACGCAACCCATGGCGGTGCTGAAAGGCGATCTGGCGTCGATTACCGCACAGCTGGAACAGTGGCGCGATATATCACAGGAGCCGCCTGTCTGGCTGGATATCGAAATCACTACTGATGAGTATCTGCATGATATTCAGCGCAAAATCCAGGCATTAACCGAATCATTGCCTGTCGAAGTATTGCTGGTACGCCGGAGTCGTGAACAGCGCGAGCGTGTGTTAGCCAGCCAACAGCGTGAAACCCTCAGCGAACTCAGCGTCGAAGAGGTGTTCAATCGCCGTCTGGCACTGGAAGAACTGGATGAATCACAGCAGCAACGTCTGCAGCATCTTTTCGCCACGACGTTGCATAGCCTCGCCGGAGAACACGAAGCATGAAAATTCTCAGCCTGCGCCTGAAAAACCTGAACTCATTAAAAGGCGAATGGAAGATTGATTTCACCCGCGAGCCGTTCGCCAGCAACGGGCTGTTTGCTATTACCGGCCCAACCGGTGCGGGGAAAACCACCCTGCTGGACGCCATTTGTCTGGCGCTGTATCACGAAACCCCGCGCCTCTCTAACGTTTCACAATCGCAAAATGATCTCATGACCCACGATACCGCCGAATGTCTGGCGGAAGTGGAGTTTGAAGTCAAAGGTGAAGCGTATCGCGCGTTCTGGAGCCAGAATCGGGCGCGTAACCAGCCGGACGGTAATTTGCAGGTGCCACGCGTAGAGCTGGCGCGCTGTGCAGACGGCAAAATTCTCGCCGACAAAGTGAAAGATAAGCTGGAACTGACGGCGACGTTAACCGGACTGGATTACGGGCGCTTCACCCGTTCGATGCTGCTTTCGCAGGGGCAATTTGCTGCCTTCCTGAATGCCAAACCCAAAGAACGCGCAGAATTGCTCGAGGAGTTAACCGGCACTGAAATCTACGGGCAAATCTCGGCGATGGTTTTTGAGCAGCACAAATCGGCCCGCACAGAGCTGGAGAAGCTGCAAGCGCAGGCCAGCGGCGTCGCGTTGCTCACGCCAGAACAAGTGCAATCGCTGACAGCGAGTTTGCAGGTACTTACTGACGAAGAAAAACAGTTAATTACCGCGCAGCAGCAAGAACAACAATCGCTAAACTGGTTAACGCGTCTGGACGAATTGCAGCAAGAAGGCAGCCGCCGTCAACAGGCCTTGCAACAGGCGTTAGCCGAAGAAGAAAAAGCGCAACCTCAACTGGCGGCGCTCAGTCTGGCACAACCGGCACGAAATCTTCGTCCGCACTGGGAACGCATCGCAGAATACAGCACGGCGCTGGCGCATACTCGCCAGCAGATTGAAGAAGTAAATACTCACTTACAGAGCACAATGGCGCTTCGTGCGAGCATTCGCCACCACGCGGCGAAGCAGTCAGCAGAATTACAGCAGCAGCAACAAAGCCTGAATGCCTGGTTACAGGAACACGACCGCTTCCGTCAGTGGAACAACGAACTGGCGGGTTGGCGTGCGCAGTTCTCCCAACAAGCCAGCGATCGCGAGCATCTGCGGCAATGGCAGCAACAGTTAACTCATGCTGAGCAAAAACTTAATGCGCTTGCGGCGATCACGTTGACGTTAACCGCCGATGAAGTTGCTAGCGCCCTGGCGCAACATGCTGAGCAACGCCCACTGCGTCAGCGCCTGGTCGCACTGCATGGGCAGATTGTTCCCCAACAAAAACGTCTGGCGCAGTTACAGGTCGCTATCCAGAATGTCACTCTGGAACAGACGCAACGTAATGCCGCACTTAACGAAATGCGCCATCGTTATAAAGAAAAAACGCAACAACTTGCCGATGTGAAAACCATTTGCGAGCAGGAAACTCGCATTAAAACGCTGGAAGCCCAGCGCGCGCAGTTACAAGCGGGTCAGCCTTGTCCACTTTGTGGTTCCACCAGCCACCCGGCGGTCGAGGCGTATCAGGCGCTGGAACCGGGCGTTAATCAGGCCCGGCTATTAACGCTGGAAAAAGAAGTGAAAAAGCTCGGCGAAGAAGGTGCGACGCTACGTGGGCAACTGGACGCCTTAACAAAGCAACTTCAGCGTGATGAAAACGAAGCGCAAAGCCTCCGACAAGATGAGCAAGCACTTACTCAACAATGGCAAGCCGTCACGGCCAGCCTCAATATCACCTTGCAGCCACAGGACGATATTCAACCGTGGCTAGATGCACAAGATGAGCACGAACGCCAGCTGCGGTTACTCAGCCAACGGCATGAATTACAAGGGCAGATTGCCGCGCATAATCAGCAAATTATCCAGTATCAACAGCAAATTGAACAACGCCAGCAGCAGCTCTTAACGGCATTGGCGGGTTATGCACTGACATTGCCACAGGAAGATGAAGAAGAGAGCTGGTTGGCGACGCGTCAGCAAGAAGCGCAGAGCTGGCAGCATCGCCAGAACGAATTAACCGCGCTGCAAAACCGTATTCAGCAACTGACGCCGATTCTGGAAACGTTGCCGCAAAGTGATGAACTCCCGCACAGCGAAGAAACTGTGGTGCTGGAAAACTGGCGGCAGGTTCATGAACAATGTCTCGCATTACACAGCCAGCAGCAGACGTTACAGCAACAGGATGTTCTGGCGGCGCAAAGTCTGCAAAAAGCCCAGGCGCAGTTTGACACCGCGCTACAGGCCAGCGTCTTTGACGATCAGCAGGCGTTCCTTGCGGCGCTAATGGATGAACAAACACTAACGCAGCTGGAACAGCTCAAGCAGAATCTGGAAAACCAGCGCCGTCAGGCGCAAACGCTGGTCACTCAGACAGCAGAAACGCTGACACAGCATCAGCAACACCGACCTGGCGGGTTATCTCTCACTGTGACGGTGGAGCAGATTCAGCAAGAGTTAGCGCAAACTCACCAAAAGTTGCGTGAAAACACCACGAGTCAAGGCGAGATTCGCCAGCAGCTGAAGCAGGATGCAGATAACCGTCAGCAACAACAAACCTTAATGCAGCAAATTGCTCAAATGACGCAGCAGGTTGAGGACTGGGGATATCTGAATTCGCTAATAGGTTCCAAAGAGGGCGATAAATTCCGCAAGTTTGCCCAAGGGCTGACGCTGGATAATTTAGTCCATCTCGCTAATCAGCAACTTACCCGGCTGCACGGGCGCTATCTGTTACAGCGCAAAGCCAGCGAAGCGCTGGAAGTTGAGGTTGTTGATACCTGGCAGGCTGATGCGGTACGCGATACCCGTACCCTTTCCGGCGGCGAAAGTTTCCTCATCAGTCTGGCGCTGGCACTGGCGCTTTCAGATCTGGTCAGCCATAAAACGCGTATTGACTCGCTGTTCCTTGATGAAGGTTTTGGCACACTGGATAGCGAAACGCTGGATACCGCCCTTGATGCGCTGGATGCCCTGAATGCCAGTGGCAAAACCATCGGGGTGATTAGCCACGTTGAGGCGATGAAAGAGCGTATTCCGGTGCAGATCAAAGTGAAGAAGATCAATGGACTGGGCTACAGCAAACTGGAAAGTGCGTTTGCAATGAAATAACTATTCAGCAGGATAATGAATACAGAGGGGTGAATTATCTCTTGGCCTCGCTGGTCGTTATCCTGCAATCTATCACTTTATTGGCTACGGTGATTGGTAGCCGTTCTGGTGGTTGTGATGGTGGTATGAAAAAAGTTATTTTATCTTTGGCTCTGGGCACGTTTGGTTTGGGGATGGCCGAATTTGGCATTATGGGCGTGCTCACGGAGCTGGCGCATAACGTAGGAATTTCGATTCCTGCCGCCGGGCATATGATCTCGTATTATGCGCTGGGAGTGGTGGTCGGTGCGCCAATCATCGCACTCTTTTCCAGCCGCTACTCACTCAAACATATCTTGTTGTTTCTGGTGGCGTTGTGCGTCATTGGCAACGCCATGTTCACGCTCTCTTCGTCTCACATCATCCTTGCCTTTTGTCTCCTGTTTTCCGGCTTTCCGCCTCGCTCCTTTTTTGGGCTCGGCGCGCTC
>OJJM01000112.1_pt1 | contig 28952 bp, 24 predicted proteins | sample 1596341 | NCBI WGS metagenome assembly OJJM01 (sample SAMEA4350148, study PRJEB24818) | metagenome | biome: human; feature: gut; material: faeces | place: Denmark | collected 2013-09
TGTGATGTTGGCCGTGGCGGTGGCCAGCGCCGAAGCGGTATCGTCGCAGTAAGACGCCAGTAGGGTTGAGCCGATCACAGTGCCCAGACCGACCCACCAGTAGTGCACCTTACCGTCTACCGCGCGGTACATCCAATCGGTTTCGCAGCCGCCTGCCAGCACGATGCCAAAACCAAACAGTAAACCACCAATTACCGCGTTTGGTCCCGCCCACATGATTTTGGGTTCAACGCCTAACTGTACGTAACTGAAGATCCCGATGGCACTTACCGCCATACCGATAATGATTGCTTTCGCCATATGGGTACGTCCGGTGATCCACATATCGCGGAACGCCGAAGTAAAGCAGATTTGCGCACGTTCAATCAGCAAACCAAAGCCGACGCCAAACAGCATTGCCAGCCCCAGTTTGGGCTGGTTCATCGCCGTCAGCAGCGCCCAGCCCAGCATGCCGAAAAAGACCAGCATCCCGAGACGAAAACGACGCCGCGCCTGATCCGGTTTTTGCGTCAGCGGTGAGGCGGCAGAAACTTTCTGCATTTTCACGGGAATACGGAAGATGGGCAGCAGGGTAAAGCGCGCGCCAAACCATGAACCAATGGCAGTGGCGATGGCAAAGAACCAGGCGTGCAGCGAGAACTGTGGAATTCCGGTAAAGAACGCCGCCAGATTACAGCCCATTGCCAGACGTGCGCCAAAACCGGCGATAATACCGCCAATGATGGCCTGCATAATGCGGATACGGCTGCGCGGCATGCGCAGTTTGACATTGTTGGCCCACAGCGCTGCGGCAAAACAGCCGCCAAACATACCGAGGATCATCATTCCGTCGATGCGGGTTAATGGCGATCCTTCCAGATGGATAATTTTAAAATAACCCCACTCTTCAGCATGGACGCCAAACAGCTGCAAAAGCTGACCGCCCCAACGGGTAAATTCACCCGTGACTGCCCAAAAGGTGCCAGTGATGCCAAAATAGTAAGTGGAGAGAATACCCGCCGCGATGACCGCAGGGATGGGTGCCCAGAATTTAATCAACCAGGCGTGTTTGAATTGCTGCCATGACATGAATGTAGCCTCTGAACTCAGAAGGTTTGAAACAAGAGTTGCGAATCATACACCATGCAAATTTATTTTCGGGGTAATAATTCACAAAAATAATGGTTAGATCAAATTTCTCTCTGAGCCTGGAAAGGCTGGCGACATCAGGGCTTTAATGCCACAATCCTCTTTTCTTCTCATGCAGGACGAATGATGAAAAAACTCGCAATTGCAGGTGCGCTCATGTTGCTGGCGGGCTGTGCCGAAGTCGAAAACTATAACAATGTCGTGAAAACCCCCGCGCCGGACTGGCTGACGGGTTACTGGCAGACCAAAGGGCCGCAACGTGCGTTGGTCAGTCCGGAAGCGATAGGCAGCCTCATTGTCACTAAAGAGGGCGATACCCTGGATTGCCGTCAGTGGCAGCGGGTGATTGCCGTGCCGGGTAAGTTGACATTGATGTCTGATGATCTCACTAACGTTACCGTAAAACGTGAGCTGTACGAGGTTGAGCGTGACGGTAACACCATTGAGTACGATGGTATGACGATGGAGCGTGTGGATCGCCCGACGGCAGAGTGTGCCGCCGCGCTGGATAAAGCGCCGTTACCGACGCCACTGCCGTAATGAAATCTCCCCGGCTTGCCGCCGGGGATGGATTCAAATCACCTCTTCGATAACCCACACGCTGACGCTGCCGCCGTTGCAAAAGAAGGTCGCTTCGCCGTTTTCGTCGGTCACTACGCTCTCTTGCCGATTCCCCAGAAAATCACGCCAGGTTTTATTGCCGTAATTCTCTCCCAGATGAATGGTTTTTTCGCCATCATCCCCGTTCGACATGACCACCACGCAGCCGGGATATTCGTCGGTGCCACTGCGGCTAAAGGCAATGCAGTTCGGATGGTCGAAAAATAACGTCTGTACACCGTGGGCGAAACGCTGACGGGCGAGAATTAACTCATCAAGCTGTTCGATTATTGGCATATCTATCGGATAGGTTTGCCCGTCACCACCGACATCTTCGTAATGCGCACCGTAGAGGTCCGGATAGAACACCGAAGGAACGCCATTTTCCCGCAACAAAATTAAGGCATACGCCAGCGGTTTAAACCACGGTTCGACCGGCGCTTCGAGGGCTTGCAACGGTTGGGTGTCGTGATTGGCAACGAGCGTCACGGCGTGGAAAGGATCGGCTTCCACTAATGTACCCGTGAAAATCTGCGTCATGTCGTAGTCGCGCCCCATGCGCGATGCTTCATGGAATTTCATCTGCAGCGGTGCATCGAACAGCATGGTTTTGCCTTCCACCTGATCAATATACGTTTGCAGTTTATCGACTTCATGCGACCAGTATTCAGCCACAATAAACAGCGGCTTTGGCGCAACTTCTTGTACGTGTTCGATCCACTCTTTATAAAACCACGCCGGAATATGTTTGACCGCATCAAGACGAAAACCGTCGCATTGTGTTTGTTCCATCACCCAGCGCGCCCAGTATTTAATCTCTTCCGTCACGGCATGATTGCGAAAATCGATATTCTCGCCCATCAGATAATCGAAATTACCGAGTTCATCATCAACCTGATCGTTCCAGCCTTCGCCGGTGTAGTCGTTAACAATTTTAAATATGCCATCTTCATCAGGGTTTTCGATATGGTCGATACCGCTAAAACATTTGAAATCCCAGATAAACTGCGAGTATTGCCCGGCACGCGCGGGGAAGGTGTAACGCGTCCAGCCTTCGCACTCAATGATTTCTTCGTCAATTTGCGTACGGTCATCAGCATTTACACGTTGCACGCGAATAGCTTCTTTTTCATCCGCGCCCATTTTGTGGTTGACTACCACGTCCAGCAGCACCGCAATGTCATTACGTTTCAGGGCGTCAATGGCGGCCAGCAGTTGTGCTTTATCGCCATATTTAGTAGGGATGCTGCCTTTCTGATCAAACTCGCCTAAATCAAATAAATCATAGGAGTCGTAGCCGACCGAGTACCCGCCCGATGCGCCTTTATAGGCGGGCGGCAACCAGACCATATTGATACCAATATCATTAAAACCGTCTGCGCGCTCGGCCAGTTCAGGCCAGAGCTTACCGCCTTCCGGGTAATACCAGTGAAAACATTGTAACAGCGTGGGATTACGCATTCTTCGACTCCATTCAAGGGGAATATTAGAAGCGTAGCCGTAATCGGATTATTCGCGAGCCATCGGCTCATTAAGATTCAAAAGAGGTTATCCTGCGGAGCCAGCACAAAGCCGCCCTGATCGCCATAGGCACTTAACACCGATTTTTGCACCGATGACTGACCGACCAGTTTCGCCAGTTCATCCATCCGAATCTGTAATAACTGCTTTACCTTGCTTTCGTTGTCGAGAATCAGGTGCAGCATCGGGCGGAGCTGCTCCTGCATCGTAGTGGACGGGGCAACCTCTTCAGTCAGGTGTGCGATCTCCTGCACCGCATTCACATACGCCATTTCGCTGGCGATGAGTTCGTCCCATTGTTCTTCCGTTGCCAGGCGTAACATGAGCTGGCTTTTTTCGACGAGTTGTTGCCAGGCGAAATACAAATGCGGTGCATTGTTCATCAGACTGGGTCCTGAATCAAAGAAGGGGAGAGTAAAGACTCTTTCCAGGCATCGGCAATATTACGCATTAATGCTTCCACCTCTTCGACTGCGGAGACATCGTTGCGTAAATTGGCTTGCAGCAAACGCCTGACCATATAGCTATAAAGAGCAATTAAGTTTTGGGTTAATTCGTCTTTGCTCTCTTCATCAAGACTCACCCGCAGTCCGTTCTCAATGATGTTGATCGCTTTTGACAAAGAGACACCTTTGCCTGGCTGATTGTTGTCCTGCATAAACAGGCGCGCTCTAACCAGTGCGCTCAGCACTCCATCAAATAGCATGGTGACCAACTGCTGTTGGCTGGCGCTCATTACGGCGCTTTCGACGCCAATTTGTGCATAGGCCTGGGTGCCTTTTGCCGCGTACATGACCTGTCTCCCGATGAATATTGATTACTTGGAATTACTGTTGTTTTCGAACTGCTGCGTTAAGTAGCTGCTGGTGCTGTTTAACGAGGTCATTAAAACGTCCAGTTGGGTAAATTGTTCTTTGTAGCGCGCGATCTGCGCATCAATGCGATCGCTGGCGGCGTTGTAGTCTTTAGTTAACTTATTCAGGGTTTTACTAACGCCATCGGTAGCGGCTTTAATAATGCCCGTTGTCGAAAGCCAACTGGTCAGGTTGCTGCCGATGGTGGTCGTGATGCCGGTTTTTTTACCATCGCCAACAATTAATGCACCTACGCCGCTGGCATCTTTTTTCAATGCAGCGGTGAGTTTGTCGGCATCCAGTTCCAGTTTGCCATCGCTGGGATCGGTCGTGATACCAATCTGTGCCAGCGTTTTATAGTTGGAAGAACTGACGGTATTACTCAGCATCGATTTCAACTGCGTCTGAATCGTCCGCAACGTGGAGTCGCCGAGCAGTGCGCCATTGCTAGAACTCTGGCTATCAGCTCCCGCATCTACGGCGGTGTATTTGGTCAGGCTGCTGAAGGTATCTATTAGCGAGTTGTAGGCATTCACCCAGTCTTTAATCGCCGTTTGCGCTTTGGAGGTGTCCTGAGTGATGGTCAGCGTCTGGTTGCCTGTGGTGACATCGTTCAGGTTCAGGGTGATGTTTTCCAGCGCGTCGCTGATGGTGTTGCTGCTGTTCTCAATGGCGACGTTATTGACCGTCAGCTGTGCATTCTGGGCGGCGACCGAGACCTCCATGCCGTTGCTGCTGGCACTGGCGTCATAGCCCATAAAACTTTGTAGCGCATCATCACCGCTGACCGAGAGTGTCATCGCATTATCAAGGCCGGTGTCATTTGATGTGACTGACAGACGATATTCACCGTTACCCACGTTAATGATGCTTGCGCTTACGCCTGCTTTTGCGTTGTTGATGGCATCACGGATCCCGCTTAAAGACGAGTTAGCCGCGCTGATATCAATGGAAATCGGATCTTTGTCGCCGCCTTGTTGAATGGTGAGTTTGCTGTCGCTGGTGGCGATCGCCGTTTTCGTATCGTCTCTGGTGGTGCGCGTGGTCAGGGTTTGCGCCTGCGCCAGATGGGTGACGCTGATGGTGTATTTCCCGGCGATGGCGTTACCCGCGGTGGTGGCACTGAACGCGGTGGTGCTGCTGGTGGTGCTGGTAGCGGAAAAAAGATCGGCTTTAGACAATGCAGTATTGGCGGTCTGGAAAGTCGTCAGCGCGCTTTTCAGCGTACCGTAGGCGCTAAGTTTAGCGGTAAACGACGATTGCTGATTTGAAATAGGGGTTAGCGTCGCTTTTTGCGCGGCGGTGAGGCTATCAAGGATTGAACTTAAATCCAGACCTGACCCGACTCCCAGCGATGAAATACTTGCCATGCGATTTCCTTTTATCTTTCGACACGTAAAACGAATACCGGGGTTATCGGCCTGAATTGCGCAAAGTTTACGTTTAATTGTTTTTTTTAATAGCGGGAATAAGGGGCAGAGAAAAGAGTATTTCGTCGACTAACAAAAAATGGCTGTTTGTGAAAAAAATTCTAAAGGTTGTTTTACGACAGACGATAACAGGGTTGACGGCGATTGAGCCGACGGGTGGAAACCCAAAACGTAATCAACGACTTGCAATATAGGATAACGAATCATGGCACAAGTCATTAATACCAACAGCCTCTCGCTGATCACTCAAAATAATATCAACAAGAACCAGTCTGCGCTGTCGAGTTCTATCGAGCGTCTGTCTTCTGGCTTGCGTATTAACAGCGCGAAGGATGACGCCGCGGGTCAGGCGATTGCTAACCGTTTTACTTCTAACATTAAAGGCCTGACTCAGGCTGCACGTAACGCCAACGACGGTATTTCTGTTGCACAGACCACTGAAGGCGCGCTGTCCGAAATTAACAACAACTTACAGCGTATTCGTGAACTGACGGTTCAGGCTTCTACCGGGACTAACTCTGATTCGGATCTGGACTCCATTCAGGACGAAATCAAATCCCGTCTCGACGAAATTGACCGCGTATCCGGTCAGACCCAGTTCAACGGCGTGAACGTACTGGCAAAAGACGGTTCGATGAAAATTCAGGTTGGTGCGAATGACGGCCAGACTATCACTATTGATCTGAAGAAAATTGACTCTGATACGCTGGGGCTGAATGGGTTTAATGTGAACGGCAAAGGGGAAACGGCTAATACGGCAGCAACCCTGAAAGATATGTCTGGATTCACAGCTGCGGCGGCACCAGGGGGAACTGTTGGTGTAACTCAATATACTGACAAATCGGCTGTAGCAAGTAGCGTAGATATTCTAAATGCTGTTGCTGGCGCAGATGGAAATAAAGTTACAACTAGCGCCGATGTTGGTTTTGGTACACCAGCCGCTGCTGTAACCTATACCTACAATAAAGACACTAATTCATATTCCGCCGCTTCTGATGATATTTCCAGCGCTAACCTGGCTGCTTTCCTCAATCCTCAGGCCGGAGATACGACTAAAGCTACAGTTACAATTGGTGGCAAAGATCAAGATGTAAACATCGATAAATCCGGTAATTTAACTGCTGCTGATGATGGCGCAGTACTTTATATGGATGCTACCGGTAACTTAACTAAAAATAATGCTGGTGGTGATACACAAGCTACTTTGGCTAAACTTGCTACTGCTACTGGTGCTAAAGCCGCGACCATCCAAACTGATAAAGGAACATTCACCAGTGACGGTACAGCGTTTGATGGTGCATCAATGTCCATTGATGCCAATACATTTGCAAATGCAGTAAAAAATGACACTTATACTGCCACTGTAGGTGCTAAGACTTATAGCGTAACAACAGGTTCTGCTGCTGCAGACACCGCTTATATGAGCAATGGGGTTCTCAGTGATACTCCGCCAACTTACTATGCACAAGCTGATGGAAGTATCACAACTACTGAGGATGCGGCTGCCGGTAAACTGGTCTACAAAGGTTCCGATGGTAAGTTAACAACGGATACGACTAGCAAAGCAGAATCAACATCAGATCCGCTGGCAGCTCTTGACGACGCTATCAGCCAGATCGACAAATTCCGCTCCTCCCTGGGTGCGGTGCAAAACCGTCTGGATTCCGCAGTGACCAACCTGAACAACACCACCACCAACCTGTCTGAAGCGCAGTCCCGTATTCAGGACGCCGACTATGCGACCGAAGTGTCCAACATGTCGAAAGCGCAGATTATCCAGCAGGCCGGTAACTCCGTACTGGCAAAAGCCAACCAGGTACCGCAGCAGGTTCTGTCTCTGCTGCAGGGTTAATCGTCGTAACCTGATTAACTGAGACTGACGGCAACGCCAAATTGCCTGATGCGCTGCGCTTATCAGGCCTACAAGGGGAATTGCAATTTATTGAATTTGCACATTTTTGTAGGCCGGATAAGGCGTTTACGCCGCATCCGGCAACATGAATGGTAATTTGTCAGCAACGTGCTTCCCCGCCAACGGCGGGGTTTTTTCTGCCCGCAATTTACCGGTAACCCCCAAATAACCCCTCATTTCACCCACTAATCGTCCGATTAAAAACCCTGCAGAAACGGATAATCATGCCGATAACTCATATAACGCAGGGCTGTTTATCGTGAATTCACTCTATACCGCTGAAGGTGTAATGGATAAACACTCGCTGTGGCAGCGTTATGTCCCGCTGGTGCGTCACGAAGCATTGCGCCTGCAGGTTCGACTGCCCGCGAGCGTGGAACTTGACGATCTGCTACAGGCGGGCGGCATTGGGTTACTTAATGCCGTCGAACGCTATGACGCCCTACAAGGAACGGCATTTACAACTTACGCAGTGCAGCGTATCCGTGGCGCTATGCTGGATGAACTTCGCAGCCGTGACTGGGTGCCGCGCAGCGTGCGACGCAACGCGCGTGAAGTGGCACAGGCAATAGGGCAACTGGAGCAGGAACTTGGCCGCAACGCCACGGAAACTGGGGGATCGGGACGTTTAGGGATCTATATTGACGATTATAGCCAAAGGTTGCTCGACACCAATAACAGCCAGCTCTTCTCCTACGATGAGTGGCGGGAAGAGCACGGCGATAGCATCGAACTGGTTACTGATGATCATCAGCGAGAAAACCCGCTACAACAACTGCTGGACAGTAATCTGCGCCAGCGGGTGATGGAAGCCATCGAAACGTTGCCGGAGCGCGAAAAACTGGTATTAACCCTCTATTATCAGGAAGAGCTGAATCTCAAAGAGATTGGTGCGGTGCTGGAGGTCGGGGAATCGCGGGTCAGTCAGTTACACAGCCAGGCTATTAAACGGTTACGCACTAAACTGGGTAAGTTATAACGTCAGTAAATGCCGCACTTTAATTTTGACTACCAGGAGTTCTTAATGATGGTGCAGCACCTGAAAAGACGGCCATTAAGCCGCTATCTTAAAGACTTTAAACACAGCCAGACCCATTGCGCGCATTGCCGTAAATTACTCGATCGCATTACCTTAGTTCGCGACGGCAAAATAGTGAATAAAATCGAGATTTCCCGCCTGGACACGCTGCTTGATGAAAATGGCTGGCAAGTGGAACAACAATCATGGGCGGCATTGTGCCGATTTTGCGGTGATTTACACTGCAAAACGCAGAGTGATTTTTTCGATATTATCGGCTTTAAGCAATTTCTTTTTGAGCAAACTGAAATGAGCCCTGGTACGGTGCGTGAATATGTCGTTCGTCTGCGCCGTTTGGGGAATCATTTACACGAGCAAAATATTTCCCTCGACCAGCTGCAGGACGGTTTCCTTGATGAAATCCTCGCCCCGTGGCTGCCCTCCACCAGCACCAACAATTACCGCATCGCGTTACGGAAGTATCAACACTATCAGCGTCAAACGTGTACCGGACTTGTGCAGAAATCCTCCAGCCAACCTGCTTCTGATATATATTAAATAAGAATAAGATGTAGCGGAGTTGTTTTTGTGTTTACAAACAATGGCTCTACACTGCAAACAGACATAACAACATTCGGGGTGAATATGAAATTAGCACATCTGGGACGTCAGGCATTGATGGGTGTGATGGCCGTGGCGCTGGTTGCGGGTATGAGCGTTAAAAGTTTTGCAGAAGAAGGTCTGCTTAATAAAGTCAAAGAGCGCGGCACGCTGCTGGTAGGGCTGGAAGGAACTTATCCGCCGTTCAGTTTTCAGGGGGATGACGGCAAATTAACCGGTTTTGAAGTGGAATTTGCCCAACAGCTGGCAAAACATCTTGGCGTTGAAGCGTCACTAAAACCGACCAAATGGGACGGTATGCTGGCGTCGCTGGACTCTAAACGCATTGATGTGGTGATTAACCAGGTCACCATTTCTGACGAGCGCAAGAAAAAATACGATTTCTCTACCCCGTACACCATTTCTGGTATTCAGGCGCTGGTGAAAAAAGGCAACGAAGGCACCATTAAAACGGCTGATGATCTGAAAGGCAAAAAAGTGGGTGTCGGTCTGGGCACCAACTATGAAGAGTGGCTGCGTCAGAATGTTCAGGGCGTCGATGTGCGTACCTATGATGATGACCCGACCAAATATCAGGATCTGCGCGTAGGCCGTATCGATGCGATCCTCGTTGATCGTCTGGCGGCGCTGGATCTGGTGAAAAAAACCAACGATACGCTGGCAGTAACCGGTGAAGCATTCTCCCGTCAGGAGTCTGGCGTGGCGCTGCGTAAAGGAAATGAAGACCTGCTGAAAGCGGTGAATGATGCAATTGCGGAAATGCAAAAAGATGGCACTTTGCAAGCCCTTTCCGAAAAATGGTTTGGTGCTGATGTGACCAAATAATCAGCATAATGACAAAAAAGGGCGCTTTCACTAGCGCCTTTTTTATTTACGCGTTTTCAGCGTGCATAATAAGAAAATCACAACAACACACATCGGAGGCTGTTATGCCACTGCATAATTTAACCCGTTTTCCACGGCTGGAGTTTATCGGCGCGCCAACGCCGCTCGAATATCTGCCGCGCTTTTCTGATTATCTTGGACGGGAAATTTTCATCAAACGGGATGACGTCACTCCCATGGCAATGGGCGGCAATAAATTACGTAAGCTGGAATTTCTCGCGGCAGATGCTCTGCGTGAAGGTGCCGATACGCTGATTACTGCCGGGGCGATCCAGTCTAACCATGTGCGCCAGACTGCCGCAGTCGCTGCGAAACTCGGTCTGCACTGCGTGGCGCTGCTGGAAAATCCTATTGGTACAACCGCGGAAAACTATTTAACCAACGGCAATCGTTTGTTGCTGGATCTGTTCAATACCCAGATTGAAATGTGCGACGCACTGACCGATCCCAATGCCCAACTGGAAGAGCTGGCGACGCGAGTCGAAGCACAAGGCTTTCGCCCGTATGTCATTCCGGTTGGCGGTTCTAATGCTTTGGGCGCGCTGGGTTATGTGGAGAGTGTGCTGGAAATCGCGCAACAGTGTGAAGGGGCGGTTAATATTTCGTCGGTGGTGGTCGCATCGGGCAGTGCCGGAACTCACGCCGGACTGGCTGTTGGGCTGGAACACCTGATGCCTGAAAGCGAACTGATTGGCGTGACTGTGTCGCGTTCTGTTGCCGATCAATTGCCGAAAGTGGTTAACCTTCAACAGGCGATTGCGAAAGAACTGGAGCTGACCGCATCAGCGGAAATTTTACTCTGGGATGACTATTTTGCACCTGGCTACGGCGTGCCGAACGACGAAGGCATGGAAGCAGTGAAATTGCTGGCGCGGCTGGAAGGCATTCTGCTTGATCCTGTGTATACCGGAAAAGCGATGGCGGGTCTGATTGACGGTATCAGTCAGAAACGCTTCAAAGATGAAGGGCCGATTTTGTTTATTCATACCGGCGGTGCGCCTGCGCTGTTCGCCTATCATCCCCACGTTTAGCTCCGGGAACGCTCATGCAAGAAAGTATACAACTGGTTATTGATTCCTTGCCGTTCCTGCTGAAAGGGGCTGGGTATACGCTGCAACTCAGTATCGGCGGCATGTTTTTTGGCTTACTGCTCGGGTTTATTCTCGCGCTGATGCGCCTGTCGCCAATCTGGCCCGTGCGCTGGCTGGCGCGTTTTTATATCTCTATTTTTCGTGGTACGCCGCTCATCGCACAACTGTTTATGATCTATTACGGACTGCCACAGTTTGGTATCGAATTAGATCCTATTCCGTCAGCAATGATTGGTCTGTCGCTGAACACTGCCGCCTATGCTGCTGAAACGCTGCGCGCCGCCATTTCTTCTATTGATAAAGGTCAGTGGGAAGCTGCAGCCAGTATTGGTATGACGCCATGGCAGACTATGCGTCGCGCGATTTTGCCACAGGCGGCGCGGGTGGCGTTGCCGCCGCTGTCGAACAGCTTTATCAGCCTGGTAAAAGATACGTCGCTGGCCGCGACAATCCAGGTGCCGGAGCTGTTCCGTCAGGCGCAGTTGATTACCTCGCGCACGCTGGAGGTGTTCACCATGTACCTGGCGGCTTCGCTCATCTACTGGATCATGGCGACAGTGTTATCGACGTTGCAGAACCATTTTGAGAATCAACTTAATCGCCAGGAGAGGGAACCCAAATGAGTGCCATTGAAGTTAAGAACCTGGTGAAAAAATTCCACGGTCAGACGGTGCTGCATGGTATCGACCTTGAGGTGAAGCCTGGCGAAGTAGTGGCTATTATCGGTCCGAGTGGTTCCGGCAAAACCACGTTGCTACGCAGCATAAATCTGCTGGAACAACCGGAAGCGGGAACCATCACCGTTGGCGATATCACTATTGATACAGCACGTTCATTAAGTCAGCAAAAATCGCTGATTCGCCAGTTGCGTCAGCACGTCGGGTTTGTCTTCCAGAACTTTAATCTGTTTCCGCATCGTACGGTGCTGGAAAACATTATTGAAGGGCCGGTGATCGTCAAAGGCGAACCGAAAGAAGAGGCCACGGCGCGCGCTCGCGAGCTGCTGGCGAAAGTTGGGCTGGCCGGTAAAGAAACCAGTTATCCACGTCGTTTGTCTGGCGGTCAACAGCAGCGCGTTGCGATTGCGCGTGCTCTGGCAATGCGTCCTGAAGTGATTTTGTTTGATGAGCCAACGTCAGCGCTGGATCCAGAGCTGGTGGGCGAAGTCCTGAACACCATTCGTCAACTGGCGCAGGAAAAGCGCACGATGGTGATTGTGACGCACGAAATGAGCTTTGCCCGGGATGTTGCGGACCGGGCGATTTTTATGGACCAAGGGCGGATAGTCGAGCAGGGGGTAGCAAAAGCGTTATTTGCTGATCCTCAGCAGCCTCGCACCCGCCAGTTCCTGGAGAAGTTTCTGCTGCAATAATAAGAAAAAATCAGCCCCGACGATTCACCAGTCGGGGCGGGACGCCATTTCAAACGTGATAAAACTGCTTAACAAATCAGCATAACTCATTAATAACATAAGAGAATGCGATGGCTTGCAAAAGTAATTCATTGCCTGAATAATATAAATTATATATAAATCTTATTTATGTGATAGTTTGAATTATCATTATAAATGATACTCACTCTCAGGGGCGTTGCGGTTTACTATGCAGGATACGGATTTTTTCAGCTGGCGTCGCACGATGCTGTTGCGTTTTCAGAGGATGGAGGCCGCAGAAGAGGTCTACCATGAAATAGAGCTTCAGGCTCAGCAGCTAGAGTACGATTACTATTCGTTATGTGTTCGCCACCCGGTACCATTCACGCGACCTAAAGTGGCTTTCTACACCAATTACCCTGAGTCGTGGGTTAGTTATTATCAGGCAAAAAATTTTCTCGCAATTGATCCGGTGCTGAACCCTGAAAACTTTAGTCAGGGCCATTTAATGTGGAATGATGACTTATTCAGCGAAGCACAGCCGTTATGGGAAGCTGCGCGCGCACATGGTTTACGCCGCGGTGTCACTCAGTATTTAATGCTGCCAAACCGGGCGCTGGGCTTTTTGTCCTTTTCCCGTAGCAGCGCGCGCGAAATACCCATTCTTAGTGATGAACTGCAATTAAAAATGCAGCTACTGGTGCGCGAAAGTCTGATGGCTCTGATGCGTTTAAATGATGAAATAGTGATGACGCCAGAGATGAATTTCAGCAAGCGCGAAAAAGAAATTCTGAAATGGACGGCGGAAGGTAAGACATCAGCAGAGATAGCGATGATTTTGTCAATCTCTGAGAATACGGTCAATTTCCATCAGAAAAACATGCAGAAAAAAATCAATGCACCGAATAAGACGCAGGTTGCCTGTTACGCGGCCGCTACTGGCTTAATTTGATCTCTTTTCTGTTCTGCGTGCCAGATGCAAAAACCGGCTGAAAGGCACGCTCTCAGCCGGTTTTATATTACTGACGGTAGGCTTGTTTAATTTGCTTAACCGTTTTGGAAAATACTGCAGCCTGGGTTTCGTCTTCGATCAGCGCAAGCTGTTTTTCCATCTTTAACATCACGCGGCCCGCGTCAGCTTGTCCCATCGCCTGCAGCATCAGCGTCAGCATCGCTTTCAGGCAGGAGACTTCATTTGCCAGTTCTTGATTATTCTCGGCAGTAGAAAAATCAGGCGTACTCATTTATTTTCCTCGTCATGTTGCAATGAAAATTTGCGGTGAAAAATGTTAAGGCGGCGGAGTATACCATAAGCTTTGCTAAAAATAGCAGTGGTTGTTTTTTGAGCGTGATATCAACAGTACTATAAAATACGTTAATATAATGACCAATAAATATTTTTATCATGAATGTTTTTTGCCCGTATTGTTCGGGTTAATTAATGTTACATATTCAGCGGGCTGATTTTCATTTTTGCTGAATAAAGTCAATTTTTGTCACATTTCATCGCCGGGCTTACTGTGAAACGATCCCGGAAGCCGTTGGTGACGGGCGTGACCATAACTGTGGACAATCGAATTGACAAAAACGAGAGAAAAATCGAATACCCACCATTTTTAACGTTTCAAAGTTGCAATAAAAACCGCTAATATACGAATGACTAACTATCAGTAGCGTTATCCCTATTTCTGGAGATATTCCTTTGATCAACGTTCTACTTGTTGATGACCACGAACTGGTGCGCGCAGGGATACGACGCATTCTGGAAGATATAAAGGGTATAAAAGTCGTCGGTGAGGCATCGTGCGGTGAAGACGCCGTTAAGTGGTGCCGGGCAAATGCCGTTGACGTGGTGCTAATGGACATGAGTATGCCGGGCATTGGCGGTCTTGAGGCGACGCGTAAAATCGCGCGTTCCACAGCTGATGTCAAAATCATCATGCTTACCGTCCATACAGAAAACCCTTTACCAGCGAAAGTCATGCAGGCCGGAGCTGCGGGCTACCTCAGCAAAGGCGCGGCTCCACAGGAAGTCGTGAGTGCGATTCGTTCTGTCTATTCAGGGCAGCGTTACATTGCTTCTGATATCGCTCAACAAATGGCGTTAAGCCAGATCGAACCAGAAAAAACAGAAAGCCCATTTGCCAGTTTGTCTGAACGTGAATTGCAGATTATGCTGATGATCACCAAGGGCCAGAAGGTCAATGAGATCTCAGAACAGCTCAATCTCAGTCCGAAAACGGTGAACAGCTACCGCTATCGTATGTTCAGTAAACTAAACATTCATGGCGATGTTGAGCTGACTCACCTGGCAATTCGCCATGGTCTGTGTAATGCGGAGACATTATCAAGTCAGTGAGTGATCAGTTTGACGCAAAAGCGTTTTTAAAAACCGTAACCAGCCAGCCAGGCGTTTATCGCATGTACGATGCTGGTGGTACGGTTATCTATGTCGGCAAAGCGAAAGACCTGAAAAAACGGCTTTCCAGCTATTTCCGTAGCAACCTCGCTTCGCGCAAAACCGAAGCGCTGGTCGCCCAGATCCAGCAAATTGATGTAACGGTTACTCATACAGAAACCGAAGCGCTGTTACTGGAACACAACTACATCAAACTTTATCAGCCGCGTTACAACGTTTTGCTACGCGATGATAAATCATATCCTTTTATCTTCCTGAGTGGCGATACCCACCCGCGTCTGGCGATGCATCGTGGAGCGAAGCATGCCAAAGGTGAATATTTCGGCCCGTTCCCGAATGGCTATGCCGTACGTGAAACACTGGCGCTACTGCAAAAGATTTTTCCCATTCGCCAGTGCGAAAACAGTGTTTATCGCAATCGCTCGCGTCCGTGTCTGCAATATCAGATAGGGCGCTGTCTGGGGCCGTGCGTTGAAGGACTGGTGAGTGAAGAAGAATACGCTCAGCAGGTCGAGTATGTGCGCTTGTTTTTGTCTGGCAAAGATGATCAGGTGCTTACGCAACTCATTAGTCGTATGGAAACTGCAAGCCAGAATCTGGAGTTTGAAGAAGCGGCGCGGATTCGCGACCAAATTCAGGCGGTGCGACGTGTCACCGAAAAACAGTTTGTTTCCAATACCGGCGACGACCTTGACGTTATTGGAGTGGCGTTCGATGCGGGTATGGCTTGTGTCCACGTATTGTTCATTCGTCAGGGCAAAGTGCTCGGCAGCCGCAGCTATTTCCCGAAAGTGCCTGGAGGTACGGAACTGAGCGAGGTGGTAGAAACCTTCGTAGGCCAGTTCTATTTACAAGGCAGCCAGATGCGCACCTTACCGGGTGAGATCCTGCTCGATTTTAATCTTAGCGATAAAACGCTGCTCGCCGATTCCCTTTCAGAACTGGCGGGACGCAAGATTAATGTTCAAACCAAACCTCGTGGCGATAGAGCGCGTTATCTGAAACTCGCGCGCACCAATGCGGCGACGGCCTTAACCAGCAAACTTTCGCAGCAATCTACCGTTCACCAGCGGCTGACCGCGCTTGCCAGCGTGTTGAAATTGCCGGAAGTGAAGCGGATGGAGTGCTTTGACATCAGCCATACCATGGGTGAACAAACCGTCGCTTCCTGTGTGGTGTTTGATGCTAACGGCCCGCTGCGTGCGGAGTATCGGCGCTATAACATTACTGGCATCACGCCGGGCGATGATTATGCGGCGATGAATCAGGTGCTGCGTCGGCGTTATGGTAAAGCCATTGACGACAGTAAGATCCCGGATGTGATTCTTATCGACGGCGGCAAAGGCCAGCTTGCGCAGGCGAAAAATGTCTTCGCCGAACTGGATGTCTCATGGGATAAAAATCATCCGCTGCTACTTGGCGTTGCCAAAGGAGCAGATCGTAAGGCTGGGCTGGAAACGCTGTTCTTTGAGCCGGAAGGTGAGGGATTTAGTTTGCCGCCAGATTCTCCCGCGCTGCATGTTATCCAGCATATTCGCGATGAATCACACGATCACGCGATTGGTGGGCACCGTAAAAAACGGGCGAAGGTCAAAAATACCAGTTCCCTGGAAACCATTGAAGGCGTCGGGCCAAAACGTCGGCAAATGTTGTTGAAATATATGGGTGGTTTGCAAGGTTTACGTAACGCCAGCGTCGAGGAAATTGCAAAAGTGCCGGGTATTTCGCAAGGTCTGGCAGAAAAGATCTTCTGGTCGTTGAAACATTGATGTCTCTGTAGCAACATAGGGGTAATCTTACTGACAACAGATAGTTACCCGTCATTATGCAATTTAATATCCCTACGTTGCTTACACTGTTCCGTGTCATCCTTATCCCATTCTTTGTATTGGTCTTTTATCTGCCTGTCACCTGGTCGCCGTTTGCCGCCGCGCTCATTTTCTGCGTCGCGGCGGTGACTGACTGGTTCGATGGTTTTCTGGCACGTCGCTGGAACCAGAGTACCCGGTTTGGTGCTTTCCTTGACCCTGTCGCAGATAAAGTTCTCGTGGCTATCGCCATGGTGCTGGTAACCGAACATTACCACAGCTGGTGGGTGACCTTACCGGCAGCAACGATGATCGCCCGTGAAATTATTATTTCTGCGCTACGCGAATGGATGGCGGAGTTGGGTAAACGCAGTAGCGTGGCTGTCTCCTGGATTGGAAAAGTGAAAACCACTGCCCAGATGGTGGCGTTGGCATGGCTGCTGTGGCGTCCGAATATTTGGGTTGAGTACGCCGGTATTGCACTTTTCTTTGTGGCTGCGGTACTGACTCTGTGGTCAATGTTGCAATATTTGAGCGCTGCGCGTGCAGATTTGCTTGATCAGTGATCGTTTCGGCGCAATTTTCAGCAAACGATCAAAAGTGGTGAAAAATATCGTTGACTCATCGCGCCAGGTAAGTAGAATGCAACGCATCGAACGGCGGCACTGATTGCCAGACGATAATAAAATCAAGTGATTAACTGATTGCTTGATGAATGCGGGAATAGCTCAGTTGGTAGAGCACGACCTTGCCAAGGTCGGGGTCGCGAGTTCGAGTCTCGTTTCCCGCTCCAGTTTAAAAGGCATCGGCGTCAGCGGATGTCTGGCTGAAAGGCCTGAAGAATTTGGCGCGTTAACAAAGCGGTTATGTAGCGGATTGCAAATCCGTCTAGTCCGGTTCGACTCCGGAACGCGCCTCCACTTTCTTCCCGAGCCCGGATGGTGGAATCGGTAGACACAAGGGATTTAAAATCCCTCGGCGTTCGCGCTGTGCGGGTTCAAGTCCCGCTCCGGGTACCATGGGAAAGATAAGAATAAAATCAAAGCAATAAGCAGTGTCGTGAAACCACCTTCGGGTGGTTTTTTTGTGCCTGCAACTTGTCGTTACACCCTCCTTAATTTTTAATCACCGGCAAAGCCACTCAAAAAGTATCTCTGATACGGACCGGCATGTAAGATAGGTGCTGGCGAGTTGAGATCCACAAGGAAAAGCGTATGAAAACGGGACCGTTAAACGAAAGTGAGTTGGAATGGCTGGACGATATTCTGACCAAATACAACACTGACCACGCCATCCTTGATGTGGCGGAGCTGGACGGTTTATTGACGGCGGTGTTGAGTTCTCCGCAAGAGATTGAACCGGAACAGTGGCTGGTTGCCGTGTGGGGTGGGGCTGACTATGTGCCGCGCTGGGCGTCAGAGAAAGAGATGACGCGCTTTATGAACCTGGCTTTTCAACATATGGCCGATACCGCAGAGCGTCTGAACGAATTCCCGGAGCAGTTTGAGCCGTTATTCGGCTTGCGAGAAGTCGATGGCAGCGAGCTGACGATTGTTGAGGAGTGGTGCTTTGGCTATATGCGGGGCGTGGCACTTTCTGACTGGTCAACGTTGCCCGATTCGTTAAAACCAGCGCTGGAGGCGATTGCGCTGCACGGTACTGAGGAAAACTTCGAGCGGGTAGAGAAGATGTCGCCAGAAGCGTTTGAAGAGAGCGTAGTTGCTATTCGACTGGCGGCGCTTGATTTACATGCATACTGGATGGCGCATCCGCAGGAAAAAGCTGTTCAGCAACCTATCAAAGCAGAAGAGAAACCGGGGCGTAACGATCCTTGTCCGTGCGGTAGTGGTAAGAAATTTAAGCAGTGCTGCCTGCATTAAGAGGTCACATTGGGTGTCAGCGTTAATTCTGGCACCCAATAAGGAATTTGAGGCTATCTAATCACCCCACTTCTGGTAACAAGCCCGCCGCAATCAAAAATTGCACGCCAATCACAGCAATACCACAGAGAAACACCACCACCAGCGCCGGACGACCACCTTTCACCCGGTAACCCGCCTGAGGATTGTGCTTCCTGCTTTGCCAGGTCAACAGCGAAGGGATAATCAATGCCAGTACCGCCAGTGCCACACCGGCGTAACCCAGCGCCATCACAAATCCTCGTGGATAAAACAGTGCAAACGCCAGTGGCGGCAGAAAGGTAATTGCACCAGTTTGCAATCGTCCACCAACGGTATTTGAACGCTGAAACAAATCTGCCAGATAATCAAATAAGCCTAACGCTACGCCGAGGAAGGACGTGGCGAGGGCTAAATCAGCAAATAAATGCACTGCCAGCTCAACATGCGGAGAGGCCACCATTTCGCGTAACGCCTGTAACAGCCCGTTTAATCCGGCATGATTAGCCAGCAATCCCATAAAGGTTGTTGAATCAATGCTGCCAAGGGTCGCCAGCTGCCAGAAAATATATGCCACCAGGGGGATCGCACTACCGATTATAAACACCCAGCGTAGCTTACGAATGTTGCCATCCATATAGCTGACAATACTCGGCACGCTACCGTGAAAACCAAACGACGTAAAAATCACCGGGATTGCAGACAGTGCCAGTCCCTGTTGCAACGGCAGGGTTAAAAGATTCACTTTGTGAATATGCGGTAGCAGCAATACCAGCATCACCACCAGAAAAATAATTTTGGCGCTGAACAGAAAACGGTTAAATAAATCGACCAGCGAAGTTCCGACACAAACCACGCCACCGGCAACAAAAGTGAACAACAGCACGCCAGCGGTTGCCGACATTGAAATACCTGTCCAGTCGCTGATGCTGGAGGCCAACAATTCACCGGCACCGCTGATGTATGCCGCAGTCAGAGCATACATTAAAAACATCATACTGAAGCCCGTCAGCCACTGACCGTAGCGTCCCAGATAGCGTTTTGCCAGCGTGCCAAGACCGGTATCTGCCGGAACATGCTGGTACACCTCCAGCAGTAATAGCGCCGTGTAGCACATCAACGCCCAAAGCCCAATCAACAAGATTAACGTGACGCTAAAACCAACGCCTGCCGCAGCCAGCGGCATTGCCAGCATGCCTGCGCCAATTGTGGTTCCCGCCACGATAAAAACACTTCCCAGAGTTCTGTTTTTCACGCTTTCTTCTGTCCTGACGATCTTTATGAGTGATATCTGCGGCGCAGGTTAAGGCATAACGGCTGATTCGTCAAACCGACGTTACATATGGTGTAAATATAAATGTACAACAAAAAGTGTTCAGTTCTGCGCTGGCGCAAAGTCTTCATAAGCGGCAATCGCTACGCTAGGCTTTTTTTGAGGAGGAACGATGGACTCTATTCACGGTCATGAAGTGTTAAATATGATGATTGAATCAGGCGAGCAATATACGCATGCCAGTCTGGAAGCAGCAATTAAAGCGCGTTTTGGTGAACAGGCACGTTTTCACACCTGCTCGGCAGAAGGGATGACTGCGGGAGAGTTGGTGGCGTTTCTGGCAGCAAAAGGCAAATTTATACCTTCAGAAGAAGGTTTTTCAACCGATCAGAGTAAGATTTGCCGTCACTGATTTGAAACGGCGGCAGAAAACCTGCCGCCGGAGAGCATTAGTTTTGTGTGTCGAGGGTAGAGAGTTCTTTGTCGATAAAATACAGACCTTCGCCGCTTTTGCCTGCCAGGCTTAATTTATCAATAATCGATTTGAACAGTTTCTCTTCTTCATGCTGCTCAGAAACATACCATTGCAGGAAATTAAATGTTGGGTAGTCCTGATTGGTCATTGCAGCATGAGCCAGTTCGTTAATTTTCTGCGTGATTAATTGTTCGTGTTTATAGGTTTCCTGGAATAATTCATCAAGTGAGGAATATTCAGCAAACGGAGATTCAACGGTATTAATACGCGGTAAGTTGCCGGTATCAGTCAGGTAATCAAACAGACGCTGCATATGCGTCATCTCTTCCTGGGCGTGACGGCGCAGGAACGCGGCAGCACCTTCGAAGGTATGATAGCTGCACCAGGCGCTCATTTGCTGATAAAGCAGTGAAGAGTACAGTTCCAGGTTCATCTGCTCATTAAGTTTTTCAATCATTTCTGGTTTCAGCATGATAGTGCTCCACAAAGGTTATATTTGTTGCTGTAGCGTCACTATAATTTGTTATTTTATTATTTGCAAAAGGTAAAATATAAACATCATTTATTAAAAATACGAATGGGAATAAAACGCATTACCGCTATTTATTTAATCAGCGAAGATCCCCCTCGCTGATTAAAACGTTTAGAGAAAGACAGGGAAGGCGGAATGATGGCACTGATATGACAAAGTGAATTCCGTATTCAAACATAAGGAACCCGCAAAGAGGCTACAGTTGCCTACTGGCTGACCAAAGGGGATAGCGTGGGTATAGCCTGCCTGCTGGCATGCGCGATCGGCGATCCCGCGACTGACATAACGATCGGTACGGGCATGCTGCAAAAAAGCCTGATCATAAACCAACCGAACAATACCTGTTGCCGCGTCAACTTCGCTCACATGGGCCTGGCGAGTAACCGTACATCCTGTCAGCGTTATTAAGGAAAGAGTCAGAATCAGAAGTCTCATGGTCCAGCCAGAAGAGTAAGAGAAAGCACTATTTTACGCGTTACAGTGCTGCGACAATGGCCGGAAAAGACGCCTGGCAGGCGCTATTTCTTGCCATCTGTATGTGTCAGAAATTGGGGGGGCTGCTTTTTGATTATCATTTTTATAACATTAAAGGGGTATTTATGTGATTTACATCACATAAAGATTGATTTTTGTGATGGTTGTCATATTATAAACGTAAAGACAATAACACCTGTATAACAAATGGTCGGAGTACCGCGATGAAACTGCGCAAGATCCTGAAAAGTATGTTCAATAACTATTGCAAGACGTTCAAAGACGTACCGCCAGGCAATATGTTCCGATAACAAAAAACCTGCTCCGGCAGGTTTTTTGTGTTCTGATGACGGTGGATGTGACTATCGCTGAAGATGTGAAGCCGCTACTATAACGGCTTTCAAAATGCTATCAGGAGTTTACGATGTCCCAGCCGCTGAATGCCGATCAGGAACTGGTTTCTGATGTGGTTGCTTGCCAGTTGGTTATCAAACAAATTCTGGATGTTCTCGATGTGATCGCGCCCGTTGAAGTTCGCGAAAAAATGTCCAGCCAGCTGAAGAATATCGACTTTACTAACCATCCCGCCGCCGCAGACCCGGTCACCATGCGGGCAATCCAAAAAGCCATCGCGTTGATTGAACTCAAGTTTACCCCACAGGGCGAATCCCATTAAAAAACCGCTGCTTCAAAAAAATGAGGCAGCGGTTTCTCAAAAACTTCATCGGCGCAATGCATTAGCGCCGATGTATGATCAATGCAGCTGATGCGACACGACATTCAGAACATGTTGGTCGGTCTGCACAGGACACATACCAGCAAGTTTCGCACTGCGCACTTCATCAAGAATGGTTTGCAGTAACAGGCCATCATGCTGCTGTTCTTTTTCCAGATCGCGCAGGAAATTGACGGTTGAATCATCATTCAGTTCTTTCGCTTCATTGGCTAACTGCGCCAGCGTGCTTGAACGTTGCTCGTATTCTTCCATCGTTTTTTGGAACAGTTCTTCCAGAGAGTTCAGTTTTTCACCGGGAACATCAATGGCTTTAACGATGGGGGTAGCGCCGACACTCTTCATAAAGTTAAACATGCGCATCATTTGGGTCACATTACTCTGTGCCTGGGCGCGAAGGAAAGTGGCGGTGCCGTTCAGACTCTGTTCAGAACACCAGTTACTCAGGTGAAGGTAGAGATTGGATGCGTAAAACTCGCGGTTCATTTGAGAGTTGAGTTTGAGAAGCATTCCAGCGGTTGCCATACCTAATATCCTTATATCCAGAAGTGGAGAGGTGCAAGATAAATCAAAACACCATAATTACTGTTTGCAGAATAATTCCTTTCTGCCGGTCCGAAATGTGATCGTGGAGTCAATTCTGACGATGATCTGAAATAAGAATAACGTCTGAACGGGTATAAGAAAATGCTTAAATCATCAAGTTTATATATTTTTACATTTCATTGATGAAATCAATGTAACTGTAATGAATTTTAATGATGGTGCTTTTTGTATCTTGTTGATATTAATCAATGAATTTGAATTCATGATGAAGCAATGATTTTATAAAACGTTTTTTCATTTTTGCGATATGGCTCTCATTATACGTGTTCTGTTAATTAATGAGTACAGTGATAATTAATGGCGAAATGAATGACGCGCATTTTCCACATCTTTAAGTTGCGGTTATTACACCATTGCAAAAACTCAACGCCAGGTAATGAGGCCTATTGACTGGTTAAAAAGAAAACATCCCGCATGGGTACCAAAGACAACAAGGACTTCCAGGCTAATCTTATGGATTATTCTGCTGTGCACTAGATAATTTGTCTGACAAATTCGCTTTTCCTTATGTCTTTTCCCGCTAAATTTATGCACGTTCTCACTGTAATTCTGCGATGTGATATTGCTCTCCTATGGAGAATTAATTTCTCGCTAAAACTATGTCAACACAGTCACTTATCTTTTAGTTAAAAGGTAATGCTTTGTTTTCCGATTAATTTAACGAATGTCATTCGTTTTTGCCCTACACAAAACGACACTAAAGCTGGAGAGAACCATGCACAAATTTACTAAAGCCCTGGCAGCCATTGGTCTGGCAGCCGTTATGTCACAATCCGCTATGGCGGAGAACCTGAAGCTCGGTTTCCTGGTGAAGCAACCGGAAGAGCCGTGGTTCCAGACCGAATGGAAGTTTGCCGATAAAGCCGGGAAGGATTTAGGGTTTGAGGTTATTAAGATTGCCGTGCCGGATGGCGAAAAAACATTGAACGCGATCGACAGCCTGGCTGCCAGTGGCGCAAAAGGTTTCGTTATTTGTACTCCGGACCCCAAACTCGGCTCTGCCATCGTCGCGAAAGCGCGTGGCTACGATATGAAAGTCATTGCCGTGGATGACCAGTTTGTTAACGCCAAAGGTAAGCCAATGGATACCGTTCCGCTGGTGATGATGGCTGCGACCAAAATTGGCGAACGTCAGGGCCAGGAACTGTATAAAGAGATGCAGAAACGTGGCTGGGATGTCAAAGAAAGTGCGGTGATGGCGATTACCTCCAACGAACTGGATACGGCTCGTCGCCGTACTACGGGGTCTATGGATGCGCTGAAAGCTGCAGGATTCCCGGGAAAACAAATTTATCAGGTACCTACCAAATCTAACGACATCCCGGGGGCATTTGACGCTGCCAACTCAATGCTGGTTCAACATCCGGAAGTTAAACATTGGCTGATTGTCGGTATGAACGACAGCACCGTGCTGGGCGGCGTACGCGCGACGGAAGGTCAGGGCTTTAAAGCGAGCGATATCATCGGTATCGGTATTAACGGTGTGGATGCCGTAAGCGAACTGTCTAAAGCACAGGCAACCGGCTTCTACGGTTCCCTGCTGCCAAGCCCGGATGTTCATGGCTATAAATCCAGCGAAATGCTTTACAACTGGGTAGCAAAAGACGTTGAACCGCCAAAATTTACCGAAGTTACCGACGTGGTACTGATCACGCGTGACAACTTTAAAGAAGAACTGGAGAAAAAAGGTTTAGGCGGTAAGTAATTTGCCGGAAAAATTCCCCTCTGCATGATGCAGAGGGGGTGTGAACGACCAGTGATTCACGGAGACGTTATGCAACAGTCTACCCCGTATCTCTCATTTCGCGGCATCGGTAAAACGTTTCCCGGCGTTAAGGCGCTGACGGATATTAGTTTTGACTGCTATGCCGGTCAGGTTCATGCGTTGATGGGTGAAAATGGCGCAGGAAAATCAACTCTCTTAAAAATCCTCAGCGGAAACTATGCGCCAACCACGGGTTCTGTAGTGATTAATGGGCAGGAAATGTCCTTTTCCGACACGACCGCAGCACTTAACGCGGGGGTGGCGATTATTTACCAGGAACTGCATCTCGTGCCGGAAATGACCGTCGCGGAAAACATCTATCTCGGCCAGCTGCCGCATAAAGGCGGCATTGTGAATCGTTCATTGCTGAATTATGAGGCGGGTTTACAACTTAAACATCTTGGTATGGATATTGACCCGGACACGCCGCTGAAATATCTCTCCATTGGTCAGTGGCAGATGGTTGAAATCGCCAAAGCGCTGGCGCGTAACGCCAAAATTATCGCCTTTGATGAGCCAACCAGCTCCCTCTCTGCCCGCGAAATCGACAATCTTTTCCGCGTTATTCGTGAACTGCGAAAAGAGGGGCGGGTGATCTTATACGTTTCTCACCGTATGGAAGAAATATTTGCCCTCAGCGATGCCATCACCGTCTTTAAAGATGGGCGTTATGTCAAAACCTTTACCGATATGCAGCAGGTTGACCACGACGCACTGGTGCAGGCGATGGTCGGGCGAGACATTGGCGATATCTACGGCTGGCAACCGCGTAGTTATGGCGAGGAGCGGCTGCGTCTTGATGCTGTGAAAGCACCAGGCGTGCGTACGCCAATAAGTCTGGCGGTTCGCAGTGGAGAAATTGTCGGTCTGTTTGGTCTGGTCGGGGCAGGGCGTAGCGAATTAATGAAAGGCATGTTTGGCGGGACGCAAATCACCGCCGGTCAGGTTTATATCGACCAACAGCCGATCGATATTCGTAAACCGAGCCACGCCATTGCCGCAGGCATGATGCTCTGCCCGGAAGATCGCAAAGCGGAAGGCATTATTCCCGTGCACTCCGTTCGCGACAATATCAACATCAGTGCCAGACGTAAACATGTGCTCGGCGGTTGTGTAATCAACAACGGTTGGGAAGAAAACAATGCCGATCACCACATTCGTTCGCTCAACATCAAAACGCCGGGCGCTGAGCAACTGATCATGAATCTCTCAGGTGGAAATCAGCAAAAAGCCATTCTGGGCCGCTGGTTATCGGAAGAGATGAAGGTCATTTTGCTGGATGAACCTACGCGCGGCATTGATGTTGGTGCTAAGCACGAAATATATAACGTGATTTATGCGCTGGCGGCGCAGGGTGTGGCGGTGCTGTTTGCCTCCAGCGACTTACCTGAAGTCCTCGGCGTTGCCGACCGGATTGTGGTGATGCGCGAAGGTGAAATCGCCGGTGAATTGTTACACGAGCAGGCAGATGAGCGTCAGGCACTGAGCCTTGCGATGCCTAAAGTCAGCCAGGCAGTTGCCTGAGTAAGGAGAGTATGATGTCTTCTGTTTCTACATCGGGTTCTGGCGCACCTAAGTCGTCATTCAGCTTCGGGCGTATCTGGGATCAGTACGGCATGCTGGTGGTGTTTGCGGTGCTTTTTATCGCCTGTGCCATTTTTGTCCCAAATTTTGCCACCTTCATTAATATGAAAGGGTTGGGCCTGGCAATTTCCATGTCGGGGATGGTGGCGTGTGGCATGTTGTTCTGCCTTGCTTCCGGTGACTTTGACCTTTCTGTCGCCTCCGTAATTGCCTGTGCGGGTGTCACCACGGCGGTGGTTATCAACCTGACTGAAAGCCTGTGGATTGGCGTGGCAGCGGGGTTGCTGCTTGGCATTCTCTGTGGCCTGGTCAATGGCTTTGTTATCGCCAAACTGAAAATAAATGCTCTGATCACGACACTGGCAACGATGCAGATTGTTCGAGGTCTGGCGTACATCATTTCAGACGGTAAAGCGGTCGGTATCGAAGATGAAAGCTTCTTTGCCCTTGGTTACGCCAACTGGTTCGGTCTTCCTGCGCCAATCTGGCTTACCGTCGCGTGTCTGATTGTCTTTGGTTTGCTGTTGAATAAAACCACCTTTGGTCGTAATACCCTGGCGATTGGCGGCAACGAAGAGGCTGCGCGTCTGGCGGGTGTACCGGTTGTTCGCACCAAAATTATTATCTTTGTTCTCTCTGGCCTGGTATCAGCGATAGCCGGAATTATTCTGGCTTCACGTATGACCAGTGGGCAGCCAATGACGTCGATTGGCTATGAGCTGATTGTTATCTCCGCCTGCGTTTTAGGTGGCGTTTCTCTGAAAGGCGGCATCGGAAAAATCTCATATGTGGTGGCGGGTATCTTAATTTTAGGCACCGTGGAAAACGCCATGAACCTGCTTAATATTTCTCCTTTCGCACAGTACGTAGTTCGCGGCTTAATCTTGCTGGCAGCGGTGATTTTCGACCGTTACAAGCAAAAAGCGAAACGCACTGTCTGATGCTTTTTTCTACAACAATTTAGCGTTTTTTCCCACCACAGCCAGCCGCCACAACGGTTGGCTGTTCTTCGTTGCAAATGGCGACCCCCGTCACACTGTCTATACTTACATGTCTGTAAAGCGCGTTCTGCGCAACACAATAAGAAAAGAGAAGGAGGAGAACCGGGTGACAGAACCGTTAACCGAAACCCCTGAACTATCCGCGAAATATGCCTGGTTTTTTGATCTCGATGGAACGCTGGCGGAAATCAAACCGCATCCCGATCAGGTCGTCGTACCTGACACTATTCTGCAAGGACTTCAGCTACTGGCAACCGCAAGTGATGGTGCATTGGCATTGATATCAGGGCGCTCAATGGTGGAGCTTGATGCACTGGCAAAACCTTATCGCTTCCCATTAGCGGGCGTGCATGGGGCGGAGCGCCGTGACATCAATGGTAAAACGCATATCGTTCATCTGCCGGATGCGATTGCGCGTGATATTAGCGTGCAACTGCATACGGTCATCGCCCAGTATCCCGGCGCGGAGCTGGAGGCGAAAGGGATGGCTTTTGCGCTGCATTATCGCCAGGCTCCGCAGCATGAAGACGCATTAATGACATTAGCGCAACGTATTACTCAGATCTGGCCACAAATGGCGTTACAGCAGGGAAAGTGTGTTGTCGAGATCAAACCGAAAGGTACCAGTAAAGGTGAGGCGATTGCTGCCTTTATGCAGGAAGCTCCCTTTATCGGGCGAACGCCCGTATTTCTGGGCGATGATCTGACCGATGAATCTGGCTTCGCAGTCGTTAACCGGCTGGGCGGAATGTCAGTAAAAATTGGCACAGGTGCAACTCAGGCATCATGGCGACTGGCGGGCGTGCCGGATGTCTGGAGCTGGCTTGAAATGATAACCACCGCATTACAACAAAAAAGAGAAAATAACAGGAGTGATGACTATGAGTCGTTTAGTCGTAGTATCTAACCGGATTGCACCACCAGACGAGCACGCCGCCAGTGCCGGTGGCCTTGCCGTTGGCATACTGGGGGCACTGAAAGCCGCAGGCGGACTGTGGTTTGGCTGGAGTGGTGAAACAGGGAATGAGGATCAGCCGCTAAAAAAGGTGAAAAAGGGTAACATTACGTGGGCCTCTTTTAACCTCAGCGAACAGGACCTTGACGAATACTACAACAAATTCTCCAATGCCGTTCTCTGGCCCGCTTTTCATTATCGGCTCGATCTGGTGCAATTTCAGCGTCCTGCCTGGGATGGCTATCTACGCGTAAATGCGTTGCTGGCAGATAAATTACTGCCGCTGTTGCAAGACGATGACATTATCTGGATCCACGATTATCACCTGTTGCCCTTTGCGCATGAATTACGCAAACGGGGCGTGAATAATCGCATTGGTTTCTTTCTGCATATTCCTTTCCCGACACCGGAAATCTTCAACGCGCTGCCGACATATGACACCTTGCTTGAACAGCTTTGTGATTATGATTTGCTGGGTTTCCAGACAGAAAACGATCGTCTGGCGTTCCTGGATTGTCTTTCTAACCTGACCCGCGTCACGACACGTAGCGCAAAAAGCCATACAGCCTGGGGCAAAGCATTTCGAACAGAAGTCTACCCGATCGGCATTGAACCGAAAGAAATAGCCAAACAGGCTGCCGGGCCACTGCCGCCCAAACTGGCGCAACTTAAAGCGGAACTGAAAAACGTACAAAATATCTTTTCTGTCGAACGGCTGGATTATTCCAAAGGTTTGCCAGAGCGTCTTCTCGCCTATGAAGCGTTGCTGGAAAAATATCCGCAGCATCATGGTAAAATTCGTTATACCCAGATTGCACCAACGTCGCGTGGTGATGTGCAAGCCTATCAGGATATTCGTCATCAGCTCGAAAATGAAGCTGGACGAATTAATGGTAAATACGGGCAATTAGGCTGGACGCCGCTTTATTATTTGAATCAGCATTTTGACCGTAAATTACTGATGAAAATATTCCGCTACTCTGACGTGGGCTTAGTG
>OJJM01000128.1_pt1 | contig 26487 bp, 20 predicted proteins | sample 1596341 | NCBI WGS metagenome assembly OJJM01 (sample SAMEA4350148, study PRJEB24818) | metagenome | biome: human; feature: gut; material: faeces | place: Denmark | collected 2013-09
GAGTTCGCGCCAACTTCACCGCCAGAGGCGGGCGCATCGATAGATTCCGCGCCTGCCGCGATAATACGTTGTGCAAATGCTTTGGTGGCAACCGGGGAAATTGAACTCATATCAATCACAATTTTCCCGTGGCTTAAACCGTGTATTACGCCATAGTTGGGATGAAAAAGAACATCCTCAACATGTGGGGTATCAGGGAGCATGGTGATGATGACCTCACACTCCTGCGCGACTTCACGCGGTGTAGAGCAAACAATGCCACGTTCGCCAATAAGCTCTTGCGGTGCAGGTTCAAAATGCGCTGAAAAATAAAGAGTATGTCCGGCTTGTTGTAAATTATAAGCCATCGGCTTACCCATTATGCCGGTGCCGATAAATCCAATATTCATGATAAATACCTCAGGGATTAAAATTGAGTCTCGTTTTTTAGCCAGCGTAGACTTTCAGTCGTTGTCGTAGATGGAATATATTCGCAACCAATCCATCCCTGATAACCAATCTGGTCTATATAATTTAACAACCACGGGTAATTAATTTCTCCCGTCCCTGGTTCATGACGCCCAGGGTTATCGGCTAATTGAATATGTCCAATGTTATTCAGGTTGTTTTTGATTGTTGTAGCAATATTCCCTTCCATGATTTGCATATGATAAATATCGTATTGATAGCGAAAATCAGGATGATTTACATCATGAATAATATTGAGAGCTTGTCTGGTGTTGTTAACAAAAAAACCGGGAATATCTTTTGTATTAATGGCTTCCAGAACTAACTTTATGCCATGAGAAGCCAATTTATCTACTGCATAGCGCAAATTTTCGACCAGTGTTTCATGACATTGTTCATGCGAATAACCACCTGGATGTTTTCCTGCAAGGCAATTAACTTGTGAACAATTAAGGGCCTGGGCATATTCTATCGCTCTGCAAACACCCTCCTGAAATTCTTTTGCCCGACCAGGATGACATGCAATACCCCGTTCACCCTCTTGCCAGTTACCCGCAGGAAGATTAAACAAAACCTGAGTCAGATTATGTTGATGCAGTTGCGAAGCCAGCTCGTCAGTGGAAAAGTCATAGGGAAAAAGATATTCAACGCCGTGGAATCCTGCGTGACTTGCCTGCGCAAAACGTTCAATAAATGGATGCTCGGTAAAAAGCATTGATAAATTCGCTGCAAACTTTGCCATAATCCTGTTTCCTTATAAATCGAGAATTTCTTCAAATTCTGTGACTTTATTAATGTCAGGTCCCATAGCGATATTAGTCACGCGTTCAGTAATAATTTCTACAACAACAGGTACGTGAAATTCGTCACGCAAACGCTGGGCTTCTTGCAGTGCAGGCGCAATATCCTGTGATGCGAATACGCGAATCGCTTTACATCCTAATCCTTCAACCACAGCTTTATGATCAACGCCATAACCATTAATTTCTGGAGCATTAATATTTTCAAATGACAGTTGAACGCAATAATCAATATCAAATGCACGTTGTGATTGACGAATCAAACCAAGATAAGCGTTGTTAAGTAAAATATGGATATACGGAAGATTAAATTGTGCGCCGACGGCTAATTCTTCAATCAAGAATTGAAAATCGTAATCACCGGATATTGCCACAACGGGAACAGATGGATCAGCTTTTACCGCGCCCAGTGCTGCGGGCATTGTCCAGCCTAGCGGCCCAGCCTGACAGGCATTAATCCAGTGGCGTGGGCGGTAAACATGTAAAAATTGGTTTGCGGCGATTTGCGCCAGACCAATTGTCGAAATATAGCGTGTCTCCGGTCCGAAAACCTTATTCATTTCGTGATACACGCGCTGCGGTTTAATTGGATTGCAGTCAAAGTCTGAACGACGAAGCATTGTGCGTTTACGCTCGGCACATTCGGCAATCCAGCGACTGCGGTCTTTCAGTTCTCCACGTGGCTTCATATCACGGGCGACCTGAATAAATAGCGTTAAGGCGCTTTCAGCATCAGAAACAATGCCCAGATCCGGCGCAAATATCCGGCCAATTTGTGCAGGTTCGATATCAACATGAATGAATTTGCGGCCTTCGGTGTAGGTCTCAATGGCTCCGGTATGGCGGTTTGCCCAACGGTTACCGATACCAAAAACAAAATCTGAGGCCAGATAACTGGCGTTACCATAGCGATGACCCGCCTGACATCCCATGCGACCAATCATTAGGGGGTGATCGTCTGATAAAGCGCCCCAACCGCGTAAGGTTTGAATGACGGGAACGCCAGTTAACTCGACAAACTCACGCAACAATTCACTCGCTTCGGCGTTAATAATGCCACCGCCAGCGATGATGACGGGCTTTTCGGCGTCATTTAGCATTTCTAATGCGCGTACTGCCTGGGCCCGTGTTGCCTGAGGTTGCCAGGGGGTTAGTGGCTGATAGAGATCGATATCAAACTCAATTTCGGTCATCTGAACATCAAAAGGGAGATCTAAAAGAACCGGGCCAGGGCGGCCTGAACGCATTTCCCAGAAGGCTTTCTGGAATATCCCCGGCAACTGACCCGCTTCGAGAATTGTGCGAGCCATTTTGGTTACTGGCGTGGCGATAGCCTCAATATCGACGGCCTGGAAATCTTCTTTATGAAGTTTTCCTACGGGAGCTTGACCAGTAATGCAGAGAATAGGAATGGAATCCGCAGAGGCAGAATACAGCCCGGTAATCATATCAGTGCCCGCAGGGCCTGATGTGCCAATACACACGCCAATATTGCCATTCTGACTGCGGGTGTAACCTTCAGCCATATGCGAGGCGCCCTCAACATGACGGGCCAGAATATGATCAATACCGCCTGATTTTTTCATCGCGGCATAGAGTGGGTTTATTGCTGCGCCGGGTACACCAAAAGCAACGCTAATGCCTTCTTTTTTCAGTATTTCTACTGCAGCTTCGATTGCACGCATCCTCGCCATACATTATTTCTCCTGATATTTACGCTGAGTTGAATAGTCAGTCAATTTTGGAATTTAACGATGAAATATCTTTGAGGAAATAAAAGGGCAGAACAAATTTCGCTGCACTGTTTCACAGTGAAACAACTCGTATGCCTATGTTGTTTCAGTTTGAATAATTATAAATATCAAACGCAAAGATTTCAGATGTTGTTGGCAGTTTTAAAATTTATCTAATGTATCATTCGTTTTTTATTGCTTTAACGGTTATTATTTCTAATGTATGTGTGATTACATTGTTGATAAGGTCTGTTTTTGTAATGATCCAGGCTAGATATTATTGCGTTTGATCAAGCTTACTGGCATAGCATTCTGATACAAGTTCTGAAAATGACTTGAATGGATATTATTATAATGAATAAAGAGTCGTATCATAATGATCTAAAAAATAAATGGAAAATGTTTGTTAAGCATGGTTGGGTCGCGACAAATTCGACTAATCATGTGATGCTGAGGTCATGGCAAAAATGTCTCAAGCATTGTGACCCTCGCCACTGGAACACGCCTGTCAAAGCTTCCGGGCAAACATTGCAGACGATTTTTTCTCGTAACGAAGAGTTTATTAGAATTTCACAAAGAGTTGTTGAAGACCATTTCACCCTGGCTGGTGACGACCGGTTGGCATTTTTGATCATTGACCCACACGGCTGGGTTCTATCGTTGAATGCAGCAGGCGATTATTCCAGTCAATTGCGAGAGTTAGGAATTGAATCTGGTATGTCATGGGCCGAAGATGGCATTGGAACCAATGTATATAGTCTTTGTCGGGAAACAAATTTATATACACAACTGGAAGGAGCAGAACATTTTAGTGAACAGCTACATTGTTATGCGATGAGCGCTGCTCCGGTCATTGATTATTATGGTAATATACATGGATACATTGTATGTATAATTGAAACCACCGCCGAGCTTGTTAAATTAAAAACATCATATTCATGTGCAACAGAAATCGCTAATTATATCTATATTGAGAATGAACAAAAGTTAATAAACAAAGTACTTTGCCAGCATAATGCTGTGATTGAATGTATGGATGACGGTTTTATTTGTTGGAATAGTCATTCTTTAATTACGATGGTTAATTCTCAAGCACAAACACTACTGAATATTGATAAAGAAAGTTTAATTGGTCAGAACATCCGAAAAGGATTCGTATTTCCGCCGATTTTGAATGAGGCAATTACACAACGAAACAAACTATCGCAAAAGCAAATTGTCCTCGAATGCCGTGGCGAATTTATTGAACTTATGGTTACCCTTCGCCCGTTAAGCGATGGTTCGTTTTTGCTTTTTCTTCATCCATTAGACAAAATCAGGAAAATAGCCCAACAGCAAATAAGCACTAATGCAAATTTTACCTTTGACAGTTTACATGCGGCTTCAGGTGGTATGAAGCAGGTATTACTTATCGCTCGCCGGGCAATTAAATCCATCTCTCCGATTTTGATCAATGGCGAAGAAGGTGTGGGAAAATTGAGTTTGGCGATGGCAATACATAATGAGAGCGAGCAACGTGATGGGCCATTTATTTCTGTAGATTGTCAGATGCTATCACCAGAAAATATCTTACACGAACTTCTTGGCTCTGATGTTGGCCCTTCGCCATCGAAATTTGAACTGGCTCATAATGGCACCTTATATCTGGATAAAGTCGAATATCTATCAGGGGAAGTTCAGAGTGTTTTATTGAAAGTATTGAAAACGGGGCTTGTTACTCGCTCAGACAGCCATCGTTTGATCCCCGTACGCTTTCGCCTGATTACATGTACCAGTAGTTCTTTACGTGAGTACGTGCAACAAGGGGCTTTTAGCCGACAGCTATATTATGAGATCTCCATGAATGAAATTGAAATTCCGCCATTGCGCAAACGTCGTGAAGATCTCAAGCAAATGATTGACGATATTATTGATAAGTATCAGGAGCGCACTCGAAAAAAATGACAATCACGCCTGACGCAAATTCAGTTCTGCTTGAGTACCGTTGGCCTGGGAACATCTCCGAGTTCAAAAATCGAATGGAGAAGGTATTTATTAACTGCAATCGACTTGTCCTCGGGTTAGAGAATATTCCTCTGGATATCCGACAAAATAACAGTAGTGGCGACGATGATATCCCTCATCTTACTTCACTGGCAGAATTGGAGATGCAAGCTATTGAGCATACATGTCGTGTCTGCGAATGGAATCTAACTAAAGCAGCTGAAGTATTAAAAATTGGTCGTACAACATTATGGCGCAAACTTAAAATCTATAATCTCTATCCAAATGTTGAGCATGCAGATTGATGCTTTTCAAATTGAAATAATTTTAATGTCGCAGTGTTTCATTTTGGTGCAGTGCTTTAATGGTATTGAAATATTGTGATGTGCTCCATAAATGCCAATGTGGTTATTAGCCAGGGAGACGGAAAATGTGTTTACACTCCTGAAATAATAAAAAACAGGCAAAGAGAGATGATCTCCTTGTATGTCTGTATTAGCATGATGTTGCTTGTTAATAATTAAAAATATCAACGCGCTTATATAAGCGCGGGGGATTGTTTTACTCAATTATTGAATACGGAGATAAAGTATGGAATTTTATCTGGAACCCGCTCGTAATATACCTGTGCTGGCAACCACGGAAGTGTTAGTTGTTGGTGGTGGTCCATCGGGTATTGCCGCAGCAATGAGTGCCGCTCGTGAAGGCGCAGCTACTATGCTGATTGAACGTTTCGGTTGTTTTGGCGGAATGATGACAACGGCTGGCGTCGAGTCAATTGCCTGGTGGCGTCATGAAAATACGGTAGAGTCAGGTGGACTGGCACGCGAAATAGAAGAAACGGCAAAATCAATGGGGGCGTCCAGCCCTGAGCCGCAATCGAATAGTCAGGCTATTAACGCCGAGCGTTTCAAACTGGTTGCGGATGCAATGCTTGAACAGGCAGGTGTGCGCCGCGTACTACACATTACCGCCGTTGATGTTATCAAGCAGGGCAATAATTTACTCGGCGTAATAACAGAGAGTAAATCTGGTCGTCAGGCTATTTTGGCAAATGTCATTATTGACTGTACTGGCGATGCTGATATTGCATGGTTTGCCGGAGCACCATTTACTAAGCGTGAACGCGAAGAGCTAATGTGTATGACAACCGTTTTTAGTTGCGCAAATATAAATAAAAATGCGTTCATGCAAAATATTAAGAGCACGGAACCTAAATATGGAGACTGGGGGGCGGATGAAGAAAATAAAAACTGGTCTTATGATGTTCATGAATCTTGTCGCGATATGTTTAGCCCTTATCTGGGTAAAGTCTTTGCGAAAGGAAAGTCGGCAGGAATTATTCCAAAAGATGTGACGTTAGGCGGTTCCTGGAGTACGGTCACCGAGTATGGTGATGCGAATTATTTGAATGTTGTTAGCATCCCCGCCGTTGATTGTACAGATGTTTTTGACCTGACGCGTGCCGAAATAGAGGGCCGCAAACAAGCCATGCAGGCGATAGAAGCGTTGCGTCAATTCCAGCCAGGATTTGAACAGGCACAATTAAAAAACTTCGGTATGACGGTGGGAACAAGGGAATCAAGACATATTCTCGGGCGAACACAATTAACTGAAAATGATATTTGTAATGAGGGACGTCATGCGGATTCAATAGGGGTATTCCCTGAGTTTATAGATGGAAATGGTCATCTTAAATTACCTCTTGAAGCGAACTATTTTCAAATCCCTTATGGCGTAATGATTCCGCAGCAAGTTGAAAACCTGTTGGTTTGCGGACGGGCAATCGATGCAGATAATTTCGCCTACGCGACAATCCGTAATATGGGGTGTTGTATTGTCACTGGAGAAGGTGCAGGGACTGCCGCTGCTATTGCCATTAAAAATAACACTACCGTTTCACAGGTAGATATTCAGACGGTACAGGAACGCTTACAGCAAAATGGCGTAAAAGTCTTTTAACAGGGAATAAAGTTATGAGAGAAAAACCCAGTTTTTATGTCGCGCTTACACCGATCATTTTTATGATGATCGTGTTGGTTGTTGGCATCGGTGTTATGGGCTGGCCTGCCAGCGTCTGTTTATTAATTTCAGCGGCGTTTTCCTGCATTATTGCAATGGCTAAGCTGAAATATACCTGGGATGAAATCCAGGGGTTTATTATCGATAAGATTTCGGCGGTGATGGCACCAGTACTTATCGTTATTTTCGTTGGCTTTATGGTCGCGACATGGAGCTATGCAGGTACACTGCCGATGCTGGTTTATTACGGTATGTTACTGGTTGCGCCCGCATGGCTTTATGCCATAGCGTTTTTTCTGAACGCAGTATTGTCCTATGTTTCCGGGGCATCATGGGGATCTGTCGCTTCTATTGGTGTTGCATTAATGGGCATCGGTTCCGGCTTACATGCTGATCTTCCAATTCTGGCGGCAGCCATTGTTACCGGGGCTTATTTTGGCGACAAACTTTCACCGTTAAGCGATACCACTAACCTGACTTCAGCAGTAACTAAAACTAAACTTTATGATCTGATTAAATATCTACTCTGGACGACCATCCCATCAACGATTATTAGCCTGCTGTTTTTTACCTGGCTGGGAATGATTCATACTTCTACGGGCTCTATTTCACCAGAAAGCATGCAGATGCTGGTACAGCTCAAAGAGTTATATAAGTTTGGTCTGTTACCGCTACTGCCTATGCTTATTGTTCTGTGCTTTACCTTTTTGCGTTTGCCTACAGTACCGGCATTATTAAGCAGTGCGTTCGTGGCCGTATTGGTTGGATGGCTGTATCAAGGTTTCCCGCTGGCCGAAGGTATTAAGGCCACAATGAGTGGTTTCCGTCTGACGATGATCACTGATTCAACGACGCTGTTACCTTCTGTGAAAGAACTGCTTGAACAAGGCGGCCTGAATAATCAGGGCGGATTCCTGTCATTTATTATCTGCGCCATGATGTTTGCTGGCATCCTGACGGGAATAGGAATGATGGATGTCACATTACAAAGTGCGGCAAACAAAATAAAAAGTGCCTTTGGCGCTATTCTGGCAAGCGGTGTTTTAGCCGATCATCATTAACTTACTTACCGGTTCTGATGGTTTGAATAAGATTGTTATATCTGAATTGATGATGAAGAAATTCGAAGATCTTAATTTATCACCGTTAGTCTTAGCCCGAACGCTGGAAGATTTTGGCACCATGAGCGCGCCAATTATTCCGTGGTCAGCTGCCGGATTGTATATGGCGACAACACTAGGCGTGCCGACGTTTAGTTACTTGCCGTACTGTGTATTCTGTTTCTGCTCGATGATATTTGCGTTGATCTATGCTTCTACAGGTTTCCGTTTACTGCGCTTCAACGAAGCAAAGGCCTGAGTTATTCAAGATAATAAATGCGTTTGCCGGATGGATTAATCTCCATCCGGCGTTAATGTCAAAATTCCATGTTTTGCAGAATAATGTCAGCTAAGCACAATCTCCAGCTCGCGCAGTTCACGCCAGAAGCGTTCGGCAACTGGATTCATGCGGGTATTCATCCGGTATGCATAGGCCTGAATCGGGATTACCAGTTCGTCCCGATTCAGTACAACGAGCTGCCCGCTGCGAATTTCTTGTTGTATGGCGTACTCCGGTAGCCAGGCAATTCCACATCCGTCGAGGGCAATCTGCTTTAAAAGCTCGCTCATCGAAGAGACAAAAAAGGTGCTGAAACTCAACTCACTGTGGCGCGTCAGAGTGCGATTAATCAATCGTCCCATGTAGGAGTTGCGGCTGTAATTCAGTAACGGAAAGTGTGGCTGAGCGAGGTTAAAAAGTGCTTCTCCGTGTTCGTCACTGGCGCAGACGGGGAACAATTGAGATTCAAATAAGCGGATGTGGTCAAACGGCGCTTCCAGCAAATCTTCGTCGTGAAAGGAAAAAATACAGTCACTTTGCCCTTCACGCAGTTTATCGACCGCTTCATCGACATCAATGGCTTCAATTGCCCAGGTAAAGAGCGGCGGCATCTGGCTGATAATGGACGGTAACAGACCGAGGGAAAGAGAGTGTGCAGCGGCTATCTTGATTTTACGTTGCGCGTAATCGCTACCGCCACGCAGCTCTGCCAGATTGCTCTCTAACTGTTGCAACAGATGGCGGATCTGCGAATGGAAGATTTTCCCTTGTTCTGAGAGTTGCAGCGGCGTTACCTGGCGGTTAAACAATTCAACACCAATCGCCTGTTCCAGCGCACGGATGCGGCGGCTGAATGCTGGTTGCGAGACGTTGCGACTGACTGCCGCCTGGGAAAAATTGCGACATTTTTCCAGGGTCAGAAAATCATAAAGCCATTTGGTTTCAATGTTATGCAAAACCGCACCACAGTCATCCATTACGTTATACTCTGTCAGCCGCCCTTGCGGGCATTCTACGTCCATTCGGGCGGCTGACAACCGTTTATGCCGTTTCAAACGTTCCTTTCACGCAGGCTTTGCCGTCTTTGACCATCAGCTTGCCGCGAGCGTATACCTGCTCAATGCGTAATTCTGGCGTCATGACCAGTAAGTCTGCGTCATTGCCTGGCAGAATTTCGCCTTTCCCGCTCAGGTTAAGGAAACCGGCTACGCTACTGGTGAGCGGGCGCAGGGCATCGCTGATACTGAAATCATAGTCTTTGACCAGCACCTGCACGGTTTCCAGCAATGTTTCAAAACCTGCAACACCGATATGGGTTAAATTTCCTTCGTCATCGAAGAACGGCTGGCTACCGTTGCCGTCGGAGCTGAGAGTGACGCGTGCCAGCGGAATACCCGCCTGAACGGCGCGGGCAATACCTTCGGCAGGGGCGACCGGTTCGTCAATGCTGCTGGTGATGTCGATGGTGCCGCCTTTGCGCGCGAACTCCAGCGCCTGCTCAAACAACGGAACGTTGCGGTTAACGTGGGTCGGCAGCAGCTTGCTGATCGGCACATCGCAGTTTTCCAGCAGGTCATAGACAGGCTGTAACGCCTTTTTGCTGTCACCCATGTGGAACACGGTGACGCCAGGTTTACCGCCGAGCAAACCGCCAACGCGGGATTCCGCCGCCATATTAGCCAGGTGATAAACGTCCGGTGCGGCAGAACGGTGATCAGAGATGGCGCATTTCACACCAATCACGCGATCGATAATCGCCACGTCTTTTTCCACGGAACCCGTAATAGTGCGGGAAGGGACATGATAAGCGCCGGTCAGCATCCAGGCGCTGATGCCTTCTTCATTGAGCGCACGGGTCTTGGCGAGCAGGGATTCCGGGTGGCGAGAGATAGAGTCGGTGCCCAGCAGGCCAACCACTGACGTGACGCCCGCTTCCGTCAGACGACTTAACGCCACTTCTGGCGTGCGTGTCGTGGGACCTGCTTCGCCGCCACCACCAATCAAATGGACGTGTTGATCAATAAAACCTGGGCAGAGGATCTGCCCGCTGAGATCGACAACCGTGCAGTCCGGTACAATGTCAGAAGGGATGTTGATGGCAACGGCAATAATTTTGCCGTTAGCGTTGAGGACATCGCAAATTCCCCGATCTTCCGGCGCATACAAATGCGCTCCCTGCAGCAGGGTAAAACCGGCTGCGGAATAATCAATCATGGTAACTCCTTGTTAAACAATAAGCTGCATAACCCAGATCGACAGCAATGCGTTAATCACGCAGACCGTAATGATATGCGGATAATATTTGGCATTCACTTCGGCTGTCCCCAGGCAGCGACCGACATTTTGCACTGGGTTGCCCATTAAATACATCGCGGGCAGTAAAACGGTGACATCGTGGCCGGTTAATGCGCCAGCGGTTGCCAGACTGGCGGCAACACCGACTGCGCCGCCCATACTCATTAATGCGGCTAAAAGGACGGTTGCCGCTTCACCGGGTAATCCCCACAGCGCCATTACGGGTTCACAGATATGTCCCACCCAGTCGAGCAGGCCAGTAATTTTCAGCGCCTGGATGATGACAAAGGCCATCACCACGTTCGGCAGCAGGTTGGTGGTGGCGATAGTAAAGCCACGGCGTGCGCCATCGATAAACATATCCATGACATTTTTGCGGACCTGAGTTGTCATGCTTGCGCTCCTTGCGTTGGGTTGCGACGTTCTTCGAAGTTAAGCCAGACGCGCAAAATGTTGGCTCCGACAAATTTAAACACCAGGATGACGGCTAAAGGTACGATTACGGACGTGCCCAGAAAGGCAAACACCGCGACGCCGGAAGAGAAGTAGTTGGTGATGATGGCGCTACCGCTGGTTTGATAGGCGGCGAATATCACTTTATCACGTTCGGTAATTTCCCCTTCCTGCGCCAGTTCTTTGGTCATACCTGCGGCGGCATCGGTGTTTTGCAGGTTAGCAATCAGCGCCAGTGAACAGATGCCTGGAATGCCCAACAACGGTTTTAGCACGGGCGTCATTAACTGCTGCGCGGCGCGCAATCCGCCAAGACCATCGGTAATCGAGATAATTCCCAGAGAGAGAATCACTGACGGAGCCAGTTCCAGCGCGAAGAGAAAGCCATCTTTAGCTCCAGTGCCACCTGCGCCGCGAAACGAGGTGGTAGCGCCATTCGCACCAGGCAGTTGCCCAAACGATCCGTTCAGAACGGAAAAGTCAAAAACGCGCCACCAACTGTCTGTCCCGGAAAAAACTCCGGAAAAAAAGATAATCGTGAGAAAAAAGGCCAGATACCCTTTAACACCCACTTTTTCTGTCGCCAGCTCCCCAGCTACAGCATCCCCTTGTTGTGTCATAACAATCCCCATTGTTTTTTTGTGTATATGTGTTGCTTGAGCCAGGAAGATTCCTGGAGCTGAAAAACCTTATCAGTCATGTGGGTATGGGGAAAATGCAAGTATGTTTCTTGCTATGCGTTTTTTGCATAGCGGAAAAATGACGCTGTGTGGCAAAGGTTCTGCGCAGGATTGAGTTGCAGAAAATTCATAAACCCAGTGACAATGACATCAGTAAATAAAAACAGAAAATTCAGGGACGAAAACGCGATGGCAAAATACAACGACAAAGAGCTGGCAGAGACGAGCAAGTTTTTAAGTTTTGTCCTCCGACATAAACCAGAGGCGATTGGCATCGTGCTGGACCGTGAAGGATGGGCGGATATCGATAAGCTCATACTTTGTGCCCAAAAAGCGGGCAAGCGGTTAACCCGCGCATTACTGGATACTGTGGTCGCCACCAGCGATAAAAAGCGCTTTAGTTATTCCAGTGATGGTACGTGTATTCGCGCCGTTCAGGGGCATTCGACTTCGCAGGTCGTCATTGCCTTCATCGAAAAAACACCGCCACAATTTCTCTACCACGGTACGGCAAGCCGTTTCCTTGAGGCGATAAAAAAACAGGGGCTGATTGCAGGGGAGCGCCATTACGTGCATCTCTCTGCTGATGAAGCAACGGCCCGCAAAGTCGGGGCAAGACACGGTTCGCCGGTTATCTTAACCGTCAAAGCACAGGAAATGGCGAAACGAGGCCTCCCTTTCTGGCAAGCGGAAAACGGGGTCTGGCTGACATCAACGGTTGCGGTTGAGTTTCTTGAGTGGTAAGGGAAACTTCCCTCATGAAGTGACCACTTGTAGCTTAAATAATTGCACTGTGCTGATAAGCGCAGCAATAAACAACGCCGCCGCGCCGCAGAGAGTGGCGCCGGCAAGCGTCGATGTTCCATTGCCAAGCATACTGGTCAGCGCCGGGCCAAGAATTTGCCCAATGCCGTAAATGAGCGTCACAAAGCCTAAAAGATTGAGATTTCCCGGTACGCTCAGTTGGCGGGCGATAGTCATCACCAGAGATGTCGTGCCCATAAAGGTACTGCCAAAACCAATACTGCTGATGATAAGCAAGAGAGGCGAGTCGCTGGCGAGAGTAAGCAACACACTAATAGCCTGAACCAGCAAATTCGCCGTCAGGCAGGGCAAAGCCCCCCAACGTTTTGCTGCCCATAGCCAGCCAAAGCAACCAGGCACAATTGATAAGCCGACTAACGTCCAGAGATGGGCGGTTAACAATGGTGAGCCTGCATCTTTCGCCATGAGCGGCAGGTAAGTCGCGACGATGATATAACCAAATCCCGCCAGGCCGTACAGAATAGCCAGTAACCACCAGCTCATTATCTGTTGCTCCGTTTTTGCCAATGGCATTGGTGTGATGGCGTGTTTTTTCGAGGGCATTAAAAGCGTAAGTGCAATCAGCATCATGCCAGAAAGCGCCCCGGCGCCTTGCCATAACGTTTGCGAGGAGAGGTCAAAATGCAGGCCTGCCAGAACATATTCATTGCCCAGTGCGATGCCAATGCCAACGCCAGAAAACAAAGCTGCCAGCACAAAAGGATGGCGCGTGTGCTGCATAATCAGCGTCGAACCAAAAATCAGCATTCCGGCGCTGGCGACACCCGCCAGGACGCGAATCAATAACACCAGAATAAATGGCAGCAACCATGCCATTGCGAGGATCAACAACCCGCTCGCCAGGGCAGAAGCCAACAGAAATGGGCGCAGGCGCGATGGCTGGTGAAATGCGCCAAACGAAAATAGCAGACTGCCAGCCAGATACCCCGCATAGTTGCCGCTGGCAATCCACGAGAGCTGGCTAAATGAGAACGATCCTTCCGCCATCATGACGGGCAACATAGGCGTATAAAGGAAGCGGCCTAAACCCATACCTAAGGTTAGAACCAGCATCCCGAAAAGCGCGGTGCTGAAAGAAAAGCGTTCTACGGGATGCGTGGATGAAGGCATGTTTAACCTTGTTTGTCATTTTTGTTGTTAACAAGTTAATAACAAAAAGGTAAAACATGCCAGCCTGTTAATGCGATGATTGAGGGGTAAAGCGATAAAAACGATTTGGTTCGCTAACGATATAAAGATTACCAGAGGCATCCATCGCAACCCCTTCGGCCTGTTTGATGTTATGCGACAAACCTCGACTGCCTTTGGTTAGTGACATTTCACCGATAACCTCGCCAACCAGCGTTACTTCCTGGAGTGCGCGAGATTCATGAGACAGCACCAGAAGCGTATTTTTTTGTTGGTTAAATTCTGCGCCGGACACATCATCTAAAGTAAATTGCCGTTGTAGTGCCTTGTCTTTGCTGATGTGCAATTCATTGCTACTTAATAGCCCGTTAACTTTGTAGACCTCAATCGGGTTTTTCTCTTTAAAAAACCAGAAAGTGTGATCCTGGCGAGAATAGGCCAATCCTTCAAAACCGCAATTGGTTGGGGATTCCTGCAGCGGGATTTTTATTTTTTTGAGGATTTTTACTTCCGAGTTTGGGGTCAGTGAAATCACATAAATGGCGTAATCGCGCTCATCGCTAATGACAAACTGATTATCGCCAATGTATTCGATCGTCTCGAGATCCTTAACAAAATCCAGAGGAATTGTGCGGATCAAATCGCCATTGGTGGTCATTTCAACAATGGCGGCAGGTTTGTTGATAGTGCTAAAAAGAGTATTGCTTTGTGCCGACCAGGTCAGCGAAGAGATATTATTCGTTATGCCTGCAATTTCTTTGCCGTCAATGGTGGCGTGGTAATTCTGAAATGATGCTGCATGATTGCTTTTACGGGCGCAAGATTGCACGAAGAAAGTACACACTGCCACAATGACAAAAAGAATCACAATAACGAAGATGCGTTTACTTAACGAAATACTTTTTGTCACGGTAATCCCTTTAAGGCAAATCAATAAGATATCGAGAAGTATACGTAGCGATCTTAATGAATCCTTAACGCGGAGAAATCCCGTAATGTGCAATGCAGCGCCAGCCACCATCCTGCTGACAATAAACTGATTCCGTATGCCCAGGGATCACCCATTGAATTTCCTCGCCAGGCGGACAGGTCAGCCAAATGCATAACCCGCAGCCGCCGCGTAAATCACGGGGAATATCGCTGACGCGAAAAGTCATGCCCGCTGCCTGCAACGCCTTGCGGGTTTGTATGACGCCGACCGTGGAGTGAAATAAAAACAGATACTCTTTCATGCGCGTTTTCTCTGCCGCTGACCGATCACCGCCGCGCCAATTGCACCAGCGAATTGCGCATCAGGGTGAGTTTGTACCGGCATTCCCAGATGGCTTTCCAGCATGTGGGTAAACCTTTGACAGTGGCTAACGCCACCAGTAAACAGAATCGGCGCTTCACAGGAGAGACGAGCAATGAAATTGGCGCTCCGCCGCGCCATCGCGTTAATCACTCCGGCGAGAATCGCTTCTGGCGCTACGCCCGCAGAGCGCAGGCTGATCACTTCTGATTCAGCAAACACTGTGCACATACTCGTGATGGCGTGCGGTATGACATTTTCGGTAATGCTGTCGAGTTGCTCGACGCTGGTGCCAAGCGTGCGCGAGATCACCTCCAGGAAACGCCCGGTGCCCGCCGCGCATTTGTCATTCATCAGGAAATCGCACAGGTTACCGTCATCATCAAGCTGAATCACTTTGCTGTCCTGACCACCGATGTCGATTACCGCGCGCGTTGCTGGCTCAAGAAACCGTGCGCCCAGCCCGTGACAGGAGATTTCCGTCACTTGTTTATCGGCAAAATCCACCAGTTGCCGTCCGTAGCCGGTGAGCGTCAGAAACGGCGTTGTCTCTAACCCTTCGCGCAGAGTTTCCCAGGCTTCAGTAATTGCTGTTGCCGGGCGAAAGGGTGTTGGAACGAGGAAACGGCGCGTAATCACGCCGTCAGCCAGTAAGATCCCTTTGGTGGCGGTTGAGCCGGAATCAATGCCAATCGAATATGTCACTGCCACTCCTTACAGCATCTCAATAAAGGCCGCGACACGGGTGCTGAGCTGCCCGACATCCGAGGTGGAGTAGTCTGTTTCAATAGCGATATAAGGAATGTTGTGCTGCTGGCGCACATGACGTTTAATCGCCAGCGATTCCACCGCGTAGGTATGGCACGCCTGCAAAATCACATCAACTACGCCATCGACCTGATATTCTTCAACCATCTGGCTGAGCATTTGCAGGCGCTGATCGTTCGGCGAAACACAGGAGCAGCCAATCGCCAGATATTTATCCGCCAGCGCGTCGTACACATCACCCGTTTCCGCCACGCATTGCTCGGTGGCTTTCGCCCCGGTGCAGTTTTCATAACCGACAACCCAGCCGCCATTCTCTTCAATCGCGCGCACCACTTTCTCTGCTGCGCCGCCAATTGGGCAGCCGGTGATTAAAATACGTGGGCGCGGGCCCAGTCGCTGGCCTTCTTCCCACTGCTGACGAACGCGGGCGGTCATTGCATCCAGTTCATTGATCAACGCCTCTTTATCGAACCGGAAGGTTGCGCCGTAGACTACTTTCAGAATGTCGCTGCCGCTAAGCGCCGGAGGATTTAACTGCCCCAAATGATAAAAGTTGGCCAGTGCGCGACGTTCGCGGTTTTTCAGCGCAATGGCATCGCGCAGAGCATCTTCGCTAATCTCGTGCCCAAAACGTTCTTCTACCGTTTTTTGCAAGCGCAGCATCTCGGCTTTCCATAATGCACGCGAGGCATCGTCCTTAACGCTGTTTGGCAGTTGCATCACATGAACGGGCTTAAACTCCGCCATGTATTCATACATTTTCTTTTTGCCGTCGCAGGTGGTTTCACCGACCACCAGATCAGAAAAGTAGAAGTAGGGGCATTTATCGGTTTTGCCGAAGCCGTAGCTGCTTTTAATCAGCGGGCAGAGGTTGCGCGGCAGATCTTTCTCGGCTTCTTCAATGGTTTCATCAGAGGTGGAACATAGCGAAACCACAACCGCACCGGCTGCCATCGGGATCTCTTGCGGCATAAAGGTGCAGTAGGTGCCAACCAGCGGAATGCCGCGCTCCTTGAGATCCATGACGGTGAGAAAGCCTTTCTGGCGAGCTTCAGAGAACTGATCGAAAATGGCGGGTAGATCGGTAACAAGTGACATGATTTTCCTTCCCCGTACCACGGGAGATAATGAAAAGAGGCCACATTATTACCATTCTTTTAGTGTGGTTTATTTGATCTCTCTCGCGGTTAGCCACTTAGTTTTTCATGGATTTCTATAAATTGCCGAGGGGGAACAAGGCCGGGAGCTGCGACAGCAAATACAAAATAAGTCCAATACAACCGCCAACCAGCGTACCGTTGACACGGATAAACTGGAGATCTTTGCCGATATTTAACTCTATTTGCCGCGACATATCCCGCGCATCCCAGCTTTTTACCGTATCGCTGATGTGGCGCGTCAGGAATGCGGAAAACTCAGGCGCGACGCGGTGCGCGGCTTGTTCCAGGTGACCATTTAACGACGCCCGCAAGGCATCATCGGCAATTAACGTTTCGCCAAACCATTGACCCGCCCGCGCGATACGTTCTTTCACACGAGAATCTTCACTGTCGATATCCGCTTTCAGCCATTCCCGTAAATCCCCCCACAATTCACTGAGATAGCGGTTAAAAGCTTCATCTTCTTTCAGATAACTTTTTACGGCATCGGCTCGCGCTGCCATTTCCGGATCGTTTTTCAACTTGTCGATCAGGGCAAAAGTGGCGCGATCAAACGCATGGCGGATCTGATGTACACGATCGCGGCTGATATCATCAAGCAAAGAATTCACCGCGTCAGAAACCAACTCCGCGCTATGTTCGCCCAGCCATTCAGTGGGCAAAATTTTGGCTTTCAGTGGATGCTCGCTCTTCAGCCAGCGAACAATTTGCTGGGCGATAAACTTGCGCGATTTATCGCGCTGGAGAAGGGCGATCAACTGTGCGATCAGCGTATCGAGCAGCACCTGATGACGATCGTTTCTGGTCATGCTCTCCAGAATCAGTGCGCTGGTGCCGGAAAGATCGACCTTATCGATCGCCCGGTGGACCGCGCGCTTAAGCAGGCGCTGAATACGCGCATCATCGGTCAGTTCGAGAAAACCGCTCATGATCTGTAACAGATGCTGACCAACGCGGCGGGCGTTCTCCGGCTGACTAAACCAGTTGCCAATCAACAACGCCGGTTCGTGACGTCGAATCAATGCCACCAGCGATTGGGTATCGAGAAATTTTTCCTGCACGAACTGGCCGAGATTTTCGCCAATCCGGTCTTTATTACGCGGGATAATCGCCGTATGACGAGAAATGATCGGAATCGGCACGCGGCGAAACAGCGCCACCACCGCAAACCAGTCCGCCAGCGCGCCGACCATCGCCGCTTCAGCAATCGCCTTCACACCGCTCACCCAAAAATTGGGCGGCAAAAACAGCGTAACGACAAAAGTAGCAGCGGCGATAAGCAGTAAAGAGAGCGCCAACATTTTGGCGCGTCTGAGTTCAATGAGTTTATTCATATCGTAAGAATAGAGCCTGACGGTAAGAAAACGCAAAAAGCGAGATATCTTCCATAAAAATGTATCGTTTGCAGAAGAATAAAAATAGCCTGGAAACCGCCTCGGGGAATAGGAAATAGCCAGGTGTGAATGGCTTTGTTAGTCGCTAAAGTTGGGCCATCTTATCTACAGGTGACGGATCGCCATGACAAACTTTACGACCAGCACGCCGCATGACGCATTATTTAAATCCTTTCTCACACACTCTGACACCGCGCGGGATTTCATGGAGATCCACTTACCCAAAGATTTACGTGAACTGTGCGATCTCGATAGCTTAAAACTGGAATCCGCCAGCTTTGTCGATGAAAAATTGCGGGCGCTACATTCCGATATTCTGTGGTCGGTAAAGACCCGTGAAGGCGATGGCTATATTTATGTAGTGATTGAACATCAGAGCCGTGAGGATATTCATATGGCCTTTCGCCTAATGCGATATTCCATGGCGGTGATGCAGCGCCATATCGAACATGATAAACGCCGGCAGCTACCGCTGGTCATCCCGATGCTGTTTTATCACGGTAGCCGTAGTCCTTATCCCTGGTCCCTGTGCTGGCTGGACGAATTTGCCGACCCGACTACCGCACGGAAGCTTTATACCGCCGCGTTCCCGCTGGTGGATATCACTGTCGTGCCAGACGACGAGATTGTGCAGCATCGCAGAGTCGCCCTGCTGGAGTTGATCCAAAAGCATATTCGCCAGCGCGATCTAATGGGGCTTATTGATCAACTGGCAGTATTACTGGTTACAGGGTGCGCTAATGACAGCCAGATAACCGCGCTGTTAAATTACATTTTACTGGCTGGCGATGAAGCGCGTTTTAAAGAGTTTATCAGTGAACTTACCCGTCGAATGCCACAACACAGGGAGCGAATAATGACGATTGCAGAGCGAATTCATAATGATGGATATATAAAAGGGGAACAGCGCATTCTTCGATTGTTTTTGCAGAATGGGGTAGATCCTGAATGGATACAAAAGATTACCGGACTTTCGGCAGAGCAAATACAGGCATTAGAGCAGCCCTTGCCTGACCGTGAGCACGATTCATGGCTCGAGAGCTAATATGGAACTATCGCTATGTGCCTCCAGCATATCCAGCACCTGATCCCACTGGGTAATTTCCACCGGACGCGTCATCGACGGTACTGGCGGCTGGGCTTTACGTTGCGCGACAAAATAACCCGAACGCGGCTACGGAGTGATGAGGTTCATCGTCTCCAGCGTCTGATACGCCTGCTGCACGGTGCTGACGCCGTGCTCCTGACTCAAGCTACGCACCGACGGCAATTTCTCCCCGTGACGATACAGCCCTTGCTCAATCCGCTCGGCAAGCAGAGTTGCCAGATGTTGATAACGCGTCATGCTGTATTCCTTATTTGGACCATACAGAGAGAAAAACCAGTACAGATGAGGCTAAAAAACCGGATGCAGATGCTGTTTTAACCTGTCTGTATGTTAAATAAAACTAATATTTGCATCTGTATTGTGAACTGCCAGAAGACGGATGATGAAGCCTCTGAAAGATGAGGAAGGCAGCAGATGGAATTTCACTAAAACAAAGCCAAAGCGCCGTTTATCGGTTTCGTACAACTCTGGCAAGCGGTGAGGAGCTGGTGGCGGCAAATGCAGGCCCGACGGGTGTTACAGCAGATGAGTGATGAGCGGTTGAGGGATATTGGGTTACGCAGGGAGGATGTGGAGTGATAGAGGATGCTGAGAATAAATCAGGATATTAACTTTTTATATGTACCCTGGAAGAAACCAGGGTACATATAGATATCAGTTGAATTTAATATCAGTAATCAATTTTTTGATATAATCTTCAGGTTTCATCTTTGTTTTTTCTTTTATTTGCTGATAAGTTTCTTTCTTAATGTTGATTTCAATTGTTTTATTTTTATTGATAACGCACGCGATTGGTAATAATAGCAATAATATAATGATTATAATTATAAGAATTATTTTTGAATTTCCATGTGAGTCTGATTCCTTCATTTTTTGGAATATTCTGTTCATTACTGGATTAACTGCTGAAGAAATTATAATCATAATAATAAAAGCAGCTAAAAAATTTAATGTATATTTTGCGTAGTAACTTTCAGTATTCATATCAAAAAACAGCAACCACACCAGTGCACAAAACAAAGTCATGCCAAAACATATGAATGAAATAATAAAGCCAATTTGTTGTGTTCTTTTATCAAGTTCAGAGAGGAATTTCTCACCAATTCTTTGAAATTTATAGGGTGAAATAAGCGCATGGACGGCATTGAAAAATATATATGTGCAAATCAAAACAAAGAATATATTGATTGGCATAAATCCTATAAGTGTATCAAAAAAGAAGTCTTGTTGAAGATAGTACGGTAATCGATCATCAACTTCCATTAACAATGTAAATATAAATCCGAAAGAAACATAAAATAACAAACCTTCTTCACGTAATTTTTTAATGTATTTTTTGAATTTAAAATCTTTAATCATCTTCAGCATAGCTATTCCTTATTGTAAATAATATGGCCGGGGTAGAAAGTGCGACCCCGGCTATCAACGTATTTTTATGTTGGTAAAGCAATTTTCCCCGTTAGCATATCAAACATCAGATAAGCAAAGCTCTTTGCCCGAGCTGGATCGGATAAATATTGCAACATAAATTCTTGCCGAGCGTCATTACTGTCCATTACAGCATTATCAACTGCCTGGAGGAAATCACCAAGAATCGCTTGTTCTGGCGGATTGTTTTTAATTTGTGTCATAACATTTTCATTTTCAGTTATTTTGTTATACACCGCAAAAGCATTGCTGATCATATCTTTGTCGGTCAAATGGTCACTAATGAATAATTCATTCATCCGAGAAAGAACCTGAGATAAAAACTCCTCTTTTTTATCTTTCGCTTTTGCCGTACCAATATTATTACTTGCATCCAGCGTATAGTCAGGCGTTTCTTCCTGTAAGCGTAAATCTTGCTCATGGATTTTCGATAAACGATAGTGACTCATCTCCACATTACTGAGATCAATTTCATCCTCTTCCAGACGTTGCTCATGCAGCAGTGGGCGTAAATGGCGCGCAAACAGGCTTAGCTTTTCCAGATCCTTGTCATCGTACTCAACGATTTGCGACATAAACTCATAAAAGCGAACAAAGCTGCCGAGATCTTTCTTGAAAATCTCCAGACGATCTTTCTCCTGCTTACAGGCTTTAAAACTGTTTTCCGCATTGGTGATTAACACCGTATCGCCCGTTTTTTTAGTGCGCTCGAACATCTCTTTGGCGGTCAAATAGGCGTCTATTGCCATCAGATAACGCTTTTTCCAGCGTTCGACCGCCGGTTTACAGATATTACTGATCGCCGCATTCGATTTATTTTTGATGAAGTACGCCTTGCAGAACTGCTCGACTTCATGCCACTGAAAAATCTGCGTGGCGCGCAGTTTTTCAAACAGATCGAATACCTGCTGCGGATCGCTGACATCGGTCAGTTCCGCCGTCTGGAAATAGGGCTGGAATGCGCCGAGGATCTCGTCTGGATCGTTATAAAAATCGAGGACAAAAGTGCCTGATTCCGCTTTGCCCGGATAGGTGCGATTCAGGCGGGAGAGCGTCTGCACGCACTCGACGCCGCCAAGGGCTTTATCCACGTACATCGCGCACAGCTTCGGCTGGTCAAAACCGGTCTGGAATTTATTGGCAACCAGCATGACCTGATAATCATCGCTGTCGAAGGCTTTGCGCATATCCCGCCCTTTCAGGCCGGGGTTCATGTTTATTTCAGTAAATTTCTGGTTTAACAATGCCGGGCTGTTAGGGTCGCCTTCCTGGAATTCAACTTCCCCGGAAAACGCCACCATCGCGCTGATTTTCTGGTAATTGTTCTCGCTAATGTATTTATCAAACGCCAGCTTGTAGCGCACAGCGGCTTTGCGTGAACTGGTGACCACCATCGCTTTGGCCTGGCCGCCAAGCAGGTGCATCACATGTTTGCGGAAGTGCTCCACAATCACCTTCACCTTCTGAGAGATATTGTGGTCGTGCAGTATCACCCACTGGTTGAGCTTTATCTTCGCCTGTTTGCTATCGACTTCGCGGCCTTTATCTTCCTACTTTTGCAGCAACTGATACGCCACTTTGTAGTTGGTGTAGTTTTTCAGCACGTCGAGGATAAAGCCTTCTTCGATTGCCTGGCGCATGGAGTAGACGTGGAAGGCCTCAGGTTTATTAGTTTTTGACGCCGGTTCATCGGGACGTGGACGGCGACCATAAAGTTCGAGGGTTTTGGATTTTGGCGTGGCGGTAAAGGCGTAGTCGTTCAGGTTACTGCTGCCTTTCCGGGCGGCAATGGTCGCATCCAGGATATCTTCTGACGACAGTACCAAGTCATCATCCATTTCTTCGCTCATCAGCACTTCTTTAAGCTGACGGGCGGTAGAACCGCTCTGCTAGGAGTGTGCTTCGTCGGCAATCACCGCGTATTTACGCTGCTTCAGGCTGACGCTGTTTTCGATGGCTTTCAGCACGAACGGGAATGTCTGGATGGTGACGATGATTATCGGCTGCGAGTTTTCCAGCGCGTTGGCGAGCTTTTCCGATTTAGAGCCGTCGCCCTCTCTGTTATTGATGCGCCCGACCACGCCGTCGGCATGTTCGAACTGCCAGATGGTGTCCTGAAGCTGGTCGTCCAGCACCGTGCGGTCCGTCACCACGATAACGGAGTGGAACTGTTTTTCCCCGTTCACGTCGTACAGACGAGAAAGCTGGTGGGCGGTCCAGGCAATGGAGTTCGATTTACCGGAACCGGCGCTGTGCTGGATCAGGTATTTATGGCCGGTGCCTTCGACCGTTGCGGCCTCCAGCAGTTTGTTGACCACATCCCACTGGTGATAACGCGGGAAAATCAGGCTCTCTTTCTTCGCTTTCAGCCCGTTCCAGTCCTCTTTTTCTTCAATCTGCAAATGGACAAAACTGGCGAGGATTTTTAATAAGTTGTCCGGCAGTAGCACTTCATTCCACAGATAATCGGTGGCGTAGCGGTGGGTATCTTCGGGGATCTCGTTGCCTGCGCCTCCGTCTTTGGTGCCTTTGTTAAACGGCAGGAAGAAGGTGCTGTCACCCGCGAGTTTGGTGGTCATAAAGACGTCATACTGGCTGACGGCAAAATGCACCAGCGCGCCGCGCTTAAAGGTCAGCAGCGGTTCCGGTTTATTGGTGGCGGGATCTTTCGGCAGGCGGGTCTTTTTGTACTGCGCAATGGCGTTCTGCACCGCCTGTTTGAATTCGGATTTCAGCTCCAGCGTGACAATTGGCAGGCCGTTGATAAACAGCACCAGGTCGATGCGCCATTTTTTGGCTTTCACGCCCGTTTCTGCAAAGACGCTATTTGAGGCATACGGGCTGTAGACCAGTTCCGGCACAATACGGCAGATATTCTGCTGATAGCGCGCCAGCGTTTCCGGGTTGAGATTATGTTCCGGTTTAAACTGACACAGCGAAAAACGGGCATTGCGGATTTTCAGGCCGTGACGAAGTACGCCGAGCGTACCCCTGGTGCGCGACTGGATATCGGTTGCGTTGCTGTCGGCTTTTTTAAGCTGCGCGACCAGCGCGTCGAGGAAATGGCGCTCGGTGTCGTTGGGGTAAACGCGGGCGAATTTCTCCCACTCCTGCGGTTGGGTGGTTTGTACGAAGTTTAAGGTGTCTTGTGCGTATAGTGCACGCTCTCTGTCGTAGGTGTCACCTTTGCCGACAATCCAGCCTTTTTCTACCATCTGGGCGATGATGTCGTTTTGCAGGTTGAGCTCTTTTGTAATGTCGTTGCTCATGCGCTGGCCTCCGTGGGTGCTTCCGTTTTGGCGATGGGGGCGGTCCAGTTGCGGAGATCTATTTTGCCGGTGACGGCGGCGGAGATAAGGGCGGTGCGGCGTTCTTTGAGGAGTTCGATTTGTTTTAACTGTTTTTCGGTTAGGGCATCTATTTTAATTAATGATTTTTCAATGCTATTAATTATTAGTTTTTGCTCACTGAGGTTGAATGACAATGAAAATGAGTAATTACCTAAGTGTTCTTGAGTCATACTAGGCAGTGCGGTATTAGTTGCATAACGATTAAACTGAATTGTCAGTGCTAAATAATATAAATATTTCTCTATAATGCAATCAAATACTTCCGTGTAATACATTGTATCGACGGTCCAAAATGCCTTGTCTATATACAATGGTTTATCAATTGTACCCTTTCTACCCAAGAGGACTGATGGTTTATCATATAGAAAAGTATTCGCCCATGCAAACTGCCCCCCGGAGCCTATTACTGGATAACCGGTTTCTGCTTGAACGAGTTTATAATCCTGTCCATTACATATTTTAGCTAGGTTTTTTAATTTGCATATCCTCCAGTGTTCAGGGATTTCGTCCAACCACTCAACCCCAGAATCTTTCATCGGCACATCAGGATTTAGCCCTTTGGTCACCGCATGGCTAATCACGGCCTGACGTTTTTCTTTCAGTAGTTCAATAAGTTGTTGTTGTTTCTCGATTAGGTTATCGATTTTTGCGGTTTCGTGGTCGAGAAAATGAGCAATTATTGACTGCTCTGGAATAGATGGTGAGGGCAGTGTTATTGCACCAAATTGTTCATAATTAATCGATTTTCCATCTCTCAAACTATCAGTTGACGCTTGCAAAGCTGATATATAAGGCTCACTTTTTAAAAGATAGCGATAAAAAGAAAAGCTTATGTCATTAACACTTTTCAACACAGTGTATGCTGGGGAGACGCAACCTTGATAGTTACTGTGCTCAATTCCTCCTTCAAAGCTACGCAGACTTATAACAAAATTATTTTTTTCTACATGCCGAAATGAATCTGTACCTTTTAATGCCAACATTACTTTAGAGTCATTAAGTTGCATCATTAAAGTTTGAGGAATAACGCCATACTTTTGACTGGCAGCAAGTTGTTCATCATTAGAAAAATCAGGAGTTCTAACACTACCAACTATTCTTTTTCCTGTGTACGCCTGCCAAGTGCGAGGTATCTCCCCCAACAACTCCACCCCAGAATCCCTATATTCCGGATACGCCTGATACTTATTCAACCCCGCCATCAGGAATGTACCTCCTGCAACAGTTTCATAATCTCGGCACTTATCGCATCCAGATCCGCATCAATCTCCTCCAGCGGTCGTGGTGGCTGATAAACATAAAAATGACGATTAAACGGAATTTCATACCCCACAATCCCGATATCCCCATCTTTCGCATCGCGCTTATCGGCGTTAATCCACGCATCCGCAACGTGCGGCAACACTTCCGCTTTGAAGTAACCCTCGATCAACTCGCTGGTAGATACAGACGGATTTAACGGTACATTCTCGTTATCGCGCAGGTCGCCATCCGGCTCAAACTCCACAACCTTTCCGTTGTACTCAAACGCGCCATACAGCGGTTGGGCCGCTTCTTTCAGTACCTTGCTGACTACCGGCTCGGCGTCCGGGTTTTTGCGGGTGATAGCATCGATAAACTGCTTGTTCTCTTTCGCATCCAGCTTCACGCCTGCGGTTTTGAACGCCTCTTTCAGCGTCAACTGGAACTGATTAAAGTCATTGCTAACGGTGTCTTTGCCGCCCGCCTGCATACCCATCGCCGCCTGAATACGCCGCGCTTTTTCCATTAACCCGCGCTGGGCCAGCCATAATTTGCTGTCGAGCAGATCTTTAATTTGCTTCTCTTTCAACTCGCTAAAATCGGCTTTAAGAATGGCGCGGGCTTCACTTTCTACCGCTGTTAAGTCGCCGTAATGACCGTCCTGCCACTGGAAAGCAAAGGCGTCATACAGTTGCGCCATCGGAGCGTTAAACGGCTTCGGCGCAAAGCGCAATGTGGCAATGGCGTCATCACTTATCTGAGTCGACAGGCGTAACGGGCGCTCAACGGTGATGCGACGATAGCCAAAGTCGGTGCTGTGAAAGACTTTGCTGGCAAAGGTTTTTGCCGCCTCAGTTTTGGTTGTTGCGGGCTGGCGTCCCCGGCTGGATTTTTGTTCGGGTGCTTTCTCCAGGCCTAACGCCGCTCGCGTAGATGTGTCAACGGCTTCCAAATCATCAATCGTGCCTGTGCTTCAAACGTACCTCTCATATCCCAGCAA
>OJJM01000133.1_pt1 | contig 25664 bp, 17 predicted proteins | sample 1596341 | NCBI WGS metagenome assembly OJJM01 (sample SAMEA4350148, study PRJEB24818) | metagenome | biome: human; feature: gut; material: faeces | place: Denmark | collected 2013-09
TTAATTTCTTCGTAAAACATAAGTGTTATTTGTGTTATAGTGTTATAAGATGATTTCGCTTCTATAAGAGCCTATTTAAACTTTTTCGGCATTTAAACAGGTTTCAAGCTATAAGTTTCTTATTATTTTTCTACATTTCTTTTTGTCGCTTGCCGTCAGCTCGGGATGTTGCTTCGTTCCTCCCTTCTGGATAACGCCTTTGATAGAGAATCCGCTCCACTTCAGAATTTCGCGCAACGCTTTTACTACACCGCGTGTCTGGTTAAACCAGATATTGAACGGCCATGGGGTGGAGCAGGTGCTTACGATGACTGCTTTCTTGCCTTTATGCAACGCTTGGGGGAGTCCTTTCGGACTTTCTCCCATCATGCCGTACACGATGCGGTCGAACACTACTTTCAGATGTCCGTTCATATTTCCCCAATAACAGGGTGAACCGACAATCAGCACGTCTGCCCATTGTATCTTTTGAAGCGTGCGCTGCGCATCGTCTTCGGGTAGGACACAGGCCTGCCGGCTGCGGCAAGCCATGCATCCTGTACAGGGGCGTACCTGCAATTTATGGATGGATATTGCTTCCACTTCGGCGCCACGTATGCGAGCTTCTTCGGCCATGATGTCCAGCATTCGGCTGATAAGTCCTTGGCAACGAGGACTTCCGTTGAGTATCAATATCTTCATTACCTTATTTTTTTTAGGATGTTGTTGCGGACACATTGCACTGCAACCGTATAGTATTCCGGTTCCATATTTTCCAGATATGCTTTCAGCTCTCCTGTCAGTTCCGGTTCTTCCAGGCAGATGTCGTAGGCAAGTTTCATGCAGACGGCTTGTCCGGATGCGCTTTCGGCAGAAGATAGCATACCTTGAAGGCAGAAATCGAAGAAAGCTGCGTTGACAGGCTTCGGGACAGGAAGATGATGAAGGATATTCAGTAGCAGGCGTCTTGTTCCATCGTGGGGGCATTGCATGGCCCGTAATCAGTTCCTCCCTTTTATCCATCAATAGGGAAGGAAGGAGGAAACTCAGTTTTTCACAAGCCCAAGTGGCACGCCAGGCTATCCTTGTTTCTTCATGCTGCGTTAGAGTATAAAGAGCATCAAAGCGGTCGGGGAAGCTGGCCACTTGATCTACTATGTTGTCTATGTGTTTTCTTCCTAAAGTTCCTTCAAGTGCTTTCTTGAAATCTTCCATAGTTTTTACAAAGTCGGTTGTTTAATTACCCACGTTCTTCAAGTCGCGGCTCAGTTTCATAGCGCAGAAGTTGGGTCCGCACATGGTACAGTACTCACCGTCCGTATGGCGGCCTTCATTGAAGTATTCCAAAGCGCGGTCGGGATCCAGACTCAGATGGAACTGGTCGCGCCAACGGAATTCATAACGTGCCTTGCTTAAAGCATTGTCGCGGATCTGTGCGCCCGGATGCCCTTTCGCTAGATCGGCCGCATGGGCAGCAATCTTGTAAGTGATGACACCTATGCGTACATCTTCTTTGTTGGGCAATCCCAGATGTTCTTTCGGGGTGACATAACATAGCATGGCAGTGCCTAACCAGCCGATTTGTGCGGCACCGATGGCCGAAGTGATATGGTCATATCCCGGAGCGATGTCCGTTACCAGCGGACCGAGAGTGTAGAACGGTGCGTTGTGACAGTGAGAGATTTGGCGTTCCATGTTTTCTTTGATTTTATGCAAAGGTACATGCCCCGGTCCTTCAATGAATGCCTGTACGTTTTTGTTCCATGCTCGGAGTACAAGTTCACCCATGGTATCCAGTTCGGCAAACTGTGCCTCGTCATTAGCGTCAGCGATACAGCCCGGACGAAGTCCGTCACCCAAGGATACGGCTACATCGTATTGTGCCAGAATATCACAGATGTCATCAAAATGCTCATATAAGAAACTTTCCTTGTCATGTACCAGACACCATTTGCTCATGATGCTGCCTCCGCGGCTTACGATGCCACACAGACGTTTGTCGGCCAAATGTACATTCTGGCGGCGTATTCCGGCATGGATGGTAAAGTAGTCCACTCCTTGTTCGCATTGTTCGATTAATGTATCTTTATAAATCTCCCAATTCAGATCCTCTACTTTACCGTTTACTTTCTCTAATGCCTGATAAATAGGTACGGTACCTACGGGGACAGGACAGTTGCGGACAATCCATTCGCGTGTTTCGTGAATGTTATCGCCGGTCGAGAGATCCATCAGGGTATCACCTCCCCATTTGCAGCTCCACACGGCTTTTTCCACCTCTTCGTCAATGGAGGAAGTGGTGGCGGAGTTTCCTATGTTCGTGTTGATCTTCACTAAAAAGTTCCTGCCGATAATCATAGGCTCGCTTTCGGGGTGGTTGATATTGGCGGGAAGTACGGCACGCCCTGCGGCTATTTCATCACGCACGAATTCAGGGGTGATAAAGGTGTCGATGCCCAGTTCCCGGCAATTCATGTTTTCACGGATGGCTACATATTCCATTTCCGGTGTAACTATGCCGGCTTTGGCGTATGCCATTTGTGTGATGGCCTTTCCGGCTTTGGCACGATAGGGCAGGGCGATGTGTTCAAAGCGCAGGTGGTCCAGACTTTTATCGTCACGGCGCATCTTTCCGTATTCTGAGGTAATGGAGGGCAGTTTTTCCACGTCTCCCCGTCCAATAATCCAGCTTTCGCGCATACGGGGAAGTCCTTTTTTCAGATCGATTTCCATATTGGGATCACTGAACGGACCACTGGTGTCATAAATATAAACAGGAGCATTGGGCGTTGTTACCTTTTCACCGTTCACTATGTTCACAGTAGGAGTCAGGTTTACTTTCTGCATTCCTACTTTGATGTATGGGAACAGGGTTCCTTGCATATATGCCTTTTCTGCATGAGCGTATGCTTTTTTATCTTGCTTTTTGTCTATCATATTTCTGTTTAATCTAAGAATGAAGTTAAAGGGGATGAGGCGGATGCGATCAAGTTCTGTCCTACCGCTCCTAAGCCTGCTTCATAAGCGCGGCGTCCGGCAATGACAGCTTCCTTGAAGGCCATTGCCATTTCTACCGGCTGGCCGGCTACTGCGATGGCTGTAAGGAACAGACAGGCTTCCGACCCAGTTTCCATCGCTTCGGTTGCATGGCTGTGGGCACCTATTCCGGCGTCTACTACCACAGTAACGGAAGCTTTTTCGATAATGATGCGCAGGAAGTCACGTGTCTGCAAGCCTTTGTTTGTCCCGATGGGGGCGGCAAGCGGCATGACGGTTGCTGCTCCTGCCTCTTCCAGCCGTTTGCACAATGTAGGATCTGCCTGGCAATAGGGCAATACGACGAAACCTAGTTTGACCAGTTCCTCGGTTGCTTTCAATGTTTCGGTAGAATCTGGCAACAAGTAGCGCGGATCGGGATGAATTTCCAGTTTCAGCCAGTTGGTGCCAAAGGCCTCGCGGGCCATTTGTGCAGCAAAGACGGCTTCTTCGGCTGTGCGCACACCGGAGGTATTGGGCAATAGCTGTATGTGGGGGTGAATGATATGTTTCAGCATATCATCTTCCTTATCGTCCAGTTCAATGCGTTTCATGGCTACGGTTACCATTTCACATCCTGATGCCAGAATGGCTTCTTCCATTACGGTGTTTGAATTGAATTTACCGGTTCCCAGGAATAAACGGGAATTAAATTCTTTTCCAGCTATAATCAGTTTTTTCATTGTATTTTGTGATTTTATTATAAATTCATGATTCGTTTAGTTTCCGCTACCGGGTCTTTCGCCCGGAGTATGGTTCCGCTCAAGGCAATACCGGTGATTCCCGTTTCCATGATGGAAGGGATATCTTCCAAAGTAATTCCCCCGATAGCAACGATGGGCAAATGGATATTTGCCTCTTTCATTTGCAGAATAATGGAACGGTAACCTTCCAGTCCCAGCACTGGAGAGAGATCCTTTTTTGTAGTAGTAAAACGGAACGGGCCACAGCCGATATAGTCAGCTCCGGCTTTGTAATGCATCTTTACATCGTCAAATGTATTGGCGGTGCCTCCGATAATGAATTCTTTTCCTAATATTCCCCGTGCTTCGGCTACGGGCATGTCCTTTTTTCCTAAATGCACTCCGTCAGCATGAATTTTCTTAACTAACTCCACGTGGTCGTCTATGATAAATGTCGCTCCATAGTCTTTGCATAAGCCTTGCAGGCGTATGGCTTCCCGTTCCACTTCGTCAACGGGAGTGTCTTTCATGCGTAGCTGGATCCAGCGGCAACCGCCTTCCAAGGCCATGCGTGCGGAATCATAATAGGAATATGTGTCGGTGAAGTGAGTGATGAATTGAAGTTCCACGGTCTTATCCTCCACATGCAGCTTTAATGACTACCAGACTGTCATTGGGGTGTAACACACATTTCTCCCACTCTATACGGGGAACCATCCGGTTGTTTACCGCTATGGCGATACCTTTCTCAGGAAGTGCCAGAAAGGTGGAAAGTTCGGCTATGGTGCATCCGTCCTTTACTTCGGTTTCTTTGCTGTTTACTGTCAGTTTCATACTATATCAGTTTATGAATTTACTTGTAAATACAAAGAGTTGCTTTTTGACCGGATGGTATGAGGTAAGAAGTAACAATCCCTTCGGCGGTACTAACCGCATCAGGTTCACAGGGTATAATCTCAGCCCGTCCGCTGTTTACGTGGGGCACCCCTTTGTTTTACGATGGCAAAGATATGGGAAAGAAATGAATAATGCTACAACAGACTGCTTTATTTTTTGTGGAAGAATGTTTTTTTATGATTATCTTGCATTATGCTTGTTTATTCTTGTAAAAGGATGAATGCATATCTGCTGTATCTTTGCATCTTAAAGCAGATTGCCCCGCTCCCTGAATGAATAGGGTGCGAGGCAGCTTTATTATGATGTATAGTTAAGGGTTCTTTTATAGACGTTTTTCTACTACATCCCAGTCAATGATTTCCCATAACTTGTTCACATGATCTGCACGGCGGTTCTGGTAATCCAAATAGTAAGCATGTTCCCATACATCGAAACCCAGCAATGGTTTCAGGCCTGCACGCCACGGGTTGCTTCCGTTTGGCTCTTTGGTGATATGTAGTTTTCCTTGCTTGTCTATAGAAAGCCAAGCCCAGCCCGAACCAAACAGTCCTGTGGAAGCGGCGTTGAATTCTTTCTTGAAGTTTTCAAAGCTTCCGAAGTCCCGGTTGATGGCTTCTGCCAATTTGCCGGACGGTTCATGCTTGTTGGGTTTGGGGGTGAACTGAAGGAAATATAATGTATGGTTCAATACTTGTCCGGCGTTATTGAATATCGCTCCGTCGGGAGCTGATGCAACAATTTCCTCTACGGTCTTTCCTTCAAATTCTGTACTCGGAACCAAAGAGTTCAAATTGTTTACGTATGTTTGTAAGTGCTTGCCATAATGGTAGTCTATAGTAGCCTGACTGATTACAGGTTCGAGTCCGTTGTTTGCATACGGGAGTTTGGGCATTTCGTAAGTCATAACTAATGAAATTAAAGTGGTTAATAATATATTCATTTTTAGTCGAGGTTTTAATTAAACTTCTATCATAATAACATTATTGAGCATAGAATTGTTCTGATAAACTCAAACTTTCTCTATCTTTGCGGGCGAAAGGTGAAATTTATGACGAACTATTTAGAAGAATTGAATGAAAGTCAGCGCAATGCGGTGCTTTACAACGAAGGTCCCTCTTTGGTGATAGCCGGAGCAGGTTCGGGGAAGACACGCGTACTGACTTATAAAATAGCTTATTTACTGGAGCGGGGATATACTCCTTGGTCTATTCTGGCATTGACTTTTACCAATAAGGCTGCTCGTGAAATGAAAGAGCGTATAGCCCGTCAGGTGGGCGATCAGGCACGCTATTTATGGATGGGAACGTTCCATTCCATTTTTTCGCGTATCCTGCGGTGTGAGGCACAGGCTGTCGGCTTTACCTCCAATTTTACCATCTATGATTCTTCAGATTCGAAGAGTTTGATCAAGTCTATTGTAAAAGAAATGCAATTGGATGATAAAACCTATAAACCGGGGGTGATACAGGCGCGTATCAGCAATGCGAAAAACCATTTGGTTTTTCCCGATGCATATGTTTCGAACGCAGAGCTTTATCAGTATGATCTGAATGCCAAAGTACCCGCTACCCGTGATATTTACCGACGATATTGGGAACGTTGTCGCCAAAGCGATGCGATGGATTTTGATGATTTGTTGGTTTATACTTATATGTTATTCCGCGATCATCCCGAAATCTGCCGTAAGTATGCGGAGCAGTTCCGTTATGTGCTGGTGGATGAGTATCAGGATACTAATTTTGCGCAACACAGCATTGTGCTTCAGCTTACCCAAGAACATCAGCGTGTATGCGTAGTGGGGGATGATGCACAAAGTATTTATTCCTTCCGAGGGGCTAATATTGACAATATATTGAAATTTACTCAGCTGTATAAGGGAGCCAAGCTTTTTAAATTGGAGCAGAACTATCGTTCTACCCAGACCATTGTATGCGCGGCAAACAGTTTGATAGAGAAAAATAGCGAGCAGATAAGGAAGGAGGTATTTTCGGAAAAAGCGAAAGGGGAGCCTATCGGAGTTTTCAATGCCTACAGTGATGTGGAGGAAGGGGAGATTGTTGCCAACCAGATTGTGAAACTGCGTTCGCGGGAACATTATTCTTATAATGATTTTGCTATTTTATACCGTACAAATGCTCAGAGCCGTATTTTTGAGGAGGCTTTGCGGAAGCGTGCTTTACCTTATAAGATTTACGGAGGGCTTTCTTTTTATCAACGCAAGGAGATTAAAGATGTTATATCTTACTTCCGTCTGGCGGTAAATCCGAATGATGAGGAGGCTTTTAAGCGGGTGTTGAATTATCCGGCGCGAGGAATCGGGGATACTACGTTGAACAAGGTCATTGATGCGGCTGCACAGCATCATGTCAGTCTTTGGATGGTTTTGGAAGAGCCGTTGGCATACGGCTTGAATATTAACAAGGGTATGCATACTAAATTACAGGGGTTTCGTGAACTGGTAGAAAGTTTTATAGTGGAGGTCCCGAAGAAGAATGCATACGAATTGGGAGCAATGATTGTTCGTCAGTCCGGCATTATGAATGAGATTTATCAGAGCAATGATCCTGAAAATCTGAGCCGTCAGGAGAATATTGAAGAACTGATAAACGGTATGCACGATTTTTGTGCAACCCGTGAAGAAGAAGGGAATGAAAACATCCTGTTGACGGATTTTCTGTCGGAGGTTTCTCTGTTGACAGACCAGGATAACGAGAAAGAGGGGGATGCCGAGAAGATTACCTTGATGACCATTCACTCTGCTAAAGGCTTGGAGTTTAAAAACGTCTTTGTAGTTGGGATGGAAGAGAACTTGTTTCCCAGTGCTTTGTCACTCAATTCGTATAAGGAGCTGGAAGAGGAGCGCCGCTTGTTTTATGTGGCGATTACACGTGCCGAAGAGCATTGCTATTTGTCTTTTGCCAAGAGTCGGTTTAAATATGGAAAGATGGAGTTCAGTAGCCCTAGCCGTTTCTTGAAAGATATTGATATACATTTCCTGAAGTTGCCTCAGGATGAACAGATGGCCCGGAGAAGAGACGAGAGAGCCAGCCGTTTCTGTCGTGAGCAAAATGAACGTGCGGCTCGTTCCTTGTTTGACGAACCTGCTTCTCAGTCTTCTTACGGGCGTTCTTCATCGAACATCTCTGGTGGTCAGAAAACATTTTTAGTTGGAGAAAGACCGAAAGTTGAGATTATTCGTCGCAGTATCCCACGTAATTTGACCAAGGTTGGTCCGGAAATGGCCTCAAAGACGTCCGCAGCGAGAAACTTGTCGGTGAATGTACAGGCAGGGCAGGTGATAGAGCATGAGCGTTTTGGAATAGGCGATGTGATAAAGGTGGAAGGAATTGGTGAGAACAGCAAAGCGACTGTCCGTTTCCGGAATGCCGGAGAAAAACAATTATTACTGAAATTTGCCCGATTCAAAGTTGTGGAATAGAATAAATATTTTAATAGAATTCTGATACAAAAATGATAGATATCCATAAAGTACCTTCTCCATGCTATGTAATGGATGAAGCATTGCTCAGAAAGAATCTGAGTTTGATAAAGAGTGTGGCAGACCGAGCCGGAGTTGAGATCATCTTGGCTTTCAAGTCTTTTGCCATGTGGAAATCATTCCCCATTTTCAGGGAATACATTCGTTATACTACAGCCAGTTCCGTATATGAAGCCCGTTTGGCGTATGAAGAATTTGGCAGTAAGGCCCATACTTATTCTCCGGCGTATACGGATACTGATTTTCCGGTTATCATGCGATGCAGCAGTCATATAACCTTTAATTCTTTCAGTCAGTTCCGGCGTTTTTATCCTATGGTTGAGGCCTTTGGAGAAAAGATAACCTGTGGTATCCGCATCAATCCTGAATATTCGGAAGTAGAGGTGGAACTTTATAATCCTTGTGCTCCCGGTACGCGTTTTGGGGTGACGGCCGATTTGCTTCCTGAAACTTTACCGGAGGGCATCGAGGGCTTCCATTGTCATTGTCATTGTGAATCCAGTTCTTATGAATTAGAGCATACTTTGCAGCACATAGAAGAGAAGTTTGCTTCTTGGTTCCCACAAATAAAATGGTTGAATTTGGGAGGGGGACACTTGATGACACGTAAAGATTATGATACGGAGCATCTTATTTCTTTATTAAAAAACTTGAAAGCCCGTTATCCTCATTTGGAGATTATTTTAGAACCGGGTTCGGCTTTTACTTGGCAGACCGGACCTTTGGTAGCTTCTGTTGTCGATATAGTGGAAAACCGGGGGATAAAAACCGCGATTTTGGACGTTAGCTTTACTTGTCACATGCCCGATTGTCTTGAAATGCCTTATCAGCCGGCAGTGCGTGGTGCCAAAACTTTACCAGTCGATGCGATAAAAACAGCTTTAACGGAAGAGAATGTTTACCGTTTGGGTGGAAACAGTTGCTTAAGTGGCGACTATATGGGTAGCTGGTGTTTTGACCATCCGTTACAGATAGGAGAACGCATTGTTTTGGAAGATATGATTCATTACACTATGGTAAAAACAAACATGTTTAATGGAATCCATCACCCTTCTATTGCTATTTGGCATACAGATAATACATTGGAAGTATATAAAGACTTCCGATATGAGGATTATCGTGACCGTATGTCTTGATAGTAAGTAAAAAAAACTTTTGGTTTATATTGACTATGAGGAGTTTGATGAAATAATGTAATAAAAGTACTATAAAAAGTATAGAAAATTTTTGGAAGTTTAGAAAAAAGCACTACCTTTGCATCCGCAATCGGGAAACAGCTGGGAAATAGTTAAAACCGAAAGCGGAAATTGCGGAAATAGCTCAGTTGGTAGAGCATAACCTTGCCAAGGTTAGGGTCGCGAGTTCGAGTCTCGTTTTCCGCTCACATAAATAAAATCTTGTGCGTTGTGACAAGAGTGTTACACAGAATGCCCAGGTGGCGGAATGGTAGACGCGCACGTTTCAGGTGCGTGTGTCGAGAGGCATGCAGGTTCGAGTCCTGTTCTGGGCACCATGTTAGAGGTTTGCGGAAATAGCTCAGTTGGTAGAGCATAACCTTGCCAAGGTTAGGGTCGCGAGTTCGAGTCTCGTTTTCCGCTCAAGAGAAAAGATCAGTGTAGAAGTACATTGATCTTTTTTATTTATCATGGTGTAAATGTTAGAAAACGGAAGAAGGTCAAATCAAAATATTGATATACCCTCCTCCCGCTGTTTTAGTCAAATTATCCGCAATGGAAATATTTATTGACCAATGCCAACATCCCTTCCGGATTATCTTTTAAGTCGTTACGTAAGGTCAGATCGTTATAACTGGTTAATTTGCTGATGATTCCATCAATCATAGTGGGGCTGAACACATTATGTTTTTGGAATATTTCGCGCTGTTGTTGCAAACAGGTTGCGGAAGCTGCACAGCTATCGGGAAGCTGGGCTAATGCCTTCAGTTTGTCTGCATTTTCTTTCTGATGGATATTGACGTTTACGTAAGTTTTTTCTGCAATGTCCAGTGCATTTTCTATTTCAAATCCATGGCGACAGGCTACAGCTAATCCTGCTATCAGTTGGTAGAGATCGGCCGAACCGTCCGGTGACCGCATTTCCACTGTCTGTTTTTGTGTGGTATCATAATGGCTTTCTGTTTCCAGTGGATTGGCAGTCATGCACATGTCTGTTTTAGCTGCCCATCCTAGAGGTACGCGTACCAATACTGAACGGTTGCGGTCACCCCAGCAAATATTAGTTGGCGCTTCCTGATGGGGAACCAGGCGGAAATAAGAAGTAGGATTGGTATTACCGAATGCGGTGATGGATGGAGCAAGTTCCATCATGCCAGCAATAGCTTTGCGTGCTGTTTCTGATAAAACACCTTCTTTCAACATCTGGTTTTGTCCATCTTTCATGATACGCATGTGGATGTGCAATCCGGAACCAGCTTTTCCTGTAGTTATTTTAGGCGCGAAAGTAATGTTATAACCATGTTTATAGGCCAGATTACGTATAATCCATTTGGCGATCATCAATTGGTCTGCCGCATCTTCGGCATTGACAGGCAGGAATTCTATTTCATTCTGTTCATATATCATGCCATTCAAGGTAAAATTACCTACTTCGGAATGTCCATATTTTATTTGTCCGCCTGCTTGTGCAATGTAGGCCATGCACTGGGTACGGAAATCATTGAACTTGGCATATGGTGCTGATTCATGATAGCCTTTCTGATCTGTAGCCTCGAACATATTTGTATCCGGAGCAATTACATAGTACTCTAATTCCCCCATAGCCTGAAATTCCATGCCGGTTACTTCATTGAATGCCTTGCATGCTTTGTGTAAGGTATGTTCGGGGGAACTTTCCAATGGCTCTCCATCCTTGTTAAAGAAAGAGCAAAGCATGGAAAGTGTAGGTATCTCGGCAAACGGGTCCAAAAAAGCCGTCCGGAATCGGGGAATTACATACAGATCACTGCTGCCCGCCTCAATGAATGGAAACAGGCTGGAACCGTCCACACGTTCTCCACAAGTCAAGATAGCATCTAGATATGCTTGGTTGTTGATAACGAAATTCAATGTCTTCAGTCGTCCGTCTCCGGCGGGATACATAAAGTTGACCATACGGATGCCATTCTGTTGAATGTATCGTTTTATGTCTTCTTTGGTAAACTCTGCACAAGGTTTTTCTAGAAATGCCACCAATTGGTTGGGGTTCATTATTAATTCTTTATTCATAGCAAAATTGGTTGTTTTTTGTTTGTTATTTGGTTAACTTTCCAAAGATAACAAAAAGTTTTCTGAAAATCCTATGAAAAGTTCATAGATATTTTCTTTCATACTGAGTGATATTCTCTTTATCTTTTTCTGTTTGGGAGAACATCGTTTTATAATTTGTCCTACCTTTGCACCGCTGTTTTAAAATATAAATAAGAGAATCATTATGGAACCGATGCATAAAATTAATAAAGTAGAGGTCCGGAATTTACAGATCGAAGATTACATCCAATTATCACAATCATTCAAGCGGGTGTATGCGGATAAGGATGTGTTTTGGACACACGAGCAAATAGAAACGCTTATCCGGATTTTTCCGGAAGGGCAAGTAGTAACGGTGGTAGACGATAAGATAGTGGGATGTGCTCTTTCTATTATTGTAGACTATGATATGGTAAAGGGAGATCATACCTATGCCAAAGTAACTGGTAATGAAACTTTCTGTACGCATAATCCGGAAGGGAATATTTTGTATGGTATCGAGGTGTTTATCCATCCGGATTATCGCGGTTTGCGTTTGGCACGCCGTATGTATGAGTACCGGAAAGAATTATGCGAGAAACTGAATCTGAAAGCGATCATGTTCGGTGGTCGTATTCCTAATTATTATAAGTATGCGGATACGATGCGTCCTAAGGAATATTTGGATAAGGTGCGTTCCCGTGAGATTTATGATCCGGTATTGACATTTCAGCTTTCCAATGATTTTCATGTGCGTCGTGTCATGAAGAATTATCTTCCCAATGACGAAGAATCCAAGCATTGTGCCACTTTGTTGCAATGGGATAATATTTATTATCAGGAGCCTACGCAGGATTATGTGGATAAGAAAACCACTGTACGTGTAGGGTTAGTGCAATGGCAGATGCGCCCTTATAAAACATTGGATGATGTATTTGAGCAGGTTGAGTTTTTCGTAGATGCCGTTTCCGATTATAAGAGTGATTTTGTTCTTTTTCCGGAATATTTCAATGCGCCGTTGATGGCCAAGTTCAATCATTTGGGAGAAGCCCAGAGCATTCGTGGTTTGGCACAATATACCGAAGAGGTTCGCGACCGTTTTATCAATTTGGCTATCAGTTATAATATTAATATCATTACGGGTAGTATGCCATACGTAAAAGAGGACGGAGGGCTTTATAATGTTGGTTTTTTAGTACGGCGTGACGGTTCATACGAAATGTATGAAAAGGTACATGTCACTCCCGATGAGATAAAGAGTTGGGGCCTCTCGGGCGGTAAGATGGTGCAGACTTTTGATACGGATTGTGCTAAAATTGGTATCTTGATTTGTTATGATGTGGAATTTCCCGAGCTCTCTCGTATCATGGCCGATCAGGGAATGCAGATTCTGTTTGTTCCATTCCTCACCGATACTCAGAACGGCTATTCCCGTGTACGTGTTTGTGCTCAGGCACGGGCAATCGAGAATGAATGTTTTGTCGTTATAGCCGGTAGTGTGGGAAATTTGCCGCGTGTGCACAATATGGATATTCAGTATGCACAGTCTGGAGTGTTTACTCCGTGTGATTTCGCTTTCCCAACTGATGGCAAACGGGCCGAGGCGACTCCGAATACCGAAATGATTTTAGTTTCGGATGTTGATCTGAATCTGTTGAATGAATTGCATACGTATGGCAGTGTGCGCAATTTGCGTGACCGCAGGAATGACCTTTATGAACTGAGGATAAAGAAATAAAAAAATGTTTCATTACGGATTACTCAGGTTAACGCTGGTTTATAGATAAGTGGTTATTATTTTATATTTCCGCCTTACTTTTAAGAATAACCTGTGTTAATCAGAGTGATCCTGTAATGAACTTTGTTATTTCAAAATAAAAGAAGCTACGGGCCATTCTATAACAAATATAGTTTTTCCTTGTCTGCTTTCCTGTAAATAGAAATTGCCCCCATGTCTTTTTATAATCTGCCGGCACAGACTAAGCCCGATACCAGTTCCTTCTGTTTTTGTGGTAAAGAAAGGAACGAATATTTTTTCTTGCAATTCCATAGGGATTCCCCGTCCATTGTCAAGTAGTCTTATATAAAGTTTGTTTGTTACTTCCAGTGTTACTTCTATTTGTCCGTCTGTTTTTCCTTCCAATGATTGCATACTGTTTTTCAGCAGATTTAAAAAAACTTGAGAGAGTTGCTTCTCATCGCCCTCAATATATATATCAGAGGGGGTGCTACGCAGAATGAAATGGATATGAGCATTTTCAAAATCAGATTGTAGTAACAGACCTAGATTGTGCAATGAATTGGTCAGTGAGAATCGCTTCTTTTTCGGTTCCGGCATATACGATAAGCGTCGATATGATTCTGTGAATTCCATCAGTCTTTCGCTTTGTTCACGAATCACTCCAAGTCCTCGTATTACTTTCTCGTCCGTACCGGGGCGCAATGAAAGTGTTTGAGACAGAGAAACAATAGGAGCAATGGTATTCATAATTTCATGAGTAAGCACCCGGGTAAGTTTGTTCCATGACTCACTTTCTTTCTCGTTCAGTTCATTACTGATATCTTTGATAGCCAACAGGGTAATCGTTTCTGAATTTAGTTTCATCCGGTTCATGGATAGTGACAGTTGTTTTTTTGAGTTAGATTGTAAAAGAAAGGAATTTTCCACATTTCCATGGGTTATGAAATCTTTCAAGATCGGATATTGCTCTTCCAATTGGCGGAGGAATATGATTGACTCAACTCCCAGCAAACGTAAGGCTGCACCATTTACAAACAGAACTCTTTTTTCGGAGTTCCACGCTAGCACTCCATTTGGTACTTCTTCCAGTAAAGAGTGATAAAAGTTCTCTTGTACCCGGCTTTGCGATTTCGTTGTGGCAAGCAATTCATTGATTCGGTTTAGTGAATGGCTAAGTGCATTCATTTCTTTATCTGCCGATTGCTCGTTGAACAGTATCATGCTCTCTTTATCTTCCATCGCATCCAAGAATATTCTTATTTTGGCATTGAATTTATTCAATTGTTTTACCAAAGCTCTGATAAAAAAAAGTGAAATAATCAAGAAAAGACAGCCTAGAATAAGGGCGGTATGTGTAATAATAAGTGCGATACCAGCTCCGGCTACAGCAATTATTAATAAGATGTAGCTTAGGATAACCATATATAGATGTTTGCTGAATACCATGATCATCAGAGCTTAAAGCGTTTTATTTTATTGTAAAGTGTCTGGCGGCTGATGCCTAACTGTTCGGCTGTTGCTGTCAGATTTCCATCGTTTTGACGGATGGCTGTTTCTATGGCCTGGCGTTCTACTTCTTCCAGATTAGGAACGGTAGTGGAGAATTGTGGACTCCAGGTTTGTTTTACGAAAATGTCTTTGGAACGGATTACATCTCCTTCACATAAAATAACTGCTTTCTCGATGGTATGTTGCAATTCCCGGATATTTCCCGGCCAATGATAAGAACATAATTTCTCTAAAGCATGTTCATGCAGGAAGATTTCTTTTTTTTCGTATTTAGCAGCATAGCGCTGCATAAAATAATTAATGAACAAATGTATATCTTCCCTCCGTTCGCGTAAAGGCGGGATTTCCAGATGAATAGTATTCAGTCTGTACAATAAATCCTCACGGAAAGTCCCGGAATCCACCATATCCTGAATATTCTTGTTGGTAGCTGAAAGCAGCCGGATATCCACTGGGATTACTTTATTACTGCCGATGCGTGTAATTTTTCGGTTTTGTAATACGGTGAGCAACTTTGCCTGCATGGCTAAAGGGAGATTTCCTATTTCATCCATAAACAGGGAACTGCCGGATGCCGCTTCAAACTTTCCCGGCCGGCTCTCGTAGGCATCGGTAAAAGAACCGCGCTCATGCCCGAACAGTTCACTTTCGAATAAAGATTCACTGATTGCTCCCATATCTACCGTTACCATAGAATGTTCCTTTCGTGTGGAAAGCCGGTGTATTTCCTGTGCCAGCATTTCTTTTCCTGTTCCGTTTTCTCCGGTAATCAATATATTGGCATCTGTGCGTGCCACTTTCACTACTATCTTCATTAACTGCTGCATGGCAGGGGATGTTCCCACAATCATCGGTGATTTGTTTCTATCGGGGATTCTGTTTTTCCTTTTCTTACCGCTTCCAAAAGCATCTTTTATTTTGCGCACTAAGGTCCGGTTATCCCAAGGTTTCAACAAAAAATCAGTTGCATCATTCTTTAAAGCCTTTACTGCCAGTTCTACATCCCCGTATGCTGTAAGCATGACTACGGGTAGTGCAGGAGCTATCTCACGGATTCGTTTCAGCCAATATAACCCTTCGTTGCCGTTATTGATTCCTGCCGAGAAATTCATATCAAGAATAATCACATCTATCGGAGAGGTATTTATGATAGATATGATTTGATTCGGATGATGGGCTGTCTTTATTTCGCTGAACTCCGTTTCCAGTAATAATTCCAGTGAGGCCAATACTCCTTTATTATCATCTACTATTAAAATCGTTCCTTTTTCCATCTCATTTTTGCTTTCAGAGGCTAAAGGTATCTGCTTTTGATTGTTTCTGCAAATGAGGCGTCCAATTATTGGACGTTTTTTATTATTTTCTGTAATGCTTTTATTTATCATAACGGTGACTTGACATTGGAATGTGTCTTCAGTCCGTGTTGTCAGCGTTCCAATATCTTCCTTGGTTCGTTCTGGTTTTATAGTGTTTATAATTTGGACGTTATACCGTCTAAAATTTGGACAGCTAATTTATATTTTATTTTGTAACTGGTTGATTATTAATGTTCTGATCTTCTTGGCATATCGTTTGCTTCCTATTCTGTGTTTAAATTAAAATGCAATGAGAAATAACTTGATAATTGTGTGTTTGTTGTCCGGTCTGTCTTTGCCTGTATGTGGGCAAAGTACACTGGACGATTGCATACGTTATGCTTGGAAACATAATCCTGGTTTCAAGAATGTCCAAATAGACGTAAAGGAAGCACGAACAGACTATGTGGCTGCTATGGGTAAATTTCTTCCTTATGTTTCAGTACAGGCGGAAGTGGGCAGGCATATCGGACGTTCTGTCGATCCGGATACTAATGGATATACAGCCGATTCATATAATCAAGGAACTATAGGAATGGATATAACTCTTTCTTTATTCGAAGGATTTGCCCGGATCAATCGTTTGCGATATACGCATTGGACTAAAAAAGAGATGGGGTGGGATCATCTGGCAAAGAAAAATGATTTGGCTTATCGGGTAGCTGAGGCTTATTATAAAGCGGTATTGGATAAAAAGCTTTCAGAACTGGCAGCTGAACAGCTTCGTTTGGGAGAACGTTATCTGAAACAGACGGAAGCTTTTGTAGAACTGGGGTTGAAATCGCTTTCGGACTTGCAGGAAGTAAAAGCGCGTCATCAAGGAGATGTGTTCAGAGAGCGTATGTATGAAAAAAATCGTCAGATGTCCTTTCTTTATTTAAAGGAAATACTGGGTATGAAAGAGGGCGATGTTTTGTCTGTTTCTTTATCAGTCAGTGAGGATACGCTCTTGTTAATGCCTCAAGTAGAGGTAGAAGAAGTCTATTTACGGTCCGTACACGTACTGCCGGATTATAAACGGATGGAAATGTGGGAACGCGCTGCCCGTAAGGAGTATGCTGTGACCCTTGGACAGTTCAGCCCGACTATCTTCGCCCGTTTCTCATGGGGATCTGATTTTTATAATTCCTTGTTCTCGTTACATCAATTGCGTGACCATTGGAATAAATATATAGGAGTAGGTATTTCATTCCCTATTCTTAGCGGATTAGATCGGAATGCCGGAATAAGGAAGAAGAAATTAAACTTGCAACGGGTGCGGAACAGCATAGAGGAAGAGAAGTTACATTTACGTAATGAAACGGAACGAATTGTACTTTCATTACATTCGGGATGGGAAGAGCATCGACAGGCTTCCCTGCAGGTAAAAGCAGAAACGCAAGTGCTGAAAGAAACGGAACGGAAGTGGGAGGAAGGGCTTGTTTCCGTGTTTCAGTTGATGGAAGCACGAAATCGCCTGCTTGTCGCTAAAGCGGAAAAAATAAGAGTGCGTTTGCAGTACGAACTGACATCGCGACTAACTATGTATTATCGGACAGGAAGTTTTATTAACCATTAAAAAATATGGACACACTAATTGAACGTAAAAAGCGTTTCACTCCCAGGCGGATTTATGGAGGTGCGGGAGTATTATTCATATTGGTATTCGTTTTTTATTTTATTTTTCGTGATACCGGTTCTTCCATGACCATTGACAAGAGCCGTATCACTATCGCTACAGTTACAGAAAATGAGTTTAATGATTATGTCCGTGTGATTGGACAAGTACTTCCCAGCCGCATGATTTACCTCGATGCTATAGAAGGCGGAAGAGTGGAGGAACGCCTTCATGAAGAAGGAGCGATGGTAAAGAAAGGGGATGTGATTCTGCGCCTGAGTAATCCTCTGCTGAATATCGGTATCATGCAAAGTGAAGCAGATCTGGCCTATCAGGAAAATGAGTTGCGTAATACTCGTATAAGTATGGAGCAGGAACGGTTGAGTCTGAAGCAGGATCGTATCGGTATTCAGAAAGAATTCATTATAAAGAAACGTCGTTACGGACAATACAAGCGGCTGATGGAGGGGCAATTGATAGCGAGGGAGGACTATCTCCAAGCTACGGAGGAATATGAAGCGGTAAAAGAACAATTGTCGGTATTGGATGAGCGGATCCGTCAAGATAGTTTGTTTCGTTTGACTCAGATAAGCAGTTTGGACGAGAATATAATGAATATGAAACGAAGTTTGGCATTGGTACGAGAACGTCTTGAAAACCTGAAAGTGAAAGCTCCTATAGACGGGCAAGTGGGTAATCTTGAAGCACAAATCGGGCAATCCATTTCTGCCGGGGAACATATCGGTCAGATTATTACTGCTGATCTGAAGGTACAGGCATTAATTGACGAGCATTATGTGGAGCGTGTCGTCCAAGAGCTTCCCGCTGACTTTACCCGTGATGGAGAAAATTATAAGTTGGAAGTAACCAAAGTGTATCCTGAAGTGAAAGACGGGCAGTTTCGTACAGATTTCCGTTTCACGACAGGGCGTCCCGAAAACATTCGGGCGGGACAAACTTATCATATCAATCTTCAGTTGGGGGATCCTGTCAAAGCTGTTCTGATTCCTCGGGGAGGTTTTTTTCAAATTACCGGAGGACGATGGATATATGTTGTGGATGAAAGTGGTAAATTTGCCGTCAGACGTCCTATCAAGATTGGCAGGCAGAATCCTCAGTTTTATGAAGTGACTGACGGGCTGGCTTCCGGTGAGAAAGTTATTATTTCCGGTTACGAGCTGTTTGGAGATAATGAGAAACTGATTTTAAACGAATAAAAAACACACGTAAGAATGATTAAAGTAGAAAACCTCTCTATGTTGTTCAGCACCGAGGAAGTGCAGACCAAAGCATTGAATGAAGTAACTTTCGAAATTGAAAAGGGAGAATTTGTCGCTATCATGGGACCGTCCGGTTGTGGAAAATCTACCTTGTTGAATATACTTGGAACATTAGATACCCCTACTTCGGGCTCCTATCTCTTTGAAGGAAAGCGAGTGGATAAAATGAATGAAAACCAACTGACCGCTCTCCGAAAAGGAAATATCGGTTTCATCTTCCAAAGCTTTAATTTGATTGATGAACTGACTGTATATGAGAATGTTGAACTCCCATTGGTGTATCTTAATATAAAGCCGACAGAACGTAACAGGCAGGTAAAAGAAGTGCTTGAAAAAGTGAATATGCTGCATCGCGCCAATCATCTGCCACAACAGTTATCAGGTGGACAGCAGCAACGTGTGGCCATAGCCCGTGCCGTAGTTACCAATGCCAGGCTTTTGCTTGCGGATGAGCCGACAGGTAATTTGGACTCTACCAATGGGGTGGAGGTTATGGAACTGCTTAGTACACTGAACAAACAGGGGACCACCATCATCATTGTTACCCATTCACAGCGTGATGCTGCTTATGCACATCGTATAATCCGTTTGCTGGATGGTAAAATTATTGCCGAGAATCGTAACCGCCCTATGGAATCTGACAGCAAAATTGAAATTTTATGATTATACAAAATTATTGGAATAGCGTTTGGCGTAATCTGATGAAGAGGAAAGGTTTCAGCTTCATCAATATCTTTGGCTTGGCTGTAGGCATGGCATCAGCTTTATTGATATTTACTTACGTTGCTTTTGAATTTAGTTTTGACAAAATGCATAGTAAGAGTGAACGGATTTATCGTGTGCAAAGTACTTTTCATGAGGGGGAAGTTCTGACGGATGATTGGGCGACCAGTTCATTCGGATATGGTTCGGCCATGCAGGAAAATCTGGCGGGAATTGAGGATTATACTCGTGTAGGATGTATTATCCAACCGGAGCAATTGGTAAAATATGGCGAATTATGTCTGCGCGAGAATGGGATAGCATACGCTGATCCTGGCTTTTTCCGTTTGTTTGATTTTGAATTGTTGAAAGGTGACCGCGCTTCTTGTCTTTCCATGCCATGTCAGGTAGTGATTACGGAACGGATTGCCCGCAAATATTTCAGAGATGAAGACCCTGTCGGGAAGATACTTATTTTTAACAGCAATATGTGGAAGGTGTCTTGTGAGGTAACTGGAATCATGAAAGAAATGCCTTCTAATTCGCATATACATTATAATTTTCTTTTATCATATGCCACCTTACCTAAATGGGTACAGGAGTATTGGTACAAACATGAAGCCTATACATATGTATTGCTGGATTCGCCCGAGCGCAAAGAAGAGATAGAACGTGCTTTTCCTCAATTGGCCGAGAAGTATAAAACTGAAGAGGCATTGAAAAACAAGACTTGGGGGGTGCGGTTGGAGCCATTGGAGAAGATTCATCTCAATCCTCAATTAGGTTATGAGGCCGAGTTGAAAGGGAACCATTCGGCCATCATCGCATTGATTTTCGGAGCTATTGCTATTTTGATTATCGCTTGGATCAATTATATAAATCTGACAGTTGCCCGTTCTATGGAGCGTGCCAAAGAGGTAGGAGTGCGCAGGGTAGTGGGAGCTTTCCCGAAACAGCTTGTTGGTCAGTTTCTATTTGAAGCATTTGTAATGAATTTGATCGCTTTTATCATTGCGTTAGGATTGATCGAACTATTACTTCCTTCCTTCAATCAGTTGGTAGGACGTACTATTACTTTCTCTGTATGGTTTACGGAATATTGGGGGGGCGGGGTTCTATTGCTTTTTATAGTCGGTATTTATATTTCCGGTTACTATCCTGCCCGCGCATTGTTGCGTAAGAAGCCGATTGTTTTACTGAAAGGTAAATTCCAAAATAGCCGTTCCGGAGAAAATACACGTAAAATATTGGTCATAGTGCAATATACGGCATCCATGATATTGCTTTGTAGTACATTAATTGTGTTTGCACAACTCAGCTATATGCGTCGGCAGTCTTTGGGAGTAAAGACCGACCAGATTCTGGTAATCAAGTTTCCCGGACCTACTGAGGGTATGAAAACAAAGATGGAGTCTATGCGGAGAGCTATCAAGAAATTGCCATTGGCGTCGAAAGTAACTTGTTCCGGGGCGGTACCGGGTGAAGAGGTGGCCATGTTCCTGTCCAATCATCGGGCACATGATGCGTTGAAGCAAAGCCGGTTGTACGAGATGCTGAGTTGTGACCCTGATTATATAGATGCATACGGACTGGAGGTGGTAGCCGGACGGGGTTTTTCCGAGGAATATGGGGACGATGTGAATAAATTGGTTATCAACGAAACGGCTGCCCGTATGTTAGGATATGTGGATAATGATGATGCCATTGGTGAGGAAATAGCTGTTGAAACGCTAGGAGAGCCCATGCAGGTAATCGGGGTAGTGAAGGATTATCATCAGCAAGCGTTGAATAAAGGTTATACAGGGGTAATGCTTTTCCATAAAGATAAGATTGACTGGATTCCTCAGCGTTATATTTCGGTTGTGATGAAACCGGGTGATCCTTCGGAATTAGTATCACAGATAGGAGAAATATGGAATAATTACTTTGCGGATTCTAGTTTTGATTATTTCTTCCTCGACCAGTTCTATGACCGGCAGTACCGTCAGGATGAGGCTTTCGGCGTATTGATGGGAGGTTTTACCGGATTGGCTATTTTTATCTCCTGCTTAGGTTTATGGGTGTTGGTTATGTTCTCTTGTGCCGTCCGTACCAAGGAGATGGGTATCCGGAAAGTATTGGGGGCATCTCGTTGGAATCTGTTTTATCAGTTGGGTAAAGGTTTCTTTATTCCTATTATTATCGCTATTCTGATTGCGTTGCCTGTGGCATGGGGCAGCATGAATGCATGGTTGGCTCATTATCCGTTCCGAACAGAATTGAAAGTGTGGTTCTTTCTGCTTCCTGTGGTCTTGATGTTGTTGATTTCTTTTCTGACTGTAGCAGGTCAAACAATAAAGGTTGTTTATAGTAAACCCGCTCGGTCATTGAAATATGAATAATGGAATATAAGATATCCGTGGTTAGTAATTCATTTACAAGGAATATCATTTAAAACCAATATAAATTATCGTACCAGTTCATTATGGCAGATCAATACTGATAAACTTTGAAAACCTTTTGAATTTTTCTACAAAACTAATTTTGCGTCTAAAATTATTTTATTAATTTTACAGCGTTTTTAAGGAGAGTCTAACTCTCTATAGTTACAAATGAGCGATGAGAAAGGGTGCCTTGGTGGCATCCTTTCTCTTTTGTAGTGTGTTTTTGTATAATTTATATTGTATTTTACTTATGTCACGATTATGTGAAATCACGATACATCTTTTGTATTTCCGTTTCTTTTACTTTTATCAGACTTAATCGTTTTTCTTGCATTAAAAAACAATTGGACCTCCCTTTGCTATATATTTAACACTCTTTTAATCTCATTTTGTTGAACAATCTACGCGATTCAAATGTTAATATAATGTGTTTTTCATAGTAATAGATTTAAGATTAATAGTTAGTATTTGCTTGTGAAAGTCAGTACACTTACGGATAAAAGCGTTTATCCGAAAAGAAAAGAGAGGCGACCGGAAACGGAAGCCTCTTTCTTTTTGAGCATTTTTAGTTCACCATAATTATTGTGAGAGGAAAATTGATTCTGATTGTATAAATAATATAATGTGTTGAAAATAAGATTTTTCCCTTTTTAAGCCTTTAATAAAAAATGGAGTTCTCTTAGTAAGAGAACCCCATTTTGCTGCAAAGATAGCTATAATTCCTTAATACAGAAAATTCCGCATTAAAAAAGTATTCCAAAGTATGCTTATAAATGACAATTGTTTGCAAAAATAATATGAAAGGTTATAACTATAGGACACTCTATCAGGCATTTAAGTAAACTTGGGGTTCTCTTACTAAGAGAACCCCAACAAAAAAACGAAAATTGATGGCTTATGGAAAAGCCACTCAACTTTGCCCCTTTTGGCCACGCAGAATTATCCCTTTTGGCTAAAATATGATTGACCCCTTTGGCTAAAATAGTGTTGCCCACTTGCTTCACCTATAATTATAGTTTTTTTGTGTAGATTTGAGTACCCTTGTCCTGGTGTAACGGGGGAGAAAATAAAATCTATACAAATGAATAAACGAATCAAAAACATTTTAAGATGTTATGCGGCTGGCATAGGAATCAAGGAAACGGCATCTACGTTTCATATTTCCCGTAATACAGTCCGCAAATATGTCCGCTTATTCCTTTCAAGCGGCAAGAGTATTGAACAGCTTCTTTCCCTGCCCAATGGACAGTTGGATGAACTGTTCGGCTGCACGGATACCCGGCATCGGGAGCCTTCATCCAAAAGGATTGAATTGGAGGCCTTGCTTCCCGGATATGTATCTCGTCTGTCACGCAAAGGTATGAGTGTCCGAAAACTGTTCAAGGAGTACCATACCGAATATCCGGACGGCTATCAGTTGTCTTCCTTCAAACGGATTGTCAGCGAATACAGGTTTCACATTAAGGTTGTCGGTCATGTAGAGCACTATGCCGCAGAGCAGATGTATATTGACTTTGCCGGTGACAGACTTGAAGTTGTTGATGAAATGACGGGCGAGACGAAGAAAGCCGAGGTATTTGTTGCCATCCTTCCGTTCAGCCATTATACCTACTGCGAAGCCGTATGGTCGCAACGCAAGGAAGACCTGATAAAGGCATGCGAGAATGCCATTCAATATTTTGAAGGTGTTCCTGCGGCTATCGTCCCCGACAATCTGAAGGCTGCCGTCACACGAAGCGACCGCAACGAACCTGTCATCAATGATGATTTCGCCGCTTTTGCCGAATATTACGGCTGTGTGGTCTATCCTGCTCGTGTGCGTCACCCCAAGGACAAGGCCTTGGTTGAAAATGCCGTAAAGCTCCTCTACCGTTCCCTTTACCTTGATTTAGAGGGAATGACATTTTCCAGTTTGGAGGAACTCAATACCGCCATCCATATTTCCTTGCTTGATTTCAATGAAAAGGTGATGGCCGGACGGGAGATGTCACGCAAGGAAATATTCCTTCATGGAGAGAAGGATTATCTTCGTCCGCTTCCCGTGAAACGCTACGTAATGAAAGAAAGGAAACTGATGACCGTGGGAAAGAACTCTTACGTTTCCTTGTTCAAGCACCATTACAGTGTTCCGAAAGAGTATGTAGGCAGGCGCATGACGATTCTCTATGATGCCGACACGGTGGAAATCTATTGTGGAATGAACCTTGTCGCCACCCATGACCGCTGTGACATTCCTTACACTTATTCTTGGAAAAAGGAGCACAACCTGCCTGGTCATTATGGTCCCTATGACAAGGACTTGGAGGAACTCTTTCAACGTGCCTCGGAAATAGACAACATCGTATTGAACTATCTTCAGGAAGTGGAGCGTGTCATGCAATATCCACCCAAAGCGTTCAGGTCATGCCGTGGCATCATGACACTGGAGAAGAAATACGGCCGTGACCGTCTAGTTGCGGCTTGCGCATGTGCGGATCAGAAATTGCAATACGGATACCAAGCCTTGCGCGAGGTGCTTGAACTGGGAGAAGATGTGGATTTCCTTCCTGATGAGGACGGAAAAGTACAGTCCAACGTGACTTCCCAGATTCCATTGACCCACAAAAATATACGTGGACGTGAATATTACAAAAAAGACAAACAATAAAACTATTATTTATGGAAGTAAACAATAAAACAGCTCCCGTTACGGGACAACAAGACCAGAATACCATATCACTGGATTTAATGAACCGTATGAAATTGCATGGTATGGCAGAGGCTTTCAGGGAAAGTCTTGCCGGCACCACTCCGCAATCCATGACTGCGGACACGTTCCTTTCCATGCTCCTTGCACGCGAATGGGACTATCGCTCCCAGGCTGCCATTGCACGGCTCACCAAAAATGCGGCATTCCGCTACAAGGCTTATATTGAGCAGATTGACTATGCCACGAACCGGGGACTGGACCGCAATCAGATGGAACGTCTCGCCACCCTTGATTTTGTGCATAAGGCACAGAACCTTTTCATTACTGGTTCTTCCGGAACGGGAAAAAGCTATTTGGCCTGTGCCCTTGGACACGAAGCATGCAAAAGGGGATTCCGTACCTTCTATGCCAATGCTCCGAAACTGCTCGGTGCGCTGAAAGTCGCCAAAGTAAAAGGTACACTTGAAGCGGAACTCAAGAAGATTGAGCGTTGCCAGCTACTCATTCTTGACGACTTGTTTATTGTACCACTTGACGCCAAAGAGCGTCCCATACTGCTTGAAATTATTGAGGATAGGCATGAACGGAAATCTGTCATCATCACATCGCAGTATCCATCTTCCAACTGGTATGACATGGTAGGTGATCCAACAATAGCCGATGCAATCCTTGACCGCATCATACATACGGCCCATACTATAGAATTATATGGTGAAAGTATGCGAAAATTAAAATCTAAGAAAAACGAGAATTTTTAAAAGGGTAAAATAATATTGCCCCCCAACACCAGGACTTTAAAGGGTCAATCATATAGTACAAAAAGGTGGGCAAATCTTGCGTGGCCAAAAGGGTCAAAGTTGAGTGGCTTTTCCAACCTTTGGTGGGCAGTAATTCTAAGACTTTAAATAAAGAAAAATTAAGCTACCCCTTAAAAAAAAGAGATATTTCCTTTCAAAGAATTCATTTCTTTTATTACATTTGTATTAGTCTTTTGAAAATAGAAGATTTATAGTAAAGCGTTAAGGCATTATCCAAGTTCAGGAAATCCCC
>OJJM01000158.1_pt1 | contig 21399 bp, 24 predicted proteins | sample 1596341 | NCBI WGS metagenome assembly OJJM01 (sample SAMEA4350148, study PRJEB24818) | metagenome | biome: human; feature: gut; material: faeces | place: Denmark | collected 2013-09
GATTGTCTTTCTACCATAGTCTTCATTTTACCTTTGCATTTGGATTATACAAAGGTCATTATACTTATCCTATGGTGGCGCAATTTTCAACTGGAATATTGGCGCACTTTTCAATTAGTATCTACAGCTCTTGTGATTTCCCTTCGTATTTATCATTTCCGCATGGTCTGTTAGAAATGAAACGAGGATATTCTTCTTGTCCTGTCATATTCTATATTCAAAAGGTTAATGCACAAAGTTAATAAAAAAAATATTATAGATAAAATAATATAGTCGTAACTATGAGGTGTCTGTTCTTGCAGAACCCCAAAAATGATTTAGATTCTAAAAAACAACCGCCATACTTCATGTCCAAAGTGATGGCGGTTATTTTATCCGATTGTTTATAATTGAATTATGCTATCATTCTCTGAAAGTAATTATAAAACCAATGGTACTCGATCAATAATTTCCAATATAAGTCAATCCTTAGATTCTTTCTTTCAGAAATGTCAATATCAATATCATCAATGATGTTAATTCTAATATCATTATCAGTCAAAGCCTTATTTACCTGATTTAAACTAATATTATTTATAACAATCTTTGCCCATATCTTCCTCATGAAAATCAAGGTTGAATGCATTAAATTTAGAGAGCTGATGGTTGACTCGTATTTTTCAAAATAAGTTAATGTACCATCAATTTCATATCGTACAATCTCTGCTGCTCTCGGAATGAAAAATAGTGGAACAATTTTATCATTTCCCCTAAAGTTATTGCAGCATTTATGTAGTATATATTTTTCTCCACCTTCAAAGACCTTTCCTTGACAAGAAGCAACTAAATTTTCATGTGCAATGCAATGGGGATAGGGAGGAGTATGTAGTTTGGGAGATATGGGAATCTCTTTATCTGGGCAATAATATATTTTCCCCCTTTTTAATCGTCCAAACTTACTGTAATATTTTACCTCTTCCTTACGCTTTTTGTCCTCTAAATGATGTGGCATTACATGTTCTAAAGTCACCTCATTAAAAGGAATTTTTCTCATGCAATAACAACAAAATCCTTGTTGTTCTTTGAGCAGTAAATACTTAAACGCTTTAATTCTTTTAAGTTCGTTGTAGTTTAAATTTACATCTCTTTGAATATCATTGTTCCACTTATCTTTAATGAAAGCCTTGATAATTCGGTGTCCTTTCCTCTTATATTTGAATTTATTGATAAATTGCATATTCTTTATTAGTATTTGTCCTCTGCCAGTTGAGAGTTTATTTTAGAGATAATATTTATGTATTGTTCCTCCGAAACCATAGATTTAAGTTCTTCTTTCCTTTTTTCTACTAATTCCGGCTTACCTCTTCTTGAAAGCCTTAAGATGGCTTCTATTTCTTCTTTAACCTCATTGTCTGCATAAGGAGTTCCCATAAAATCATAAACAGCAGCAGAATAATCCACGCCATATAAATTAGGCAATGCATTTGGTGTATCTTCGTCTGCCTGCATTCTATAAATCATATTTCCCGTATCTTTGACTTTAAGATTGGAGAGTACCATTGGAGAATGTGTAGATACAATAAATTGAATACTTGGAAATGTTTTTTTCAGACGAGCTAACACTTCTTGTTCCAAAGAAGGATGTAAATGGAGGTCTATTTCATCAATTATGGCAATACCTTTTGGGTCTTCCTCGTTTGTTTTCCGTAAAATATATAATCTATAAGCCAAATCAAAAGCAATGGAGTATAGTCTTTTATATCCAGCAGGTAAATTATCAAAGATAACGTCCCGTTCATTTTTTAATCGCAGATATAATGATAGCGTCTTATCATCTACAACCGGAAAGAAATCTTTTATTTCAAAATCATCCTTTTCTTCTAACGCAGAATTGATAGGTTCAGAAAAAGTGCGCAATTTATTTTTTATATATTCTACTTCCTTAGAATTTAACGGGTCACTATCATTAAGGGAAATTTGTTTTAGCATGGAATTAATGAATCTATTTTGCCAGATAGATGTACATGATACTTCTGAATTCCATTTGTAATAAGCAAAATTCCTGATAATATATCCTTGTTCCTTAATAGCTTTTTTTGCAAAATCGCTGGTTCTTGTATCTATATGTGGAAATGAATCAGAATAGAAAACAAACAGTGGAAGTTGGTCGCTATTATGATATTCTGCCATAAGTGTACGATATGCTTGTTGATACTTGGAAACGAATAACGAAGCACCTGATGTAGAACGCTTATAGTATTCCCAATTCAAAGGTATATCATTAAATTCAGCTTCCATGTTGATTGTTAAATCAACTGCTGGTAAATCCGCATTTTGGGCTCGATAAAAATCTGTAGCTAATGTTGAAATGACTTTTAAATCGGGATTACCTGATATAAGTAAATCATCTCCCATTGTGCTATCATTGGAAAAAAAGACACTTAATCCATAACGAATGGCATTTAGTAGAGAAGTTTTTCCTGCGCCATTTTTACCAATAAAAACAGTAATTCCTGGTGTTAAATCAACCTCATAGTTTTTAAAGCAACGGAAATTTTCAATTGTTATTTTTTTAAGTATCATATTATTTTCTTTTTTTCTGTCTATGGATATAATATTCACAAAGTTAGTGATTTTCTAATATAAAACTTCATAATCTGATTATTGTTTGCAAATTTAGACTCTAAATTCCTTTTCTCCAAAACATTGTAACTACTATATACACAAGTTTACATGTGAATCTTATCCTTTCATCACTATAGTACGGGATATGCACATAACGTCAGGGTATCGGCAGAATTTTCTATATGGAAATTATAACTCTCTAAGCATCTTCTGTGAGTTTACCTTCATCCACCGGCTTATCTTCTTCCATAGGTTCATCCTTATCATCGGACAACATGCCACCCTCTATACGTTCATCTCCGTTACATTCCTTCGTTTTGCCTTTTTCTACATTCTCCCCGTCAAAATACCGACGAATAAACTCGTGCAAATCCTTTTCACGATAGTACGTTTTATGCAAGATCGTGTAATACTTCAGCCCGTTGTCTCTGTACCGTTGTAGTGTTCGTTTGCTGATGTTCAGCAACAGACAAACATCCTGATTATCGTACAGCCGTTCACCATTCAGGTAATTTTGCGGCTTCTTATTCTTCTTGTCCAGTGCGCCTACGACCTTTTCCACTTGTTCGAGCAACCGTTCCATATACGCCTCGAATGTTTCTTTATCCAATGGTATCATAAGCTCGCCTGTTTTAAATTTCCGATGATATAATAACTTTGGTTTGACGGGTCTTTCAGTATGATTTCCTTCTCCCGCATGAACTTGATATAACTTTTCGCTGTACGTTCCTTTACGTCCAGTATCGCTTGAATTTGTTCTGCCAAATCCACATAAGTAATAAAGTCCTGCCGTCCGAAAATATCCCGTGCCACTGCCACGAGTTCATCCTCTTTCCGCTTCTCCTTTTCCTCTTTCGGCTTTTCCCCCAGATACACGTGCATCCTGACATCTTTATCCCATGCAAACTGCATGATAGGCACATCCAACGGACTGCCGTCGCGCACTTTCAGCGCCTTCACCACCGACACCGACGGATCAGTATCTTTCTCTATCGAGAGGATAGCCGCCGCCTTTCGTTGCAACTCACTGCCCAAATGCCCCCGCAATTTCAGCCCCGAAGGAATAAAATGCAGGATAGTAACGATACAAGTATTGTAAATCCCCGCCAGCCGATACAATTCCTCCACCACGGCAATACTTTCCGTTTCATCATTCGCACCCTTTATCAAGTCCGCAATCCCGTCGATCACCACCATGTGAATCCCCCGGAACTGATAATGAAACTTATCCATGCTTTGGATAATCGCCTGCAAGCGTTCTTTCCGGCTCATTCCCGTCAGGCAATACGCTTTCAGGTATTCCGGCATTGATTCCCGTCCGCAACGCTTTAAAAGGTTTGTAATGTTCTTGTACGTCTGCACCTCCGACTGTTCCGTATCATAGAACAGAATCGCCTTCCGCTTGCTGTTTTCACTGACCGACACCCCCAACGTGTCCATCGCCTTATCCTTGTTCTTTTCGGATTGTCCGATGGCACCGGCTATTAACGCCGTCACATAATTACTTTTACCGGTTCCCTCACCACCGGTAATACAGAGGATATTCCCTTGCGTGCCTAATGGCACATCATTCACCGACACAACCATTTGTGCCACAGGTGGCGGATTATTAAAATCCACCTCACAAGATTTTAGAGCAGACATAGTTTCGCTGTATATTGTATCCAGATAATCCAGAAATAGTTTAATCAAATCCTCCCGGCTATTTCCCAAACGGAAAAAGTCCGAAATATCCTTTTCCACCTTCGTTCCCGCCAATGGCAGCAACAATCGTTTCACCCCGTAGTTCTTCAACGCCAGTTCTTGTTTTGCCGAACTGTCCAGCCCCGCTTTGTCCACATCATAGAGCAGTACAATATGTTTGAACCGGAAAGAGAGCCTATGAATAATTCCCACGGGAATAGTCACCGTTTCCGAATTGAAGCAGATAGCATGGAACCCGTGAACCGTCAGGCTCATCACGTCCTTCTCACTACCCGTAATAAAGAGTAAATCCCCCTTAGCAGGCAACTGCTCCAACCCGAAGCAATAATTCTCCCCAAAATCCCCGGCATATAAAAAGCGCATCTCCGAGTGCGGGCGGTACACCTTCACATATTGCTTTGCAGTATATCCGAACACCGGTTCTTTATCCGTCGCCGCAATGCTGAACGGTTTCCCTTCGTTATTCTCGCTGCTGAACTTCTTCAGTGAAACCACCCGGAATAATCTCAGTACCTCTTGCGTGATGCCGCTTTTTCCCCAGAAGGCAAGTTCCGCAGCCGTAAAGCTCTTTTGCGCCAACGTATAAGGTCTTGCCTTTTTCACTTTGGATGGCGATGTTGCTGCCGTGACAGCAGGACTGATGGGAGTAATAGTCTTCGTTTCAATATAATTTCCCGATGATAATCCCAAATGCAGGTCACGATCGATTATTTTCATTATCTGAATGAAGTCTTTAGAATCTTTACAATCTAGTCCATTCAATTTTCCCACGAATGCGAAACAGTCGCCTGAATAGTCGTCATTACCAAAGTCCTTCATTTTATAAGTATCACTTCTTCGCTCATAATAGATGTTACAGGAAGCGTGCTTATCCTCATAAAGCGGATTAAGGAAATTACGTCCTACACGAAATGGGGTAGGGAGGTAGTGCTTGAATATAGCCATTCCTCTATCTGTCAATCGCAGAATATCATCTTTATTCATAGTTCCCATTGAATAAGAAGTTTCTACGGAACTCATCCAGCGTATGTGGATCACAAACGATTATTTTCTCATTTAGTCCTCTTTCTATTTCTGATAATTTGTATCTGCATCTTCCTCGTAACATGGAATAGCTGATTAGATTTTCTTTTCTTAATCGTTGCAGTGTCTTGGTACTTATACGTAGCAAGTTGGCAACTTCTTGATTATCCAACCATATCTCTTCCTCCTCGTTTGGTTTACTCTCTTTTTTGAATACATAGTCTGCAATCTTTTCTATTTTGCGGATTAGTTCTTTATAGGCAGTCGCCTCCATTGTTATTACGTCCATACACTTATCTTTTAAAGTTTGGCACAAAGTTCATCGAATTAAATCGGGGCATTTGCCAACTTGTTACCAACTTGGCATAACTTTTTTTACATGACGATTGGAAATGAGTGGGATGGAGTCGGGTGCAAGATAAAGTCCGGTGCAAGGTGCAAGCCTATTCATATATATAGGCTCGCACCTTGCATTGGAATATAAAAAATAGATAATTAATAATCAAACATTTGGAAGATGTTCATATTTTCCATACTTTTGAACCCGAAAGCTATGGTAGACGAATAGCGGACAAAAGTGGTCATTAGGACAAAAGTTTAGGTCGTTACAAATTCGTTACAGGAAGCAAAATAATGAAAGCTAATAAGCTGATATATACGGAAATAAAGAGAAGAGGTTCAGAACCCTCCCTCTCCGCTGGAAAGAATTACAAAACAAAGAAAATCCCCTGTAAATTAATACTTTACGGGGGATTTTTGTTTTTGGTGCATAGCAAAAATAAGCATATTTTTTCATTAGAAAGTTCGGGGTATTTATACCCTCATGCCCTCACTGTATGTATAATGGATTTATTATGAATGACTTATATGATAATGGTAAAAAAAATTGCTCTCACTTATACTCTCATGCCCTCACTACGTTTTGAAGTTGATTTTCACATAATATGCTTGCTGTCAGCCATATATTCTTTTTTATAGACAGTTCCTGCCTGGTATAAAGTAGGGCGTTTTCAAGCCTTTTCCTCGTAAGAAATGCGCATGAAAGAGGAAACTTCCACGAAATGATAGCTTACGGATTCGCGGCAGCGGTAAAAAAGAACAAGACATTTTAAAAAAAGCTCTTGTTCTTTTAAAAAAAGGCGGTTATCTTTTTTAAAAAGCTCTTGATCTTTTTTTAAAACGCCCTTGTCTTTGATATGGAATTTTATTCTGGACTGAGGCATTTTACATATACATACGCATAAGTTCGTACGTACGTAGGTATAGCCTTGTATGGATGTATGTGCAAAAGCGTGTTTATACCCGTTCTCTTTGTATTTCTTTAAATGCTTTTCACTTATTCTTATTGAATTTGTGCATTGATTTCGTTTCTGAACTTTATAGGATTGGTGATAAAGTCAAATTTGTTGGTGACCCCGCCCGTAGTAACTACAATAGAACCAAAACCGAGCATACGTCCCATGAGGCTTTGATTAATCCGTATTCCTTCGCATTTGTTTAAAACCAATTCAAGGGCATCCCGGTTTAAAATACCGGATTTTAGAATGACTTTCTTGTTTGTGACAACATATTCAGCTCCCATTTTAAGAAGAATTCTTTTTATCAATTGGAATAATCCTGACAACAATAGAAGTATGCTGACATAATAGAATAATCCGGTTTGTGCGGAAGAAAAGAAGGCGCTTAATAATAGTAGTATTACCGGATATGCAAATATATACCAGTGAATATCTGCTTTGTATTTAATTTCTTCACCAGCTTGTAGATTGTTTTGGATATAGCTCATCGTTTTTGTAAATTAATAAATTGCATAATTTTATTATCAAGAGACAAATATACAAATAATCAGAATGGTATGAAATAAATCTAGATTTATTTTAAGGCTGAAACTTAAAATAAAAACAATTCTTACTTGTTCTTATTCTTGTCAATCTCTCTCTTATTATCAAATGTTTTATTCTTGTACTTGCTGTTTCAAGAATTTGTAATCCTTATAATTTTTTCCTCTCTTTATTCGGAAAGTTAGTTTATGCCATTCATCTTTTGTTAGGGGGATATCCACGTTCATGCAAAAATAGCAGGTTTCGTAGCCAATAAGAGGAGAAATCCATATTTTTCCTATACATTCTTTCTTGCCGGAGTTGGAATAATATAAAAGACAGCGTACTCTTCTTATTTGTATGCTGTCTTCATTGCATACTTTGACCTCTATACGTTTACCTTTTCCGATGTTGTAGAATTGGGGAGCAGACATTTTTATTTTGTTTAAAATACTATCTTTATCATTTACACTGACTACGACGAACTTCTCTATATTGTTTGGCGATTGGGAGAAAGTGCTTTTTGTGGCAAACAACAATATTAAAAGTAATGTTATAATTTTTTTCATGTGATTGGACTTGTTGGTTAAAGCAGTAGCAGATTATTAATTAAGAATTTATTCTTCCGATAATAAATACTTCATACTGCAAAGTAAATGTTTTTTGTTTTAAGGGTTATAATTGTTAAAATGCAAAAATAGCCTGCATCCGCTAATCTGTCAAGGGCTGTTTTTCATAAAAAATGTTCAATTCTTTGGTATTTCTTTGGGGTTTTCTTGGTATGAAATTTCTGATAGATTATATGAAAAGTGATTTGGAGGCTATTGAAATTCTTTTAGAGTGGTGCATTAAGCGATGGGATGTTTTAAAAGTCTGGTTGGCATTTTAATGCTTTATCTTTGTAATTTGAACAAAAAGTAATAAATAAAAGAGGTATATGGACATTCTTGTATGGAGTGGTCTTGGAAACTCCGATTATTTGGAAAAATGATGTCGTTTTCCAATATATATTTGTACTTTTGGCTGAAAAGAAAAAAAAGGTATATCCCGTGTTTATATCGGGTGTGTTTATATGTATTTTAATGGACTACGGTTTTATGACAAACATTATAGATAATATGCTCTCTTTGTGTCCGGTTTCTGAAGATACGATACAAGAACTGAAAAAATGTATGATTTTATGTCGTTTCCCTAAGAAATATCAGTTAATAAAGGAGAATACATTTTGTAAATCAGCTTATTTCATAGAAAAAGGAATGACACGTTCTTTCTGGCTTGTAAATGGAGAAGAAATAACAACCTCCTTTTCATGGGAAGGAGGTATTGTTTTCAGTATGGACGAGTTGTACTATAATAAGCCGAGCGAGGAATTTGTGGAAACGCTTGAAGATGTAGTTGTTTACAAAATATCATTAGCTGATTTAACCAGACTGTTTCAGACTAATATTGAATTGGCTAATTGGGGGAGGATTATTCATCAAAATGAGTACAGGCGTTTGCATCGTTCTCACAAAGAACGGCTGACTTTGCCAGCAAAGGAAAGATATGAGGAGTTTAAACAACAGTTTCCTCAGATATGCCAACGGGTGAAGTTAAGGTATATTGCATCTTATTTGGGTATAACACTTCCCACACTTAGTCGTCTCCGAGCTAAGAAATAATTTATGTATTGCTGATTTTTTGTCATAGGACAAATTTAAAAGCCTTTAAGTTGTGTAACTTTGCAGCATTATTAGTAACAATTAAAAAGAATCAATTATTAAATCTATTAATTTATTATGGAAAAAATCTCTTCTGCAGCATTTACTGATACAAAGCCTCATTATGATCTTCTTGATGGATTGAGAGGAGTTGCTGCTCTTATAGTAATATGGTATCATGTATTTGAAGGTTTTGCTTTTGCTAGTGCCGGCAATATCGAAACTCTCAACCACGGATATCTTGCTGTGGATTTCTTTTTTATTCTTTCGGGGTTTGTTATCGGTTATGCGTATGATGACCGTTGGGGGAAGAATTTCACTATGAAAGACTTTTTCAAACGCCGTTTGATCCGTCTTCATCCGATGGTAATTATGGGTGCTGTTTTGGGAGCTATTACGTTCTGTATTCAGGGTTGTGTGCAATGGGATGGAACGCATGTCGCTATTTCCATGATTATGTTGTCTTTACTTTGTACAATATTCTTTATTCCTGCCATGCCGGGTGTGGGATATGAAGTTCGTGGTAATGGTGAGATGTTTCCGTTGAACGGACCTTGCTGGTCCCTGTTTTTTGAGTATATAGGTAATATTCTTTATGCGTTGTTCATTCGTCGGTTATCTAATAAAGCATTGGCTGTGCTGGTTGTGATGCTGGGTATGGCATTAGCGTCATTCGCTGTTTTCAATGTGTCTGGTTATGGGAATATGGGAGTGGGATGGACACTCGACGGAGTGAATTTCTTAGGTGGAACTTTGCGTATGCTTTTCCCATTTTCATTGGGTATGTTGATGTCGCGTAACTTCAAGCCTATGAAGGTGAATGGGGCGTTTTGGATATGTACTATTATACTGATTGCGCTGTTCTCGGTTCCTTATCTGGAAGGATTGGAGCCTATTTGCATGAATGGTATTTATGAAGCTTTTTGTGTAATTGTGGTTTTTCCTTTTCTTGTGTGGCTGGGGGCGTCGGGTACTACTACGGATAAGCAGTCTACAAAGATATGCAAGTTCTTGGGAGATATATCCTATCCGGTTTATGTAGTACATTATCCGTTGATGTATTTGTTCTACGCATGGTTGATTGAGAATAAACTTTATACATTGGGAGAAACTTGGTATGTAGCTGTGGGTGTTTTTGTTTTGAGTGTCATTTTGGCTTGCCTGTGTCTGAAACTGTATGATGAGCCTGTAAGAAAATGGCTGACTAAGAAGTTTCTTGCTCCCCAATAAAAATACTGTATTTCTTGATTGATGTTCATTAAAAGGGCGGATACTATATAAGAAAATATTACAGCTTTGAATAACAGACAATTAGATGAATGGCATCCGATCAGTAAATTCGGATGCCTGCATTGGATTATATCAACTGGGCTTTGGGGGTGATTTCCTTTTCTGGCAATAGTTACACATGCTGATGAGAGCATTCCGAACATAGACCTTTCAGGACATAATTGATACTTTGTACGGTGAATCCGGGAGGTAGTGTCACGATGGGCACGTGGATACTTTTCATACAAAACGTGCGGTGACAGTTCTCACAGTAGAAGTGAGTGTGGAGGTCGTCTACCTCACAATTGCAATCATTGCTGCAAACTGCATATTTTAACGATCCTGTACCGTCATCAATGCCATGAATCAGATGATTGTCTAAAAAAAGGGTTATGGTGCGGTAGATGGTTGATTTGTCTACCGTATCCAATTCGTTTTCCAAATCCAACAGTGAAAATGCTTCTTTGTGCTGCATCATGGTTTTTAGAATAAGCAGACGTATGGCTGTCGGTTTGATTTCCCGCTGTTCCAGTTTTTTTAAATAGATTGTTTCATTCATAGGTCAAATCATTTTATTCTTTCCATTTCTGTATTCTCATTGCATTAAAAATGGCGAGTAAAGCTACGCCTACATCTGCAAATATGGCTTCCCACATAGTGGCCATTCCGCCGGCTCCCAATAGCAATACTAACAATTTCACTCCGAATGCCATTGATATATTTTGCCATACGATGCGATGGGTCTGTTTCCCTATTTTTATAGCTTCCGCCACTTTACTGGGTTGGTCTGTTTGTATCACTACATCCGCAGTTTCTATAGCAGCGTCACATCCTAGGCCACCCATGGCAATCCCAACATCGCTGAGTGCCAGTACGGGAGTATCATTGATACCGTCTCCTACAAAAGCTACACGATTTTCAGAATTTGCTTTTAATTGTTCTAAATGTGCTACCTTACCTTCGGGTAGTAAATCGCCGAAAGCCTGTGTGACACCTATCTTTTCGGCTAAATTAGAAACAATTGTCTGTTTGTCTCCCGATAATATTTGAATATTATTAATATTTAAGTCTTTCAGTTCGCGGATGGCTTGTACAGCATCTGGTTTTGGTGTATCCGCCAATGAAAGATATCCCAAATATTTGTTTTCCATTGCACATAACACGATTGTTTCTGTCATGTCGCTGATTTCATAGGGAAAAGAGATGCCGTATTTTGATAATAACCGTGCATTTCCTACATATACTTCTTTACCGTTTGTTACGGCTTTTATTCCATATCCGGCAAATTCGGTTATTTTCAGTGACGAGTTAAGGGATATACTTTGTTCTTCTGCATATTTGACAATGGCTTTTGCGATAGGATGATTGCTGAAACTCTCTATAGAGGCGATAAGTTGAAGCAGTTCTTTTTGCGAAACACCTTCGGCTGCCGATATTGCCTGGACACTGAATACACCTTGGGTGAGTGTTCCGGTTTTATCGAATACTACGGTGTTTATTTGGGTTATGGCATCTAGATAATTACCCCCTTTGAAAAGAATCCCTTTGTGAGATGCGGCACCAATACCTCCAAAGTATCCTAATGGAATGCTGACCACTAATGCGCAAGGACATGATATGACTAGGAATACTAAAGCCCGATAGAACCAATCATCAAAAACAAAAATGAATTCAGGTTTTATCAGAGAGTATAAATAGGGGAGTATGACAACTAGTATCGCCAGTCCTGTCACTATCGGTGTATAAATTCGTGCAAAACGGCGGATAAATAATTCGGCAGGGGCTTTTCTTTCTGCTGCATCTTGTACTAAAGTGAGGATACGTGCTAACGTACTTTGATCATACGGTTTGTTTACTTTGATTCGTACCACCTTATCTGAAGCGATCATTCCTGCTAAAACTTCTTCTTGTTTATATAGAGTCCGGGGAACACTTTCTCCGGTTAGGGCGGCCGTATTAAATGAAGCGGAATCTTCCAGCAAAAATCCGTCTAGAGGTACTTTTTCTCCAACTTTTACTTCAATGGTTTCTCCTGGCTGTACTTTTTCCGGTACTGTTATTTTATATGTGTTGTTATATATTACAGTGGCTGTTTCGGGACGTACATCCAATAATGCTTTGATGTCGCTGCGTGCTTTGTGTACAGCTTTGTGTTGGAACCATTCACCTATGAGATAGAACAGAATAACGGCAATACCTTCCCAGTATTCTCCTAGATAGAATGCTCCTGATACAGCTATTCCCATTAAAGTGAATTCATTGAAAACTGATTCTAATTTTATTTTTTTCATTGTTTCTTTTTATTTATGACAACAAAGATAGCGGAAAGAAGATGCAACTAAATTGCAAATTATATTGTACCTTTACATCGGGTAATTTTTTATATACATGAAAAAACGATATTGGGCTTTTTTGATAGGAAGCTGGTGTTTGTCTGTAGGAATGCAGGCAGCTAAGGTGGATACTTTGTCGGTACATAGCGATGCAATGAATAAAGAGGTTCAGGTAATTACCATCTGTCCGGATAAAGCCATGGCAGGTGAAAAATGTCCCGTACTTTATCTGCTTCACGGATATGGGGGCAATGCGGGAACATGGCTCGGGATAAAACCGGAATTACCTCGGATAGCTGATAAGGAAGGAATCATTTTTGTTTGTCCGGACGGGAAGAACAGTTGGTATTGGGACAGCCCTTTGAACAAGGAGTACCGTTATGAAACATTCGTGTCAAAAGAATTGGTGAACTATATTGATAAGAATTTTACTACGAAAGCGGAGAGAGGGGGACGTGCTGTCACCGGGTTAAGTATGGGTGGTCATGGAAGTTTATGGTTATCCATCCGTCATAAAGATGTCTTTGGAGGAGGAGGTAGTATGAGTGGAGGTTTAGATATCCGTCCGTTTCCCAATAATTGGGAGATGAAGAAGCAATTAGGTGAAGAAGCGAGCAACAAGCAGAGATGGGACGAACATACGGTAATTAATCAGTTGGATAAGATAAAGAATGGTGATTTGGCTGTTATAATAGATTGCGGTTGTGATGATTTTTTTCTGGAAGTGAATAAGGCTGTACACGAAAAACTGTTGAAGAAGAAAATAAATCATGACTTTATCATCCGTCCGGGTGGGCATACAGGCAGGTATTGGAATAATGCCATAGACTATCAAATACTATTTTTCAGTAAGTTCTTTAATAAATCGAAATAATAAAATGGATAAGATTGTTTTTATCACAGGAGCTTCCAGCGGTATCGGTGCCGGATGCGCTCGCAAGTTTGCTTCACAGGGAGCAAGTTTGATTTTAAATGCCCGTAACGTAAATAAACTGAGTGCATTGAAAGAAGAATTAGAAAAGCAATATGGTGCGAAAATATATTTGCTTCCTTTTGACGTGCGCGACCGTAAAGCGGCAACGTCTGCTTTGGAATCATTGCCCAAGGAATGGCAATCCATTGATATATTGGTGAATAATGCTGGGTTGGTTATCGGTACGGATAAAGAACAGGAAGGCAGTCTGGATGAGTGGGATATTGTCATAGATACTAATATTAAGGCTTTGCTGGCAATGACACGCCTGATCGTACCGGGAATGGTGGAACGTAAACGAGGACATATTATTAATATTGGTTCTATTGCCGGAGATGCTGCTTATCCGGGAGGTAGTGTGTATTGTGCTACAAAGGCTGCTGTGAAAGCTTTATCGGATGGACTGCGTATAGATTTAGTTGATACTCCATTGAGAGTGACTAATATCAAACCGGGGCTGGTGGAAACAAATTTTTCAGTTGTTCGTTTCCGGGGAGATAAGGAAAAGGCGGATAATGTATATAAAGGCATTCGTCCATTGACGGGAGATGATATTGCGGAAACGGTTTATTTTGCAGCTTCCGTACCGGAATATATGCAGATTGCAGAAATGTTGGTTATGCCTACTAATCAAGCTACAGGGACAATTGTTTCACGTAAATAAAAGAGGTGGACAGAGATATAAATAAAGGCGGCCCTTTAATAAAAGCCGCCTTTATTCTTACTTTCTCATTTTACCTTCTTACCTTAAAAAAACAATTATAATTCAATAATCAATGATTGACGTGCACCGACTGTCATATTTTTGGTAAGGTCAATTTTTTTGCCACTGATAAGTTCTTTACCGCTTTTTGAATCATTTGTCATTATGCGGTAGTGGTCATTTGCCACCACTTGTTCGGCATCGGTGCTGTTTAGGACAATGAGTTCAGTTTTCCCAGAATTAGTACGTGCGTACATATATATTCCGTGTTGGGGAATATGGTACTTAACTGTTTTCTTTTCCATCTTCGTTTAATTTAGTTTGGTTTTACGGCGGCAAATTTATATGTTTTTCAGCATATCTTATATAACTAATCGTTCAAAAATCATAATAAATCATTCATTTCTTAATCTATATCAATAAAAAATCCTCTTCCACATATTAGTTGAAGAGGATTTTATTTATTGTTGTTCAATGAATTACATCAAGAACCCAAGTAAAATACCGGCAGCTACGGCAGAACCGATTACACCGGCTACGTTGGGACCCATGGCATGCATCAGCAAGTAGTTGGTAGGATCATATTCCAGACCGATAACCTGAGAGATACGTGCCGAGTCAGGAACAGCAGATACACCGGCATTACCGATAAGCGGATTGATTTTGTTATCCTTACCTAATACCAAGTTGAATATCTTTACGAAGATAACTCCCGAAGCGGTAGCAATGATGAATGACAATGCACCCAGCGCGAAAATCAAAATCGAATCAATAGTAAGGAATTCTGAAGCTTGTGTGGAAGCACCTACTGTCAATCCTAATAAGATGGTAATGGTATCAATCAGCGGACCGCGGGCAGTTTCTGCCAAGCGACGGGTTACACCGCTTTCTTTCAATAAGTTACCAAAGAAAAGCATACCCAATAGAGGCAGACCCGACGGAACCAGAAAACAAGTAAGCAACAAACCAATGATAGGGAACATTACTTTTTCTGTATGAGAAACGACGCGTGGTGGTTTCATACGGATCAAACGTTCGTGCTTGGTAGTGAGCAGACGCATGATAGGTGGCTGGATAACCGGTACCAATGCCATGTATGAATAGGCAGATACCGCAATAGCTCCCATCAGGTTAGGCGCCAGTTTGGATGAAAGGAAGATTGCTGTTGGACCATCCGCACCACCGATGATGCCGATAGCACCAGCCTGCATCGGATCAAAGCCCATTGCCAATGCAATCATGTATGCACCGAAAATACCAAACTGTGCGGCAGCACCAATCAACATCAGTTTAGGATTTGAAATCAATGCCGAGAAATCCGTCATTGCACCGATACCTAAAAAGATAAGTGGTGGATACCATCCGGAGGTAACTCCTTGATATAAAATATTAAGAACAGAACCTTCCTCATAGATGCCGACTTTCAGTCCGGCTTCCATGTTGAAAGGAATATTACCGATCAAGATACCGAAACCGATAGGAATGAGCAACATCGGCTCAAATTCCTTGGCCACGGCAAGGTATATGAAGAATAAACCTATCAGGATCATTACGATATGACCAACAGTAGCATTGGCAAAACCCGTATATGTCCAAAAGTCAGCTAGGTTATTCCCTAAAAAGTTGATAAATTCTCCCATATTATTCAATAATTACAAGGTCAGTACCTTCGAGAACGGATTCTCCTTTACTTACATTGATTGCGGTGATCTTGCCGTCTTTGTCTGCATTGATGTTATTTTCCATCTTCATAGCTTCAAGGATAATGATGGTTTGCCCCTTTTTTACGGTATCACCCACATTTACCTTGATATCAAGGATTACTCCCGGCAACGGAGATTTAACGCCCGATTTACCTGTAGAAGTTGCAGCAGGCTTTACTACTGTAGCTGGTGCCGGAGCAGGGCTGGTTGATACAGGACGAACTACCGGTTTCACTACAGCTTTCGGAGCTTTTTCCATTTCCACTTTGTAAGGAGTACCGTTCACTTCAACATGAGCGATATTGTCTTCTATATCTCCAATGGCAACTTTGTATACGTTACCGTTGATCTTATATTTATATTCTTTCATCATTTTATCTTTTTATTGGTGACTTACTTTTTGTGGGGAGTTTCACGCAAGGTATAAATCTTGGAACTCCACGGTGAATAACTACGTTTTACACGGGTAATGGTAAGAACGGTTTCTTCCACGTCATGTACATCGCTTTGCATTTCATGCATGGCCATGGCGATAGCGGCGAATACTTCGCCCGGAGCTTCACCCAATTTCTTTTCTTTGGCTTCTTGCTTGTCGGTAATACCTTTTACCTTCATGGCATTGCGCTTGCTCAGGTTTACAGAAATCTTACCTACACATTTGAAGAGAATGAAAAGTAAAAGAAGACCGCAGAATACAACGCTCATAGCAGAGATGGCCATACCGATACCACTACCGTCATGTTCTTCGAATTTTTCCATCTTTGCATGACTGTTGATAGTCTTGTTATTGGTGCTCGGAGTCACATATTTGTCTGCGCTGGAACCTTTCACCTCCCATTCATTTGCTGCGTCGCTGACACGTGCGTATGATTGGTTTGCTTGCAATGTGCCTGCCGGAACAATAATCTGATCCAATAATTTTTTGCCTGAATCATACAATCCAATCCAATTGTCGGTTGCGGCATTCAGTGTGAAATTAGTGTGGAAAGTACCGCGGTTGGGTTCGCCGTCTGCCCAGAATAAAGCGTGCTGGCGAGGTTTGACCAAAGTCAATACATCACCTTTAGGGATAAAATAAGTAGCAGTATCTCCAGGCTGGCTGCTCACCTTCAGTAAACAACCGGCAAGGTCTGCGCTACCAAATGATCTGTTGAATATTTCAATCCATGCGCTGTGTACTCCGTAGTCATCCTGGAAATTGCTTTCATTTTCAATCAGCACTTCATTCAGTACCAGCTTGGTGTTCGATTTCTGTTCTCCACAAGAACATAACCCCACCATCAGCAGCAAAGAAAGGAATATTCCTATATTTAATTTCTTCATGTTTAATTCTCAATTTTTAATTTTTAATTAAAGAGGAATATTACCATGCTTCTTAGCCGGATTGGTTAATTTCTTAGTCTGCAACTGTTGCAATGCACGGATGATGCGGAAACGGGTATTACGCGGTTCAATCACATCATCGATGTAACCATACTTAGCTGAATTGTAAGGATTAGCAAACAGCTTGGTGTATTCAGCTTCTTTTTCTGCCAGGAATTGAGCAGGATTTTCCTGTTCCTTAGCTTCGCGGGCATACAATACCTCAACGGCACCGGCACCACCCATGACGGCGATGTCAGCAGTAGGCCATGCGTAGTTCATGTCACCGCGGAGTTGCTTACAGCTCATTACAATGTGTGAACCACCGTAAGACTTACGCAATGTTACTGTTACCTTAGGTACAGTAGCCTCACCGTAAGCATACAGCAACTTAGCACCAGGCAGAATTACACCATTGTATTCCTGGCCTGTTCCCGGAAGGAATCCCGGAACGTCTACCAATGAAACGATAGGAAGATTGAAAGCATCGCAGAAACGAACGAAGCGGCCACCCTTACGAGATGCGTTGCTATCGAGCACACCTGCCAGATACTTCGGCTGGTTGGCAACAATACCTACAGACTGGCCGTTGAAACGTGCGAAACCAATAATGATATTCTTTGAATAATCTTTTTGGATTTCGAGGAACTCACCATTATCTATGATAGCACCAATTACCTCGTACATATCGTACGGCTTGTTCGGGTTATCAGGAATGATGTCGTTCAGGGAATCTTCCAGACGGTCGATAGGGTCTGTACAGTGTTCATAGTGAGCTTCTTCCAGGTTGTTCTGGGGAATGTAGCTCAACAGTTTGCGGATAAGAGCCAAACCTTCTTCTTCTGTCTGTGCAGTAAAATGAGTAACACCAGATTTGGTGGAGTGAACGCTCGCACCACCCAGGTTTTCCTGGCTTACGTCTTCTCCGGTTACAGGCTTTACTACCTTCGGACCGGTAAGGAACATGTAGGATGTACCTTCCATCATCAAAGTAAAGTCTGTCAAGGCAGGAGAGTAAACGGCGCCACCGGCACAAGGACCGAAAATACCGGAAATCTGCGGAATGACACCCGAAGCAAGTATGTTACGTTGGAAGATTTCAGCGTAGCCAGCCAAGGCATTAATACCTTCCTGAATACGTGCACCGCCCGAGTCGTTGATACCGATACACGGAGCACCCATTTTCATGGCTTGGTCCATAATCTTACAGATTTTCAGAGACATGGTTTCGGACAGTGAACCGGCAGAAACTGTGAAGTCCTGTGCGAAGATATAAACCAGACGGCCTTCGATTGTACCGCAACCGGTTACTACACCGTCACCGGGGTAGTGTTTCTTTTCCATGCCGAAGTTGGTGCATCTATGTTCTACGAACATGTCCATTTCTTCGAAACTGCCTTCGTCGAGAAGCATGGCTATGCGCTCGCGAGCTGTATATTTACCCTTCTCGTGTTGCTTTGCAATCGCTTTTTCACCACCACCCAGACGTGCTGCCGTACGGCGGTCTATAAGCTCTTTAATTTTCTCAAGTTGATTACTCATCTTATTATTTCCGATTTAATTATTAACTATTCCGATTAATATTACCTGTCGTTTACGGCTTTTCGCAAAGTTCAGTCAATACACTCAAAGTTGATTTAGGATGTAAGAAAGCGATGTTTAAACCCTCGGCACCTTTACGAGGTGCTTTATCAATGAGGCGTATACCTTTTTCTTCCACTTCAACAAGCGCATTGGCTACTCCATCTTCCACAGCGAATGCCAGATGGTGCATACCACCGTTACCATTGTTTTTTCGATAAATTTGGCAATGGTGCTTTCGGGAGAAGTCGGTTCCAGCAACTCGATCTTTACGTCACCCACTTTCAGAAAAGCGGTTTTTCCTTTTTGTTCCTCTACAGTTTCAATGTTGTAGCATTTCAAGCCTAATACGTTTTCGTAGTATGGCAGAGCCTCTTCAATGCTTTTTACGGCAATGCCCAAATGTTCAATGTGTGAAATCTTCATAACTTTATTTATTAATGTTGGTATCGTCTTTCATGCCAAAATATAAAATCGTACAAAATAAGGTATTTCTAATTAAATAAAGAAATTTTTCGTCAATTAAATGTGCTGTAATTTGTCTGTCTTTCATTGTGGACATTTCGTGTTTATGTAGGCAATACTTTTTAGAATAAACAGATGATGGAGGTATTGGTGGCTATCGACCAATTTAGTGACCGTGACTTATCCGATAAAAATGTAGATGACGTTAAGTCTGATTTCTCTATTTTTTATCATGGAACAGCTTGTGAAACTTGTGAATTCTTCTATAGGTAAGTATTTGTATGAGGCTTATCTGAAGAATTTGATGGATGAACAAAAAATTGAAATACAGGAAACATTAGGAATATAAGGCTAGGTAAAAAAGTTTTTTAGATTTATAATCTTTTTTTATGCCAATAATCGGTTAACTTTTGAAGTGATATAAAATTTTACTTCTATTTGTTGTATCTTTGTTACCAAAAATACATTTGAGCAAATATTATGTCACATTTAGCTCCTTTGATAGCCGATTTGGCTTTGATATTGATTTGCGCCGGAATAATGACGCTACTGTTTAAGAAATTGAAACAACCGTTGGTCTTGGGATATGTCGTGGCAGGTTTTCTTGCCAGTCCGCACATGGCATATACCCCTTCGGTGATGGATACGGCAAATATACAGACTTGGGCGGATATTGGCGTTATCTTCCTTTTGTTTGCCTTGGGGTTGGAGTTCAGTTTCAAGAAAATAGTCAAGGTGGGAGGAGCGGCTATTATCGCAGCTTGTACTATTATATTTTGTATGATATTGCTGGGAATAACGGTTGGAACCTCTTTTGGCTGGAAGCGGATGGACTGTATCTTTTTGGGAGGTATGATCGCTATGTCTTCCACAACCATCATTTATAAGGCATTTGATGACCTGGGAATGCGTAAGAAACAATTCACGGGATTGGTGTTGAGCGTGCTGATTTTGGAAGATATACTTGCGATAGTCTTGATGGTCATGCTGTCTACCATGGCTGTGAGTAATAACTTTGAGGGTACGGAAATGTTAGGTAGTATTGCAAAACTGCTGTTTTTCCTTATCCTTTGGTTTGTAGTGGGGATTTATCTGATCCCTGTTTTCTTGAAGAGATGCCGTAAACTGATGAGCGAAGAAACGTTGTTGATCGTTTAGTTGGGGCTTTGTTTCGGAATGGTTGTCATGGCGGCACATACCGGTTTCTCTGCGGCGTTTGGTGCCTTCATTATGGGGTCTATTCTAGCAGAGACGGTGGAAGCGGAAAGTATAGAACATTTGGTAAAACCAGTGAAAGATCTGTTCGGTGCCATTTTCTTTGTGTCGGTGGGGATGATGGTAGATCCGGCTATGATAGTAGAGTATGCAGGTCCTATTGTCATCATAACATTGGCTGTAATTATTGGACAGTCATTATTCGGGACTTTAGGTGTACTATTGGCTGGACAACCGTTGAAGACAGCCATGCAATGTGGGTTCAGTTTGACGCAAATTGGTGAATTTGCTTTTATTATTGCTTCTTTGGGAGTATCTTTGCGTGTTACAAGTCATTTCTTATATCCTATTGTGGTAGCGGTATCTGTAATTACCACTTTTCTTACTCCATATATGATCCGTTTAGCGGAGCCGGCATCGAACTTTGTTGATGTACATTTGCCGCAGAAATGGCGGAAGTTCCTGATGCGCTATGCTTCTGGAACGCAGACAATGAATCATGAGAGTTTGTGGAAGAGACTGATATTTGCTTTGGTACGTATCACGATGGTCTATTCTATTATAAGTGTGGCAGTGATAGCCATTGCCTTCCGTTTTTTGGTGCCGTTGTGCCATGATGCGTTGCCCGGAGTGTGGGGCTCATTGTTGGCTGCTTTTATTATTATTTTGTTTATTGCTCCTTTCCTTCGTGCCATTATGATTAAAAAGAATCATTCGGAGGAGTTCGTGACTTTATGGAAAGATAACCGTGGAAACCGGGCGCCGTTGGTGGCTACCATTGTACTGCGTCTGCTGCTGGGTGTTTCGTTTGTCATGTTCGTTATAGCCGGTTTGTTCAAGATGTCTGTGGGACTGGTATTTGGAGTGGCGGGGTTGCTGGTGACTTTAATGATACTCTCCCGCAAGTTGAAGAAGCAGTCAATCATGATAGAGAGGACATTTTT
>OJJM01000181.1_pt1 | contig 18820 bp, 15 predicted proteins | sample 1596341 | NCBI WGS metagenome assembly OJJM01 (sample SAMEA4350148, study PRJEB24818) | metagenome | biome: human; feature: gut; material: faeces | place: Denmark | collected 2013-09
TCTGTGTTTGTATGGAAGGAATTGAAGTTGAAGAGATAGTGGCCATTGTTCAGTCCTCGTCACTGTACGAGGTAATATCGGTAGAAGAACAAGCAACTTGAGAAGAAAAATCAATCTTACAAATTGCAGATAGCAAAAAAGCGCCTTTAGGGCGCTTTTTTTACATTGGTGGGTCGTGCAGGATTCGAACCTGCGACCAATTGATTAAAAGTCAACTGCTCTACCAACTGAGCTAACGACCCGAAGTGGTGGGTGATGACGGGATCGAACCGCCGACCCCCTCCTTGTAAGGGAGGTGCTCTCCCAGCTGAGCTAATCACCCACTTCTCAATTTCTTGCTACACGGCGGAGACTACATAAAGTAGTTGGTGGGTGATGACGGGATCGAACCGCCGACCCCCTCCTTGTAAGGGAGGTGCTCTCCCAGCTGAGCTAATCACCCCCGCTGTGTGGAGTCGCATTATAGGGAGAGTTCAAAATGAGTCAACGCATTTTCTAAAGAAATTGTTCGTTCGTCGTAAATTTAAGCAAGATGATCGCAAAACAGACCGTGTTGCGCAATTTGTCAACGAAAACAATAATGCGTAAGGTTGCAACCCGAACTACATTGAGGAATCAGGCGGGAGTGATAGAATATCGCCCACTCAATTTTTCCAGGATTTGCCGGTTGTCGGCATCTTTCTAAACGTAAGGCCATTTCATGAAAATCAAAACTCGCTTCGCGCCAAGCCCAACAGGCTATCTGCACGTTGGCGGCGCGCGTACTGCTCTTTACTCCTGGCTTTTTGCACGTAACCACGGCGGTGAGTTCGTGCTGCGTATTGAAGACACCGATCTTGAGCGTTCCACGCCGGAAGCTATCGAAGCCATTATGGATGGCATGAACTGGCTGAGCCTGGAGTGGGATGAAGGTCCGTACTACCAGACCAAACGTTTTGATCGCTACAACGCGGTGATCGATCAGATGCTGGAAGAGGGCACAGCTTATAAATGCTATTGCTCTAAAGAGCGCCTGGAAGCGCTGCGCGAAGAGCAAATGGCGAAAGGTGAGAAGCCGCGTTATGACGGTCGCTGCCGCCACAGTCATGAGCATCACGCTGATGATGAGCCGTGTGTCGTACGTTTTGCTAACCCGCAGGAAGGTTCTGTTGTTTTTGACGATCAGATCCGTGGTCCGATCGAGTTCAGCAACCAGGAGCTGGATGATCTGATTATCCGCCGTACCGATGGTTCCCCAACCTATAACTTCTGTGTGGTTGTCGATGACTGGGATATGGAAATCACCCACGTTATCCGTGGCGAAGACCATATCAACAACACACCGCGCCAGATTAACATTCTTAAGGCTCTGAAAGCGCCGGTACCGGTTTACGCGCACGTTTCTATGATCAACGGCGATGACGGTAAAAAACTGTCCAAACGTCACGGGGCGGTCAGCGTAATGCAGTATCGTGATGATGGTTATCTGCCAGAAGCACTGCTGAACTATCTGGTGCGTCTGGGCTGGTCCCACGGCGATCAGGAAATCTTCACTCGTGAAGAGATGATTAAATACTTCACTCTGAATGCCGTCAGCAAATCTGCCAGTGCGTTCAACACCGACAAGCTGCTGTGGCTGAACCATCACTACATTAACGCGTTGCCGCCGGAGTATGTTGCTACTCACTTACAGTGGCACATTGAGCAGGAAAATATCGATACCCGTAACGGCCCGCAGCTGGCTGATCTGGTGAAACTGTTGGGCGAACGCTGCAAGACGCTGAAAGAGATGGCACAGAGCTGCCGTTATTTCTACGAAGATTTTGCTGAGTTCGATGCCGACGCCGCGAAAAAACATCTGCGTCCGGTAGCGCGCCAGCCGCTGGAAGTGGTTCGTGACAAACTGACTGCGATTACTGACTGGACCGCTGAAAACGTTCATCACGCTATTCAGGCGACGGCGGATGAGCTGGAAGTGGGTATGGGTAAAGTTGGTATGCCGCTGCGTGTCGCCGTAACCGGTGCGGGGCAGTCTCCGGCGCTGGATGTTACCGTTCACGCAATCGGTAAGACCCGCAGCATCGAGCGTATCAACAACGCTCTGGTTTTGATTGCTGACCGCGAAAATCAGCAGTAATTAGCGTGTAAAAAGATAAACGGCAGGAGATAATATCCTGCCGTTTTTTATTTATGCTGATTCGTCAATATCGAGACGGGCGAGGAAATTGCGAATTCCTTCACGTGACAAAAATTGCGCGACTTTTTCCTGCTCAATGTCTGTCATATTATCTATCGCGTTGATGATTTGTCGATACGCCGGGGCGCGTGCTCCAGGAGCGTATTCAGCAATTCTCTCTTCAGCTTCCATCAACATTGGTGTGTTATGGAAGGCTGGCGTGTTCTGAATAAACTCGCAAACTTGCGTATCGACCAGAATAAGTCTGGCACGACCGCCTTTCACGCCGGGAAATTTTTCCGTTTTCCAGCCTTTTTCTCTGATCCAACGGTTAACAGTTTGTTTAGCCACACCGAGGCATTCAGCCAGTTCTTCGGTGGTCATTTTGTTGCGTAATCTTTTCATATTATTTGCTATCGCGAATCCCTAAGCGTTGTAACAATCCGATAATCCCTTCCCGCAGAAGCAAGGATGTAAACTGTTTTTGTTCAACTGGCGTCATCTCTTTCGCCAGTGTCACCAGCAACACTTCAAGCGGCGCATCACCAGAAAGGGCTGGCGCTTCTCCCTGACCTTCTGGACGTTCAGCATTGCGAATATATTCACGAACCTGTTCATTGACGTGAACCAGTCGAGCTTTGCCACCCTGGACGCCTGGTTTTGGTGACGTTGTCCAGCCTTCCTTGCGTACCCATTTATTAATGGTCTGGCGGCTATAGCCGGTCAGTCTGGCAAGTTCATCTGGCGTCATCCTCTCCTTGAACATAACAATTCCCTGAATGTATGTGGGTCTATTAGTAGTTCATTTTATAACACCACTTTACAGGAAACCGTGACATGAATAACTACTGAATGCGAGCGGTTTTCCAAAATTGTTCATTTGCCTGATTTTTCAGCGATTGAAACTACACGTGGCAATTTGCCGTTGACACATTCGGGCGGAATTCATATGATGCCGCCCGTCAACTCGACAAGCTTTACGTGATGGGGCTATAGCTCAGCTGGGAGAGCGCTTGCATGGCATGCAAGAGGTCAGCGGTTCGATCCCGCTTAGCTCCACCAAATTTCAAACCCTCGCTGCAAAGCGGGGGTTTTTTGTCTCTGCCTTTTGCCGCTTTTGTAATACAGTCTACATCCTGGCAGTGCCGTGTGGTGAATGCATCACTGACTGAAAAAACAGCAACAGGCTGGCCCCTGTTTGCTTCGCGATGCGAATAAACTTATTATTTGTGTGCCTGAAAACCCCGATCAGTGAGAGTAGTGTACTCATGTTTGTGGAGCATAACCTGATAAAAAATATCAAGATATTCACACTAGCGTTTACGCTCACCGTGGTACTTATTCAGCTATCCCGTTTAATTTCGCCACTTGCTGTTATCCATTCCAATTATATCTTTCTGGCGTGGATGCCACTGTGCGTAATGCTGTCAATCTTGTTTATCTTTGGCTGGCGTGGTGTCGTTCCCATTTTATGCGGGATGTTTTGCACCAATCTGTGGAACCTGCATCTCTCTTTTTTACAGACCGCCGTCATGATCGGCAGCCAGGCGTTTGCAGTCCTGTGTGCCTGTGCAATATTACGCTGGCAATTGGGGACGCGTTGGCGTTATGGATTGACCAGCCGATACGTCTGGCAACGTCTGTTCTGGCTTGGTTTGGTGGCACCGATTGGCATCAAATGCAGCATGTATCTTGTGGGAAATTTCTTTGATTTTCCGCTAAAGATATCTACCTTTTTCGGCGATGCGGATGCCATTTTCACGGTCGTTGATTTGCTAAGCCTTTTCACTGCAGTGCTGATTTACAACATGCTTTTTTACTATCTCGCCCGCATGATTGTAAGTCCCCACTTTGCACAGATATTGTGGCGTAGGGATATCGCTCCGTCGTTGAGCAAAGAGAAACGCGCATTTACCTTAAGCTGGCTGGCAGCTCTTAGCGTGCTGCTACTTCTGATGTGCACACCGTATGAAAATGACTTTATTGCCGGTTACCTGGTACCTGTTTTCTTTATCATCTTTACCCTCGGTGTCGGTAAGCTTCGCTATCCGTTTTTAAATCTCACCTGGGCTGTTTCAACGCTTTGCCTTCTGAATTACAACCAGAACTTTTTGCAAGGGGTACTAACCGAATATTCGCTGGCATTTATTCTCGCAGTACTGATTTCCTTTAGTGTTTGCCTGCTCTATATGGTGCGTATTTATCATCGTAGTGAATGGCTTAACCGCCGCTGGCATTTGCAGGCGCTGACCGATCCGTTAACGCTTCTACCCAACTTTCGTGCGTTGGAGCAAGCGCCGGAGCAAGAGGCGGGCAAGAGTTTTTGCTGCCTGCGCATTGATAATCTTGAGTTTATGAGTCGTCATTACGGCTTAATGATGCGCGTTCACTGTATCCGCTCAATTTACCGTACGCTGCTGCCGTTGATGCAGGAAAACGAAAAGTTGTATCAATTGCCGGGTAGTGAACTGCTGTTAGTGCTGAGCGGGCCGGAAACGGAAGGGCGACTCCAGCATATGGTTAACATCCTGAATAGTCGGCAAATTCACTGGAACAATACCGGGCTGGATATGGGCTATGGTGCTGCCTGGGGACGTTTTGATGGAAATCAGGAAACCCTGCAACCCTTGTTGGGGCAGTTAAGCTGGCTGGCGGAGCAATCCTGCGCACATCATCATGTGCTGGCGCTGGATAGCAGAGAGGAGATGGTTTCCGGGCAAACCACTAAACAGGTGCTATTGCTGAATACCATTCGCACGGCGTTAGATCAGGGGGATTTGCTGCTCTACGCCCAGCCAATTCGCAACAAAGAGGGTGAAGGTTATGATGAGATCCTCGCGCGACTGAAGTATGACGGCGGCATTATGACCCCGGATAAGTTTCTGCCCCTTATTGCTCAGTTTAACCTTAGCGCGCGTTTTGATTTGCAAGTGCTGGAATCCTTGTTGAAGTGGCTGGCAACACACCCTTGCGACAAAAAAGGACCGCGCTTTTCAGTCAATTTAATGCCGCTCACGCTGCTGCAAAAGAATATTGCCGGGCGGATTATTCGTCTGTTTAAGCGTTATCACATCTCCCCGCAGGCGGTCATTCTTGAGATCACCGAGGAGCAGGCGTTTTCTAACGCAGAAAGCAGCATGTATAACATCGAGCAGCTGCATAAGTTTGGTTTCCGGATTGCGATTGATGACTTTGGCACCGGATATGCCAACTACGAACGGTTAAAGCGTTTGCAGGCTGATATCATCAAAATTGATGGCGTCTTTGTGAAAGATATCGTCACGAACACGCTGGATGCGATGATTGTGAGATCAATTACCGATCTGGCGAAAGCGAAGTCATTGAGTGTGGTCGCGGAGTTTGTCGAGACGCAACAGCAGCAGGCGCTATTGCATAAGCTCGGGGTGCAATATCTGCAAGGGTATTTGATTGGTCGCCCGCAGCCATTAGCTGATTAACAGGCGTAAAAAAACCGGGGAATTATCCCCGGCTTTTTTATGTATGGTCTTACAGCACCAGTGCTGCGATTGACGCAGACAGCACACTCACCAGGGTAGAGCCGTAAACCAGTTTCAGACCGAAGCGAGAAACCACGTTACCTTGCTCTTCATTCAGGCCTTTAACCGCACCCGCGATAATCCCGATTGAAGAGAAGTTAGCGAAGGAAACCAGGAACACAGAGATGATGCCTTCCGCACGCGGAGAGAGCGTGGAAGCAATTTTCTGCAGATCCATCATCGCAACGAACTCGTTGGAAACCAGTTTAGTCGCCATGATACTGCCCACTTGCAGTGCTTCACTGGAAGGAACACCCATCACCCATGCAATCGGATAGAAGATGTAGCCCAGGATGCCCTGGAAGGAGATGCTGTAGCCAAACCAGCCAGTCACGGTGGCAAACAGTGCGTTCAGCGCGGCGATCAGGGCGATAAAGCCGATCAGCATCGCGGCAACGATAATGGCAACTTTGAAACCTGCCAGAATGTATTCACCCAGCATTTCGAAGAAGCTCTGACCTTCGTGCAGGTTGGACATCTGAATGTTTTCTTCACTGGCATCAACACGGTAAGGGTTGATCAGCGACAGCACGATAAAGGTGCTGAACATGTTCAGTACCAGCGCCGCAACGACGTATTTCGGCTCCAGCATGGTCATGTATGCACCAACGATGGACATCGACACGGTGGACATCGCCGTTGCTGCCATGGTGTACATACGATTGCGGGAGATTTTGCCGAGGATATCTTTATAGGCAATAAAGTTTTCAGACTGACCCAGAATCAGAGAGCTGACGGCGTTAAAGGATTCCAGTTTGCCCATGCCGTTGACTTTGGAGAGCAGGAAACCAATTGCGCGGATAATCACCGGCAATACGCGAATATGCTGGAGAATACCGATCAGCGCAGAGATAAAGACGATTGGGCACAGCACTTTCAGGAAGAAGAATGCCAGGCCTTGATCATTCATGCTACCAAAGACGAAGTTAGTCCCTTCGTTGGCAAATCCGAGCAGTTTTTCGAACATTTCGGAGAAGCCTTTCACGAAGCCCAGACCAACGTCGGAGTTCAGGAAGAACCACGCCAGTAACACTTCGATAACAAGCAGTTGAATAACATAACGGATACGAATTTTTTTGCGGTCGCTGCTTACCAGCAGTGCGAGAATCGCAACAACGGCAAGTGCCAGTACAAAATGAAGGACGCGGTCCATATTTGCTCCAAATATGAGGCAGGTTAAATTTCCGTGCACATTCTATGTAACATGGTTAAGGAAAACGAGATCTGACACACACTATAATGACGTCCTGTGACAAGCTTCAAAAATAGTGATCTGTCATACATTTCTGCTATGTTGTGTATGGAAGCGGAAGGTTATGTAAATGTGCTAATATTAAACATAACCATAACATTCGAGTCATCTATCTTTTCGTAGTCATAATCCTGGTCTATCAGAGAAATCATCACAACCCATTTAAATGAATTTGATAATCATTCTCATTTAACGTAGCATGAAACATAGCAAAGGCTATGTTTTAGAGGCACAAGATGACGAACTATCGCGTTGAGAGTAGCAGCGGACGGGCGGCGCGCAAGATGAGGCTCGCATTAATGGGACCTGCGTTCATTGCGGCGATTGGTTATATCGATCCCGGTAACTTTGCGACCAATATTCAGGCGGGTGCCAGCTTCGGCTATCAGTTATTGTGGGTTGTCGTTTGGGCTAACCTGATGGCGATGCTGATTCAAATCCTCTCGGCCAAACTGGGGATTGCCACCGGTAAAAATCTGGCGGAGCAGATTCGCGATCACTACCCGCGTCCCGTCGTGTGGTTCTATTGGGTTCAGGCAGAAATTATTGCGATGGCAACCGACCTGGCGGAATTTATTGGTGCGGCGATCGGTTTTAAACTCATTCTTGGTGTTTCGTTGTTGCAGGGCGCGGTGCTGACGGGGATCGCGACTTTCCTTATTTTAATGCTGCAACGTCGCGGGCAAAAACCGCTGGAGAAAGTGATTGGCGGGTTACTGTTGTTTGTTGCCGCTGCTTACATTGTCGAGTTGATTTTCTCCCAGCCTAACCTGGCGCAGCTGGGTAAAGGAATGGTGATCCCGAGTTTACCTACTTCGGAGGCGGTCTTCCTGGCAGCGGGCGTGTTAGGGGCGACGATTATGCCGCATGTGATTTATTTGCACTCTTCGCTCACTCAGCATTTACATGGCGGTTCGCGTCAACAACGTTATTCCGCCACCAAATGGGATGTGGCTATCGCCATGACGATTGCCGGTTTTGTTAATCTGGCGATGATGGCTACAGCTGCGGCGGCGTTCCACTTTTCTGGTCATACTGGTGTTGCCGATCTTGATGAGGCTTATCTGACGCTGCAACCGCTGTTAAGCCATGCTGCGGCAACGGTCTTTGGATTAAGCCTGGTTGCTGCCGGGTTGTCCTCAACGGTGGTGGGGACGCTGGCGGGGCAGGTAGTGATGCAGGGCTTCATTCGCTTTCATATCCCGCTGTGGGTGCGTCGTACAGTCACCATGTTGCCGTCATTTATTGTCATTCTGATGGGATTAGATCCGACACGGATTCTGGTTATGAGTCAGGTGCTGTTAAGTTTTGGTATCGCTCTGGCGCTGGTTCCACTGCTGATTTTCACCAGTGACAGCAAGTTGATGGGCGATCTGGTGAACAGCAAACGCGTAAAACAGACAGGCTGGGTGATTGTAGTGCTGGTCGTGGCGCTGAATATCTGGTTGTTGGTGGGGACGGCGCTGGGATTGTAGTTGAATGAGCGTCGCATCTGGCACTATTGGCGGATGCGGCGTAAACGCCTTATCCGCCCTACGCGTTAAAGAGCCGGTTTGTAGGCCTGATAAGACGCGCCAGCGTCGCATCAGGCATTGTGCTCCATTGGCGAATGTGTTTAATGGCGGTGTCCATGTCCGCGGCCTTTTCCGCGATGATCGTCACGATCGCGCCAGCCTTCACGATAGCCACGCTCATACGCTTTACGCTTATCCCAGCCACGGTGGTAGCCATTATCATGACGCCACCAGCGGTTTTTACGCCATTCATAATTGCGATGCCAGTAGTCACGGTCGCGCCAGTGACCACCGTCCCAGTAATTACCGTAATGATCGCGATCGCCAATTTGTAATTTGATTGATGGCAGTAGGGTGATTTCACCTGCGTTTGCCGCAAGCGGGGTAAATGCCATCAGGGCGGCCGCCAGAAACAGTGACCTGAACATTGTTATTCTCCTTCACGATCGAAGCCGTCAGCGGCCTGTTAACGCAATATTACGGGGAGGTAAAGCCCCGTATCATCGCCATAACTCTTAAATCATAAAGGAGAGCATTTTTTGCTAAACGTTATCGTGGGGTGGCTGTTGCTTCGGACGATTGACCATCATCATCGGCTTACCTGCTAATAACAGCCATGCCGGAAGCATGACGATACAGAGCAGTGGTAGCAATGTGGTATTGGGTACAACGACTGCCGCCATAAAAAGACTTAACCAGCCATCGCGTGTTACCACCAGCACGATGCCGAGTATAGCGCAGGAAACGGTTATTGCCGCTGGAACGGCGGGAACGTGCTCATGAAGCATCAACCCTAATGCCACGCCGACAAACTCTGCCGGGAAGATGCGCCCACCGCGAAAGCCACTGGCGGCAGCAACGACCAGGGCGGCAAGTTTAATTACCGCCAGCAAAAAGTAATCGCTGGTGCTGAAAGCCTGATTTGCCACCATCTGCTGCATCTCATCCAGCCCTTTAAACAGCGAAACTGGTCCACCAATAACCCCCAGAATACCGAGAATAAATCCGCCAATACCCAGCACGAACACCGGATTTTTCATTTGATGCATCATCGCGTGCAACCGTGGTAAGCACCATACGGCGACCATCCCTGCTGCGATGGCAATCGCCGCGACAATTGCACCGCTGAGAATATCGGTCATTTCCATCTGTCCGTAATGCGCAATGGGCAGTGAAAAATGAGGATGGAAAAATAATCCGGTAGTAAGTGCACCAGCTGCTGCCGCCATTAACGGCGCAAAGAGACGATCCCATAGCGGAACTTCATTACTGCCATTTAAGGTTTGCGAAAATATCAATGCCGCCGCAACAGGTGTGCCAAACAGCGCGCCGATGGTTCCGGCAGAGGCTAAAATAGTCCACTCCATTCGGTTGACGCGCGGTAACAGACGAGCGCCAATGGCGACGGCAAGGGCAATATTGACGGTTATGATCGGATGTTCCGGCCCCAGGCTGACGCCGCCAGCAAGACCGAGAATTAATGCTACGATAAGTCCTGGTAGCGCAGAGGGCGGAATCGGTGCGCCGATAAGCGGTTCACAGGCGGGATCTGGTCCGGCATGACCCTGGCTGAAACGGATAACCAACCCCACCGCAATACCCGTTAGCGTTAATACACCGATGATCCAGAGAGGTGAATCCTGGGCTATCCCCAGAGTTCCCGGCAGTCGTTGCCAGAGCAAATTCTGTAATGCCGAGGCGATTTTCATCACCATAATCAGAATAAGACTGGACGCAATCCCAATTGCCACGGCGGGGAGCGATAATAACAACATGGTTCTGGCTCGCGGATGGAGCATGTTCTATTCCTTATGCGGGGTCAGATACTTAGTTTGCCCAGCTTGCAAAAAGGCATCGCTGCAATTGGTGCTGAAACGATAAAGTAATTGTGTGACCCAGATCGATATTTACAGGGAGCCTGCCTTTCCGGCGTTGTTGTTATGCCCCCAGGTATTTACAGTGTGAGAAAGAATTATTTTGACTTTAGCGGAGCAGTTGAAGAATGACAAAGTATGCATTAGTCGGTGATGTGGGCGGCACCAACGCACGTCTTGCTCTGTGTGATATTGCCAGTGGTGAAATCTCGCAGGCTAAGACCTATTCAGGGCTTGATTACCCCAGCCTCGAAGCGGTCATTCGCGTTTATCTTGAAGAACATAAGGTCGAGGTGAAAGACGGCTGTATTGCCATCGCTTGCCCAATTACCGGTGACTGGGTGGCAATGACCAACCATACCTGGGCGTTCTCAATTGCCGAAATGAAAAAGAATCTCGGTTTTAGCCATCTGGAAATTATTAACGATTTTACTGCTGTATCGATGGCGATCCCGATGCTGAAAAAAGAGCATCTGATTCAGTTTGGTGGCGCAGAACCGGTAGAAGGTAAGCCTATTGCGGTTTACGGTGCCGGAACAGGGCTTGGGGTTGCGCATCTGGTCCATGTCGATAAGCGTTGGGTAAGCTTGCCAGGAGAAGGCGGTCACGTTGATTTTGCGCCGAATAGTGAAGAAGAGGGCATTATCCTCGAAATATTGCGTGCGGAAATTGGTCATGTTTCGGCGGAACGCGTGCTTTCTGGCCCTGGACTGGTGAATTTGTATCGCGCAATTGTTAAAGCCGACAACCGCCTGCCAGAAAATCTCAAGCCAAAAGATATTACCGAACGCGCGCTGGCTGACAGCTGCACCGATTGCCGCCGCGCGTTGTCGCTGTTTTGCGTCATTATGGGCCGTTTTGGCGGCAATCTGGCGCTCAATCTCGGGACATTTGGCGGCGTGTTTATTGCGGGTGGTATCGTGCCGCGCTTCCTTGAGTTCTTCAAAGCCTCTGGTTTCCGCGCCGCATTTGAAGATAAAGGGCGCTTTAAAGAATATGTCCATGATATTCCGGTGTATCTCATCGTCCATGACAATCCGGGTCTTCTCGGTTCCGGTGCACATTTACGCCAGACCTTAGGTCACATTCTCTAAATCCTTCCTGTTATATCGGGAGGTAACTCTCCCGATAATCTTTTAAATCATACAGTTAATTAAATTTTTCTTTGTGTCCCCTCACAAGGCCGACCTGCGTCACACTTCCGTACAGCGGGATTAATTCTCCAGTAAATGCATTATTTGTCTGGTAACGGCGATTTGTTTTGCACGCTCATAATTTCACTCGTCAACTATCACTGAACGAGGAATTAACGATGAGTAAGAAACTGATTGCCTTATGTGCCTGCCCAATGGGCCTGGCTCACACTTTTATGGCCGCTCAGGCGCTGGAAGAAGCGGCGGTAGAAGCCGGTTATGAAGTGAAAATTGAAACCCAGGGCGCGGACGGTATCCAGAATCGCCTGACGGCGCAGGATATCGCCGAAGCAACCATCATCATCCACTCCGTGGCAGTTACCCCGGAAGATAATGAGCGTTTCGAATCACGCGACGTTTATGAAATCACTTTGCAGGACGCAATTAAAAACGCTGCGGGCATCATCAAAGAAATCGAAGAGATGATTGCCTCTGAACAACAGTAATATTCGACAGGGATAATTGTTATGGCCATTAAAAAACGCAGTGCAACCGTTGTGCATGGCGCATCCGGTGCGGCAGCGGCAGTTAAGAATCCGCAGGCCTCTAAATCCAGCTTCTGGGGTGAACTCCCGCAGCATGTGATGTCAGGGATTTCACGCATGGTGCCGACCTTAATTATGGGCGGTGTGATCCTCGCTTTCAGTCAGCTGATTGCTTATAGCTGGCTTAAAATTCCTGCTGATATCGGCATCATGGATGCTCTTAATAGCGGGAAATTCTCCGGTTTCGACCTCTCCTTACTGAAATTTGCCTGGCTGTCGCAGTCCTTCGGCGGTGTGTTGTTTGGTTTTGCCATTCCGATGTTTGCTGCTTTTGTGGCGAACTCTATCGGTGGCAAACTGGCGTTCCCGGCTGGTTTTATCGGCGGCTTGATGTCTACCCAGCCGACGCAACTGCTGAACTTCGATCCCAGCATTATGCAATGGGCGACCTCTTCGCCGGTGCCGTCCACCTTCATTGGTGCGCTGATTATTTCTATCGTCGCGGGTTACCTTGTGAAGTGGATGAACCAGAAAATCCAGTTACCGGATTTCCTGTTAGCGTTCAAAACCACATTTTTGCTACCGATTCTTTCCGCCATTTTTGTCATGCTGGCGATGTACTACGTCATCACCCCCTTTGGTGGCTGGATCAACGGCGGTATCCGTACTGTGCTGACTGCCGCAGGTGAGAAGGGCGCGCTGATGTACGCAATGGGGATCGCCGCGGCGACAGCAATCGACCTTGGTGGCCCGATCAACAAAGCCGCAGGTTTCGTTGCCTTCAGCTTTACCACTGACCACGTATTACCGGTCACCGCACGTTCTATCGCTATCGTTATTCCGCCGATTGGTCTGGGTCTGGCAACCATTATTGACCGTCGTTTAACCGGCAAACGCCTGTTCAACGCTCAACTTTATCCGCAGGGTAAGACCGCGATGTTCCTGGCGTTTATGGGGATCAGTGAAGGTGCGATTCCGTTTGCACTGGAAAGCCCTATCACCGCCATTCCGTCGTATATGGTTGGCGCGATTGTCGGCTCAACCGCCGCAGTCTGGCTGGGCGCAGTGCAATGGTTCCCGGAGTCCGCTATCTGGGCATGGCCGCTGGTCACTAACCTCGGCGTCTATATGGCGGGGATCGCGCTGGGAGCAATCATTACTGCGCTGATGGTGGTGTTCCTGCGTCTGATGATGTTCCGTAAAGGCAAATTGTTAATCGATAGCCTGTAAGAAGGACAATCCTGATGACATTACTCGCTTCGCTGCGCGACTGGCTTAAGGCGCAACAACTGGATGCGGTGCTTCTCTCCTCACGGCAGAACAAACAGCCGCATCTGGGGATCTCCACCGGATCAGGTTATGTGGTAATTAGCCGTGAAAGTGCGCACATTCTGGTGGATTCGCGCTATTACGCGGATGTAGAAGCCCGCACGCAAGGTTACCAGCTGCATTTGCTCGACGCGATGCACACGCTTGCCACTATCGTCAGACAAATCATTGCCGATGAGCAGTTGCAAACGCTCGGTTTTGAAGGCCAGCAGGTGAGTTGGGAAACCGCGCACCGCTGGCAGTTCGAACTCAATGCGAAACTGGTGAGCGCCACGCCGGATGTGCTGCGGCAAATCAAAACGCCAGAAGAGGTGGAGAAAATCCGCCTTGCCTGCGGGATTGCCGATCGTGGCGCAGAGCATATTCGCCGCTTTATTCAGGCGGGTATGAGCGAATGCGAGATAGCCGCTGAACTGGAGTGGTTTATGCGCCAGCAGGGCGCAGAAAAAGCCTCTTTTGACACCATTGTCGCCAGTGGCTTGCGTGGGGCGCTGCCGCACGGTAAAGCCAGCGACAAGATTGTTGCAGCGGGCGAGTTTGTCACTCTCGATTTCGGTGCGCTGTATCAGGGCTACTGCTCTGATATGACGCGCACCTTGCTGGTGAATGGCGAAGGGGTGAGCGCCGAATCTCACCCGCTGTTTAACGTCTATCAGATTGTCCTGCAGGCACAGCTCGCGGCAATCTCTGTAATTCGCCCCGGCGTGCGCTGCCAGCAGGTTGACGATGCCGCGCGCCGCGTGATTACCGAGGCCGGTTATGGCAAGTTTTTCGGCCATAACACCGGTCATGCTATCGGTATTGAAGTCCATGAAGAGCCGCGTTTTTCACCGCGGGACACCACGACGCTACAGCCAGGTATGTTACTGACCGTGGAGCCAGGGATTTATTTTCCAGGGCAAGGGGGCGTGCGCATTGAAGATGTCGTGCTGGTCACCCCGCAAGGCGCAGAAGTGCTCTACGCCATGCCGAAAACAGTGTTGCTCACGGGAGAGGCATAATGGATTTATCGCTCTTAAAAGCGTTGAGCGAGGCAGATGCGATCGCCTCCTCGGAACAGGAAGTACGGCAGATCCTGCTGGATGAAGCGGATCGCCAGCAAAAAGAGGTCCGTTTTGACGGCCTGGGATCGGTGCTGATCCGACTCAAGAGTCGACAGGTCCGAAGGTGATGATCTGTGCGCATATGGACGAAGTGGGATTTATGGTGCGCAGCATCTCCCGCGAAGGGGCGATCGATGTGTTGCCGGTTGGCAATGTACGCATGGCTGCCCGCCAGCTTCAGTCGGTGCGTATCACTACCCGTGAAGAGTGCAAAATTCCAGGCCTGCTTGACGGCGACCGGCAGGGGAATGACGTCAGCGCCATGCGCGTGGACATTGGCGCGCGCTCCTGTGACGAAGTGATGCAGGCAGGAATTCGTCCAGGCGATCGCGTCACCTTCGATACCACTTTTCAGGTTCTCCCTCACCAGCGGGTGATGGGGAAAGCCTTTGATGACCGCCTCGGTTGCTATCTGCTGGTGACGTTACTGCGTGAGCTGCACGACGCCGAACTGCCTGCGGAAGTGTGGCTGGTGGCAAGTTCCAGCGAAGAGGTGGGATTACGCGGCGGGCAAACTGCCACCCGCGAGGTGTCGCAGGATGTCGCCCTTGTGCTTGCTACCGCCTGCTGGGCGAAAAACTTTGATTATGGCGCAGCTAACCATCGCCAGATTGGTAACGGCCCGATGCTGGTGTTAAGCGACAAGTCACTGATTGCGCCGCCAAAACTTATCGCCTGGATCGAAACCGTGGCGGCAGAAATTGGCGTACCGTTGCAGTCAGATATGTTCAGCAATGGCGGCACGGACGGTGGGGCGGTGCACTTAACCGGCACTGGCGTACCCACAGTGGTGATGGGGCCAGCAACCCGCCACGGACATTGCGCCGCATCGATTGCCGACTGCCGCGACATTTTGCAGATGCAGCAACTTTTATCTGCCCTTATTCAACGTCTTACGCGTGAGACGGTTGTTCAACTGACGGATTTCAGATGATCTCCTGATTAACCCGGAGCGGTTATGTTAACGATTCAATTTCTCTGTCCTTTGCCTAACGGTCTACATGCTCGTCCGGCGTGGGAACTTAAAGAGCAGTGCAGCCAGTGGCAAAGCGAAATCACTTTTATTAACCATCGCCAGAACGCAAAGGCCGATGCGAAAAGCTCGCTGGCGCTGATTGGCACTGGCACTTTATTTAATGACAGTTGCAGCCTGAACATTAGCGGTAGCGATGAAGAGCAGGCGCGGCGAGTGCTGGAAGAGTATATCCAGGTGCGCTTTATCGACAGCGATAGCGTCCAGCCGACGCTGGCAGAACTGACGGCGCATCCGCTGCCGCGTTCATTAAGCCGCCTGAACCCGGATTTACTGTACGGCAACGTGCTGGCAAGCGGCGTTGGCGTGGGTACACTGACCCTGTTACAGAGCGACAGCCTCGACAGTTATCGGGTGATCCCTGCGAGTGCGCAAGATTCCACCCTACTGGAGCACAGTCTGGCAACGCTTGCCGAGCAACTGAACCAGCAATTGCGTGAGCGTGACGGCGAAAGCAAAACTATCCTCAGCGCCCATTTGTCGCTGATTCAGGATGATGAATTTGCAGGCAATATCCGTCACCTGATGGCAGAACAGCATCAGGGGCTGGGGGCGGCGATCATCAGCAATATGGAGCAGATTTGTGCCAAACTTTCTGCTTCTGCCAGCGATTATCTGCGCGAGCGGGTCAGCGACATTCGCGATATCAGCGAACAGTTGCTGCATATCACCTGGCCGGAACTAAAACCGCGCAATAATCTGGTGCTTGAAAAACCGACCATTCTGGTGGCTGAAGATTTAACCCCAAGCCAGTTTTTGAGCCTCGATTTAAAAAATCTTGCGGGCATGATTCTGGAGAAAACCGGGCGCACCTCGCATACCCTGATTCTGGCCCGCGCTTCGGCGATCCCGGTACTGAGCGGCCTGCCGCTGGATGCGATTGCCCGTTATGCCGGGCAACCTGCAGTGCTTGATGCCCAGTGCGGCGTACTGGCAATTAATCCCAACGATGCGGTGAGCGGTTATTACCAGGTGGCGCAGACGCTGGCGGATAAACGCCAAAAACAACAGGCGCAAGCTGCCGCGCAGCTGGCCTATTCCCGTGATAAAAAGCGTATTGATATTGCGGCGAATATTGGCACCGCTCTGGAAGCCCCAGGCGCGTTTGCCAACGGAGCGGAAGGCGTTGGGCTGTTTCGTACCGAAATGCTCTATATGGATCGCGACAGCGCGCCGGACGAGCAGGAACAGTTTGAAGCGTACCAGCAGGTGCTACTGGCGGCGGGCGACAAGCCGATTATCTTCCGCACGATGGACATCGGTGGCGATAAAAGCATTCCTTACCTCAACATTCCCCAGGAAGAGAACCCGTTCCTCGGCTATCGCGCGGTACGTATTTACCCGGAATTTGCTGGCCTGTTCCGTACTCAATTGCGGGCGATTTTGCGCGCTGCCAGTTTCGGCAACGCCCAGTTGATGATCCCAATGGTCCACAGTCTCGATCAGATCTTATGGGTGAAGGGTGAGCTCCAAAAAGCGATCGTTGAGCTTAAGCGCGATGGCCTGCGTCATGCAGAGACGATTACGCTGGGTATCATGGTGGAAGTGCCGTCGGTGTGCTACATCATCGACCACTTCTGCGATGAGGTCGATTTCTTCAGTATCGGCTCCAACGATATGACCCAGTATCTGTATGCGGTCGATCGTAATAACCCGCGCGTATCGCCGCTGTATAACCCGATTACGCCATCGTTCCTGCGCATGTTGCAGCAGATTGTTACCACTGCGCATCAGCGGGGCAAATGGGTAGGCATTTGCGGTGAACTGGGCGGTGAAAGCCGTTATCTGCCGCTACTGCTAGGGCTGGGCCTGGATGAGCTAAGCATGAGTAGCCCGCGTATTCCGGCAGTGAAAAGCCAGCTTCGTCAACTGGATAGCGAGGCGTGTCGGGAACTGGCGCGTCAGGCGTACGAGTGCCGCAGCGCGCAGGAAATTGAAGCGTTACTTACCGCGTTTGCGCCGGAAGAAGACGTTCGCCCACTGCTGGCACTAGAGAATATCTTTGTTGATCAGTCCTTTAGTAATAAAGAGCAGGCGATCCAGTTCCTGTGCGGTAACCTCGGTGTTAACGGGCGTACTGAACATCCGTTCGAGCTGGAAGAAGATGTCTGGCAGCGGGAAGAGATTGTTACTACTGGCGTTGGTTTTGGCGTGGCGATCCCGCACACCAAATCACAGTGGATCCGTCATTCCAGTATCAGCATTGCCCGGTTGGTGAAACCGGTTGACTGGCAGTCAGAAATGGGCGAAGTCGAACTGGTGATCATGCTGACGCTGGGCGCTAACGAAGGGATGAATCATGTGAAAGTCTTCTCGCAGCTGGCGCGTAAACTGGTGAATAAAAACTTCCGCCAGTCGCTGTTTGCCGCGCAAGATGCACAAAGTATTCTGACGCTGCTGGAAACGGAATTAACCTTCTGACGTTAGCCCTGAAAACGTGCGCTATACTCTCCCGGCGTCAGACCAAACTGACGCCGGAAAACGCGACAAAAATAGTCGCTATCCGGAAACCCGCAACGCTGCGCCACTTCATGAATCGACAGATGATATTTTTGCAAAATCATCCTCGCTTTTGCCATTCGTACCCAACGCACATACTCGATAAAACGCATTGTTCCATGCTGAGCAAACAGTTTTGACAGATGATTGGGCGTGATATTAAAAAACTGCGCCACGCTCTCGCGGGTGAGCGGCTGGGCATAATTATCCTGAATCCAGTTACAAATGCTGTGATAGAGAAAATCGCCGCGCGGTTGCGAATTGCCCGGCGGCATATTCACCACGTTACGGCAAAGATGCAGCAAACTTAACACCAGCGGCTGAATGATATTCTGCTCCAGTGGCGAACGGCTAAGATGGGTGAGGGCGGTAAGCATCGCTTCACCTTCACCGCGTTGCAGGCTGGGAAGCTGGATCTGGCGAGCAGGATGTAACAACGACGTGGTGCGGCTATCGTAAAACGATAACCCAAGCCAGGTCGGTGCGAACACCAGGCTTAACAGCATCACCGGTTTGTTGTTGACCGGTAAATTAGCCGCGCGTGCTGGAATAAACAGCATTTCTCTTTCCACCATACGTTGCTGCTTTGCTTCCAGCAGATTGCCGTATTCGCCGCGTAGCACGATATCCAGACGGGGAAAATCAATACATAAACTGCCCACTGGCAATGAGGCGGGCTGGCTGGCAAACCAGACGCGCCCAAGGAGTTGCGGGTTAAGCACCAGGCCGCTGAACAGATCGGCGAAAAATTGTTGATCGGCGGGCAAGCCTGGTGCTTTCATGAAAGTTCCCGATTACAGATGCATTAACTGGCGGAATTCTTTAA
>OJJM01000198.1_pt1 | contig 17529 bp, 10 predicted proteins | sample 1596341 | NCBI WGS metagenome assembly OJJM01 (sample SAMEA4350148, study PRJEB24818) | metagenome | biome: human; feature: gut; material: faeces | place: Denmark | collected 2013-09
CATCAGGAGCTGGAAGCGTGCATTGCCTCTCTTTCCGGTAGCGTGTCTAACGCCCGTGAAGAGCGCATGGCACTTCGCCAGGAACAGGAACAGCTGCAGTCTCGCATTCAGAGTTTGATGCAGCGTGCGCCGGTTTGGCTGGCAGCGCAAAACAGTCTCAACCAGTTGAGCGAACAGTGCGGCGAAGAGTTTACCTCCAGCCAGGACGTCACCGAATATCTGCAACAGTTGCTGGAGCGTGAGCGAGAGGCGATTGTTGAACGCGATGAAGTGGGCGCGCGCAAAAACGCCGTCGATGAAGAGATCGAACGTTTAAGCCAGCCTGGCGGCTCTGAAGATCAGCGTCTGAACGCGCTGGCGGAGCGTTTTGGTGGTGTGCTGCTGTCAGAAATTTATGACGACGTTAGCCTGGAAGATGCGCCGTACTTCTCAGCGCTGTATGGCCCGTCACGCCACGCCATCGTGGTGCCAGATCTGTCACAGGTAACTGAACACCTGGAAGGCTTGACCGATTGCCCGGAAGATCTCTATCTGATCGAAGGAGATCCGCAGTCATTCGATGACAGCGTGTTCAGCGTTGATGAGCTGGAAAAAGCGGTAGTGGTGAAAATCGCCGATCGTCAGTGGCGTTATTCACGTTTCCCGGAAGTGCCGCTGTTTGGTCGTGCTGCGCGTGAAAGCCGTATTGAAAGCCTCCATGCCGAGCGGGAAGTGCTTTCCGAACGCTTCGCCACGCTCTCCTTTGATGTACAGAAAACTCAGCGTCTGCATCAGGCGTTCAGCCGCTTTATCGGCAGTCATCTGGCGGTTGCGTTTGAGTCTGACCCGGAAGCAGAAATCCGTCAACTGAACAGCCGTCGCGTCGAACTGGAGCGGGCGTTGAGTAATCATGAAAATGATAACCAGCAGCAGCGTATTCAGTTTGAGCAGGCGAAAGAAGGCGTTACGGCGCTGAACCGCATTCTGCCGCGTCTCAACCTGTTGGCTGATGACAGCCTGGCGGATCGCGTCGATGAAATCCGCGAACGTCTGGATGAAGCCCAGGAAGCCGCGCGTTTTGTTCAGCAGTTTGGCAATCAACTGGCGAAACTGGAACCGATCGTGTCTGTATTGCAGAGCGACCCGGAACAGTTCGAACAGCTAAAAGAAGATTACGCGTACTCTCAGCAGATGCAGCGCGATGCCCGTCAGCAGGCGTTTGCCCTGACGGAAGTGTTACAGCGTCGTGCGCACTTTAGCTACTCTGACTCGGCAGAAATGCTTAGCGGTAACAGCGATCTCAACGAAAAACTGCGTGAACGTCTGGAACAGGCGGAAGCGGAGCGTACCCGCGCTCGTGAAGCGTTGCGCGGACACGCAGCGCAGTTGAATCAGTACAACCAGGTGCTGGCTTCGCTGAAAAGTTCGTATGACACCAAAAAAGAGCTACTTAACGATCTGCAACGTGAATTGCAGGATATCGGCGTGCGTGCTGATAGCGGGGCAGAAGAGCGGGCACGTATTCGCCGTGACGAGTTGCACGCGCAACTGAGCAATAACCGTTCACGACGCAATCAACTGGAAAAAGCGCTTACATTCTGCGAAGCGGAGATGGACAACCTGACCCGTAAACTGCGCAAGCTGGAGCGGGATTACTTTGAGATGCGCGAGCAGGTAGTGACCGCCAAAGCGGGCTGGTGTGCGGTGATGCGCATGGTGAAAGATAATGGCGTTGAGCGTCGCTTACACCGTCGTGAGCTGGCTTATCTCTCCGCTGATGATTTGCGCTCTATGTCGGATAAGGCATTGGGTGCGCTGCGTCTGGCGGTGGCGGATAACGAACATCTGCGCGACGTGCTGCGCATGTCGGAAGATCCGAAACGTCCGGAGCGTAAAATTCAGTTCTTCGTGGCGGTTTATCAGCATCTGCGTGAACGTATTCGTCAGGATATTATTCGTACCGATGATCCGGTGGAAGCTATCGAACAGATGGAGATCGAGCTTAGCCGTCTGACCGAAGAATTAACCTCCCGTGAACAGAAACTGGCGATCAGTTCCCGCAGCGTGGCGAACATCATTCGCAAAACCATTCAGCGCGAGCAGAACCGTATCCGTATGCTCAACCAGGGGTTGCAGAACGTATCGTTTGGCCAGGTGAACAGCGTACGTCTGAACGTGAACGTACGTGAAACGCACGCCATGCTGCTGGATGTGCTCTCTGAACAGCACGAGCAGCATCAGGATCTGTTTAACAGCAACCGTCTGACCTTCTCGGAAGCGTTGGCGAAATTGTATCAGCGTCTTAATCCGCAGATTGATATGGGACAGCGCACGCCGCAGACCATTGGCGAAGAACTGCTGGATTACCGCAACTATCTGGAAATGGAAGTTGAGGTTAACCGTGGTTCCGATGGCTGGTTGCGTGCAGAGTCTGGTGCATTGTCGACCGGTGAGGCGATTGGTACCGGTATGTCGATTCTGGTGATGGTGGTACAAAGCTGGGAAGATGAATCTCGCCGCCTGCGCGGTAAAGATATCTCTCCTTGCCGCCTGCTGTTCCTCGATGAAGCAGCGCGACTGGACGCCCGTTCCATCGCCACGCTGTTTGAATTGTGTGAACGTTTGCAAATGCAGCTCATTATCGCAGCGCCGGAAAATATCAGCCCGGAGAAAGGCACCACCTATAAACTGGTGCGTAAAGTCTTCCAGAATACCGAACACGTTCACGTCGTCGGCCTGCGAGGATTTGCGCCTCAACTCCCTGAAACGCTTCCAGGAAGTGACGAAGCGCCTTCTCAGGCGAGTTAAAGAAAAGGCGGCAGCAATGCCGCCTTTTCTTTTTCCGAAAACTCCGTTTCTGCACTAAAAAAGTGGCACATTACGGCGCGCTTTTCTTTAAACTTCTTTACATTAGGTTATGTAAAAACGTATCGGCGTTTATATACTGAAGATAAGTCTGATGAGTAACAGGCTTGCTCGTCATACTTTCGTGAGTATTGGCGTTGTACAGGCAAGTCGTAAAATAACAGCCTGGCTATTCAGAGTATGATAAAAACAGGGGGCAAGGGATGTTGCTTAATATGATGTGTGGTCGTCGGCTGTCGGCAATCAGTTTGTGCCTGGCCGTAACATTCGCTCCACTGTTCAATGCGCAGGCCGATGAGCCTGAAGTAATCCCTGGCGACAGCCCGGTGGCTGTCAGTGAACAGGGCGAGGCACTGCCGCAGGCGCAAGCCACGGCAATAATGGCGGGGATCCAGCCATTGCCTGAAGGTGCGGCTGAAAAAGCCCGCACGCAAATCGAATCTCAATTACCCGCAGGTTATAAGCCGGTTTATCTTAACCAGCTTCAATTGTTGTATGCCGCACGCGATATGCAACCCATGTGGGAAAACCGTGATGCTGTTAAAGCCTTCCAGCAACAGCTGGCAGAGGTGGCGATTGCCGGTTTCCAGCCGCAGTTTAATAAATGGGTAGAGTTACTGACCGATCCTGGTGTTAACGGGATGGCACGCGACGTAGTGCTCTCTGATGCGATGATGGGCTATCTCCATTTCATTGCAAATATTCCGGTCAAAGGCACTCGCTGGCTATATAGCAGTAAACCTTATGCGCTTGCAACGCCGCCGCTTTCGGTGATTAACCAATGGCAGCTGGCGCTGGATAAAGGTCAATTGCCGACGTTTGTTGCAGGACTGGCACCGCAGCATCCGCAATATGCGGCGATGCATGAATCGTTACTGGCCTTACTCAGTGACACCAAACCGTGGCCCCAACTGACCGGCAAAGCAACGTTGCGCCCAGGGCAGTGGAGTAACGACGTACCGGCGTTGCGCGAAATATTGCAACGCACAGGCATGTTGGACGGGGGGCCGAAAATTACTCTACCTGGCGATGACACGCCAACTGACGCGGTAGTCAGCCCATCCGCTGTTACTGTTGAAACAGCAGAAACTAAGCCGATGGACAAGCAAACGACGTCTCGTAGTAAACCTGCGCCTGCCGTTCGTGCCGCCTACGATAATGAACTGGTGGAAGCCGTTAAACGTTTTCAGGCATGGCAAGGATTGGGAGCAGATGGCGCTATTGGCCCGGCAACGCGTGACTGGTTAAACGTAACGCCCGCCCAGCGTGCTGGCGTGTTGGCACTCAACATCCAGCGATTGCGCTTGCTGCCAACAGAGCTTTCTACCGGGATCATGGTTAACATTCCAGCCTATTCGCTGGTCTACTATCAGAACGGCAATCAGGTGCTGGATTCGCGAGTCATTGTCGGTCGCCCCGATCGCAAAACGCCGATGATGAGCAGTGCACTTAACAACGTAGTGGTAAACCCGCCGTGGAACGTACCACCAACTCTGGCACGCAAAGATATTCTGCCGAAAGTGCGCAACGATCCGGGATATCTCGAAAGCCATGGCTATACGGTGATGCGCGGCTGGAACAGCAGAGAAGCGATTGACCCATGGCAGGTTGACTGGTCTACAATCACGGCCTCGAATTTACCGTTCCGCTTCCAGCAGGCTCCAGGCCCACGGAACTCGCTGGGGCGCTATAAATTCAATATGCCGAGTTCAGAGGCCATTTATTTGCATGACACGCCGAACCACAATCTGTTCAAGCGTGATACACGCGCATTGAGCTCAGGCTGTGTACGAGTGAATAAAGCTTCCGATCTGGCGAATATGCTGTTGCAGGATGCAGGCTGGAATGACAAACGTATTTCTGATGCGCTGAAGCAGGGCGATACGCGTTACGTCAATATTCGGCAGTCGATTCCGGTGAATCTCTACTACCTGACGGCCTTTGTTGGTGCAGATGGTCGTACCCAGTATCGTACAGATATTTACAATTATGATCTGCCTGCGCGATCCAGCTCGCAAATCGTATCGAAAGCGGAACAATTAATCAGGTAAATGAAGTAGTTCGGGGAAATCAGTTGTCGTAATAATTAGCATGATCGGGGGCGATTCTCTGCAGCCCCGTCACTGCTGGGGTTGAGTAATCTTGACGTCTGCTTTACGGGCGGTTAAGGTGCCTCTTGTGCGCCAGAAGTGCATATAAACGATAACATTGACCTGTAGACTTGATTATCATGGACAAATTCGACGCTAATCGCCGCAAACTGCTGGCGCTTGGTGGCGTTGCACTCGGTGCCGCCATCCTGCCGACCCCGGCGTTTGCAACACTCTCTACCCCACGCCCGCGCATTTTGACACTCAATAATCTTCATACCGGAGAGTCAATCAAAGCGGAGTTTTTCGATGGCAGAGGCTATATTCAGGAAGAATTGGCAAAACTTAACCATTTTTTCCGCGATTACCGCGCGAACAAAATAAAGTCCATCGACCCAGGATTATTCGACCAGTTGTATCGCCTGCAAGGGTTGTTAGGCACCCGCAAACCGGTGCAACTCATTTCCGGTTATCGTTCCATTGATACCAACAATGAACTACGCGCCCGCAGCCGTGGAGTAGCGAAGAAAAGCTATCACACTAAAGGCCAGGCGATGGATTTCCACATTGAAGGTATCGCGTTAAGCAATATTCGCAAAGCCGCGTTATCTATGCGCGCAGGTGGTGTAGGATATTACCCACGTAGTAACTTTGTGCATATTGATACCGGGCCAGCACGGCACTGGTAGTAATCGCTTAACGAAACAGGGGCAGTATGAACTATCGTATTATTCCGGTCACCGCATTCTCCCAGAACTGTTCATTGATCTGGTGTGAACAAACCCGTCTGGCCGCACTGGTCGATCCTGGCGGCGATGCGGAAAAAATCAAACAGGAAGTTGATGCCAGCGGCCTGACACTGATGCAGATCCTGCTGACTCATGGTCATCTGGACCACGTTGGCGCAGCGGCGGAACTGGCGCAACATTACGGCGTGCCGGTTTTTGGCCCGGAAAAAGAAGATGAGTTCTGGCTGCAAGGCTTGCCTGCGCAAAGTCGTATGTTTGGTCTGGAAGAGTGCCAGCCGCTGACGCCAGATCGTTGGCTGAACGAAGGCGATACCATCAGCATCGGGAAATTGACTTTACAGGGGTTACATTGCACTGGGCATACGCCGGGTCATGTCGTGTTTTTTGATGATCGGGCAAAGCTGCTGATTTCTGGCGACGTTATTTTCAAAGGTGGAGTAGGGCGCAGTGACTTCCCGCGTGGCGATCATAATCAACTGATTTCTTCAATCAAAGATAAATTGCTGCCACTGGGGGATGACGTGACATTTATTCCGGGTCACGGACCATTATCCACACTTGGTTATGAGCGCCTGCATAATCCCTTCCTGCAAGACGAAATGCCCGTCTGGTAAAGGTGCATAAAAAAGCCCGCTTTCAAGCGGGCTTCATTGTTTTTAACGCTTACAGCACTGCCACAATCGCTTCGCACAGCGGCGCCATGTTATCTGGTGTCATCCCGGCCACGTTTACGCGACCAGAAGCAACAGCATATACGCCAAACTCTTCGCGCAGACGCAGCACTTGTTCTTTTGTCAGGCCACTGAAGGAGAACATGCCGTTCTGTTTGATGATAAAGCTGAAGTCGCGATTTGCGCCTTTTTCCTGCAGCGTATTGACGAACAACTGACGCATACGCTGAATACGCTGGCGCATATCAGTCAGCTCTTGTTCCCAAATCGCACGTAATGCATCGTTGCTCAGGATGGTGGCAACAACAGAAGCGCCGTGTGCTGGTGGGTTAGAGTAGTTAGCGCGAATCGCCGCTTTCATTTGGCTGAATGCGCGATCAACGGTTTCACTGTCAGCAGCAACCAGAGTACAAGCGCCAACACGCTCGTTGTACAGGCCAAAGTTTTTAGAGTAGGAACTGGCAACAATCAGCTCTTTATGCATAGCAGCGAAAGCGCGCAGTCCTTCAGCATCTTCTTCCAGACCACGGGCAAAACCCTGGTAAGCGAAGTCAAACAGCGGTAACCAGCCTTTCTCAACGGAGAGTTGTGCCAGTGTCTGCCATTGTTCCAGCGTAGGGTCGATACCGGTTGGGTTATGGCAGCAGCCATGGAACAGCACTACATCGCCAGCCTGAGCTTCGTTTAGACTGTTAATCAGTGCATCGAAGTCAAGGGTGTGATTTTCCGCATCATAATAAGCGTATTCACGAACTTCCAGACCTGCAGAGTTAAAGACGCTCTTATGGTTCGGCCAGCTTGGGTTGCTCACCCACACACGCTTAACGCTGGTATTTTTTGCCAGGAAATCGGCAGCCACGCGTAGTGCGCCAGTGCCACCCGGAGTCTGTGCCGTGCGAGCACGTTTGTCATTGATCAGGGCGCTACCTTTACCAAACAGCAGTTCCTGAGTGCAGCGACCAAATTCAGGGATGCCGTCAATGCCGAGGTAATTTTTGGTGGTTTCATTTTCGAGCAGATACTGTTCAGCCTTTTTCACGCTGGTCAGTACCGGGGTTTTGCCCGTCTCATCTTTATAGACACCAATCCCGAGGTTAATTTTGCCGGGACGTTCATCGGCACGAAACAGATCGGCCAGGCCCAGAATCGGGTCGGCAGGAGCGGCGGTAATGTTCTCAAACATGACGAGGTTCCATTATGGTTACAGAAGGGAAGTCCGCTATCAGGGTAACGGGAGATTTACAAAATTCCAACTATTACTGATGAAAACGCAGGCTGTTTTTGCAAGACGTGAGATTGCTCTGGAAGGTATAAAAAAAACAGGACCAAAGTCCTGTTTTTTCGGCATTTAACAAAGAGGTGTGCTATTAGAACTGGTAAACGATACCCACAGCAACGGTGTCGTCAGAACCTACGCCCAGTTTGTTGTCAGAATCGATCTGGTTGATGATGTAGTCAACATAGGTGGACATGTTTTTGTTGAAGTAGTAGGTTGCGCCCACTTCAAAGTAGTTCACCAGATCAACATCACCGATACCTTCTACGTCTTTCGCTTTAGATTTGGTGTAAGCGATGGACGGACGCAGACCGAAATCGAACTGGTATTGCGCAACTAACAGAACGTCTTGCGTTTTGTTGGCGAAGCCGCTGGTGTTTGTAAATTTATTAGTGATCGGCGTAGCGTTACGGGTTTCACCGTAGTTCGCTGCCAGGTAGATGTTGTTCGCGTCATACTTCAGACCAGTAGCCCACTGTTCAGCTTTTTTACCGTTGCCAAGAGGTTGAGCTTCTTGCAGGTTGGTACGGTCAGCGGCGCCATAAGCACCAACGATACCAAAGCCTTCGTATTCGTAGCTGATAGAACCGCCAACACCGTCGCCGTTAGAGCGGCGTGCAGTGTCACGCTCGTTTTTACCCAGGTACTGAACAGCGAAGTTCAGGCCATCAACCAGACCAAAGAAGTTGGAGTTACGATAGGTAGCAACGCCGCCAACACGACCAACGAAGAAGTCATCGCTGTATGCAGTATCACCACCAAATTCTGGCAGCATATCGGTGTAACCCAGTGCATCATAAACCACACCGTAGTTACGGCCGTAATCGAAAGAACCAACGTCAGCGTATTTAAGACCCGCGAATGCCAGACGCGTTTTGTTACCAGTTTGAGCGTCAGCGCCTTCAGAGTTGTTACCCTGGAAGTTATATTCCCACTGACCATAACCGGTCAGATCGGAATTGATTTGAGTTTCCCCTTTAAAACCAAGACGGGCATAGGTCATGTCACCATTGCCACCGTAACTGTTTTCACCGTTACCCTTGGAGAAATAATGCAGACCGACAGCTTTACCGTACAGATCTACTTTGTTGCCATCTTTGTTATAGATTTCTGCAGCGTTTGCAGTACCTGCTACTAACAGAGCAGGGACGATCACTGCCAGAATATTGCGCTTCATCATTATTTATTACCCTCATGGTTTTTTTATGACACCTGCCACTGCCGTCAATAAGTTCTGTCAATAAAAATTTACGGAACTATTGATGAGAGTTTGGTGTCTTTATGTGTCTGCAGGCATCTTTCCATTCAAACTAACGTTTCGCTACCGTGAAAGTGCTACAAAGATAAAGATTTGGTTTCAAAAAGAAAAAATATGTAACCAAAAGTAAAATTTAAGGAACTTTGTGAACATCGTCATATTTCCATATAGGCGTGATGATATTTACAGCAATTTTTATCTATTTATATGATTTTCTTATATTTAAATTAACTAAACGGAAATTTTGTTTCTGATGGAAACTTTATCGACCTGGCACAAAATCCTCTTTCAGACATCCAGAATGCCAAAAAATAGTATGAAAATTGTGCTATCAGCTAAGAAAAAACTAATCCGCAATAAGAATGCGGGTTATTTTTTGTGCGTAAATGTTGCAACGTAATATTCCGTAACAGGATGATCGTTATGGCGGGGTTGCAAATAGATTGCTTGACTTAACAAACAGATAACTTGACAGAAAGGATAAAAAAGAGCCAGCGGGTGCTGGCTCTTGAAGACGCTAAATTAGAAGCTGGCGTTACGCGGAGTACGTGGGAACGGAATCACATCACGCACGTTTTGCACACCAGTTACGTAAGCAATCAGGCGTTCAAAACCAAGACCGAAACCTGAATGCGGAACAGTACCGTAGCGACGCAGATCGCGATACCACCAGTAATCTTCTTTATTCAGGCCCATTTCCAGCATACGCTCGTCCAGCACGTCCAGACGTTCTTCACGCTGGGAGCCACCAATGATCTCACCGATGCCCGGAGCCAGAACGTCCATAGCCGCAACGGTTTTACCGTCTTCGTTAAGGCGCATATAGAACGCTTTAATATCTTTCGGATAGTTTTTAACCACTACCGGTGCTTTAAAGTGTTCTTCCGCCAGATAACGCTCATGCTCAGAAGAGAGATCGACGCCCCAGTAAACCGGGTTTTCAAACTTCCTGCCGCAGTTTTCGAGAATGGTCACTGCGTCGGTGTAATCCACCTGCGCGAAATCGGCCTCGATGAAGCGTTCCAGACGTGAAACGGCATCTTTATCTACGCGTTCAGCGAAGAATTTCATGTCGTCAGCGCGTTCTTCGAGAACCGCTTTGAAGACATATTTCAGCATGGCTTCAGCCAGACCCGCGATATCGTTCAGGTTAGCAAACGCCACTTCCGGCTCCAGCATCCAGAATTCCGCCAGGTGACGGCTGGTGTTGGAGTTTTCAGCACGGAAAGTCGGGCCGAAGGTATAAATTTTGGACAATGCGCAAGCGTAAGTTTCGCCGTTCAACTGACCAGATACGGTCAGGAAAGACTCTTTACCAAAGAAGTCTTTGTCGAAATCCACTTTGCCCTGATCGTTACGCGGCAGGTTTTCCAGATCCAGCGTAGAAACGCGGAACATTTCGCCAGCACCTTCGGTATCAGATGCGGTAATCAGTGGCGTTGAAACCCAGAAGAATCCCTGCTCGTTAAAGAAGCGATGCAGCGCCTGCGCCAGCGTATGACGAACGCGCGCGACGGCACCAATCAGGTTTGTGCGCGGACGCAGGTGAGCGACTTCACGCAGATACTCAATGCTGTGGCGTTTTGCCGCCATCGGGTAAGTGTCTGGATCTTCAACCCAACCAGCAACTTCAACCTTGCTGGCCTGAATTTCAAATTGTTGCCCCTGGCCCGGCGACGCCACGACTTTACCCGTCACAATGACCGAGCAACCGGTGGTCAGACGCAGGACGTCTTCATTGTAATTGGGCAGAGAATTATTGATGACAGCCTGTACAGGATCAAAGCAGGAACCGTCATAAACGGCGAGGAAGGAGATGCCAGCTTTTGAATCTCGGCGGGTACGTACCCATCCGCGCACGGTGACTTCGCTGTCAACGGCTACGCGGCCCTGGAGTACGTCGGCTACAGGCACAACGCTCATAATATTCTCTCTGTTAATAGTCGGAAAAAATAAACACTTGTCCACCCGTAAATGGGGGGATACCTATGTTACCTGGCATCTGCAATCAGACAAGCAGAATTCGCAAATGCAGCGAAAGATTTCGGAATTAAAGGTAAAAAAAGGGAGCCGATTAGCTCCCTGATGATATTAACTGGCTTTTTTAATATGCGGAAGGTCGAACGCTTTGCGCAGCGCACGAACAAACGCTTTATCGTGGCAGATAGTTTTGCCAGGGCTGTCAGAAAGTTTCGCCACCGGTTTACCGTTACACTCAACCAACTTAATGACAATATTCAGGGGTTTTACCTGGGGGATATCGCAGGTCAGGCGAGTCCCAATACCAAAACTTAATTGCACGCGGGAAGAGAAGTGGCGGTATAGCTCAACCGCTTTGCGTAAATCCAGATTGTCAGAGAAAACCAGCGTTTTACTCTGTGGATCAATTCCCAGCTTCTCATAATGTGCAATGGCTTTTTCACCCCATTCAACTGGGTCGCCGGAGTCATGACGCAAGCCCTGATAGCGGCTGGCGAACTCGACACCGAAATCACGCAGGAAAGCATCCATAGTGATGCAGTCGGTTAATGCAATGCCAAGTTGGTCGGGATATTCTTCCAGCCAGGCAGCAAGTGCAGCTCGCTGGCTGTTGGCAAGATCCGGACTGATTTGCTGATGCGCCTGGAACCATTCGTGTGCTTGTGTTCCCATTGGCGTGAGGGAAAGCCGACGCGCCAGATCGTAGTTGCTGGTGCCCACGAACCAGGATTCCTGTTGCAGACGTTTCACGATGGTTTCTTGTACTTCACGAGAAAAACGTCGGCGGGTGCCAAAATCCATCAGATGGAAGCGCGACATATCAAGACCGGCGGTTAATGCCGAGAAGTCGACTAATTTGTTTTCCAGCGTGTCGAGGGCTTGCGCAACGTCGGCCTGCGGTGAGCGATAGCGATGTACCATTTCACTGATAACCGCCAGCAAAGGAACTTCCCAGAGGATGACTTCACGCCACGGGCCGCTTAAACGAATATCCAGCTTGCCATTATCGTTGGACACGGTGACTTGTTCCGGGTTAAAGCGGAACTCGCGTAGCCAGTTAAGATAGTCGGCCTTAAAGAAAGGCAGGGCAGAGAGCCACTGATATTCATCATCCTGCAGGCGCAGGTGCTGCATCGCCTGAACCTGTTCACGAATAGCATCGGCATAAATACCCAGCAGATCGTCACCTCGGCAACGAAACTCCGCCGCGACATGCACATCGTAATAGTGATGAAACACGGCTTGCTGCATATGCAACTTATAAGCATCTGTATCCAGCAACGAGTGCAGAACAGGAGAAGCGAATTGTGTCATAGGTGCGCAGTAGCGTCCTCGTACAGGAGCGTTTAGTACAATAAACATCTTCAGGAACTGCTGGAGTATACCTTGTTTCGCAATTTATTGAACCCCGATCACACCATATGCCACCTTTCTGGTCGATGGCATTACGCGGTGTATGTTATAAAAATGTAGCAATAAAGGCGTTTGTACCTGAAAAGATGAAGATTCTGCATAGCGCGATTTACGCAACAGGAATAGACTGAACACCAGACTCTATAAAAGATGCTAAAGGTTATTTATGACTCAACAGCCACAAGCCAAATACCGTCACGATTATCGTGCGCCGGATTACCAGATTACTGATATTGACTTGACCTTTGACCTGGACGCGCAAAAGACGGTCGTTACCGCGGTCAGCCAGGCTGTCCGTCATGGTGCATCAGATGTTCCGCTTCGTCTCAACGGCGAAGACCTCAAACTGGTTTCTGTTTATATTAATGATGAGCCGTGGACCGCCTGGAAAGAAGAAGAGGGCGCACTGGTCATCAGTAATTTGCCGGAGCGTTTTACGCTTAAGATCGTTAATGAAATTAGCCCGGCGGCGAATACTGCGCTGGAAGGGCTTTATCAGTCAGGCGATGCGCTTTGCACCCAGTGTGAAGCCGAAGGTTTCCGCCATATTACGTATTATCTCGACCGCCCGGACGTGCTGGCGCGTTTTACCACCAAAATTATTGCCGATAAAACCAAATATCCCTTCCTGCTTTCCAACGGTAACCGCGTTGCGCAAGGTGAACTGGAAAACGGACGCCATTGGGTACAGTGGCAGGACCCGTTCCCGAAACCGTGCTACCTGTTTGCGCTGGTGGCAGGCGACTTTGATGTGCTGCGCGACACTTTCACCACGCGTTCTGGTCGCGAAGTAGCGCTGGAGCTGTATGTCGATCGTGGCAACCTTGATCGTGCGCCGTGGGCGATGACCTCGCTGAAAAACTCCATGAAATGGGATGAAGAACGCTTCGGCCTGGAGTATGACCTCGACATCTATATGATCGTCGCGGTGGATTTCTTCAATATGGGCGCAATGGAGAATAAGGGGCTGAATATCTTTAACTCCAAATATGTGCTGGCCCGCACCGACACCGCCACCGACAAAGATTACCTCGATATTGAACGCGTTATCGGCCATGAATATTTCCATAACTGGACCGGCAACCGTGTCACCTGTCGCGACTGGTTCCAGCTCAGTCTGAAAGAAGGTTTAACCGTCTTCCGCGATCAGGAATTCAGCTCTGACCTTGGTTCCCGCGCGGTAAACCGTATCAATAATGTGCGCACCATGCGCGGATTGCAGTTTGCAGAAGACGCCAGCCCGATGGCGCACCCAATTCGCCCGGATATGGTCATTGAAATGAACAACTTCTACACCCTGACCGTTTACGAGAAGGGCGCGGAAGTGATTCGTATGATCCACACTCTGCTTGGCGAAGAAAACTTCCAGAAAGGGATGCAGCTCTATTTCGAGCGTCATGATGGTAGCGCAGCGACCTGTGACGACTTTGTGCAGGCGATGGAAGATGCGTCGAATGTCGATCTTTCCCATTTCCGCCGTTGGTACAGCCAGTCCGGTACGCCGGTTGTGACCGTCAAAGACGACTACAATCCAGAAACTGAGCAGTACACCCTGACCATCAGCCAGCGCACGCCAGCTACGCCGGATCAGGCAGAAAAACAGCCGCTGCATATTCCGTTTGCCATCGAACTGTATGATAACGAAGGCAAAGTGATCCCGTTGCAGAAAGGCGGTCATCCGGTGAATTCGGTGCTGAACGTCACCCAGGCTGAACAGACCTTTGTTTTTGATAATGTCTACTTCCAGCCGGTGCCTGCGCTGCTGTGCGAATTCTCTGCGCCAGTGAAACTGGAATATAAGTGGAGCGATCAGCAACTGACCTTCCTGATGCGTCATGCGCGTAATGATTTCTCCCGTTGGGATGCGGCGCAAAGCCTGCTGGCAACCTACATCAAGCTGAACGTCCCGCGTCCTCAGCAAGTTCAGCCGATGTCTCTGCCGGTGCATGTGGCGGATTCTTTCCGCGCGGTACTGCTTGATGAGAAGATTGATCCGGCACTGGCGGCAGAAATCCTGACGCTGCCTTCCGTCAATGAAATGGCAGAACTGTTCGATATCATCGACCCGATTGCTATTGCTGAAGTACGCGAAGCACTCACTCGTACTCTGGCGACTGAACTGGCGGATGAGCTACTGGCTATTTACAACGCGAATTACCAGAGCGAGTACCGTGTTGAGCATGAAGATATTGCAAAACGCACTCTGCGTAATGCCTGCCTGCGCTTCCTTGCTTTTGGTGAAACGCATCTGGCTGACGTGCTGGTGAGCAAGCAATACCATGAAGCAAACAATATGACCGATGCGCTGGCGGCGCTTTCTGCGGCGGTTGCTGCACAACTGCCATGCCGTGACGCGCTGATGCAGGAGTACGACGACAAGTGGCATCAGGATGGTCTGGTGATGGATAAATGGTTTATCCTGCAAGCCACCAGCCCGGCGGCGAATGTGCTGGAGACGGTACGTGGTCTGTTGCAGCATCGCTCATTTACCATGAGCAACCCGAACCGCATTCGTTCATTGATTGGCGCATTTGCGGGCAGCAACCCGGCAGCGTTCCATGCCGAAGATGGCAGCGGTTATCAGTTCCTGGTGGAAATGCTTACCGACCTCAACAGCCGTAACCCGCAGGTGGCTTCACGCCTGATTGAGCCGCTGATTCGCCTGAAACGTTACGATGCCAAACGTCAGGAGAAAATGCGCGCGGCGCTGGAACAGTTGAAAGGGCTGGAAAATCTCTCTGGCGATCTGTACGAGAAGATCACCAAAGCACTGGCTTGATACTTTTGAGCCAAAATGCTTGACGCGTCTTATCAGGCCTACAAGTCCGTTGAAATTGCTGGTTTTGTAGGCTGGATAAGGCGTTCACGCCGCATCAGGCAGTCGTGCCCAACTGCCTGATGCGACGCTTGACGCGTCTTATCAGGCCTACAATCCCGTTGAAAATGCTGGTTTTGTGCGCCACATCCGGCATATTAACCATGACGTCGAATCGGTTGTTCAGAGTGCCCACGTTGCATCACCCGTTGCAACACTTCCGCTTCCAGCTCCGCTAATCGCACCGACCCTAACCGGCGCGGACGGGGGATATCCACCGTCAAATCCAGACCAATTTTTCCCTCTTCAATTAACAACACCCGGTCAGCCATCGCCACCGCTTCGCTCACATCATGCGTCACCAGCAAAACGGTAAAGCCGTGCTCCTGCCAGAGTGACACAATCAAATCCTGCATCTCGAGTCGCGTTAAAGCGTCCAGCGCACCGAGTGGTTCATCAAGCAACAATAAACCCGGTCGATGAATCAGCGCCCTTGCCAGCGCCACTCGCTGTTTCTGCCCGCCTGAAAGTGCGGCAGGCCATTCCCCTGCGCGATTCTCCAGTCCTACTGCAGCCAACGCCCGACGCGCGGCATCGCGCCACTGGCCTTTAAGGCCTAACCCAACGTTATCAATCACCGATTTCCACGGCAGCAGACGCGCATCCTGAAACATCATTCGCGTGTCTTCCTGAATTTCAGCCAGCGGTGTGGTGCCCGCTAACACATCGCCAGCGGTTGGCGTTTCCAGACCTGCCAGCAGGCGCAGCAGGGTACTTTTGCCACCGCCGCTGCGGCCCACCACCGCCACAAACTGACCTGCCGGAATATGTAAATCCAGTTGGTTCAGGACGATATTTTCCGCGTAATGTTTGCTTACTGCATTGAGCAACAATGGTGTGCCCTGGTTCAGACGAGCAGTATTCATACCGTGGCCTCCTTCAAATGATAAGCCGGGTTCCAGCGCAACCAGAGACGCTCTAACAGCTGCGCGCTGACGTCAGCAAGTTTGCCGAGCAGGGCGTAAAGAATAATGGCGACTACCACCACGTCCGTTTGCAGAAACTCCCGCGCATTCATCGCCAGATAACCAATGCCTGAATTGGCAGAAATAGTTTCGGCAACGATCAGCGTCAGCCACATCAGGCCCAAAGCAAAACGCACACCGACCATAATTGAGGGCAGGGCACCAGGCAGGATCACATGGATAAACAGCGGTATGCCGGATAATCCATAGCTACGTGCCATCTCCACCAGCCCACGGTCGATATTACGGATGCCGTGCCAGGTGTTGATATAAATGGGGAATAGCGTACCGAGCGCCACCAGAAAGATTTTTGCGGATTCATCAATGCCAAACCACAAAATCACCAGCGGGATCAGCGCCAGATGCGGCACGTTGCGCAACATCTGAATGGAGGTATCCAGCAGCCGTTCTCCCCAGCGCGACAGCCCGCTAATCAGCCCCAGAATTAATCCCAGCGATCCGCCAATTGAAAAACCAATCAGCGCACGCCAGGAGCTGATCGCCAGATGCTGCCACAGTTCGCCGCTGGCAGAGAGCGTCCAGAACGCCATCACCACTCCTTCCGGTGAGGGCAAAATACGCGTCGATAGCCAGCCAACCGAGGAGGCCAGTTGCCACACCGCCACGATGCCCACCGGTAAAAACCAGGGAGCAACGCGCAATAACCACTTCTTCACTGGCGTTGCCATCATCGTGTTCCTTAGCTTTGCGCGACGTTACGGGGGATAAAATCATTCGCCACCGCTTCGCCTTGTGGATTCAGCGGTTGTGGCTGGGGAATTTCCGGGATGGCGACATCCAGATGTGGGAACAGTAACTCGCCGACCCGATACGCTTCTTCCAGATGCGGGTAGCCCGAAAGCACAAAACTGTCGATGCCAAGTGCAGCGTATTCGTTGATTCGCGCGGCGACCGTAGGACCATCGCCCACCAGCGCCGTCCCGGCACCGCCGCGCACTAAGCCAACACCCGCCCATAAATTGGGGCTGATCTCCAGATTGTCGCGCTTGCCGTTATGTAGCGCCGCCATTCGCTGTTGTCCTACGGAATCCGTTCGGGCGAATGCGGCCTGTGCTTTGGCGATAGTTTCATCATCAAGATGCGAGATTAACCGCTCGGCGGCCTGCCACGCTTCGTCGTTGGTTTCACGAACAATCACATGCAGACGAATACCGAAACGAATTTTGCGTCCATGCGCGGCAGCTTTCGCCCGCACGTGTTCGATTTTCTCTTTTACCAGTTCCGGTGGTTCGCCCCAGGTAAGGTAGAGATCAACTTGTTCTGCCGCCAGCTCCTGGGCGACATCTGACGATCCGCCACAGTAAAGCGGAGGATAAGGCAGTTGAATCGTCGGGAAGAGCAGTTTGGCCCCGGGCACATGCATATGTTTTCAGTTGAAATCCAATGA
>OJJM01000200.1_pt1 | contig 17283 bp, 29 predicted proteins | sample 1596341 | NCBI WGS metagenome assembly OJJM01 (sample SAMEA4350148, study PRJEB24818) | metagenome | biome: human; feature: gut; material: faeces | place: Denmark | collected 2013-09
ATCGTCACCACTCGGACCAGTGAGGAGCACAGACGCTATGGCAACATCCCCACCACCAATAGCAGCAGCAACAGCCTTGCGTAATGATTGCGACATTATTCACCTCTCGCAGCCTTGCGCTTATCTTCTTTAATCTTGAAATAAAGGTTTGTCAGATACGTCAGCAAGCCAAACACCAGGCTACCCAATACGCCTATTGCCACCCACTGGGATGGGGAGACTTTGTCCAGCAACTGCAGTAGCCAGTATCCCGTCCCCACCGCTGACGTGGTGTATGACACACCTGTTGTGATTTTTTCCATCTGGTACATACCCCGTCTCCCGTTATCCGGAAGCTGACAACAATAAAAAGCCACCAGTTAATTCCTGATGGCCCTGATGCATAAACGTCATAATACCTGACTGTTATGATTGACAATAATGATAATGTTTATATAGAAAGGTTCCCGATGTGTGTTACATATCATTTCTCCACGGGGAATATCCCCACGCCAGCGCAGACTCTTTTACCCGTTCTCTTCTGCGCTGGCTCTTTTTTATTATGCTGCTGCATTTACCTCTGGCACCAGGCTTTCTATCTCAACACAATACGTGGTACTTCTTGTAACCAATATCATAACGATTAATCGACATAGAATTTCTCCCGTGTACAGGAACAGAGTTAAAAAGCCGGAACCGGAATCAAATCACAGGATGACCATCTGCCAGTGGCAGGTCATAAAAAAAAGGCCGCGCCATGCGCAGCCAGAACTCACAAGGAAAATGATAGAAGGAAATAACATTAGTGATGTACGCATGGCGCCTCCCGCTAAGTTCTGCAATGATCAAACAGAACTCGCTACGTGCCCTTAAAACTCGATCATTTAGCCCCTCCAAGGAGGATTCACCATGCGGTTGATTTTTTAATAAACAGTAAACAAAAAAGTCAAGGATTATTCATTCTGTTTTTTCATCATCGGCCACAGCAATACCACAATGCCGCAGACCAGAGCGCCATCAGTCAGTACCAACATTATCCTGCTGGTGAAATCCATCATCACCATCACTAAAAGCAGGATCACAACAGCAAGCAGACACAGTTTATAAAACAATGTTCAGAAAACGCATTCAGCATGCCTAAGGTTCTATTCCTACGAATAGCCAACTTGCAACTTAAAATATTATTTATGCAGCCAATTAAATTCTGGTCCTTACAATATCAACCTGAAGATTCTTATCTTGTGCTGATTGATAAATGACAAACCTTTTACTACCTGCATTGAAAGAAGTAGACAAAACCAGACAATTATCATAACGAGCAAGAACATAATACCAACCATCATTATAATTAATCATTTCATATTCTTTCTTAAACTGCGGTTTGTAATATCCTGTCAGAAATGAAAAAAGCCAGAAATATGCCACAAAAGCAATCATCACAATCTCAAAAAAATGTTTTTTTATAAATGGCTTATCATAGAAGCATGATACCGATAAAAATCGCCCATAAGATCTTATCGAAATTGTAACCGCCAGCGCAATCGCTGCTGACAGTAGCAAAAGAGGTACCTGAATCTTCTGTCTCAATATAGAAAACTCAATAATTGCCGGCACAAACAATAATTCCACAGCAAAATAAAGGCGAAATACATTTAGCTCTTGCATAGAATGTTTTCTTTTCACTGCGAAAAAGAATACAACACCAATACCCCAACCGATAAGAAATATAGCAATGACGATAACTGCAAAAAATAAACTTCTGGCAACATCATCAACACCTGCACCTACAATCCACCATGGGAAGCCGTAGTAAAAAGAAGTACCCCATCCATAGAAATAAGCACTCCCCCATCCAAGGCATCCCATGTAGGCAATAAAAAGTGAAGAACTCCTGAGCAGCGCACCATCCTTCATAACCACCCCAATACAAGATGATAACATTGGCTTACAACTCATAACAAAAGCAATTCAATGCCGTCAAGAGGTTACAGGCTAAAAAAACTCTATTACATTGCAGTCAGCATGTTTACTACACAAATACAATTCAGAGCATAAAAACTACTCGGCGGCAGGTTATTGAGACTCATCAATGACATGTAAAAAACGCCCATTATTGGTGTCAAGTTTCCCCAAAGTTATTCAAAAAGTCAATATTATGCCGTTAATATGTTGCCATCCGTGGCAATCATGGCACTAACGTGTGATCGCATTCAAAATGTTGTCTGCGATTGACTCTTCCTTGTGGCATTGCACAACCAGAGCGTCATACAGCGGCTTAACAGTGCGTGACCAGGTGGGTTGGGTAAGGTTTGGGATTAGCATCGTCACAGCGCGATATGCGGCGCTTGCTGGCATTCTTGAATAACCGACGCCTTTACATCTTCCGCACTCTTTCTCAGCAACTATCCCCCACTGCTCTGTTTTGGCTATATCAACCGCACGGCCTGTACCGTGGCAATCTCTGCATCTTGCGCCCGGCGTAGCGGCACTACGGCAATAATCCGCATAAGCGAATGTTGCGAGCACTTGCAGTACCTTTGCCTTAGTATTTCCTTCAAGCTTTGCCACGCCACGGTATTTCCCCGATACCTTGTGTGCAAATTGCATCAGATAGTTGATAGCCTTTTGTTTGTCGTTCTGGCTGAGTTCGTGCTTACCACAGAATACAGCCATTCCGAATCCGGCTTGTGATTGCGCCATCCCCATAGCAGCCATCACATCAGTACCGGAAAGAGAGTCAGAAGCCGTGGCCCGTGGTGAGTCGCTCATCATCGGGCTTTTTGGCGAATGAAATTTAGCTACGCTTTCGAGTCTCATGCGCCTTCTCCCTGTACCTGAATCAATGTTAGGTTTCCGCAGAACACTGCGCCGGTATCGATATACATTTGGTTGGCAAACTTGAGTGGTTTCACTGCTGGCGTATGACCAAAGATGAACGTGTCCGCGCCTTTGATTTCTTTCACGATCCCGTCTTGTGAGTTGCTGATTCGTTCGCGGTTCCAGATTACCTGCTGATGATCAACTGGCTTTCCAAACTCGTATTCGTCAAAGGGATAATCGGCGTGGCAGATAACATATTTTTTATCTTTGCTCACCAGTTCGATGATTAACGGAAGTTCATCTGCTTTATGGGCAAGAGCTTTAGCCAGAATTTCTTTGTCGTAATCGAGATTAAAGAACCAGCCACCGCCATTAAGCAGCCAGTGATTGACGTTTCCACGCTCTGATAAGCCATCAATCATCATTTGCTCATGGTTTCCACGTACAGCTCTGAACCAGGGGAATGTGATTAATTCCAGGCATTCTACGTTCTCTGTACCGCGATCAACCAAATCGCCCACCGAGATAAGCAGGTCTTTTTTGGTGTCGAATCCTATCGTCTCCAGTTTTTTCATCAGGTTCGTGTAGCATCCGTGCAGATCGCCAACTACCCAAATATTTCGGTATTTGCTGCCATCAATTCTTTCGTAGATATTCATGCAACCTCACTTCTGCTGTTTCGCAGTTTTTTAAGTTTCTGTTGATACTCCGCCTTGATGGCCCTGCACTCTTCGACAGTCCAGCGATAGCGGTTATGGTTTGATTCGATTTCCTCTACTGCTTCCTGCCCGATGCGGCTAATCAGTTCGACGCGATACGGAACGAGATTTCCGCTTTTGTGCTGGTTGCACACCACGCATTGCTTGTGAATATTGCGTTCATCAAATCGGAGTTGAGGTGCCGCAGCAGTTGTCCGGTAATGTCCGGCATCCCACTGAGCAGACGTGAGCGTTCCGCACGAGATACATGGTAAGTCGCGGTCTCTTTCTCTGATGAAGGCGTTTACGGCTTGTTGGGCTTGTTTAATCCAGTAACTGCGGGGCTTTAAGGCGAGTTTTCGAATCTTCAGTTTATCTTTCTGTTTCTGCTCCTCTCGTCGTCGTTTCTTCTCTGCTGCTTTTTCCGCTTTTTCGCGTTCTTTACTTCGTCGTTCGAGTGCTATCTTGGTTCCACAAATCTCATTACACCAATATTGATTTTGATATTTTGGTATAAACCATTCATTGCAACATTTACATTTCCTTCGATAGATTCGCATAAGTGCTCCTTTCGTTGCCGGAAAAATCACCGTAATACTTATCTCGGGCTTCTTCAGCAACTAGTACCGCTAACTCCAGATCATCAAAGCATCCGAAGTGTTTACTCTTGCCATGGAATCCTAGCCTAACATTCCATTTTTTCTGTCGTTTGTGCCAAGTAACCCCTCTGCAACCTGATTTGCTATTCTTTCGGATCCTTATATTTCTTGAATTTTCTATTGGCAGGCATTCTCTTAAATTTTCTGGCCTATTGTCGGTCCTAATTCCATTAACGTGGTCAATTTGACCAGCAGGCCAACGATTATGAGTTATGTAAAAAACTAAGACGTGAGTTTTATATCTACGCCCATCTATCATGATCATTGAATAACCGTTGGAATCAAAAGCTCCAGCAACACTATTTAATGCTATCCTTCCCTGAGTGGGAACTTTCCATCTAAATACCCCGGTAGATTTATCGAAACTTAGTAACTCAAATATCCTTTTAACAGTTAAATCTTCTCTTTTACGGTTACATCGTCTTCGCGCTGGTTTAGCCATCGCCTTCTTCCTCCGTAATGGTTTTCTGAATTTGGCCACCTGAACAGAGCTCACCAAAGCTATGGATGTCGGTATTTCCACAATACCAAGATGGCGAAAATAACTGCATGATAAGCCTCAGGGAAAAGGGAAGACACTACCCCCGATAATTCAGAAACAAATCGAAATACATGAACTAAAGAAAAAATCACAACAAATAGAAATAGAAATATTAAAACAGACCACCACATTCCTGATGTCATACTCACTAAACAATTTTTCGACAACATGGTAGCTCATAGCACGTTATCGTGTAGACACCCTCTGCTACGTATTCGGTGTTCAGTGCAATATCTACAAATACTGGAAAAATCTAAAATCGAGGCAAGTTTTTAGTGATAACTATAGTTAGACTATATTGACGACCTGATGTGCTGTATGTAATAACTAACAAAAAATATTTTCCATGGGTTTTTTTATTTTAATGAAATGCAAAATATTTTTATCAATAGTTAGTATTATGGAAAACCATTAATTCAGGAGGAAACTTGATTCCAAATTCAACTTCAAATAAAGGTTATGTATGCATTGACATGCAGTGTTCGTCAACCTCTGAACCAACAGCTTCTACCTCCAGCAACCGGAGTATTAAATTAGCCGCTTCCACAAATGTATATCCGATAACAAGAAACGACTCCGAGCTCACTCTGAACGATTTTCTTGATAATAGCTCTTCTACGTCATCATTGGACTACATTAATGAATTGGGTTCTCAACTGACGTTAAATGATTTTCTTGACAACATAAAGACAAATGAGGTGGATAGAACATGTACGGATGTGGTAATTAATATCCCACAAGAGATACAAACAAATACACAGGAAAATGATTTGTTATTATCCGATAAAAATAATTCAATATGCATTGAAATCGATGAAAGAATTACAAAAATCCTAACATGCAAGCAAAAATATCAACTGGACAGCATCATTCATGAAATTATACCAAAAGAGAATGAGAGTGCAGAAACTGTTCTCCATCTTATGAGAGTTCTGAACTATCAATATCATCAGGTATATAATCAGTCAGGATGTTTTTATAAAGCCTATATGGCCATACACAATAAAATCGAACAGATACTTCCATATGCGTTCAGAGCCGGAGGCGGAATCAGCATTCACTTGCTCATACAGGCATTATTTTTTAATGGCGACTATAACAAATCACCTTCACAGTCTCAACAACCATCTTTATATACATCACCTTCTCCAACAATAAATACAGAAGCATTCTTAAGTAATGTATTATCACTAGATATAACCCAGGTACGCATACTTGGTGATTTACTATCAGCAACTTTATTTCATGCACCAACAATATTCTATCAATATCCTAAACTAATAGATGAAGTTAAGTATTGTATAAGTAATAAAAAAATAACAGGTTCGGTTATAGCACGATTTACTCTATGTTTAACAAGTACATTACTAACCATGTCACCACTGTTAATGCTTAATGGAGCAGTTAAAACAGGTAGCATAGTAAGAACTATAGGTAGGGGAGTGAGTTATGCTGATATACCATTGGCCTTAGCTATATTAGGTGACTCATGGTATAAAGCTTATAAACATGGTTCTTCTGATAACCCAAATTCTGCTCAGAGATTTATATCGCAAGAAGCGGCCTTTAAAACCACCCAGCGGGTATTAACACAAGGATTAAGTCTGATGTCCTCTTTATCGGGAGCAATCATGCGCTCTCTTGAGAAAGGCACACCACCACAAATGATGTCTTTATTCATCGTAAACATACTAAATCTATTATTTCATCAAAATCCATATGAAGGGGCATCAGCAAGTGCTAATGCTTTGAAAAGATCAACTTACTCCCATAATCCGGACATACTAAATACTCAGGCAATAGCTCTTTGTGTTGACCTCCAGCATACAAAAAATATAACCATGCCACTTTTCAAAACAAAAGACAGGATATCTTACGCATTCAATGGACAAAGAACATCCCCAGAAGACCAAAAACAAATACTGAAAGAAGTTATAAACTCCTGTACCCAAGGAGAAAGAGCCATTTTAAATACATCACAATCAGAAACATGCAAACATAAAATCGATGAGATTTATGAAAAAAGATTCTCAGAAACAGAACTAAATACATTACCAAACGAAATGAAAAATTTCTTGATATTTTTGAACAAAACTCATGAGAAAGATATTTCGCGTTTAAGCATAGGTAACGAAGTTAATGAAAAAATAATTGCAGTTATAGTCAAGACGTTAGCATATAGAGAGTCTATGTTGTGTTAGACTTTAACTCTACATTGATATAACATTAGCCAAATATTCAACAGTGTATGCGACCAAACACCAACATGTCGCATACATATACAATTTGAATATTTAATTATATTTACTTAATGTATTTCTATAAAAGCAAATTACAAACTCACAACAAAAAACCTCATAACACATTAACAATCAATTCTTTTCATCTTTATAAATTCTCATATCAGGCTTGCACCCGATAAACCGACGAAAACTATTTAAAACCCATCGAGTGAAGTAATCTCTAAAACCAAAGAAATACCAAGTGAAAATATTCACGATAAAATGCCCGGTCAAAGCCCCTCCTGTACCGCATGCAAGAACAGTAAAAAATCAGATGTTTTCATAAATATCAGTCCTCATCGTTTTGCCTGGCATGTCCTTTACCAGCAATCTTCTGTATGCACTAAGCCTAGATAGAATCCACTCAGTGTACACTGAAGCCCGCTCGACGCTTTCTTGTTCGTAACTTCGATTTTAGTCAATCACCTTGTATTCCTCGCACGATGTCTTAGCCACCGGATATCCCACAGGTGAGCCGTGTAGTTGAAGGTTTTTACGTCAGATTCTTTTGGGATTGGCTTGCGTTTATTTCTGGAGCGTTTCGTTGGAAGGTATTTGCAGTTTTCGCAGATGATGTCGGTGAAACTTCGTCGCTGTCGTCTCATTCGTACCTCCTGTCGGTAAATCTGACACCCTGACCAATAGCCCATGCTGTCGTGTACTCAATCAGGCTTGCCATGCGCTTCACGCTCATCTGTGCGCTGCTTTCGCGAATGTTGACGTATTCGCCTTCAAGCCCGGGCAAAACATCAGCTTCCTGCTTTGTCGCCACTGCATGACCGCTAATCAACAAAATCTTCCATTGTTCTGGTTTTAACCATTTGCCGCACCATTGAACCTGACGAGCGATATCCGCCAGCATCGCGTGAAATTTTGCGTTCTGGTCAAGGTTGCGCTTGTAGTCAGTAATGCAGATGGTGACTGGCTTGTCTTTATCGAGTGGTGTTGCGAGGATGGCGTTGATTGCGGCTTGCTGTTGTTGCTTAGTTCGGAGGAAGATTGTTTGCTTCATCGTTACTCCTTCACTTTGACTCCAGCAGCGCGGATGTTTTCCTCATAAGCATCCATTGCATCACCGAAGCCATTGGAATAATCAACAGTAAACCCTTTGGCTAATGCTTCTCTGCTGTCGATAAACTTTGGCGCGGTTATTTCAATAGCTGCTCGCGATGCCTGCCACGTTTGCCAGTGGCCTTGAACATCGTCCATCACGTATTGACCACCAATATTACCGCTGCCAATTTCATGGTGATTTTCAGGGTAACGGATAAGGTCTGAAGATTCGCCCCCACGACGCAACCAACTTTCTTCAAACTGCTTTCTTGATTCGTCCATCGGTACTTACCATCAGTTCAACTCACAAAACGCCACGCCATTTTTGCTACAGCGACAGGCGCAACACCGATAATAACCCACAGGAGAATGCTACCGAACAGCACACCCACCAGGTCTTTACCTTCGCCTACCAACCGGACAAAACTTCCGACAACCGCAATGAACGTCGACACCATCCACATAGCACCGAGAATCCTCAATGCAGAAAATTAACTCAGCCACGATTTACTCTCCCCCAAATAAAAAGGCCTGCGATTACCAGCAGGCCTGTTATTAGCTCAGTAATGTAGATGGTCATCTTTTAACTCCATATACCGCCAATACCCGTTTCATCGCGGCACTCTGGCGACACTCCTTAAAAATCAGGTTCGTGCTCATCTTTCCTTCCCGTTCTTCCTTGGTAGCAAACCGGTAATACACCGTTCGCCAGACCTTACCTTCGATAACCAGAAGACCTGCCCGTGCCATTTTAGCCGCGGCCTGATTTATGCTGGTTACTGTTGCGCCTGTTAGCGCGGCAACGTCCGGCGCACAGAAGCTATTATGCGTCCCCAGGTAATGAATAATTGCCTCTTTGCCCGTCATACACTTGCTCCTTTCAGTCCGAACTTAGCTTTGAGTTCTGCGATCTTCGCCAGAGCCTGTGCACGATTTAGAGGTCTACCGCCCATGACAGGAAGTTGTTTTACTGGTTCAGGGATCGCCTCACCACGGTTAATTCTCGCAGTCATATGGACAAGCTCATCTGCGGCCTTACGGCGTAATTCCGCATCAGTAAGCGCATTGGCCCGCATGTTCTGATACAGGTTGGTAACCAGCCAGTAGTGCGCGTTTGATTTCCACGGATAAGACTCCGCATCCGGATACAGGCCACGCTTCCGGCAATACTCGTAAACCATATCAACCAGCTCGCTGACGTTTGGCAGTCCGGCGATAACGGATGCTTCTTCCCGGCACCATGCAACAAACTGCCCGGGTGATGGCAGAAATGGTCGATTCTGCCGACGGGCTACGCGCATTCCTGCGTTAACCTGTTCCATTGTGGTGATCCCGTTTTCTCGGAAAGCCAGAACCCACTGGCGACGGATTTCGTTCACTTCGTTCTGGTCACGGTTAGCCAGGCTCGCCGGGAAAGTTGCCAGTAACTGGCTGAACACACCGTTGATGATCTGCGCTACCTGCTGTACCTGCGGCTTTTCGTCGTACTGTTCCGGCATGTTGTTGGCGATTCGACGCATCTGCTCACGGTCAAAGTTAACCATCTGTGCGGCGATGTTTTTCATAGATCAACCCCGTAAATCCAGTCTGTGTTTGTCAGGTCGAGTTTTGGTTTGCTGGCTGTCACGCCTGCCTGTTGCTTGTTACGGTTGATTTCGAGCTGGGTCCACTTGTCGCGGAGTTTGGCCGGGCTCAGCACGTTACCGGACCAGAAGTTGTCCTGGCATGCCCAGCGGAACAGCACGCACATGTCGCGGTGGTTACGTCCGTCACGTTCACGCATCAGGCGGATATCGTTAGCCCACCCTGCAAAATTCGGTTTTCTGGCTGATGGCGCGATGGTCTTCACCATGTCAAACATCCACTCTGCGGCGGTCAGGTCTTCTGCTGTCCCCCACTTGCTGCCGCTCTGAATTGCAGCATCCGGTTTCACCACAGAAAGGTCGTTTTCTGGCTGGTCAGAGGATTCGCCAGAATTCTCGGACGAATAATCTTTTCTTTTTTCTTTTGTAATAGTGTCTTTTGTGTCCCCCTGTTTTGAGGGATAGCAATCCCCCAATTTGAGGGATGTTTTATCCCTCGTTTTAGGGGATTTTCCCTCGTTTTGAGGGATACACCATTCTGAGATGTTTTTATTTGGTCCAAACATGCCGCCTTGCTGCTTGATAATATTCATTCTGACGAGTTCTAACTTGGCTTCATTGCACCGTTTGACGGGTAACTTTGTAATCTCGCTAAGTTGAGAATCGGTGATTCTGTCCATTGGTTTATTCCACCCATAGGTTTTACGCAGAATGGCAAGCAGCACTTTAAACTGTCGCTTGGTCAGATCTGCGCCTGAATAAGCCTCAAGCAGCATATTTGATAGTCTGGCGTAACCATCATCGAGATCTGCCACATTACGCTCCTGTCCGGCAAAGTTACCTCTGCCGAAGTTGAGTATTTTTGCTGTATTTGTCATAATGACTCCTGTTGATAGATCCAGTAATGACCTCAGAACTCCATCTGGATTTGTTCAGAACGCTCGGTTGCCGCCGGGCGTTTTTTATTGGTGAGAATCGCAGCAACTTGTCGCGCCAATCGAGCCATGTCGTCGTCAACGACCCCCCATTCAAGAACAGCAAGCAGCATTGAGAACTTTGGAATCCAGTCCCTCTTCCACCTGCTGATCTGCGACTTATCAACTCCCACAGCTTCCGCTGTCTTCTCAGTTCCAAGCATTGCGATTTTGTTAAGCAACGCACTCTCGATTCGTAGAGCCTCGTTGCGTTTGTTTGCACGAACCATATGTAAGTATTTCCTTAGATAACAATTGATTGAATGTATGCAAATAAATGCATACACCATAGGTGTGGTTTAATTTGATGCCCTTTTTCAGGGCTGGGATGTGTAAGAGCGGGAATGTCTTAAGCGGCTTTGTGTTCCGGCGGGAACACGTCATCAAGACTGACTTTTGCGCCTAACTTGTTTAGGCACTCAACAAGAGCACGGCATGTTTTAAGGTCTGGGAAGCGACGACCAGATTCCCAATGTCCGATAGCTCCCTGTGTGCATCCAACTGCCTTAGCAAGTGTTGTTTGAGAGATATTCAGTGACTCTCGATATTTTCGTAGGTTGCTCATATGCCCTCCATAGTAACCATGAAACAATAATACGATATGTACTTTTAGAATGCAAACAAAAAATACATCTTGTGCATGGATGGTTTTAGTACAGAGCGTAATAATAAGGGTATGAAAATGAAATGGTATGAACTGGCTAGATCCAGAATGAAAGAGCTCGGCATAACTCAAGAGAAGTTAGCTGAAGAGCTTGGTATGACGCAGGGTGGAATTGGTCACTGGTTGCGCGGATCTCGTCATCCATCTCTTGACGAGATTGGTGTGGTGTTTAAATACCTTGGTATTGATAACGTCTCATTCAACCACGACGGTACATTTTCACCTGTTGGCGAATACTCATCTGCCCCCGTTAAAAAACAATATGAGTACCCTGTTTTTTCTCATGTTCAGGCCGGGATGTTCTCGCCTGAGCTTAGAACCTTTACCAAAGGTGATGCGGAGAGATGGGTCAGCACAACCAAAAAAGCCAGTGATTGTGCGTTCTGGCTTGAAGTTGAAGGTAATTCCATGACCGCGCCAACAGGATCCAAGCCAAGCTTTCCTGACGGGATGTTAATTCTCGTTGACCCTGAGCAGGCTGTTGAGCCAGGTGATTTCTGCATAGCCAGACTTGGTGGTGACGAGTTTACCTTCAAGAAACTGATCAGGGATAGCGGTCAGGTGTTCCTACAGCCACTAAACCCGCAATATCCAATGATTCCATGCAATGATAGCTGTTCCGTAGTAGGGAAAGTTATCGCCAGCCAGTGGCCTGAAGAGACATTTAGTTAACAGCCTCACCACTCTAAAGCACACAACAATAACCCGACCTTAGTGTCGGGTTTTCTTTTTCCAAAATATAAACCCACTAAATACAAAGCGTTATAAAAAACTAATTATATTTAGAACATTTTGTATTGACTCAATAAAGTACAAATCGTACTATTTAGCCATCAGCAGGACGCACTAACCACCATGAAGGTGATGCTCTTAAAAATTAAGCCCTGAAGAAGGGCAGCATTCAAAGCAGAAGGCTTTGGGGTGTGTGATACGAAACGAAGCATTGGCCGGAAGTGCGAATCCGGATTAGCTGCAAATGAGCCAATCGGGGGTGTTTTCGTTCAGGACTACGACTCACACACACCACCAAAGCTAACTGACAAGAGAATCCAGATGGATGCACAAACACGCCGCCGCGAACGTCGCGCAGAGAAACAGGCTCAATGGAAAGCAGCAAATCCCCTGTTGGTTGGGGTAAGCGCAAAACCAGTTAACCGCCCTATTCTCTCGCTGAATCGCAAACCGAAACCACGAGTAGAAAGCGCACTGAATCCGATAGACCTTACGGTGCTGGCTGAATACCACGAACAGATTGAAAGCAACCTGCAACGTATTGAGCGCAAGAATCAGCGCACATGGTACAGCAAGCCTGGCGAACGCGGCATAACATGCAGAGGACGCCAGAAAATTAAAGGTAAATCTATATCACTTATTTAGAAAATGCAGATTTAGGGAACAGATAGGAGGCGTTACACCTATGGCATCTCATCCTATGGTTAGAAGGTGGTGCAAATCCTTCGTATTGAAGTATGGATTTCACAGAAGATTCATAGCATTGAGCGCAAAGATAGTGCATTGGCTGACCGGTATTTGCCGATTTTTTGAGACGATAAACCACCGTAGCAACAGTAGGTGTATACATCTCATAGTTTTTCTTTTCCTCTTCCCACTTAGAGGCTCGATTTATCTTTTCTTCAAGCTCAATAATCTTGTCCTTAGAAATCATCAAAAGCTCATTAAGTGACATTTGCTGCTGTTGTGTAGTGGTCAACAAAAACTGGCCACCGCTTTAGAGTTTTTCCAGTATCGGTTTTCCGATTCATTTGGTGGCAACCCACCGTTATATTCGTGCGGCCTGAGCGCGTTGTAATACCCAACGATATAGTCCGTTATTTCATGGGCAGCATCGCTGAAGTTCATGTAACCCGTCACCGGTATCCACTCGTTTTTCAGACTCCTGAAGAAGCGCTCCATCGGGCTGTTATCCCAGCAATTTCCTCGTCGACTCAGACTCTGTTTGATCTGGTAACGCCACAGTAACTGCCGGAACTGCCTGCTTGTATAGTGGCTGCCCTGATCGCTGTGGAACATTACCCCGGCTGGTTTACTGCGGATTTCCCAGGCCATTTTCAGCGCTTTGATGGTCAGTCTGCTGTCCGGAGAGAACGACATTGCCCAACCTACCGGTTTCCTTGCAAACAGGTCGAGAACAACGGCAAGGTATGCCCAACGTTTCCCCGTCCAGATGTACGTCACGTCGCCGCACCATACCTGATTTGGCTCTGTCACTGCGAACTGCCGCCCAAGGTGATTCGGGATAGTGACATGTTCACGACCACCTCGTTTATAACGGTGCGCAGGCTGCTGGCAACTGACCAGTCCCAGTTCTTTCATGAGCCTGCCGGCAAGCCAGCGCCCCATTCTGAAGCCTATCAGGGTTGCCATTGTGGCGATGCTTCTTGCCCCGGCAGAACCATGGCTGATGTTATGCAACTCAAGTACCTGACTGCGTAATACAGCCCGTCTGCCGTCTGGTTTTTCAGGACGGTTTTTCCAGTATCTGTAGCTGCTGCGATGAACCCCGAACACATGGCAGAGTGTGACCACAGGATAATGCGCTCTGAGTTTCCCGATTATCGAGAACTGTTCAGGGAGTCTGACATCAAGAGCGCGGTAGCCTTTTTTAATATTTCATTCTCCATTTCAATGCGTTGTAGCTTTTTCCTCAGCTCACGTATTTCGATTTGTTCTGGTGTTATCGGAGAGGCTTTTGGTGTTTTGCCCTGACGCTCATCACGCAGTTGTTTGACCCATCTTGTCATTGTGGAAAGGCCGATATCCATAGCTTTGGCGGCATCTGCCACCGTGTAGTTCTGGTCAACAACCAGTTGAGCGGATTCGCGTTTAAACTCTGCGCTGAAATTTCTTTTTTTCATTGGAGCACCTGTGTTGTTCTGAGGTGAGCATATCACCTCTGTTCAGGTGGCCAAATTCAGTGTGCCACTACAGTTGGGAATCCATTAGCTTATCTACAAGTTCGTATGTTTTTTCTTTTACTGAGTAGTCTATTTGCATTTTCTGGATTTCCTTTACTGCGCCAACAGCACTCATCAGAGCACCTCCGGCACCAGAAACTGCATCTGTAATCCTACTTATTATTCCTTTTTCATCAGACATATAAATCACTCTCTTACTGTAGGGGTAAGAGGATTTTACTATTTTTCTCGCTGTAGGGGTACACGAGAACCACCGAGCCTGATGTGGTTAAAAGACAGGCATACTAATAAACACTGCACTGTGTATTCATTCCAACGAGTGAATACACGGAGCAATGTCGCTCGTAACTAAACAGGAGCCGACTTGTTCTGATTATTGGAAATCTTCTTTGCCCTCCAGTGTGAGGGCTTTTTTATATGCATACCAATAACGCTTCACGAGAGGCGTTTTCGTTATGCAATCAAATATAAGGAGTTACCCATGATGCACTTTCAGCTCGCGGGTAGCGGCGTCATGTCCGCTTTCTACCCGCTCGAATCTGAATTATCACGCCGAGTTAAACAATTAATCAGAGCAGCAAAGAAACAACTGGAGGCGTTATGCGCAATGAAATAACCATCAATCACCAGATGCTTCGTGCAGCACAAAACAAAGCAGTAATAGCCAGATTTATTGGTGATTCCAAAATGTGGCTTGAAGCAAATAAAGCGATGAAATCAGCTATCAACCTTCCGTGGTATCGCAGGAAATGAGTTTTACAGATAACTGGTCAGACGAAGAATTCATTCGTCAGATGAAAGAATTAATCGGTAACGAAGGAGATATTCATGTCACTTGCAACCACCGTGAAGGAGAGCAAGTTACAGAGACGCATGTACACGCAGCAGGCGTTAATGTATCGCCAGAAGGGAGATCGTGAAGGTGTTCGCGTCTTTTTAAATGCGGCAAAGACCGAAGTATTAAATCAGCGTTATTTCCTTGGTCCATGTCCATTCTGAGGTGAATTATGGATTTGAATAAATTCGATGAGCCATTCAGCCCTGAAGATATCGAATGGCGAATACAGCAAAGCGGTAAAACACGCGATGGCAAGGTGTGGGCTATGGTGCTGGCTTATGTCACGAACAGGGCAATCATGAAACGCCTGGACGATGTTTGCGGCAAAGCAGGATGGCGCAATGAATACCGCGATATTCCCAACAACGGAGGCGTTGAATGCGGCATATCAATCAGGATTGATTCCGAATGGGTAACCAAATGGGATGCTGCTGAAACACGCAGGTAGAAGCCGTCAAAGGTGGTCGTTCCGGCGCAATGAAGCGCGCTGCCGTTCAGTGGGGAATCGGTCGGTATCTGTATAACCTTGAGGAAGGTTTCGCACAAACATCTCTCGATAAAAAGCAGGGGTGGCACAGGGCAAAACTGAAGGATGGAACAGGATTTTACTGGCTCCCTCCATCGCTGCCGGGATGGGCAATCCCAGCATCAGATAACAAACCATCACCAGAAAATACCAACCAGAAATCTCCATCGGTTGACTGCGAACAAATCCTGAAAGACTTCAGCGATTATGCATCAACAGAAACTGACAAGAAAAAACTCATCGAGCGTTATCAGCGTGACTGGCAATTAATGGCTGGCAACGAGGAGGCACAGGCTAAATGCGTTCAGGTAATGAACATCAGAGTTAACGAACTAAAACAGGCGGCATAAATGTCTCACTTGGACGGAATTATTAAAAGATTCGAGTCCAGCTACAAAGTTAATGAAACAACAGGTTGCTGGGAGTCTACCTATTCAAAAAACAAAGGAGGATACACAAAATTTGTAGCCTTTGGCGTAACAATGCTTTCTCATCGGGTTGCTTTTGAGCTTTATCACTCCCCCATTCCATCTGGGAAGATGGTTTGCCACAAATGCGATAACCCATGCTGCGTTAATCCTGAACATCTCTTTTTAGGTAGCGCGCAAGAAAACATGGACGACAAGATAGCAAAAGGAAGGCATCGTGGAGCCAAGAAAGGTCATGCTCATCATGGTGCAAAATTAACAGAGTGGCAGGTTATAGAAATTAGGAAAAGACTCTCTGAAAAAGAGAGTCAGTACAAGATAGCAAAAGACATGGGTGTATCTCAATCAATTATAAGCAACATAAAAACTGGCAAGAGGTGGAGCAAATGAGTTCTCGCGGGATAAATAAGGTGATTATCCTTGGTCGGGTAGGACAAGACCCGGAAGTTCGATACTCACCATCAGGAACAGCGTTCGCTAACCTGACAATAGCCACGTCAGAACAATGGCGAGATAAAAATACTGGCGAGCAAAAGGAATTGACTGAATGGCATCGTGTTGCTGTATCCGGGAAACTGGCTGAGGTCGTGGGGCAGTATGTGAAAAAAGGTGATCAGATTTATTTCGAGGGAATGCTGAGAACCAGAAAGTGGAAAGACCAGTCAGGGCAAGACCGTTACACAACCGAGGTTCATGTCGGAATTAATGGCGTGATGCAAATGCTTGGCGGCATTGGCGACAGCAAACAACAAGCAGCCAGCAGGCAATCACAGAAGCCACAGCAGCAATCATCACCAGCACAACACAACGAACCTCCGATGGATTTTGACGACGATATACCCTTTGCACCAGTAACTCTCCCCTTCCCTCGTCACTCTATTCACGCAATTTAATCAGGAGAAAATCATGCCAGCGCCCCTGTATGGCGCGGATGACCCGCGCCGCTGTTCCGGCAATTCCGTATCGGAGGTGCTGGATAAATTCAGAAAAAACTACGATCGGATAATGTCGCTACCGCAGGAAACGAAAGAGGAAAAGGAATTTCGCCATTGTATATGGCTTGCAGAGAAAGAAGAACGCGAGCGAATTTACCAGACATCAATCCGACCATTCCGCAAAGCCACATATACCCACTTCCCTGAAATTGACCCGCGCCTGCGTAATTATCGATCACGCTATGGCGCTATCAGTAATGACTGAGGAATTTACCATGAGAGGACTTGCATACAATCCCGGCATTCTTCCGGCATAAATGATAATTCGCCAACGCGTAAGGTCAATGCAATCGACAGAGGACTTGAT
>OJJM01000216.1_pt1 | contig 15948 bp, 16 predicted proteins | sample 1596341 | NCBI WGS metagenome assembly OJJM01 (sample SAMEA4350148, study PRJEB24818) | metagenome | biome: human; feature: gut; material: faeces | place: Denmark | collected 2013-09
GCTATAAATAAGTGATCTTTTTTCTTTAATTGTTTATTTATTTTAAAATGGTTAAGTTTTGCTAATCATGATGAGCTATTTTTGATAGTTCATCCTGTGGCGTCGCTCTTAAACTTATATTGTAAGTGACTTAGATTTAAATGAGATAATAATTTTGTTAACAATATGGGGCGGGAGATGTTTTCTACAAACTTAATACAGAGTAATTATGGTGATTTAAATATTAAAAGCCTGGCTTTCGACTCTTTTAAAGAAAGGCTTGAGTCTACCATGGCGGCACTCACTTTCTTTATATCAACGGGTCAATGTGACTGCGATGAAATAGCAGAGTCGAACTTCAATCGTATGATTGCCTATATGTCTAACATTAACTATGATGCCTCAAAGCCAGGAGCGCCAGCACTTAGTTTTGATACGTATCTGCAGGACAATGTTAAATATAGAGTGATAATTAATAATCTTTATGGCAGTGAGTTTCGGATAAGAGGTATTAATGAGAATTTTGTTGGGATGGATTTTACCTGTGAATTCCGACCCGAAAAAATGACGAATTTGATCAATATAAAAAACAGGTTGGTTATTCATTATTTAAGGACTATATACTATGAAAAAAATTATATACATCCTGCCGGGAGCATTTTTGCTGCGATTCAAAAAAATGAGAGTCTCCTAAAGTTTCCTTCGATAATATCAATGCTTAATATCAATCTTCTTTTTAATCCACTAAATCTTCCGGGAATGGGAAGTGGTGTGCTTGAAGATATTATGAGTATTCCAGATAGTTCACTTAGAAAACGTCTCGGGTATGAGGTTTTAAGCTTCTCACTACAGGCACATTCATTGAGCCAGGAATGTATTGATAAGTTGGACATTTTTTTCGCTGACGATCTGTTTAAATATGAGTCAGTATGCATCGCCGCGATGGAACATTTAAAAAGTAAAGCAACGGCCCCTATACAAAACGGACCGTTGCCAGCATAAGAATTAACGGTGTGCCAGTTCGGCGTCGTCTTCGCTATCCAGAATGGCTTTATCGGTTTGCTTCAGCCACTGGCTGGTCAGCGTGCCAGCTGTCATCGAGCCACTAACGTTTAGCGCCGTACGGCCCATGTCGATAAGCGGTTCAACGGAGATTAACAGCGCCACCAGGGTTACTGGCAGGCCCATCGCAGGCAGCACAATCAGTGCGGCGAAAGTTGCACCACCACCGACACCGGCAACGCCTGCGGAACTAACGGTGACAATACCGACCAGCGTCGCAATCCACATCGGGTCCAGTGGGTTAATGCCCACCGTAGGCGCAACCATCACCGCCAGCATTGCCGGATACAAACCGGCACAACCGTTCTGACCAATGGTCGCACCGAAAGAGGCGGCGAAACTGGCGATGGATTCAGGAACACCCAGACGACGCGTTTGTGCTTCCACATTCAGTGGGATAGACGCAGCACTGGAACGGCTGGTAAAGGCAAACGTCAGTACTGGCCATACCTTACGGAAGTACTTCAGCGGGCTCACGCCATTAATGCCCAGCAGAAGGCCATGCACTGCAAACATAATCAGCAGACCGAGGTAGGACGCAACAACGAAACTTCCCAGTTTGATGATGTCTTGCAGGTTAGAACCTGCAACCACTTTGGTCATTAGTGCCAGAACGCCGTAAGGGGTCAACTGCATGACCAGGCGAACCAGTTTCATCACCCAGCTTTGCAGGGTATCGATAGCGGTTAAGACGCGTTCACCTTTCGGCGCATCATCCTTCAGCAGTTTCAGCGCAGCTACGCCGAGGAATGCGGCAAAAATTACCACGCTGATAATTGACGTCGGATTGGCTCCGGTCAGATCGGCAAACGGGTTTTTCGGGATAAAGGACAAGACCAGCTGCGGAACGCTCAGGTCAGAGACTTTACCAACATAGTTACTTTCGATGGCGTTCAGACGTGCAGTTTCTGCACCACCCTGAACCAGACCTTCAGCCGTCAAACCAAACAGGTTGGTGACCAGCACACCGACCAGCGCTGCAATCAGCGTGGTAAACAAAAGCGTACCGATGGTCAGAAAACTGATTTTGCCTAACTGAGATGCGTTATGCAGACGGGCAACCGCGCTCAGAATAGAGGCGAAGACTAGCGGCATAACGATCATTTGCAGCAGTTGAACATAGCCGTTACCAACAATGTTAAACCACTGTACAGAATCTTTAAGTACCTGGCTGTCAGAACCATAAATGGTATGCAGGGCAAGGCCAAAAACCACACCCATCACAAGACCCACCAGCACTTTTTTCGCCAGACTCCACTGTTTGTGGCGGGTTTGAGCCAGCGCAAACAGCAGTACAACGAACACCACGATGTTCGCAATTAATGGAAAGTTCATCCCCGTTCTCCTGATCTTATTATTTCTATCACTGCGTAACAGTCATAGTGTTGGCGCAAGATTAACAGAACTGTGAGCTGGCTCTTATATTCAAATGGAATTGCTTATTCCAGAAAGGCGATTTTTGCCTTTTTAGTATTCAACCTGATGCTTAATAAGCCGATGAAACTGGATCTGTAAGGTATTGATCATTTGCGATGACCAACGAACAGCGCTGTTTTCGGGTAATGAATGGGGCATCCATACCGACCAGACAAATAATGCCATGCAGATAAAACGTTCCAGTTGGTTGCCCTTTTGGGGAACCAGGATAGGCAAGCGGAAACGCCAGCGGCATGGCCAGAGCAGGGGAACACCGGCGGGTGTCAGCATATCGGCAAGTATGTGGCTCAAATAACCCAGCACCATACCCTGCAACGCATCAGCCGGAATGAACCAGCTTTCAGGAACTTTAAGGTAAAAGGTTGCCAGCAGCGCAAATACCGCCAGCAGACTGTGGGTAAAACCACGATGCCCAAAAGCGCGGGCGATCGGTTTTGATATCCACTTTAATCGCTGCCCAAGAAACGACTTTGGGTGATCGATGTCCGGTAACAAACACGTCAGGATTGCGGAAGGGACAATATGCCACCAGTCACCCTGTGCCAGCACGGGCGTCAGCTCGGCATTTTTGGCAAATACCGCACAAGCAATAGAAAAGAGAAGGTGACCTTCCGCCGTCATGATAAAACTCACTAAACTGTCGATACGTACAGTATAGGGTTTTTATACAGTGCACGGAAGTGGTGACGGTGTAACTCTTTCTCTTAAATTGGCGATTAATCCGTCAGTTGAATGCAAATTCAGATAAAGAACCAGGGGCAGTGTGATCACTGCCCCCTGGTCATTAACCGAGAAGGTCTTTTGCGGTGAGTTCTGTCAGCGATGAGAGTTTGACGTTTGCTAATACAAAACGTGGATCATTTTGCGCTTCTGGCGCAGGAACGACGATGGAACGCATGCGGGCTGCTTTAGAGGCGATCATGCCATTTACCGAATCTTCCAGTGCCACGCAGGTCAGAGGGTCAACCCCCAGTTTTGCTGCGCAGTCGAGATATACTTGCGGATGCGGCTTGCTGTAAGGCAATTTTTCAGCCGAGGCGAGGGCATCGAAACTGTCGCGTAAATCAAACATGGTCAATACTTTTTCCAGCATATGCAGCGGTGACGCGGAGGCCAGCCCCACCAATAAACCTTGTTCTTTGCATAACGCAACGGCTTCACGCACACCTGGCAATAATGGACGTGTCTCTTCAATCAGTGAAATGGCACGGGCAATAACTTGTTCTACTACTTCCTGACGGCTTGGCCCATTCCATGGTTGCCGGGCGTACCAAAGATCGACCACCATATCGATGCGTAAACCTAAGGTGTCCGGCAGCTCGTTACGACGGGAGATATCCACCCCCAGGCTTGCCATCACATCCAGTTCGGCTCGATCCCATAAAGGTTCTGAGTCGATAAGTAATCCATCCATATCAAAAATTGCAGCAAGAATCTGACGCGGGGTTGACATTACAACCTCTCCTTTAGAGCATTATATGTAAGGTATTAAGCCGTGCTTATGATTAAGCGCCTATCATATCGCCTTTAAAGAATGGGCGAAAACAGATATCTACAGGTAAACTAAGTGAAACGACGCGTCTTAATCAAGGAGAACTCATGACGTATCAACAAGCTGGACGCATTGCTGTTTTGAAAAGGATTTTGGGTTGGGTGATTTTTATACCTGCATTGATCTCTACATTGATTTCTTTGCTGAAATTTATGAATACCCGGCAGGAAAACCAGGAAGGCATTAATGCGGTCATGCTCGACTTTACTCATGTCATGATCGATATGATGCAGGCGAATACGCCTTTTTTGAATCTGTTCTGGTACAACTCTCCGACGCCCAATTTTAATGGTGGCGTGAACGTTATGTTCTGGGTGATTTTCATCCTGATTTTTGTCGGACTGGCGTTGCAGGATTCTGGAGCCCGGATGAGTCGCCAGGCGCGCTTCTTGCGGGAAGGTGTTGAAGATCAACTCATTCTGGAAAAAGCCAAAGGGGAAGAGGGGCTAACGCGTGAACAAATTGAGTCACGTATTGTTGTTCCGCACCATACTATTTTCCTGCAGTTTTTCTCGCTGTATATCCTGCCGGTTATTTGTATTGCTGCAGGTTATGTGTTCTTTTCTCTGCTTGGGTTTATTTAATCAAAAGGCCGCACGGAGCGGCCATTATCCTCAACCCATATCATGCTGCTAATAATCTATCCAGTGACTGCTGAGCAATAACCAAATGCTGACCGCCAAATAACCTTGCACGATTTAACAGCGTGTAGAGTTGGTAAACCGGTTGACGTTCAAGGAAATCGGCAGGTAGCGGGGATACTGACTGATAGCCGTCATAGATTTGTGGCGGCTGTTCAGTATGCAGCGGTAACATCGCCAGGTCGCACTCTCGGTCACCCCAGTAACAGGCCGGGTCGAAAATGTACGGGCCATCCGGACCCAGCGCACAGTTGCCGGACCATAAATCGCCGTGCAACAGAGAAGGCTGCGGTTGATGCGAGGCGAGACGCTGCTGAATATGCTCGACGATGGCATCGATATTGCCGAAAGCGATCCCTTTTTCTGCCGCCAGTTCCAGCTGCCAGCCAATCCGTTGTTCAGCAAAAAAAGTTGACCAGCGACGTTGCCAGGTGTTGGGCTGTGGAGTTGTAGAGAGCGCGTTATCGAAATCGAGGCCAAATTGTGGTTGGTCGCTCCATTGATGTAAACGCGCAATTTGCTGACCAAGAATAAATGCATTATGCGCATCCAGCGGGCGAGGTGGGAGATAATCCATCACCAGAAAACTGTAGTCACGGTCAGCGCCAACTGCCCAAACCTTAGGCACGGTGACGGTTTTACTACGCGACAGTAACTCCAGTTGGTCGGCTTCGGCGGTAAAACCGGGAAGCAGTTCCCTTTCATCACATTTGACGAAAAAGTCATGTCCTGCATAGCGCAAATGCCATGCGGCATGGACTTCTCCGCCAGGCAGTTCATTACGCAGTTCGATTTCGCCTTCACCTAACTGCTCGCTCAAAAGACGACTGATTGCCTGCCACATGATGTCTCTCCCATGTTGTCTGCCAGATCATAAGGTTAGCGCAAGAATGCGGTGTAAAAACACGAGCTAACGCACACCACAGACTGATTATTGCCCAAAAACCATTTATTTTCTGTTGCTATTCCATTCCTCCCAGGTCGTGATGGTGATTTCAGGATCTTTGCCGGTTGCACTTTGGGTAAGCCCCGAAACCAGTTCTCTAATTTCTTCTTCACTTTGGGTACTGATAAGTCCAAAAGTGTTAGTCCCCAGCTCATGGATATTGCCATCATCATCCGTCATGGTGAGCAAAAAACCGTCGCGAGTCAGGTAATTATTCAACTCGTTAATTTCAGTCAATGTATCCTCATGCAACATGACGGTTATTACATAACGGACAAGATCGCCACTGGCCATAGTTCACCCCTTTGTTATCACATGACTTTTGAGCATAGTCGGAGAAACGCGTTGCCGACAGGTTGGTGGTGATTCCCCCAATGCTGGGGGAATGTTTTTGTTAGCGGGAAAGGTACGCGTAAATTTTTTGCGTATCGTCATGGGAGCACAGGCGTGTTCCCTGGTTGAGTGTGGCTGCACTCCCCGCAGCTACGCCAAAACGGACCATCTCTTCAAGAGAGGCATTTTCTGCCAGTTTAAGTGTCATCGCGCCGACCATGCTGTCACCAGCGCCAACGGTACTCTGGCTTTTCACCGGTGGAGGCACCACCTGAATGCAGTTTTCACTATCAACGCCCAGCGCCCCTTGTGGACCCAGGGAAACGACAACCCGTTTGGCCTTGCCGCTATTAACGATTTCCTGCGCGGCTTTGCGGACATCGTCTGGCTGGGTGAGTTCGCGATTTACCAGCGCACTGAGTTCTTTTTGGTTAGGCTTAACCAACTCGATGTTACCAATCGCCAGTGCTGCACTTAACGCTTCGCCAGAACTGTCGACGATGCAGCTGATCCCTTGTTTTTGCGCAGCGGAAATCAGTTGGGTTAATTTTTCCAGCTTCACACCTGGCGGCAGGCTTCCGCTTATGACCAGGATGGCCCCGGATTCAATTTCCAGAACTTGCTCTTCGAGCTGGCGAAACTCATCTTCATTTAATGCCGCGCCTGGCATAACAAAACGATACTGCTCACCGCTTGCTTCCACATGTACGTGTAAATTCTGCCGGGTCCAGTCTTTGGCTTCTACAGTAGCGACGGGGACATTTTCATCCGCCAACAGTGAAACCAGATGTTCGCCGGTCGCGCCACCCGCCGGGAAGATCGCTGTGGCAGTGCCTCCCAGATGGGCAATGGCGCGGGCGACATTGATGCCGCCGCCACCGGGTTCGAACACCGGTGCGGTACAGCGCAGTTTTCCTTCGGGATAAATTTGCGGGGTAATTGTTGCGCTATCAAGAGAGGGCGCAAGTGTCAACGTATAGATACGTACCATCATTTCCTCCTATAGGCTGATTTCAGTCTGGCACCGAATCAGCGGAAAGTGAAGAAATTAACAATATGATTTATTGGAGCTTTATTTAAAATTTTGCAGATAAATATATATAAATAAAAATCTGTTTTCGCCACATGCTTATTCAAAAAATGAAATAAGAATACATTGCTAAGTTATTCGCGCCTTTTTATAATTCGTTACCTTTCCAGGGACGCTAATCTTTGATCCTTAAGAAAGTTTCCGGGACCGCGATGGTCTCTTTTTTTGTTGTACGGACTCTTGATAAATGAAGCTTTTGAAGACAGTTCCTGCCATCGTTATGTTGGCGGGGGGCATGTTTGCGTCACTGAATGCAGCTGCCGATGATTCCGTTTTTACTGTCATGGACGATCCTGCCAGCGCTAAAAAACCTTTCGAAGGTAATCTGAACGCAGGATATCTTGCACAATCAGGCAATACGAAAAGCTCCTCACTTACGGCTGACACTACTATGACCTGGTATGGACAAACCACTGCCTGGTCACTGTGGGGGAACGCCAGTAATACTTCTTCTAATGATGAGCGTTCTTCAGAAAAATATGCGGCGGGCGGGCGTAGCCGTTTTAATTTAACTGATTATGACTATTTATTTGGTCAGGCAAGCTGGCTGACAGACCGTTATAACGGCTATCGAGAGCGCGATGTGTTGACCGCGGGTTATGGTCGTCAGTTTTTGAATGGCCCGGTACACAGTTTCCGCTTTGAATTCGGTCCAGGTGTGCGTTACGACAAATATACCGACAATGCCAGTGAAACCCAGCCGCTGGGCTATGCCTCCGGGGCTTATGCATGGCAGTTGACTGACAACGCTAAATTTACGCAGGGTGTTTCGGTCTTTGGCGCGGAAGACACAACGCTGAACTCCGAAAGTGCATTAAATGTTGCTATTAATGAACATTTTGGACTGAAGGTGGCTTACAACGTTACATGGAACTCTGAACCTCCAGAGTCTGCACCGGAACATACCGATCGTCGGACAACCTTATCGTTGGGTTACAGCATGTAAAATTATCTGCCGGACCGTGTTATGCGGTCTGGCTGTTTTCGTTTGTCACTGCTCAGCCCCAAATCATTGCTGCCCAACGTAGCAACAACATAGCGCCACAGATTGCCAGTAGCACCACCACCATCTTCCAGTGTTTTTTATCAAAGCGTTTAGTCGGCATACCAGTGTCCTGCATATCTCTTGTGCGTGATAACGGAGTGTAACAAAAGGGACAGGCATCAAGGGATTTTTTGTTATTACAGTCGTCGGGGGGCGTTGTACACCTGGTCACTGTTTCTGCATTTTATGAAAAAAATTATGTATCGATATACAAATATCATAAATAGCGGGTTATAAATACGTCTTTAGTTCATCAGCACTAAAACTCAGGCTTTGGCTGATTACATTTATAGCAGCATAATATGTTTCTACAGTTTTATGATGATTATGATGAATGGCTATATGAACAGCTGACATGTTGTCATGATTTTTAGCGGCCAACAGTGTAAATAACTGACGTTGGCTAAAAGAATATTTTTTTCAAAAGTACCCAACGTTGATATATAAGATAACACGACATCTTTACTTACTGACAAAGTATGATTGTCTATATATAAAATCGCGGACATATGACTGACATTGTTTGCCATCATTCGACAGAAGAAAATATCTAAAGCAAAGCCAAAATCCTGACTCGCGATAACGCGACTCCTTGCAAGAGGATGGCGAAGTAATGCTCTGAATTCCGCGTCCCGGACTAAGGGAACATGCTGCTGTGTGGATTCAACGGAGGAGTAATGTTTAATCAGGTTGACTTTGCCTTTTCCATTTCTCAATGAATCAAGGGCGTATTTTAATGACAGATGGCGACAAAAAATAGTGTCAGAAGGAGATTGCAAAAAAATGCACTATCGTTGAGATTTACTGTTGGCTGTATGGTTTTTTCTCTATGAATTTTTTTGGACAGTTTCATGCAATGGTTACGTTTTTCGGCAGTTAACTGTTCCTGTTCAATATAATCCAGTATGCTTCGCAAATGGTTAGCTTTAATAGGCGTGGTTTCCAGGAATAAGGAAATGATTTCTTTTTTATAGTGTAATGTAATGAGTGTATTTTCTGCATGGATGGGTGAAGTGGCAAAGTTAATGATAAAAAGGGCAGTGGAATAACAATTTTGTGAAATTTTTCGACAGATTGCGGTAAATTCCTGAGTAACACAGTATGACAGCATCGAACTTAAATAAGAGGTATCAAGTAGGGTGATGAGCTGGCGCGCAAATTGATTAATAGGCTCTGATGAAGGCGTTAGTATGTCGCTATCGATGTGCATTCTAAGAGGAGACTCATAATGAGTTCTGATAATGATATCGTTTTCACTCATAATCTATTCGCATTATATATGTCTGGAGGTTTTGAGTATGATGATTAATTATTATTGCCAGAACGAAATGCGCACGAAAAATTGCTATAATAATTGTGTCACTTTTATCATTGCGATATGACCACTTCGTCACTGAATCTCATGATCGTGTAAATACCACCGCCAAATAACGCAACGAACTTTGCTGGATTCAGTTTATGCTGCTGTAAATCCGCTCGCAGTAAACCTTTCAGAAGCTTTGTGATGTTATCAGTGGTTCTTTAAGCGTTTTGCTGGTGTACTCACTACAAACGAATTGCGAATCGAATCAATGTGAAACGGAAAGGTACAATCTCCCTTTTTTTAGTGTTAACATCGTTCAACCGGGTGGAAGGTGAGAGGTTAATGTCTTTCATTTGTGTACCTGATTGCGAACCAATTTAGCATTTGTTGGCTAGATGGTTTCGCAATGAACTGTTAATAAACAAATTTTTCTTTGTATGTGATCTTTCGTGTGGGTCACCACTGCAAATAAGGATATAAAATGCCTGTTATAACTCTTCCTGATGGCAGCCAACGCCATTACGACCACGCTGTAAGCCCCATGGATGTTGCGCTGGACATTGGTCCAGGTCTGGCGAAAGCCTGTATCGCAGGGCGCGTTAATGGCGAACTGGTTGATGCTTGCGATCTGATTGAAAACGACGCACAACTGTCGATCATTACTGCCAAAGACGAAGAAGGTCTGGAGATCATTCGTCACTCCTGTGCGCACCTGTTAGGGCACGCGATTAAACAACTTTGGCCGCATACCAAAATGGCAATCGGCCCGGTTATTGACAACGGTTTTTATTACGACGTTGATCTTGACCGCACGTTAACCCAGGAAGATGTCGAAGCACTCGAGAAGCGGATGCATGAGCTTGCTGAGAAAAACTACGACGTCATTAAGAAGAAAGTCAGCTGGCATGAAGCGCGTGAAACTTTCGCCAACCGTGGGGAGAGCTACAAAGTCTCCATTCTTGACGAAAACATCGCCCATGATGACAAGCCAGGTCTGTACTTCCATGAAGAATATGTCGATATGTGCCGCGGTCCGCACGTACCGAACATGCGTTTCTGCCATCATTTCAAACTAATGAAAACGGCAGGGGCTTACTGGCGTGGCGACAGCAATAACAAAATGTTGCAACGTATTTACGGTACGGCGTGGGCAGACAAAAAAGCGCTTAACGCTTACCTGCAACGCCTGGAAGAAGCCGCGAAACGCGACCACCGTAAAATCGGTAAACAGCTCGACCTGTACCATATGCAGGAAGAAGCGCCGGGTATGGTATTCTGGCACAACGACGGCTGGACCATCTTCCGTGAACTGGAAGTGTTTGTTCGTTCTAAACTGAAAGAGTACCAGTATCAGGAAGTTAAAGGTCCGTTCATGATGGACCGTGTCCTGTGGGAAAAAACCGGTCACTGGGACAACTACAAAGATGCAATGTTCACCACGTCTTCTGAGAACCGTGAATACTGCATTAAGCCGATGAACTGCCCGGGGCACGTACAAATTTTCAACCAGGGGCTGAAGTCTTATCGCGATCTGCCGCTGCGTATGGCCGAGTTTGGTAGCTGCCACCGTAACGAGCCGTCAGGTTCGCTGCATGGCCTGATGCGCGTGCGTGGTTTTACCCAGGATGACGCGCATATCTTCTGTACTGAAGAACAAATTCGCGATGAAGTTAACGGATGTATCCGTTTAGTCTATGATATGTACAGCACTTTTGGCTTCGAGAAGATCGTCGTCAAACTCTCCACTCGTCCTGAAAAACGTATTGGCAGCGACGAAATGTGGGATCGTGCTGAGGCGGACCTGGCGGTTGCGCTGGAAGAAAACAACATCCCGTTTGAATATCAACTGGGTGAAGGCGCTTTCTACGGTCCGAAAATTGAATTTACCCTGTATGACTGCCTCGATCGTGCATGGCAGTGCGGTACAGTACAGCTGGACTTCTCTTTGCCTTCTCGTCTGAGCGCTTCTTATGTAGGCGAAGACAATGAACGTAAAGTACCGGTAATGATTCACCGCGCAATTCTGGGGTCGATGGAACGTTTCATCGGTATCCTGACCGAAGAATTTGCTGGTTTCTTCCCGACCTGGCTTGCGCCAGTTCAGGTTGTTATCATGAATATTACCGATTCTCAGTCTGAATACGTTAACGAACTGACGCAAAAACTATCAAATGCGGGCATTCGTGTTAAAGCAGACTTGAGAAATGAGAAGATTGGCTTTAAAATCCGCGAGCACACTTTGCGTCGCGTCCCATATATGCTGGTCTGTGGTGATAAAGAGGTGGAATCAGGCAAAGTTGCCGTTCGCACCCGCCGTGGTAAAGACCTGGGAAGCATGGACGTAAATGAAGTGATCGAGAAGCTGCAACAAGAGATTCGCAGCCGCAGTCTTAAACAATTGGAGGAATAAGGTATTAAAGGCGGAAAACGAGTTCAAACGGCGCGCCCTAACCGTATCAATGGCGAAATTCGCGCCCAGGAAGTTCGCTTAACAGGTCTGGAAGGCGAGCAGCTTGGTATTGTGAGTCTGAGAGAAGCTCTGGAGAAAGCAGAAGAAGCCGGAGTAGACTTAGTCGAGATCAGCCCTAACGCCGAGCCGCCGGTTTGTCGTATAATGGATTACGGCAAATTCCTCTATGAAAAGAGCAAGTCTTCTAAGGAACAGAAGAAAAAGCAAAAAGTTATCCAGGTTAAGGAAATTAAATTCCGTCCTGGTACAGATGAAGGCGACTATCAGGTAAAACTCCGCAGCCTGATTCGCTTTCTCGAAGAGGGTGATAAAGCCAAAATCACGCTGCGTTTCCGCGGTCGTGAGATGGCGCACCAGCAAATCGGTATGGAAGTGCTTAATCGCGTGAAAGACGATTTGCAAGAACTGGCAGTGGTCGAATCCTTCCCAACGAAGATCGAAGGCCGCCAGATGATCATGGTGCTCGCTCCTAAGAAGAAACAGTAAGGCCTTCAAGTAGCACTGTCTGTGGAGCCTTTGGGCTTCACAGGCATTGTTCGCCTTTGTTTCGTTTATTAACAATGCGAAGTGGAAGTTATTAAAATGCCAAAAATTAAGACCGTACGCGGTGCTGCTAAGCGCTTCAAAAAAACCGGTAAAGGTGGTTTTAAGCACAAGCACGCTAACCTGCGTCACATTCTGACCAAAAAAGCGACCAAACGTAAACGTCACCTGCGTCCGAAAGCCATGGTTTCCAAAGGCGATCTGGGCCTGGTAATCGCGTGCCTGCCGTACGCATAAGCCGTTAACGTTTTTAACTTTTTAATTAGAATATAGATACAGGAGAGCACATATGGCTCGCGTAAAACGTGGTGTTATTGCACGCGCACGTCACAAGAAAATTTTGAAACAAGCTAAAGGCTACTACGGTGCGCGTTCTCGCGTATACCGCGTTGCCTTCCAGGCTGTTATCAAAGCTGGTCAGTATGCTTACCGCGACCGTCGTCAACGTAAGCGTCAGTTCCGTCAACTGTGGATTGCGCGTATCAACGCAGCAGCACGTCAGAACGGTATTTCTTACAGCAAATTCATCAATGGCCTGAAAAAAGCCTCTGTTGAAATCGACCGTAAGATCCTGGCTGATATCGCAGTATTCGACAAAGTAGCGTTCACCGCTCTGGTTGAAAAAGCGAAAGCAGCTCTGGCATAAGCCAGTTGAAAGAGGGAGCTAGTCTCCCTCTTTTCGTTTCAACGCCATCAAAACATTGACTTTTATCGCCGTAGCCTTTTCAATAAAGGTCTTTTGAAGAGTACCAAAAGGTAACGCAAGCAATGAATGCTGCTATTTTCCGCTTCTTTTTTTACTTTAGCACCTGACTCCAGGAGGCTAGCGCGTGAGAAGAGAAACGGAACACAGCGCCTGACAGCCTCCCAGTGGAAGCTTTTTTTGTATGCGCGTTTTGAAAAATAAAAAGCCTGTCTCATCAGGCGTAATTGTCGCAGCCAGTCTGGACACGGCCAGCGCGGAGAAACCGGAGCGTACTTAAGTACGTGAGGATTTCGAGCACTGCCCGGGACCAAAATGGCAAGTAAAATAGCCTGATGGGATGGGCTCTAAGTCCAACGAACCAGTGTCACCACTGACACAATGAGGAAAAACATGTCACATCTCGCAGAACTGGTTGCCAGTGCGAAGGCGGCCATTAGCCAGGCGTCAGATGTTGCCGCGTTAGATAATGTGCGCGTCGAATATTTGGGTAAAAAAGGGCACTTAACCCTTCAGATGACGACCCTGCGTGAGCTGCCGCCAGAAGAGCGTCCGGCAGCTGGTGCGGTTATCAACGAAGCGAAAGAGCAGGTTCAGCAGGCGCTGAATACGCGTAAAGCGGAACTGGAAAGCGCAGCACTGAATGCGCGTCTGGCGGCGGAAACGATTGATGTCTCCCTGCCGGGTCGTCGCATTGAAAACGGCGGGCTGCATCCGGTGACCCGTACCATCGACCGTATCGAAAGTTTCTTCGGTGAGCTTGGCTTTACCGTGGCAACCGGGCCGGAAATCGAAGACGATTATCATAACTTCGATGCTCTGAACATTCCTGGTCACCACCCGGCGCGCGCTGACCACGACACTTTTTGGTTTGACGCTACCCGCCTGCTGCGTACCCAGACCTCTGGCGTACAGATCCGCACCATGAAAGCCCAGCAGCCACCGATTCGTATCATCGCGCCTGGCCGCGTTTATCGTAACGACTACGACCAGACTCACACGCCGATGTTCCATCAGATGGAAGGTCTGATTGTTGATACCAACATCAGCTTTACCAACCTGAAAGGCACGCTGCACGACTTCCTGCGTAACTTCTTTGAGGAAGATTTGCAGATTCGCTTCCGTCCTTCCTACTTCCCGTTTACCGAACCTTCTGCAGAAGTGGATGTCATGGGTAAAAACGGTAAATGGCTGGAAGTACTGGGCTGCGGGATGGTGCATCCGAACGTGCTGCGTAACGTTGGCATCGACCCGGAAGTTTACTCTGGTTTCGCCTTCGGGATGGGGATGGAGCGTCTGACTATGTTGCGTTACGGCGTCACCGACCTGCGTTCATTCTTCGAAAACGATCTGCGTTTCCTCAAACAGTTTAAATAAGGCAGGAATAGATTATGAAATTCAGTGAACTGTGGTTACGCGAATGGGTGAACCCGGCGATTGATAGCGACGCGCTGGCAAATCAAATCACGATGGCGGGCCTGGAAGTTGATGGTGTAGAACCGGTTGCCGGTAGCTTCCACGGCGTGGTCGTTGGTGAAGTGGTTGAGTGTGCGCAGCATCCGAACGCTGACAAACTGCGTGTGACAAAAGTGAATGTCGGCGGCGATCGCCTGCTGGACATCGTCTGCGGTGCGCCAAACTGCCGTCAGGGCCTGCGTGTGGCGGTAGCGACCATTGGTGCTGTTCTGCCGGGTGATTTCAAAATTAAAGCCGCGAAACTGCGTGGCGAACCGTCTGAAGGGATGCTGTGCTCCTTCTCTGAGCTGGGAATTTCTGACGATCATAACGGCATTATCGAGCTACCTGCGGATGCGCCGATTGGCACCGACATCCGCGAATACCTGAAACTCGATGACAACACCATCGAAATCAGCGTGACACCAAACCGTGCCGACTGCTTAGGTATCATTGTGATTGCGCGCGACGTTGGCGTGTTGAACCAGCTGCCGCTGGTTGAACCGGAAATCGTTCCGGTTGGTGCGACCATCGACGACACGCTGCCGATTGCAGTAGAAGCGCCGGATGCCTGCCCGCGCTATCTTGGCCGTGTTGTAAAAGGCATTAACGTTAAAGCGCCAACTCCTCTGTGGATGAAAGAAAAACTGCGTCGTTGCGGGATCCGTTCTATCGATGCAGTTGTTGACGTCACCAACTATGTGCTGCTCGAACTGGGCCAGCCGATGCACGCTTTCGATAAAGATCGCATTGAAGGCGGCATTGTGGTGCGGATGGCAAAAGAGGGTGAAACGCTGGTATTGCTCGATGGTACTGAAGCGAAGCTGAATGCTGACACTCTGGTCATCGCCGACCACAACAAGGCGCTGGCGATGGGCGGCATCTTTGGTGGCGAACACTCTGGCGTGAATGACGAAACGCAAAACGTCCTGCTGGAATGCGCTTTCTTCAGCCCGCTGTCTATCACCGGTCGTGCTCGTCGTCATGGCCTGCATACTGATGCGTCTCACCGTTATGAGCGTGGCGTTGATCCGGCACTGCAGCACAAAGCGATGGAACGTGCGACCCGTCTGCTGATCGACATCTGCGGTGGTGAAGCGGGTCCGGTAATTGATATCACTAACGAAGCAACGCTGCCGAAGCGTGCAACCATCACTTTACGTCGTAGCAAACTGGATCGCCTGATCGGCCATCATATTGCGGATGAGCAGGTAACTGACATTCTGCGTCGTCTCGGCTGCGAAGTGACCGAAGGCAAAGACGAGTGGCAGGCAGTTGCGCCGAGCTGGCGTTTCGATATGGAGATTGAAGAAGATCTGGTGGAAGAGGTGGCCCGCGTTTACGGCTATAACAATATTCCGGACGAGCCAATTCAGGCCGGTTTAATCA
>OJJM01000219.1_pt1 | contig 15450 bp, 10 predicted proteins | sample 1596341 | NCBI WGS metagenome assembly OJJM01 (sample SAMEA4350148, study PRJEB24818) | metagenome | biome: human; feature: gut; material: faeces | place: Denmark | collected 2013-09
AATACATAACTTACTGGAATCAAAAAAGAATAAAACTCAGTCTTGGGGGACTCAGCCCGGTAGAATACCGGACTGAGTATCAAAAAGCCGGTTAACTGAAACTGTCCAGGTTTTGGGGTTCAGTTCAAAACGCCTTATCCGGCCTACATTAGCCCGGTTGTAGACCTGATAAGCGAAGCGCATCAGGCAACGGTTTCAGAGTTCAATTGCCCATTCGGCATGAAACAAAATCACCGCCGCGCCAGAAATGGTGACTTTCTCCGGTTGGTTATCACGAATTGTCACCGTCACTTCAATCACGCCGTCACGCCCTAATGCGCGCCCCTGATGGCCTTTAACACGCAACACGTTGCCATCGTGGGGCAATACGTTGTGATGTACCAACCATGCACCCATCGGGCCATTGGCATTGCCAGTCACCGGATCTTCCACAATACCAATCGCAGGCGAGAACATGCGACCATCGGTTTCGTTTTTGCCTGGGCGGATCTGGAACGGGAAGAAACCATTGCAGCCAATCTGTTTACTGATAGCGGTCAGCGCATTAAGGTCAGGCGAAAGAGCGTCGATATCCACTTCCGGCTTCAATGGGATCATCACTTTAGAATGCCCGGTCGTCGCGACCTGGATCGGCAAACCCGGCAGAATATCGTCTACAGTAAGATGCAATGCGTTGATAATCGCCGCGCGTACTTCACCCTCCAGCGGCAGTTCAAAGCCCGGCGTACCTTGTTCCAGCGAAATACGATAATCATCATTTTGCTTTTCTATAGTCACACGATGTTTTCCTGCCAGCGATGTTTGCCAGACCGTGCAATTTCCTAAACCTAACACCTTTGCACGTACATAGTGCGCAGCTACTGTCGCGTGACCACAAATCGGAACTTCAACCGTTGGCGTAAAGTAGCGGATGCGCACATCGCTGTCGTCGCTGTGCAGCAGAAAAGCAGTTTCCGAATGACCTAACTCGCGGGCGATAAGCTGCATTTGCGCTTCGCTAAGATTATCGGCGGGGAAAACAACACCGGCAGAATTGCCGCGAAACGGTTGTGAGGTAAAAGCATCGACGTGGTAAACCTGCGGTTTCATTAACGTTCTCCTGTGACTGGAGAACTATCATAGCCTGCAAGTGGCCGGAGAGCGAAGGGCTATCCGGCCAGGATGAAAGTAGCGCCCCGAACGAAAAATTTGCTATCGACGAGTAAAGTACCCAAACGGCGAGCTCCACACGTGCACCAGTCGTGTGAACGGGAATAGCAGGAAGATGGTCATTCCCAACACCAGATGCAGGCGGAAGACGAACGCTACGCCGTTGAGCATCTCTGACGATCCACCACGGAAAGTGACAATGCTTTGCGCCCAACCCACCAGCTTCATCATTTCGCTACCATCAGGATACTGTGCTGAAAACGGTATGGTACTTAGCCCCAACAGACACTGGATCAGCAAAATGCTCATGATGATGATATCCGGCGTAGTGGAAGTGGCACGCACGCGCTGATTTGTCAGCCTGCGCCACAGCAGTCCTGCGCCGCCAATCAACGTCAACACACCGCAAATACCGCCGAGCACCATCGCCATGAGTTGTTTCGCTGCCACTGGTAAAAACCACGCGTACATCCAGTGCGGCGTTAACATGCCGAACAAGTGCCCGAAGAAAATCCCCAAAATGCCGATATGGAACAGATTCGACCATATCACCATCCCGCGTTTATCGAGCATTTGACTTGAGGAGGCGCGCCAGGTGTACTGCCCGTAGTCGTAGCGCAGCCAGCTGCCGAGGAAAAACACCGTCGCACAAATGTACGGGTAGATATCGTAAAAAAAGACGTTCAGATACTGAATCATTTCCCACCTCCCGCACTGATGTCGACATACTGCGGCGCGACATCCTGGCTAAAGCGTCGCTGATATTGATTAAGCGGCGAGCTGTCACACGCCGTGGCGTTATCTTCAATAAACTTCACCTGTTCTTCTTCCCACACCGCATCCAGCGCCTGGCGGGTGTCGTCACGCTCTTCACTGCGAATCTGTTTTGTGACACTGTCACTTGACAGAGGGCTTCCTGCCAGTTGCAACAGGGCGTCAAATAACGCGTACCACGGTGCCTCGCGTTGTTTTAAGCGTCCGCCAAGCAGGGCGAGGATCGGCGCAACGTTGAGTAATCCTTCTTTCGCCTGATCGTCCGGAAGTACGCTTAAATACTCCAGATACAGCGGTAGATAATCGGGCAGTTCCCTACAATTCAGTTGCAGACCGACCTTTTCATACTCCGCCAGCAGGTCCACCATTGCCTGGCCGCGATCGCGGGACTCGGCATGAACATGTTCGAACAGCAGCAGCGATGTGGTACGTCCACGGTCAAACACTTCGCACCATTCGGCCTGTTTATCCAGCAGCGGCGCGTTAAGCAGGTTGCGGGTAAAATCCGTAAGAATCGGTGCGTCGCGGCGGATCAACGCCAGCGCGTCCTCCTTGCATTCCCATAACAGCTCGTCCGGATACTCCATCAACAAGCCGATCACTTTGAGGATCTGCATTATTCGCCCTCCGCTTTGTCGCGCACTTCGGTGATGTTGATGGCATCGATACGGCTACTGTTGAACAGGTTGAATTTGCTGTCCGAGCCGTGACAACCGTCGCCAAAGGTAAAACCGCAGCCGTTGCGTTCTGCGAAGGCATCGCCCGCCATTTCCCGATGGCTGGTCGGGATAACAAAACGATCTTCATAGTTGGCAATGGCGAGATAGCGATACATTTCTTCGACCTGGGCGACGCTCAGGCCTACTTCGTCGATGGCACGAGTATCAGTAACGCCTTCCACGGTTTGTGAACGCATATAGTGGCGCATCGCCATCATCCGTTTCAGCGCCCGCAGTACCGGACCGGTATCACCGGCACTCAACATATTGGCGAGATATTGCACCGGAATACGCAGGCTTTCGATGGCGGGCAGCACGCCTTCGCTTTTCGGCAAACCTCCCGCATCAGCGTAGGACTGAATCGGTGACAGCGGAGGAACGTACCAGACCATCGGCAGGGTGCGATATTCAGGGTGCAGCGGTAGCGCCAGTTTCCAGTCCATCGCCATTTTGTAGACAGGCGAACGCTGGGCAGCGTCAATCACGTTTTGTGGAATACCTTGTTTCAGGGCTTCTTCGATCACCGAGGGATCGTGTGGATCGAGGAACACTTCGCACTGGCGTTCATAGAGATCGACCTCTCGTTCGGTACTCGCTGCTTCTTCGATGCGGTCGGCGTCGTAGAGCAGCACGCCAAGATAACGAATGCGACCCACGCAGGTTTCGGAGCACACGGTCGGTTGACCGGACTCAATTCGCGGATAACAGAAAATACATTTTTCTGACTTACCGCTTTTCCAGTTGAAGTAGATTTTTTTGTATGGGCAACCGCTAATGCACAAACGCCAGCCACGGCATTTATCCTGATCGATCAGCACAATGCCGTCTTCTTCGCGTTTGTAGATAGCGCCGCTGGGGCAGGTCGCCACGCAGCTGGGATTGAGGCAGTGTTCGCACAGGCGCGGCAGGTACATCATGAAGGTGTTTTCAAACTGCCCGTACATCTCCTTTTGCATGGCCTCGAAGTTGCGGTCGCGGGCTCGTTTTTCAAATTCGCCGCCCAGCAGTTCTTCCCAGTTTGGGCCCCAGATCACTTTGTCCATCAGTTTGCCGTCAATCAGTGAACGCGGACGGGCGGTGGGAATATGTTTGCCTTCCGGCGCGCTATGCAAATGTTCGTAGTCGAAGGTGAAAGGTTCGTAGTAATCGTCAATCTGCGGCACTACCGGGTTGGCGAAAATTTTGGTTATTACGCCCATCTTGCTGCCCAGACGCGGGCGTATCTTGCCATTCACATCACGCACCCAGCCACCTTGCCACTCATCCTGATCTTCCCAGTTTTTCGGATAACCAATGCCCGGTTTGGTTTCGACGTTGTTAAACCATGCGTACTCCATGCCTTCGCGTCCGGTCCAGACGTTTTTACAGGTCACCGAACAGGTATGGCAGCCGATACATTTATCGAGGTTAAGCACCATGCCGACTTGCGAACGTATTTTCATTTTTTCGCCTCCTGAACCTGATCGCGACCTTCATCATCCAGCCAGTTAACGTTCTTCATTTTGCGGATCATAATGAATTCGTCGCGGTTCGAGCCGACGGTGCCGTAGTAGTTAAAGCCCCAGGCCAGCTGCGCGTAACCGCCAATCATATGTGTTGGTTTCGGGCAAACGCGGGTAACCGAGTTATGAATGCCGCCGCGCATGCCAGTTACTTCCGAACTAGGAATATTCATAATGCGTTCCTGGGCGTGATACATCATGGTCATGCCCGGCGGTACACGTTGGCTGACCACCGCGCGGGCAGTCAGCGCGCCGTTGGCGTTAAAAACTTCCACCCAGTCGTTATCGACAATGGTCAGTTCTCGGGCATCGGTTTCGCTGATCCAGACAATCGGTCCACCGCGAGAGAGCGTCAGCATTAGCAGGTTTTCACTGTAGGTTGAGTGAATGCCCCATTTCTGGTGCGGCGTCAGGAAGTTAAGGGCTTTTTCCGGGAAGCCGTTTGGCGGTATCTGGCGCATTTCACTGACGCTACGGGTGTCGATAGGCGGGCGATAAGCCACCAGACTTTCACCAAAAGCACGCATCCACGGATGATCCTGATAGAGTTGCTGGCGTCCCGACAGTGTGCGCCACGGAATTAGCTCATGAACGTTGGTGTATCCCGCGTTATAGGAAACGTGATCGCTTTCCAGACCAGACCATGTGGGGCTGGAGATAATTTTACGCGGCTGCGCCTGAATATCGCGAAAGCGAATCTTCTCGTCCTCTTTGTGCAGCGCCAGATGGGTATGTTCGCGTCCGGTGATCTCGCCCAGCGCTTGCCACGCTTTGACTGCAACATGGCCGTTGGTTTCCGGTGCCAGCGCCAGAATCACTTCTGATGCGTCAATCGCGGTATCAATCAGCGGACGCCCCTGTGCCGGGCCATCACGCTTGGTGTAATTGAGTTTACCGAGGAAATCGATTTCATCCTGGGTATTCCACGAAATCCCTTTACCGCCGTTGCCAAGTTTGTCCATCAATGGCCCGAGTGAGGTAAAGCGTTCATAGGTAGCAGGGTAGTCGCGCTCCACCGCCACAATATTCGGCGCGGTTTTGCCTGGAATCAGATCGCATTCACCTTTGCGCCAGTCGAGCACTTCACACGGCTGTGAAAGCTCTGCCGGGGAGTCATGCAGCAGTGGTTGTAATACCACGTCGGTTTCTTTGCCGAGATGCCCCACGCACACTTGCGAAAAGGCTTTAGCGATACCTTTGTAGATTTCCCAGTCGCTGCGTGATTCCCAGGCCGGATCGACCGCCGCAGAAAGCGGATGAATAAATGGATGCATATCCGAGGTATTCATATCGTCTTTTTCGTACCAGGTGGCGGTGGGCAGAACGATATCGGAGAACAGACAGGTACTGGACATGCGGAAGTCGAGCGTCACCAGCAGGTCGAGCTTGCCTTCAATCGCCGCAGTTTGCCACTCAACTTCTTCCGGTTGGATTCCCTCCGTCGGTCCAAGTTCTTCCCCCTGAATGCCACTTTCCGTACCCAGCAGATACTTCTGCATATACTCGTGACCTTTGCCGGAGGAGCCAAGCAGGTTAGAACGCCAGACAAACAAATTACGCGGATGATTGCTGCCGCTATCTGGTTGTTCGCAGGCCATACGTAAATCGCCCGATTTCAGCGCCTGGGCGGTGAATTCTGTGGGAGATAATCCGGCCTTGTCGGCTTCAGCTTTAATCCCGAGCGGATTACGCCCCAACTGCGGCGCAGAAGGTAGCCAGCCCATACGTTCGGCGCGAACGTTGAAATCAATCAGATGACCGCTGTACTTACTGGCATCGGCCAGCGGTGAAAGTAACTCCTGAGCAGAGACTTTTTCATAGCGCCATTGGCTGGAATGATTGTAGAAAAACGAGGTGCTGTTCATCTGGCGCGGTGGTCGGTTCCAGTCGAGCGCAAAGGCCAGTGGCAACCAGCCGGTTTGCGGGCGCAGTTTTTCCTGACCGACATAGTGTGCCCAGCCGCCACCGCTTTGCCCGACACAACCGCAGAAGATCAGCATGTTGATCATCCCACGGTAATTCATGTCCATGTGGTACCAGTGGTTAACACCTGCGCCGAGGATAATCATCGAGCGCCCATGCGTTTTATGGGCAGTATCGGCAAATTCACGAGCGATGGTTTCAATATACTGGCGCGGCACACCGGTAATTTGCTCACCCCAGGCTGGGGTGTACGGTTTGATTTCAGCGTAATCTTTCGCGCTGTTTTCATCTTCCAGCCCGCGATCGAGGCCATAATTCGCCAGTACCAAATCATAAACGCTGACCACCGGACAGGTGTTGCCATCGGCTAATGTCAGGTTTTTAACGGGCAATTGGCGCACCAGGACCGGATTGTGTTTTACGCTACGAAAATGCGGATTTTCAATGCCGCCAAAGTAGGGGAAGGCCACGCCTGCAACGGCATCATGTTGACCGAGCAGAGTTAACGACAATTCGGTTTCCGTACCGGCGGCAATGGATTCCAGATTCCATTTGCCTTTTTCTCCCCAGCGGAAACCAATCGAACCGTTCGGCACTACCAATTCACCTGCGGTATTAACTGCTACGGTTTTCCACTGCGGATTGTTGCTTTCGCCCAGTCCATCCACCAGGTCAGATGCGCGGATCATGCGCCCGGGAACGTAGCTACCATCGTCGCGAGGCTCCAGCATTACCAGCATCGGCATGTCGCTGTAGCGGCGGCAGTAGTTGATAAAGTAGTCGCTGGGATTATCGAGATGAAACTCTTTTAAAATCACATGGCCCATTGCCATCGCCAGGGCGCTATCAGTGCCTTGTTTCGGTGCCAGCCACTGGTCGCACAATTTGGCCACTTCAGAGTAGTCAGGGGTAATGGCGATGGTTTTAGTGCCTTTGTAGCGTACTTCGGTAAAGAAATGGGCGTCCGGCGTACGTGTCTGCGGTACGTTAGACCCCCAGGCGATGATGTAGCTGGAGTTATACCAGTCGGCAGATTCCGGCACGTCGGTTTGTTCGCCCCAGGTCATCGGCGAGGCGGGCGGCAGGTCGCAATACCAGTCGTAGAAGCTTAAACAGGTGCCACCTAACAGCGACAGATAGCGTGTTCCGGCGGCGTAAGAAATCATCGACATCGCCGGAATCGGTGAGAATCCGGCAACGCGATCCGGGCCATAGGTTTTGATGGTCCAGACGTTAGCAGCGGCAATCAGCTGATTTAGCTCCTGCCAGTTGGAGCGGATAAAGCCACCGCGTCCACGCACTTGTTTGTAGCTCAGGTACTTTTGCGGATCGTTCATAATCGATGCCCACGCCAGTACCGGATCGCTGTGTTGCTTGAGGGCTTCGCGCCACAGTTCAATCAGTCGTTTACGAATGAGCGGGTATTTCAGGCGGTTAGCGCTGTAGAGATACCAGGAGTAACTTGCGCCACGCGGGCAGCCGCGAGGTTCATGATTTGGCAGGTCAGGGCGAGTGCGCGGGTAGTCGGTCTGTTGGATTTCCCAGGTCACCAGACCATTTTTAACGTAGATTTTCCAGCTACAGGAGCCTGTACAGTTAACACCGTGGGTGGAACGCACGATTTTGTCGAACTGCCAACGCTGGCGATAGCTGTCCTCCCAGTCGCGGTTGCTATGCATCACCTGTCCGTGACCATCGGCAAAGGTTTCGCCCTTTTGTTTGAAGTAGCGAAAGCGATCCAAAAGTTTACTCATGACATAACTCCTGCTCCAGGAATGAATTGGGATCTGATGCCTTGTCGGATGCGACACGGTTGTAGCCTGATAAGACGTGTCAGGCATCGATCTCTTATTTTTGGCTGAACTTCCGCCGACCATAAACCAGCCAGGTCAGTAGCACACAAACGATGTAGAAGATTAAAAACACTTTCATCGCGCCCACCGGAGAGCCGGTCATATTGAGCGACATGCCAAACGCCTGCGGAATAAAAAAGCCGCCCACTGCGCCAATGGCTGAGATAAAGCCCAGAGCGGCTGCCGTTTCGGTGACGGCTTCTCTTTGAGCTTGCTCATCACTACCTCCTTCCATCTTCACCCAATAAATTGTTATCTGGCGAAAGATGACGGCGATCATCTGGAAAGTAGAACCACTTCCCAGACCCGCGGTCAGAAACAGCCCCATAAATACGGCGTAAAATGCGATGAAATTACCGGAGCCTGTGCCCGGTAAGGTAAGGAACAGCAGGGCGCTGAAAATCGCCATAAAAATGAAGTTGATCAACGTCACCCGCACGCCGCCGAATTTATCGGAAATAGCACCACCAACCGATCGCGCGATGGCACCGATAAATGGGCCAAAGAACGCCAGGCGCAGAATATTCACATCCGGGAACTGGGTTTTTGCCAGCATGGCAAAACCCGCAGAAAAACCGATAAACGAACCGAAGGTGGCAAGATAAAGCAGGCTCAGCAGCCAGAGATGCAGGCGTTGTAAGACAGGGAGCTGGTCGGCAATTGAGGCGCGTGAACTGGCGATATCATTCATCCCTGACCAGGCAGCGATCGTGGCAATCGCCAGTAGCGGTACCCAAATCCATGCGGCATTCGCCAGCGACATCACCGAACCGTCGGCCTGCGGTACGCCATTGACGCCGAGAAAGGCAAATACGGGTACAAAAATGACCAGCGGTGCAACCAGCTGCATCACACTTACACCTAAGTTTCCTAATCCGCCATTAATCCCAAGAGCGCTCCCTTGTTTGGCTTTTGGAAAGAAGAAACTGATATTGCCCATGCTCGAAGCAAAGTTCGCACCTGCAAAACCGCATAGCAAAGCGATAACGATAAATATCCCAAAAGGAGTATTCGGATTCTGCACGGCAATTCCGAGCCAGACGCAAGGAATAATCAGGATTGCAGTACTAAAAACCGTCCATCGGCGTCCACCGAATATAGGCACCATAAAGGAGTAGGGGACACGCAATAATGCGCCAGAAACGGAGGGTAATGCGGTTAATAAAAAGAGTTGATCGGTAGTGAAATTAAAACCGATTTTATTGAGATTAACAGTAACTGCGCTAAATAGCATCCAGACACAGAAGGCAAGAAGTAGACAACTGACTGATATCCATAGGTTTCTTCGTGCAATATGCTTTCCTTTATTTTCCCAGAAGGCCGGATTTTCTGGTTTCCAGTCGCGTAAAAGATAACGACTATTTTTCTCATTTTGCAGTGCCATATTGTTCCTCACATGCACACATTGGTAATGAAAAAAAGACAAAACAGGAGGTAAGGCGCAATAGCCAGTTATTAGAATTAAGGATGAATCAGGTGAAGTGCTGATTAGAAGAATAGATAAGAAAGCGTAACTGCGGGGGCAGAATGTGGATTAAACAGACAGATATGTGTTACTAAATGTAACTAAAATGGCCTTCTGGTATTTGAAATTTATTTTTTAATATTGTCAGAATTTATCTGATTAACTGCCGGGCCGTAGACCCGGCAATTATTTTAACCACGACGTGTCGCCAGCCAGCAGAGCAGGGAACCGCCGCAGACCATTAGCGCGCCTTGCCAGAACGAGAACGACAGCGGGGCGCTGAGCAGCACGGCTGCAAGCGCTGAGGAAAGTACAGGCGTAAAATACGAGCCTACCGCCATTATGGTGACATTGCCATGCAATATACCGACATTCCATGCAGCATAAGCAAATCCTAAGGTAAATGCCGCAGAGATGAGTTTAATCATGACGGGCGTGCTAAATACCATTTCTGGTTGTGGCGTAAGAAAATAGTAAACCCACAGACTTGCTCCCGTTAGCAGGACAAAAACGGTAATTCCGTTAAATCCGCGTGCGTATTTATTCGTTACTGTGCAATAGGCTGCCCAGATAAACGCACCAATGAACGCCAGGAAATAACTCAATGGGCTGGTGGTGATATTATTGATGATTTCATCATAATGTAACCCATTGTCACCGCCTAACACCCAGCAGACGCCGACGAGGGCTAATAATAATCCAGGTACAATCAACCAGTTGGTTTTCTGACCATTAAACAGAATGGCAAAGAGAATTGTCAGGCTGGGCCACAGATAGTTCACCATACCCACTTCAATCGCCTGATGACGGGTCGCCGCATACCCTAAGGAAAGCGCCAGACAGATTTCATAGCTGACGAATAACAGACTCCCGGCGAGTAAATAGCCTTTCGGGATTTGCCGAATACGCGGAAATCCAACCGTGAAGATTAACAGCAGCCCGCTTAATGAATAGATAGCAGCTGCGCCGCCGACCGGGCCGAGCCCCTCACTGACACCGCGAATCAATCCTACCATCGTGCTCCACAGGACGATCGCTATTAGCCCTATGAGCGTTGCTTTTTGTCGTGTCATGCTCGCTGTTTTGTCTCTCTTACCGTTAAAAATTAAGCTGAATTTTATAGCATTTTTTTAACTGGCCTGTCAGGCAGTGGTGCGTTTTTCTACCGCTATTGAGGTAGGTCAATTTGCGCAGGCGGATTATTTTGTGGCAAACACGTGTTCTTTTTGATTTCGCGCAAAAAGATTAAGAATTTTACTGTTAGTTTCCTCGCGCAGTAATACCCCTGAAAAAAGAGGAAAGCAATGGACGTCAGTCGCAGACAATTTTTTAAAATCTGCGCGGGCGGTATGGCGGGAACAACAGTAGCAGCATTGGGCTTTGCCCCGAAGCAAGCACTGGCTCAGGCGCGAAACTACAAATTATTACGCGCGAAAGAGATCCGTAACACCTGCACATACTGTTCCGTAGGTTGCGGGCTATTGATGTATAGCCTGGGTGATGGCGCGAAAAACGCCAGAGAAGCGATTTATCACATTGAAGGTGACCCGGATCATCCGGTAAGCCGTGGTGCGCTGTGCCCGAAAGGGGCCGGTTTGCTGGATTACGTCAACAGCGAAAACCGTCTGCGCTACCCGGAATATCGTGCGCCAGGTTCTGACAAATGGCAGCGCATTAGCTGGGAAGAAGCATTCTCCCGTATTGCGAAGCTGATGAAAGCCGACCGTGACGCTAACTTTATTGAAAAGAACGAGCAGGGCGTAACGGTAAACCGTTGGCTTTCTACCGGTATGCTGTGTGCTTCCGGTGCCAGCAACGAAACCGGGATGCTGACTCAAAAATTTGCCCGCTCCCTCGGGAGGCTGGCGGTAGACAACCAGGCGCGCGTCTGACACGGACCAACGGTAGCAAGTCTTGCTCCAACATTTGGTCGCGGTGCGATGACCAACCACTGGGTGGATATCAAAAACGCTAACGTCGTAATGGTGATGGGCGGTAACGCTGCTGAAGCGCATCCCGTCGGTTTCCGCTGGGCGATGGAAGCGAAAAACAACAACGATGCAACCTTGATCGTTGTCGATCCCCGTTTTACGCGTACCGCTTCTGTGGCGGATATTTACGCACCTATTCGTTCCGGTACGGACATTACGTTCCTGTCTGGCGTTTTGCGCTACCTGATCGAAAACAACAAAATCAACGCCGAATACGTTAAGCATTACACCAACGCCAGCCTGCTGGTGCGTGATGATTTTGCTTTCGAAGACGGTCTGTTCAGCGGCTACGACGCTGAAAAACGTCAATACGATAAGTCGTCCTGGAACTATCAGTTCGATGAAAACGGCTATGCGAAACGCGATGACACGCTGACTCATCCGCGCTGTGTATGGAACCTGCTGAAAGCGCACGTTTCCCGCTACACGCCGGACGTAGTAGAAAACATTTGCGGTACGCCAAAAGCCGACTTCCTGAAAGTGTGTGAAGTGCTGGCCTCCACCAGCGCACCGGATCGCACAACCACCTTCCTGTACGCGCTGGGCTGGACGCAGCACACCGTGGGTGCGCAGAACATCCGTACGATGGCGATGATCCAGTTGCTGCTCGGTAACATGGGTATGGCCGGTGGCGGCGTGAACGCATTGCGTGGTCACTCCAACATTCAGGGCTTGACTGACTTAGGCCTGCTCTCTACCAGCCTGCCAGGTTATCTGACGCTGCCGTCAGAAAAACAGGTTGATTTGCAGTCGTATCTGGAAGCGAACACGCCGAAATCGACGCTGGCTGATCAGGTGAACTACTGGAGCAACTATCCGAAGTTTTTCGTTAGCCTGATGAAATCTTTCTACGGCGATGCCGCGCAGAAAGAGAACAACTGGGGGCTACGACTGGCTGCCGAAGTGGGACCAAACCTACGACGTCATCAAGTATTTCAACATGATGGATGAAGGTAAAGTCACCGGTTATTTCTGCCAGGGCTTTAACCCGGTTGCGTCCTTCCCGGACAAAAACAAAGTGGTGAGCTGCCTGAGCAAGCTGAAGTACATGGTGGTTATCGATCCGCTGGTGACTGAAACCTCTACCTTCTGGCAGAACCACGGCGAGTCGAACGATGTCGATCCGGCATCTATTCAGACTGAAGTATTCCGTCTGCCTTCGACCTGCTTTGCTGAAGAAGATGGTTCTATCGCTAACTCCGGTCGCTGGTTGCAGTGGCACTGGAAAGGTCAGGACGCGCCGGGCGAAGCACGTAACGACGGCGAAATTCTGGCGGGTATCTACCATCATCTGCGCGAGCTGTACCAGGCCGAGGGTGGTAAAGGCGTAGAACCGCTGATGAAGATGAGCTGGAACTACAAGCAGCCGCACGAACCGCAGTCTGACGAAGTGGCGAAAGAGAACAACGGCTATGCGCTGGAAGATCTCTATGACGCTAATGGCGTGCTGATTGCGAAGAAAGGTCAGTTGCTGAGTAGCTTTGCGCATCTGCGTGATGACGGTACAACCGCATCGTCTTGCTGGATCTACACCGGTAGCTGGACAGAGCAGGGCAACCAGATGGCTAACCGCGATAACTCCGACCCGTCCGGTCTGGGGAATACGCTGGGATGGGCCTGGGCGTGGCCGCTCAACCGTCGCGTACTCTACAACCGTGCTTCGGCGGATATCAACGGTAAACCGTGGGATCCGAAACGGATGCTGATCCAGTGGAACGGTAGCAAGTGGACGGGTAACGATATTCCGGACTTCGGCAATGCCGCACCGGGTACGCCAACCGGGCCGTTTATCATGCAGCCGGAAGGGATGGGACGCCTGTTTGCCATCAACAAAATGGCGGAAGGTCCGTTCCCGGAACACTACGAGCCAATTGAAACGCCGCTGGGCACTAACCCGTTGCATCCGAACGTGGTGTCTAACCCGGTTGTTCGTCTGTATGAACAAGACGCGCTGCGGATGGGTAAAAAAGAGCAGTTCCCGTATGTGGGTACGACCTATCGTCTGACGGAGCACTTCCACACCTGGACCAAGCACGCATTGCTCAACGCAATTGCTCAGCCGGAACAGTTTGTGGAAATCAGCGAAACGCTGGCGGAGGCGAAAGGCATTAATAATGGCGATCGTGTCACTGTCTCCAGCAAGCGTGGCTTTATCCGCGCGGTGGCTGTGGTAACGCGCCGTCTGAAACCGCTGAATGTAAACGGTCAGCAGGTTGAAACGGTGGGTATTCCAATCCACTGGGGCTTTGAGGGTGTCGCGCGTAAAGGTTATATCGCTAACACTCTGACGCCGAATGTCGGTGATGCAAACTCGCAAACGCCGGAATATAAAGCGTTCTTAGTCAACATCGAGAAGGCGTAAGGGGGCGAACAGATGGCTATGGAAACGCAGGACATTATCAAAAGGTCCGCAACTAACTCCATCACGCCGCCTTCTCAGGTGCGTGATTACAAAGCAGAAGTCGCGAAACTTATCGACGTTTCCACCTGTATCGGCTGTAAAGCCTGTCAGGTGGCGTGTTCGGAGTGGAACGACATCCGTGATGAAGTGGGGCACTGCGTCGGGGTTTACGATAACCCCGCCGATCTGAGCGCCAAGTCCTGGACGGTGATGCGCTTTAGCGAAACCGAACAGAACGGCAAGCTGGAGTGGCTGATCCGTAAAGATGGCTGTATGCACTGTGAAGATCCGGGCTGCCTGAAGGCGTGCCCGTCTGCTGGTGCAATCATTCAGTACGCTAACGGGATTGTCGATTTCCAGTCGGAAAACTGCATCGGCTGTGGTTACTGCATTGCCGGGTGTCCGTTTAATATTCCGCGCCTCAACAAAGAGGATAACCGGGTATATAAATGCACGCTCTGCGTCGATCGCGTCAGCGTCGGCCAGGAACCGGCTTGTGTGAAAACCTGTCCGACCGGGGCTATCCACTTCGGCACCAAGAAGGAGATGCTGGAGCTGGCGGAACAGCGCGTAGCGAAACTGAAAGCGCGTGGTTACGAACATGCTGGCGTCTACAACCCGGAAGGGGTCGGTGGTACGCACGTTATGTACGTGCTGCATCATGCCGATCAGCCGGAGCTGTATCATGGTCTGCCGAAAGATCCGAAGATCGATACCTCGGTAAGCCTGTGGAAAGGCGCGTTGAAACCACTGGCAGCGGCTGGCTTTATTGCCACTTTTGCCGGGTTGATTTTCCACTACATCGGTATTGGCCCGAATAAGGAAGTGGACGATGACGAGGAGGGAAATCATGAGTAAGTCGAAAATGATTGTGCGCACCAAATTTATTGATCGCGCCTGTCACTGGACCGTGGTGATTTGCTTCTTCCTGGTGGCGCTGTCCGGGATTTCGTTCTTCTTCCCGACGCTGCAATGGCTGACGCAAACCTTCGGTACGCCGCAGATGGGGCGCATTTTGCACCCGTTCTTCGGCATTGCGATTTTCGTCGCGCTGATGTTTATGTTTGTGCGTTTTGTGCATCACAACATCCCGGATAAGAAAGATATTCCGTGGCTGTTGAACATTGTCGAAGTATTAAAAGGCAATGAGCACAAAGTGGCGGATGTCGGTAAGTACAACGCCGGGCAAAAGATGATGTTCTGGTCAATCATGAGCATGATTTTCGTGCTGCTGGTGACCGGAGTGATTATCTGGCGTCCGTACTTTGCACAGTACTTCCCGATACAGGTTGTCCGTTATAGCCTGCTGATCCATGCGGCTGCGGGTATCATCCTGATCCACGCCATCCTGATCCATATGTATATGGCATTCTGGGTGAAAGGATCGATTAAAGGGATGATCGAAGGGAAGGTGAGCCGTCGCTGGGCGAAGAAACACCATCCGCGCTGGTATCGTGAAATCGAGAAGGCAGAAGCGAAAAAAGAGAGTGAAGAAGGGTTATAATCTCTTTTGAGCTTTAAGCTGAAAATGGCGCTGTAAAAGGCGCCATTTTTTTATTGTAGACAACGTGCACTTTGTTCATGCCGGATGCGGCGTGAACGCCTTATCCGGCCTACAAACCGTTAAAATCCAGGAGATTGCAGTGAACGTGTAGGCCTGATAAGCGTAGCGC
>OJJM01000225.1_pt1 | contig 15097 bp, 16 predicted proteins | sample 1596341 | NCBI WGS metagenome assembly OJJM01 (sample SAMEA4350148, study PRJEB24818) | metagenome | biome: human; feature: gut; material: faeces | place: Denmark | collected 2013-09
CCTTTTTTATGGCCGAACAGTTCGCTTTCGAACAGGGATTCGGTGATGGCACCCATGTCCACCGTTATCATATCCCGCCGGTATCGGTTGGACAAGGCGTGTATTTCCCGCGCCAGCATTTCTTTTCCTGTGCCGTTCTCTCCTGTAATCAGAATATTGGCATCCGTTTGCGCCACTTTCTCTATCAGCGTCCGCAGTTGCTTCATGGCATTGCTTTCTCCCCAATACATAGAAGATACGGTTTTAGGGATTTCCGCTCTCTTCTTGTTCTTGGAGGAATTGCGGCAGGCAGACAGCAAGGTTTCTATCAGCCGGGCATTGTCCCAAGGCTTGACGATGAAGTCTGTTGCTCCTTCCTTGCTGCCGCGCACTGCCAGGTCTATGTCAGCATAGGCTGTGAATAGTACTCTCGCCCTGGGGGGGCGTATTTTCTTTATCTCGGGTAACAAGTGCAGCCCTTCATTCCCTGTATTCAGTCCGCTGCTGAAATTCATATCCAGTAGCACCACTTGCGCATTTTCTTCACGTAACGCAGCGGGCAGTGTGATGGGTGAGGGCAGTGTGACGATATGTTCGAAATGATTTTTCAGCAATAGCTTTACTGCCGACAGCACTCCTTTGTTATCATCTACCACAATGATGGTTCCTTGTTTGCTCATAAGTCGTTGTAGCTTCTTTTTCCTTTAAAGATATCTTTAGTTGTGCGTTTCATGCAAAGGTACTATCTCTTCACACACTCTCATTTCCATTCCTTTATAGACCACTACTATTTTGTGTAGCTGTGTGGTGCCCACAGCATTCTTCACCCGGTAGGAATCAGCATAACGATTTGCCTGAGCGATCCCTTCCAGCCTCAGTTCTTCCACACGGCTCTCAGAGTCTTTGTATTTGGCATATTTCAACTCTATGATATAACTGTGCTTCATATCCGGATAGATTTCCAGCAAAGGACACAGGAAAAGATCAGCGTATCCTTCTTGTGTATCCGCTTCAGAAATAGGGCGGTAGAAGCGGTTTTGCGCTGTCATGGCCAGTGTGAATCCATGTACGAAAAACTCTCCTTTCTGTTTGTCACGTTGTGAAGCGTAACGTTTCAGACAGTCGGCTATGTAACCGAAGTAGGCCTGCCAGTTACCATCGTATGCCAAAGCCGAGGCCAGTTCGTCTTTCTCATAACTGCTGAAACTAAGGTCGGCCTCATTGTATGTATTCAGCAAATAGGTGTATAGTTGCTCTTCCACTACCTGATTGGGAATGGTGAGTTTGTTTTTTCCTTTATGCATTCCGCTGATGGTAAGCATACCGAAATAATAGAGCAGACTTATGAAATTGTCCGGATCGACAATATTCGCAGCCGGAAAGCTATCCTTCAGTTCTCCGGTGATATATCCTTGACTTACCAGGGTTTGTATGATGGATGCATCATGAGCAAACTCCTTGTCCTTGCGAATCAGCATCCGGAGTTTTTCGTAGTCTATGCGTATGTTGCTTTCTATCATTTTCTGTGGCGCTTTGCCGCGCAGAATATAGTTTTTGACAAAATAGAGAACCATGTTGGAATTGTACAGGGTAGTTTCTCCGTAGCATTCCGGTGCGAAGCAGTAGTTGTCATACCACGGCTTCATGATATCTATCAGTTGGCCGACGGTATGGTTGAAAGGACTGTTTGTGGAATAATACGTCAGCATCTCACGCACTTCCTTTTCCGTGAATCCTGTCATTTCGTTGAACTCTGGTGAGAGGGAGTAATTGGTACCTATATTGAATCCGCTGGTGAGATCATCCATGGTTATGGGGCTTACTCCGGTAATGAAGCAACGCTTGATGCAGGAATCTGTTCCGGCTTTCACTTTGTTGAAGAATGCGCGCAGGTAACCCTCTTTGTGTGTTTCTTCAGTGTATCGGTGCAGGCTTTCGGCATCGGAGAGAATGGCATTGGTAAAGTGGTCATACTCATCGATAAAAAGATAAATTTTCTGCTCAGTCTTGTTGCACTCCGTAAACAGATATTCCAATTGTTCTATCGCTCCTGATTTTTCATCCAGCTTCTCCTTGATACCTTGTGGGAGATAGTCGGCATAGATATCGCAGAAATAGTCGAACATGGTCTGGCAATGTGCGTCCATCCCTTGACGGTAGTTGTGCAATTCCCCGCTGATACCGGAAAAATTGAGTTTCAGCACCAGATAGGTGTTGCGGTCCGGCGTGGGGTGCTTTCCTATGTAGAGGTCTCCGAACAGGGCGTCAAACTTATCGCGGGTGCGTACATCATAATAATGTTGCAGCATGCTCAAGGTCAGACTTTTGCCAAATCGCCGGGGACGGATGAAGAAGAAAAACCGGTCCGACTGTTCTATCAGTGGGATGAAGGCGGTTTTGTCCACATAATAATAATTGTCGAAACGGATGTCTGCAAAGTTCATCATACCGTATGGCAATCGTTTCCTGTTTGAAGGTGCATATTCCATTAGTTATATTATTTTTTTATGAATAAACTCTGGTAAAAGAGATATGTATAGCATACAAAGATACTTTCTTTTCCCTGCTTCTCCAAAAAACAAAGGTTCTTTCTTTTTGGTAACATGGAGGAAGCTGTCCGATAGGTATCCGCCAATATTTTCTTTCAGAGAAAACTTTTCAATTTCATGAATTGTTCTATTATAAAATAGCATTTAAAATGAAAACATTTATATTAAGCATAATTGTAACCATGATTACATCGGTAGCTGGTGCACAGCAAAAAAGTTTTTATGACTTTACGGTCAAGACTATTGACGGGAAGGACTTGCCACTTTCCACATTCAAGGGTAAGAAAGTATTGGTAGTCAATGTGGCATCTAAATGCGGTTTCACTCCCCAGTACGCCAAGTTGGAGGAGTTGTATGAGAAATATGGAAAAGATGATTTTGTCGTTATCGGATTTCCTGCCAATAATTTCCTGCATCAGGAACCCGGAACGAATGAAGAAATCAAGGAGTTTTGTACGTTGAATTATGGAGTGACTTTTCCTATGATGGCTAAAATATCTGTAAAGGGAAAAGATATAGCTCCCCTCTATCAATGGCTTACGCATAAAAGTGAAAACGGGGTTTCGGATGCTAAGATAGGGTGGAACTTTCATAAGTTTCTGATTGATGAAAATGGTAGATGGGTTGCCTCAATCGGCTCTACTACCAGTCCGCTTTCACAGGAAATTGTAGGATGGATTGAAGAATAAAATGACCAGAAGATAAATAATGCACTATTGTTATTGCACCAGCTTTCCGTTTTTCAGTTCCGGCATCAGCAGGTCATAGACGTATGCCGGGCTTTCGATATACAGGCCGGTGGAGAAGTCTTCCAGTTTGACGAATGTCTCCGAATTGTGGAATGTGGAGATGGCTTCCTGCAAATCCATATCATTACGTTCCACCAAGTAACGGACTACATCGGCGGATATTCCTTCAAAGAGGAATTTTGCGGTATTCGTGTTCATAGTCGTTTCAGCATTTTAATCGCTGCCTCTGAGTGAAAGAAATATTGTGAAGTCACTTTCGAAAATGTCAGTTCGTGCAATAGTTGTTCTTCGTTAATAAAATTCTCGGTGTATAAACGTAGCAAGCGCGCAATGGTATCATCGGCAACAGGGCCAATTACGATATCGTAATCGTGGCAAGGCTGAGTAGTGTTTATATCGCGGTTCGACATGACAAAACGTGCCCATTCCCAGTCTGGCTCCTTGAAAACCTTGACTTTCAATTCGCTCGACTGCGCTTCTTCGAGGTCAAACTCAAACATAGTCAGAGTGGGGTTTCCGCTGAACATCCGCGCTGTTCTTGCGGCCATCCTTTGGGCCTGTTCCCTAATGTCGGTCAGGTAAAATCCTCTGCCGAAATCCTTATAGGGGCGGCATCTGTTGAGGTCGATGCCGTCGATTGCCATATTTGAACCGTGGTAAAGTATCATCGCAATGTTCCTCCATTGTTTTGGCAGACGATGGTCAGGTCATCCACACAGTCGTTAAAAGAAAGCGTGTGTTCCACATCGTAAAATTCGGTGAGAAAATCAATGCCTTTGAAACGTCTGATATAATTGCTTGCCTCCCGGATTGTCAAATCGTGACGGCGCGCAAATTCGACAATGACCGTCATCACATAATCGATTAGGTTCTTGTCCGCTTTCTTTTTGGACTTGAGCGCCACTATCGGTTCGACACCCAACGCCTCCGCTATGCGGTTGACAGTGCCAAAATTAACACACAGACCGTTTTCCACTTTGGAAACCATTGCTTTTTGGACGCCAATCATCACCCCGACTTCTTCTTGTGTCAATCCTTTGTTTTTTCGGCATTGGGCCAAAAGTTCTCCTATTTTTTGCAAATTCGTATTCATACCACAAAAATAGATAAAGTTTCTTGTGTAGGAAACTTTTTAACTACAAATATATTCTTTAGATAATTATTATCTTTCCAATTAAATGGCAGCTCTGCTCTGACACGCAAGAACCCGTGTGCCGGATGATGATTGTTAGGAAAACAGGAGGGAAATCAGTTCCTTTGTACATCATAGGTTATGGAACGGTGGTTCGAAAAGAGTTGTCGCTATTTTTTTGCTTATTTATTTGTGGGGATAAATATTTATCTCTATATTGTATTAGTAAAATTAAAAATATCATGGAGAATGATTATTAAAACTGAAAGTTATGGATACAATAAAAGACATTTGGTTTGATGCTAACCGCATTTATATGAAAACGGATGGTGGAGAAACTTTCAGCCGTCCCTTAGAGGCATTCCCTTTGCTGAAGGATGCAAGTGACAGAGAGCGCCTTGATTTCAAGATAGGAAAGTTTGGTGACGATGTTCGTTGGGAATCATTGGATGAGGATATTCATATATCCAGTTTTTTCGATACAGCGGAGCCGGATTATGAAAATGAGATAGCAATGATATTTAAACGTTTCCCTCAACTAAATGTGTCAGAGGTTGCACGTAGTATGGGAATAAACAAGAGTCTTCTTTCCAAGTATATCTATGGTATTAAAAAGCCGAGTGATATAAGGAAGATGCAGATTAAAGAGGCTCTCCATCTTTTGGGAAAAGAATTACTTGCCGTTTGATTAATCTCTTAATAATAGTTTAGGTGTGATTCCATTTGGTTTCACGCCTTTTTTATGTTAATTTTTCCACAATCATAGTTTCAACAGAAAGATAATTAAATATAAGGAAGATATGGCTAGAATAAACAAATACGGCTATGTTGCTGCGTGACGTTTTTGCATCCGTCAGGGAGATGCGGTGAACAAGCCAAATTCATACCAAGAACCGGGCAAGCATATGATGCAGGCAGGGTAGGCATGTACCGAGTACCAGGTAGCCTTGTTTGCTGTATCTTATATCTTACCATCTGGGCGATGATGCGTCCGGAAGAATTTGTATCAAGGTAAGTATACCGATAATCTGTTTCTTGTTTGTTTTTTGAGTAATCAAGAAACATCACTAAAAATAGCGGAATATATTTTCGTCCTATTTATTAAATTGCTATCTTTGCCACGTTTTCCACGCCGGTACTTCCGCAAGGAAGTTAGGGAGGTGGGAAATATACATATATAGAAAAGACGTTTACTTGACGTTTTGTTCTTGGCTCTACAGAACTTCGCAAATTCTAAAATCCAGCCAAAACAAAGCAACAGTAGGTGTCTGCGGGGTATGTTTATATCCTTGGTGCGCCTTTGCCGGTCAAAGGTGCATTCAAGTGTCATTATACATATCGGCGTGGGCTTCTGCGTTGCTCGTTCAGACAGCAATGGGCAGTGCAAAGCCTTCGAAGTGTGGGACGAGTAACAGGTACAGATTCCCGCGCTTTTTTTATATATAGGTATTACAAATTTCTGATTTAACATATATGAACCGTCCGGTTCGGGAATCTGCGGAAGGTTATCGGTTGACCCGACAGGCTGCATCTACATCGTGCGGATTTCCATCCTCCATTTGTTGAAATAGCTTTTCCAGTCAACTTAATCACAAGAGGCCGATTCCTCTTGTATTTTACGAAACTTCTCGTAATTGATTGAATTGCAGATAGATATCTGTGCTTCAAAGCTCCATAACTATGCTTTCAAGTGAAAAAATGCAATGGTTTGCCATGCGTGCCACTTATCGCCGGGGGATGCAGATCAAGGCTTTGTTGGATAAAGAAGGAATCAACAATTTCATTCCCATGCGTTACGAAGTTCGTATAAGGAACGGGCGCAAGAGGCGTGAGCTGGTTCCCGTTATCAGTGATCTGATATTTGTTCATTCCGTCCAGTCCGAACTTCAGAAGGTGAAGTTCAAACTTCCGTATTTTCAATATATGATTGATATCCGCAACGGGCAGAAAATCATTGTGCCCGATGATCAGATGAGGCAGTTTATCGCTGTGGCTGGAACGTATGACGAGCATCTTATCTTTTTCAGTCCCGACGAGGTGAACTTACGGCGCGGTACGAAAGTCCGCATCACAGGTGGTGATTTCGAGGGCTACGAGGGGGTATTTGTAAAGGTAAAAGGTGCTAGAGACCGTCGTGTGGTTATCAGTCTGCAAGGGGTGATAGCCATGGCCATGGCGACGCTTTCGCCGGACTTGATAGAAGTGATAGAAGAGCCGAAGAAGAAATAACTTCATTTGCTACGTTAAACATTGTTATTCCCTGATTAACGGGAAAGTGAACGATCTGATAATATAAATCTTATATATAAATGTGTAGAACCACATCCATGCCGTCAGGCATCCGGCTCCAGCAGTTGATTCAGAATCGGTATAAGGAAATTTTAGCCAGGGAAAAGAATAATGATAAATTCATTCATCTGTATGACATTGGCGCGTATTGGGTGGCTTTCGAGCGTTCCGCCTGTAGGTTGAGCGGTTTGTTTTCTAAAAGTGAGCTGACTTTGTTTCGTGTCCCGGATTGTGTGGAATATGTGGTGATGGTTTCTGTTCCTGCCGATGAGGCGGAGGGCTGTTTGGGTGAGTACATTATTTTGCACGATGGAATTTACCGGAAAGTGTGGTCGGAGCATGTTTTGCCGATGGGGGATTATCGTCATTGGCATGAGATGGCTGTGAGGTCTGTTTTGTTGTAAAGAAAAGTATGCGGACTTCGTGGACCAAGTAAGTGGTGTTACTTTGCTTACGAAGATATCTTACTTTTTTCAATGGAATATGGTCATCCGTCATGCTCTATAGGGAATACCCTGAAAAATCCTTCAAAAGCTTCAGCCTGCTCGCAAACGCCCTACCCGTGGGCATTCCGGCTGAAGGATTGGGCTCAGGAATCCTTCAGCTGGGGGTTGGAATGTTTCAGCCGAACTGATCTTCCTCCGATTCTTAGGGAATCGTTTTTCCTGAAGGATATTTTCCGGCTGAAACATTTCACAATACATATCCTTCAGCCGGAATGCCGACAGGCAGGGTGTTTGCGGAGTGGCTGAAAGATCTGAAGGAAAAAAAAGGCGTTTCGGCATGTAGATACCGTTATGAAAAAAACAACAGGTCAAATTTTTAAAAGCTCTTGTTCTTTCAATGAAAACGTCCTGTTCTTTTTTTTAAAGACCTTGTTCTTTTCGGAAAAGAACAGGATCTTTTAAGGGTTAGTAACGTGTATGCCGGAAGGTTGGTAACGTGCCACCCCACACGTTACTAATGTGTGGGGTGTAAGATTAGTAATGTTGCAGGTGGAAGATTGCATATCTTGCTAGTGATACAATCATAAACGTATGAAGTTCCAGTATATAAAAGATAAAGTTAGTGCTTATTTCACTAAGGGGAATGAGCGTAGTGTTGCGGTGAAGAAAAATATCGCCGTTTCATTAGTGTTGAAATGTATAAGTATTTTAGTTTCCTTGCAGGTCGTTCCATTGACCATCGGTTATGTTAATCCTACGAAGTATGGCATTTGGCTGACGTTGAGTTCCATTATTGCCTGGCTGTCTTATTTTGATTTGGGGTTTGCCCACGGATTTCGTAATCGTTTTGCTGAGGCAAAAGCAAAAGGGGATATGAAGTTGGCAAAAGAATATGTCAGTACTACATATGCAGTGCTCTTCTTGCTCTTTTCCGTAATTTTATTGATAACCTTGGTGGTGAATAATTATTTGGATTGGAGTCGTATTTTAAATATTGATCCTGTTTATAAGGATGAGCTGAGTCTGGTTTTCGGTTTGTTGGCATGCTTCTTTTGCCTGAACATTGTGGCAAGTGTCTTTACTACCATGCTGACGGCAGATCAAAAGCCTGCTTTAGCTTCGCTTATAAGTACAAGTGGTCAGGTACTGGCTTTTGCTTGTGTCTATGTATTGACTAAAACCACAAAGGGAAGTCTGAGTGCTTTGGCTGTTTCTTTTTCAGCTATACCGTGCCTGTTTCTTTTAATTGTTTCTATTATTGTGTATCAAACTAAAAAATACAAGATTGTAGCCCCTTCGTTGCGTGACGTTCGCTTTTCGTTGGTGCGGAGTGTTGTTGGTCTGGGTGGACAGTTTTTTGTTGTTATGTTTTCTATGCTTTTTATTTTTCAACTTACTAATATCATTTTGTCAAGAGTGCAAGGCCCAGAAGCAGTTACGCAATATAATATTGCTTATAAGTATTTTAATGTACTTAACATGGCTGCAAATATTATTTTGACTCCGTTTTGGTCAGCATTTACTGATGCTTATATTAAGAGAGATTATAATTGGATGCGTGGTACGCTAGAAAAACTGGAGAAATTATGGTTGTTATGTATTCCTATTTTAGTTTTAATGGTACTGAGTTCTGATCTCTTATATAAATTTTGGATTGGTGATTCTGTAGCTGTATCTTTTTCATTATCATTTTGTATGGCAATATATGTATTATGTCAGACGGGAGGAAATATGTATATGTTTCTTATTAATGGAACGAGCAAAATACGTTTGCAACTAATCATTTATTTGTCATTTGCTTTGGTTTCTATTCCGTTGATGAAGTATTGTTGTAAGTATTATGGTATAGAAGGTATACTGATAGTTCCTACTACGGTATTTATTTTGCAGGCCTTTATTGGAAGAGTGCAGATATTGAAGATGATAAATGGTACGGCTAAAGGAATTTGGCTGAAGTGAAATGAAAAACAATATGAATTATCCCCTAATTTCTGTCATAACTGTTTCTTATAATGCAGTTTTAACAATTGAACAAACCATTCTTTCCGTCATTAACCAAACTTATCTGAATATTGAGTATATCATCATTGACGGTGGAAGTACGGATGGAACGGTTAATGTAATAAAAAAGTATGCGGATAAAATCGCTTATTGGGTGAGTGAGTCGGATAAGGGAATTTATGATGCGATGAATAAAGGAATTGCTTATTCGCATGGAGAATATTGTAATTTTATCAATGCAGGTGATAAATTTTGTTCCTCATCTATATTGAAACAGGTCATGGACTTTAATCATGTGGCAGATATAATAGTTGGTCAGGATTTACATGTTAATGAACATAATAAAATAGTATCACGCAGTGTATTACCTCGAAGATATAATCTTCTGCATTTTTATATAACTACCATACCTCATCAAAGTTGCTTTATAAGGGCCTCTTTATTAAAAAAGTATTATTATGATACATCTTTAAAAATAGTATCAGACTGGAAATTCTATTTACAATCAATCGTTTTAGGTGGGCATAGTGTGGCTGCGTATAACAATGTTATTGTGATATGTAATCCCAGAGGAGCCAGCAGTGATAACAACCGGATAAAAGAAGAACGCGAAAAAGTGCTTAAAGATCTACTCCCAGCTTATATTGTCAATGATTATCAGTGTTTATCCTGTTTGGGAGAAGAATTTATTGAAAACGCTCTTTTTTTATTTAATAATCATTGGATAAGATTTTTAGTAAAAAAGGGGCTTGCAATAATGGTTAAAATAGTAAGAATATTTAAATAGTTTATTTATGAAAATAGTAGTGTTCAAAGGAGGACTGGGTAATCAACTCTTTCAGTATGCATTTTATAAATACCTTTCAAGAAAGGATGAAACCTTTTATTTCTACAATGATGCTTGGTATAATGTGAGCCATAATGGATTTGAATTAGATAAATATTTTAAAACTGATGATTTGAAAAAATGTAGTAGGTTTTGGATAATTCTGTTTAAAACCATTTTATCAAAATTATACCATTGGAAAATATATGTAGTAGGTTCTGTAGAGTATCAATATCCTAATCATTTGTTTCAAGCTGGATATTTTTTAGACAAAAATCGGCATAAGGCGCAAAGAAAAGCAAAGTTCTACATAAATAAATGCAGGTCAGCATCTTGTATGCAGGGCGAGTTGAAGCAGGCTTCGGCATAAAATGCCTGAAAACACCCCTTTCGGACAAAGTTCGGCTACTAAACAGCTACCGGTTCCGAAACGAGGTATATGCGGCATAACGAGTTCTGTTTCATCGCTTTGCCTTGTTTTGCATAGCTCTTGGTAAGAAATAAGTAACTACCTTTAGAAACGAAAATTTTAGAGTTATGGAAACAAAGAGAAGTACGTTTGCGACCTCGTTCTACATCAAGAGATCCGCAGTGAGAACCCGGGACGGTAAAGCCCCTATCATGGTGAAAATCTCCGTTGACGGAGATGACAAGGCGGTGGGAACCAAGCTGTTCGTCACTCCCGACCTCTGGGAGAACGGCAAGGCGAAAGGCAAGTCCGCCGAGGCAAACGAGATAAACGGGCAACTGAAGGAGGTCTCCGCCCGGCTCACCAACCACTACCACCGCATCCTCCGGGAAGAGGATTTCGTTACCGCCGAGAAGCTGCGCAACGCCTTCCTCGGTGTCGGCGTGATGGAGAACTGCATCCTCAAAGACTTCGGGAACATGAACCGGGAGTTCGGGGCGATGGTCGAGAAAGGGCAGCGAGCCAAGTCCACCTACAACAAGTATCTGGCTGTTTACAACCATTTCAAGACCTTCCTTTGGGAGAAGAAGAAGCGCACCGACATGGCTTACAAGGAGCTGACCAAGGAGATCATCACCGATTTCGACAAGTACCTGCGGGTGGAGAAAGGGCTGAGTGCCAACACCCTCTGGATATACACCATGCCCCTGCTCAGCCTGACCGACAAGGCGTGGCGGCGTGGAATCGTCCGCACCGACCCCTTCAGCGAGTACAGCCTTGAAATGCAGGAGACCGACCGTGGCTACCTTACGGAAGAGGAGCTGCGCACCTTGGCTAACGCCGTGTTCGTCAAGAAACAGACCAACCTCGTGCGGGACATGTTCCTCTTCGGGTGTTTCACCGGGCTTAGCTACATTGATATAAAGACGCTCACCCATGACAAGATACAGCGCATGGACTTCGACGGCGAGGAATGGATCATCACCCGGCGCACCAAGACCCGTGTATCGAGCAACGTTCCCCTCATGGAGATTGCCAAGGAGCTGATAGAGAGGTACAGGGGGCTTGCCGGGGGCGACCTTGTCTTTCCCATGCCCAGTAACAGCGTGTGCAACACCCACCTCAAACAGATAGCCAAAGCCTGCGGCATCCACAAGGAGATCGGCTTCCACCTGAGCCGCCACACCTTCGCCACGACCGTCTATCTCTGCAACGGCGGCACCATCGAGGCGCTCTCCAAGATACTCGGGCACAAGCACATTTCCACCACCCAGATCTACGCCGAAGTGACCAACAGGATGGTAAGCCCCGATTTCCGGGCGATCCCCGGCAACCTCCCCGCCATGCACCGGCGCGTGCTGGTGAAGAAGCACAGGAAGCATGACGGGATGCGGGTGCGCCGCCCCCTCCGGGAAACGGCTTGACGCCTTTCCCCGGTGCAGAATGCGGCAAAGGCAGGAACTTCCGATGCGGTGTCCCTGCCTTTGCTGCATTTCCCGATGCACACCCCCGTGCGTTTATGTTGGACTTTTCCCCCGTTTGCGCTTTGGGCGCATGTCCACGTAGTTCTCCTCCAGCATACGCAGCAGATCCGACTGGCGGTAAAGCGTCTTGCCCGGCAGCGATATGTACGGGACCAGCCGTTGCGTGCGGTAGTCCTGCAACGTTCTCGGCGTGATGTGCAGCAGCCTGCACACGTCCTCGCCCGTGAGATAGACCTCGCCGTTCATCGCCGGGCGGAAGTGCGCCGTTACCGTGTCGAGGTACCTCATGCCTTCCTCCAGTGCCTCGAAGTATGCCCGTACCTCTTCCGTGTCCCTTGTGATCACTTCCATCTCACTCGTCCTCCGTCATTTCCCGGCTCATGGCTTCCACGAACGCCTCCACGTCCTCCGTCCGGTAGTAAATCTTGTGGTTGATCTGGCTGTACGGCAGCAGCCCCCGGTCACGGTAGGTCTGCAATGTCCGCTTGCTGATGCCTAATTTCTCGCACACGTCCGCCCCGTCCATCCAGTTCATCTTTTCGGGCGGGCGGTAGCGGGCGCAAAGTTCCCTCACGTGCTGCGAAAAGCAGCCGAACCGTTCCTTCATCTCCTCGAAGGTCTTTCTCTCGATGCTTACTATTTCCATTGTCCCGATACGTTTTTATTGTTATACTTCCCTGCAAATATACCGGTCTGTATATGTCCGTGTATCAAAACCGTACCGCTTGTCCTCGTTTTGCTTCACGTTTGTAGCCTTGTCACGTTCCGGGCGGTGAAAAGCAGGGAGAAGCTCTACATATCCGCACGCCCTTCCGCATATTTTCCGCCCTTTCCGCTTGCCGTGTGCCGGACATTTCGCATATTTGTAACCGACCAAACATCATCACTATGGACGAGGCTGGCTTTATCGCTAAATCCACCTTCCTTGCCACTCCTGCGGTCATCGAGGAGGAGAGCCGCATCTTGGGCAAGATCGCACGCCGCCTGCGCTGCGAGTACGTCATCCGTTTCGAGGACGACGGCAAGTTCTATTTCCTTTTGGAGACCCGTTCCGGCTACGAGGAGCATTTCGCCCGGTGCGGCTGGTACATCGTCAGCCAGACCGACTTCAACAGCCGCCTGACCATCGGCATGGGCTTGTACGAGAGCGGGAACTTGGCGGGCTTCATGTACAGGCTCGATTCCGGCAGCGAGGACGAGGCACGTTTCTGGAACAATATCCTTGTATTCACTTTCTTCAATGACTTCCGCAAGGCGTTCTTTCCGCTCGACAACCGCTTTCAGGGTTTCTTCCGCTTGGACGGCAGCTTGTGTTTGTACCTTTCTGACTATCGCCCCGTCCGGCGGAACGACAAGATCACCTTCTAGGGCAGGAAGGTGTCGAACGCCGTCTGGCGATTCAACAGCGGAGCGCCGAACGACCTGTCCGTCAACCTCCTCTCAATCGCCAGCAGGCGCATCCGGGCGATTCAGGAGAACAGGCACCGTGCCGTGCTGATTCCCGTCCCGGCATCCACACGGGAGAAACACCGCACCCGGTACGAGGCGTTCTGCCGCAAGCTCTCGGCGGACATGGGAGTTGCCGACGGGTACGGGGCGATAACCGTCGCTTATGACCGGGCGCAATACAAGGGCACGCACGGAAACGGAGATCGCATCGCCAATCTGGAGTTCCATCCCGAACGGTTCAGGGGAAAGTGCGTCTTGCTCGTGGACGACGTGCTCACCGCCCTTCCGTCCGTCTTTCCGGGCAACAAAAAGGCTGAAAAAGGCAAGGAAAGAGTAGCGTCAACGTAAAAACAAGGCGGAAAGGAACTGACATCGAAGCAAAAAAGAGCGTCCGAAAGGCTCTTTTCTGCCCTCCGGACGCTCTCTTTTCATCTCCTGCCGCCTCTGCCGTTCCGTTGCCAACTTGCTGCCAACTTGCTGCCAACTTGCTGCCAACTTGCTGCCAACTTGCCGATTACCTGCTGTCCATGTCCCGCATCTTTTTGAGCAGCTTCTCCTTCATCTCGTCCAAGAACGCCGTCGGGTTCTGCTGTCCCCGCCGCCTGCCGAACGCATGGTACACGTTTCCCAGACACACATGGAAGATCTTATCGAACATCCTATCCCACTGGACGCTCTTCTCGAACGCCACCGCCAGCTCGCCGATCTCGGCGTTGCCGTTGTCCACGCTCCCGGCGGCATGGATGCCGTAAACAAGCTGTATGGCGGCGATTTTCGTGTCCGTCCAGCGGTGTTCCTTCCCCGGCACGGCATCCGTACCGTCCCCTCGTGCCGCACGCTCTATCCGGCGGCTCAGATAGACCAGCAGCATCTCCACCGAGATCAGGCGTGCCGCCAGTATGTCGTAGCCCGTGGAGAACTCCGCTTCCTCGTCCAGTACGAAGCTGCCGCTTTCAGGGCTGAGTTCGCCCTTCGCCCGCAGGAAATAGTAATCGTCCCGGTATGTCGCCCCGCTGTGGTAATACTGGTAGAAGGGCAGGTAGCGTTCCATCATCCGCTCGGCTCGTTCCATCGCCCTGCGGTAGTACGTTTCGGCTACCCGCAGGCAGCCGGGACAGCCGCTCTCTATCTGATATACCCGGTAATAGTACAGCAGCCTGCCCGTCAGGGCGGGCTTGTAGTATTTGAAGTAACGGATTTCCTCCTCGTCCCCGCTGAACGGACGGGCGAGCGCATACGCTTTCAGCTCACGGTTCTTGGCTTTCAGGTACGAAACCATCTCCCGGCAGGTGGCGACCGTTTCCTTTCCCTCCATGCCGGCGGCAGCGGCAGCCATGCGCCGCTCCGTCTCCTGCAACAATGTATTGAAATATTCTTCCATCATGATTCTGTCTCGGGTTGTTTATAAGGAAGCAAAGTTAGCGGGGTGCCGGGAAACGGACGTTCTGAATTTTCACCGCCGTGTTCGGATTGTCCGCCAATCGGCTGCGGGCAGTCAGCCCCTCACTTCTGAACCGGAAAAGGATGCCGGACGGGACGGGCGCACCGGGCGATTTCACGGATTTCGGCAGGAGTAGCCTTCAGGTGCTTCTTGCAGAAGTCCCACAGGTAGCTCGGAGTGGCGAAGCCGCACGTGTCGGCAATCTCTTGGAAGGGCATGTCCGTGTCCGCCAGCAGGGAGACCACGTGCGCCTTCCGCTGTTCCGTCAGCCAGCGGTGCGGCGTCCTGTTAAGCTGCACCACAACCCCCCGTCCCAGCGTATTGACCGACGTGGACAACTCCC
>OJJM01000226.1_pt1 | contig 15082 bp, 10 predicted proteins | sample 1596341 | NCBI WGS metagenome assembly OJJM01 (sample SAMEA4350148, study PRJEB24818) | metagenome | biome: human; feature: gut; material: faeces | place: Denmark | collected 2013-09
AGGCAGCATTGGTCTATTGAGAATAATCTTCATTGGCAACTGGATGTTACCTTTCGAGAAGACTACAGTAAAAAGGTGAAAAATGCTGCCGGAAACTTTTCGGTGGCAACAAAGATGGCGCTTACCACACTTAAGAATGAGAAAACAACAAAAGGAAGTATGAATCTGAAAAGACTAAAAGCGGGATGGGATGAAAACTATTTGTCACAACTTTTGCAGGACAATAATTTTTAATGCGTCGGTCCTGTAGTTTGGTTGAGCAATCATGAAGGAATTTTGATGTAAACCTGTTCCTATCCTTACGTAACTACATCCCTATGTTTGTATCGTATAATCGGGAGATATGCTTTGTGCTATCGGTATAAATCCGTAAAGGCTGCATTGGGCATGACATGGAAGAGAAAAAGCCTGAAAAACGGCTGTTTCTTGATTTTCGGGAAATAGATAAATGTTAATGTATATATCTGATAATAAGTAATATATGTCTGTGTGAGAAAGTAAACACAGTGAGGGCATGAGGGCATTTATGAGAGCATAAAGATGATACACTCATAATATAGTGCATTGTTAATGAGATGATTATCATCGTTAATGAGGGCATGAGAGCATATTGTCTTCCAACTTTTTTTGTAAACTTGCTGAAGGAATAAGAAATATGTTTCTTTGAAATCTATATAGTTAGAAAAATTGCCGTATTCTTAGGTTATAGATGTCTTTAGACGGATAGGGTAATATTTTATCGCACCTATTTTGTATTTTTGTAAAAAGGAGCGTTTTGTATGAAGAACATAATCAGAAAGATAAGAACCTACTATCCTGTTTCGGGGTAAAGCGTTGGGAACATTGACACAACTTTTGGAGAGGCATATATTCCCGGCAGAAACACTTCTTATCATCATATCAGTTATGAAGTGATAGGGTACAAGGATATAATAGGATGTACGGGTTCCTATTAAGGGGCAAAAAAGAATAGAAGTAAGGGTAAGTAGTCTTTTAATTCTTTCCGTAATTGTTTTAGTGCCTGTTGAATTCTGTAATCTACCGTTTTGGAAGATATATTCTGTGATTTCATTGAATGAAAATAGTAATTTAAAACAGAATCCCAGATACGAAAATTGATACTTAATGTGGGGAAGAGAAAATTCTTATATGCTCTTCCCTATATTTTTATAAATTTATTGTAAGTGTAAAAAGCACCGTAAATACGATAAATAATACAGGCTTTATGGACGAATTTCCATATTATTGTATCTTATTCTATGGAATCCAATCCTATTTCGTCTTATTTTTGCAATATTGAAAATAAAAACTATGAAATACAAAAAACTCATTTCTTTTCTAGCTTTCTTTTTAGCAGTATTGTCTGTATATGGACAGAACCCTTTTGTCTTGAAATCAGGCGAACCGGTGACTGTTGCCTGTGGCAATTCAGAGGAAGAAGTTGTACATACAGCTTTGAATTTGCTCAATCGTGATGTAGAGTCTGTCTTTTCTACCCGCATAATTGTTACTCCAGAAAGTAAAAAAGGAATGATTATAGTCGGAACCATCGGACAAAGTAATTTGATCGATAAGGCAGGGGTTGATTTGTCTCCTATAAAAAATAAAAAAGAAGCTTTTCTGCTGACCGTTTCTTCCAATGGTAAATTAGTTATAGCCGGCAGTGACAAGGGTGGTACTGCTACAGGCTTCCTGGAATTCTCACGATGGGTGGGTGTTTCTCCTTGGAGGCATACGGCGTCATGGAACTTTCACGGTTGATAGGCGTTTCTCCATGGGAGTGGTGGGCAGATGCGACGCCTGCAAAGAAAGAGATTTTTCAACTACCGGCTTCTTATCGGAATGTGCAGTCTCCTTCTGTAGAGTATCGGGGAATTTTTATCAACGATGAGGACTGGGGGCTTACCCCTTGGAGCTGGCAGACATACGAACCAAGTGATGTGAAAGGACAAATCGGTCCGAAAACACATGAGCGGATTTTTGAGTTATTGCTTCGTCTGCGTGCCAATACCTTCTGGCCGGCTATGCATGGTTGCTCTGTACCTTTTTATTTTACACCGGGCAATAAAGAAGTGGCTGATAAGTTTGGTATTTTTATAGGTACTTCTCATTGTGAACCGATGATGCGGAATACCAATGGTGAGTGGAAACGGGATGGAGTGGGAGAGTATGACTATGTTCACAACAGTGCTCATGTCTTGTCTTTTTGGGAGCAACGCGTAAAGGAGGTGGCAGAGTTGGATAATCTGTATACTTTAGGTATGCGTGGCGTACACGATGGTGCGATGAATGGTGCTAAGACCATAGAAGAACAAAAAGCTGTTTTGACCAAGGTATTGAAGGACCAGCGCGATTTGTTGACTAAATATGTAAATAAGGATGTGACCCAGGTGCCTCAAGTCTTTATTCCTTATAAGGAAGTTTTGGATGTATACCATGCCGGGCTGCAAGTGCCCGATGAAGTGACGCTGATGTGGTGTGATGATAATTATGGTTATATCCGTCATTTCCCTACAGCGGAAGAGCGTGCCCGTAAGGGAGGAAACGGAGTGTATTATCACGTGTCCTATTGGGGGCGTCCGCATGATTATCTTTGGTTGGGAACTGCCCATCCTTCCTTGGTATACCAGCAAATGTCTTTGGCATGCGAGCGGGGTATACAGAAAATGTGGATATTGAATGTCGGAGATATTAAACCGGCTGAATATCAGGTAGAACTTTTCCTGGATATGGCATGGAACTTGGAAGCGGTGAAGCAGCAGGGGGTTGCTGCCCATCAACGTCATTTCCTGGAGCGTGAGTTTGGAAAAAATAGGGCTGACCGGTTACAGCCCGTCATGCAGGAAGCTTATCGTTTGGCTTATATCCGTAAGCCGGAATTTATGGGGAATACCCGCACGGAAGAGAAGGATCCTAAGTTTAAAGTGATCAGTGATTTGCCTTGGTGTGAGCAGGAAATCAATGAACGTCTGGCCGCATACAGACAATTGTCAGATAAGGTGGAGCAGGAATGGCATGCGCTTCCTGCACAGAAAAAAGAAACTTATTTTCAGTTGGTGAAGTAGCCTGTTCAGGCGGCTTCTCAAATGAATAACAAATTGCTGACAGCCCAGTTGGCGCGTCATGGAAAGGCTGATTGGGCGGATAGTGACAGGGCGTATGACAGTATAGTTTCATTGACAAAAACCTATAACACAACAAAATGGAACCGTATGATGGATTTCCAACCACGCAGACTTCTGGTTTTCAACCGGGTGGAAAGAAAAGCACTATCGTCCGGGCTGCTTGAAAAACCTCAGGCAGTTTATACATGGAATGGCGCTGATTGTGTTGAAGGGGCATCGGTTATTTGGGAAGGGCTAGGCTATGAAGGAAAGGCGGTAGCGGTGGAGAAAAAGAAAGAACTGACTTTTGAATTTGCTGCATGGGAAACGGATTCTGTCGAGGTGGAAGTACGGTTGTTGCCTAATCATCCGGTAGAAGGAGAACGGTTGCGTTTTACCATTTCTTTGGATGGAAGTGCCACGGAGGCTGTTTCGTATGAAACTAAAGGACGCAGTGAAGAATGGAAGGAGAATGTTTTGTGTAATCAGGCTGTTCGCCGGATGATTCTTCCTGTTGCACGGAAAGCTTCCCATCGTTTAATTTTTACCGCATTGGATGAAGGTGTGGTATTGGATCAGATATGCCTTTATATGCCTCGGATAAAATAGGGTGAACAAAGATATTCAGGATATTTGTGCATACAGAAATTACAATGAAAAACAACTGATAAAATGAAGAAGACTTTTTTAAAATCCTTGGCTGGTATTGCGGCCGTAGCTTTTGCCGTATCATGTACGGCACCGGCTCCAAAGTATAAAACGGTAGTTGTCGATGCTCCTTTTGCTATGGAACCCATCAAAGAATGTGTTTTTCCCGAACAAGATTTTTCCAATGTGGATTATGGTGCGGTGAAAGGTGGGGAAACAGTGAATACGGAAGCTATCGCCAAAGCCATAGCAGCTTGTAATAAGGCCGGAGGAGGTCGTGTGGTTGTTCCTGAAGGGGAATGGCTGACAGGACCTGTTCATTTTAAAAGTAATGTAAATCTTCATTTGGAAGAAAATGCCATATTACGCTTTACAGATAATCCCTCTGATTATCTGCCTGCTGTGATGACTTCATGGGAAGGTATGGAATGTTATAACTATTCTCCGTTGCTGTATGCTATGGATTGTGAGAATATTGCTATTACCGGAAAAGGGACACTGGCTCCTATCATGGATACTTGGAAAATCTGGTTCAAACGTCCTAAACCTCACATGGATGCTTTGAAAGAGTTATATACGATGGCTTCTACCGATGTACCTGTAGAACAGCGTCAGATGGCAAAAGGAGAAAACCATCTTCGTCCTCATCTGATTCATTTCAACCGGTGTAAAAATGTGTTGCTGGATGAATTCAAGATTCGCCAGAGTCCTTTTTGGACGATACATCTTTATATGTGTGATGGTGGTATCGTACGTAATTTGGATGTAAAGGCTCATGGTCATAATAATGATGGAATTGACTTGGAAATGAGCCGTAACTTCCTGATAGAGAACTGTGTGTTCGATCAGGGAGATGATGCTGTGGTTATAAAGGCAGGGCGTAACCAGGATGCATGGCGTCTGAATACTCCTTGTGAGAATATTGTGATACGCCATTGTGATATCTTGAAAGGACATACGTTACTGGGAATCGGTAGTGAAATGTCTGGTGGTGTACGGAATGTGTACATGCACAATTGTACGGCTCCCGATTCTGTATTCCGTCTTTTCTTTGCCAAAACCAATCATCGTCGTGGTGGATTTATTGAAAATATCTGGATGAAAAATGTGAAGGCGGGAAAGATGCAACGTGTACTCGAAGTGGATACGGATGTGCTTTACCAGTGGCGTGATTTGGTACCTACCTATCAGGATAGCATTACATTCATCAACGGACTTTATATGGATAGTGTGACTTGCGACCGTACCGAGGCTGTTTATGATTTGAAAGGCGATGCCCGCCTTCCTATCAAAAACGTGGAAATAAGGAATGTGACTGTGGGGGAAGTGACAAAGTTTGTGAAGAATGTGGTAAATGCGGAGAATGTGGTGGAGGAAAATATAGTTTACAAGGAGAAACAAGATAAACAATGAAAACACAAAAAAAACTATGGAGTGCTTTAGCAGCTCTGTGTGTGGCAACCGGTACGGTTGCCCAACCGGCCTACAATTATTCCAAACTGCAAAAAGAGCAGTTGGGGCGTGGCGTTGTGGCCATTCGTGAAAATCCATTGGACGTAGTGGTGTCGTGGCGTTACCTGTCTTCCGATCCGATCAATACTTCTTTCAATGTATATAGAAATGGAGAGAAAATAGCGGAAGTCCCCCATTCTACAGGTACTTTTTACCGGGATACTTACTCAGGTAATGAAAAAGCGGTATATACTGTAAAACCGGTGATAAATGGGGTTGAAACAGGTAAGTTGAATGGAAATTATACTTTGCCGGCTAATGCTCCGTCAGGTTATATCGATATTCCTCTGGACAGACCGGCGGAAGGTGTGACTCCTTCGGGACAAAAATACACCTATAGTCCTAATGACGCATCTATAGGTGATGTGGACGGCGACGGTGAATATGAAATTATCTTGAAGTGGGACCCCTCCAATGCACATGATAATGCACATGACGGTTACACCGGAAATGTTTATTTTGACTGTTATCGTCTGACCGGAGAAAAACTATGGCGTATTGACCTAGGGCATAATGTCCGTGCCGGAGCACATTATACCCAGTTTATGGTGTTTGATTTGGATGGAGATGGTAAAGCAGAAGTAGTCATGAAGACTTCTGATGGAACAAAGGATGGAAAAGGAAAGATAATAGGTGATGCCAAGGCTGATTACCGTGAACCGGGTATCACAGACGGAAATTCCCACGGGAATACACCTCGTAACCAAGGACGTATCCTGACCGGTAACGAATACTTAACCGTATTCAACGGACTGACAGGAGAAGCGATGAAAACAATTGATTATGTTCCGGCTCGTGGTAAGCTGACCGACTGGGGAGACAACCGTGCCAACCGCAGTGACCGTTTCCTGGCTTGTGTAGCTTATCTGGATGGAGTACATCCCAGTGTGGTGATGTGCCGTGGATATTATACCCGCACTGTGCTGGCGGCATTCGACTGGGATGGCAAGAACTTGAAACAGCACTGGGTGTTCGACAGCAATAATTCGGGGTGTGAAGACTATGCCGGGCAGGGTAACCATAATCTTCGTGTAGGCGATGTGGACGGTGACGGATGTGATGAAATAATGTATGGTTCTTGTGCCATTGATCATGATGGAAAAGGATTGTATTCTACCCGTATGGGGCATGGAGACGCTATGCATCTGACACAATTTGCTCCCGGATTAAAAGGCTTGCAGGTTTGGGATTGTCATGAAAATAAGAAAGATGGTTCCACTTTCCGTAATGCGGCTACGGGTGAAGTGCTGTTTCAGGTGAAAAGTAGTATAGATGTAGGCCGGTGTATGGCTGCTGATGTTGATCCGCGCAATCCGGGAGTGGAGATGTGGTCATCCGATTCAAAAGGAGTACGTAATATAAAAGGTGAAGTGATTCGTCCTGATCTCAAGAGCTTTTCAGTTAATATGGCTGTATGGTGGGATGGAGATTTGCTTCGTGAGTTGCTGGATAAAAACAGGATAACCAAGTATGATTGGGAAGACGATGTATGTCGTCCGTTAATGATATTTGATGGAACGGATTCAAATAATGGTACGAAGTCCCATCCTTGTTTGCAGGGAGATATAATAGGTGATTGGCGTGAGGAGGTGCTGCTCCGTACGGAAGATAATTCGGCACTTCGTCTGTATGTGTCGCGGATACCGACTGAATACCGTTTTCATACTTTCTTGGAAGATCCGGTGTATCGTATCAGTATCGCTACTCAAAATGTGGCATACAACCAGCCTACCCAGCCTGGTTTTTATTTCGGACCGGACTTGAAAGAGGGGATATTTAGAGGTTATGAATTTAAAAATGAATAAAGACTATATACCATGAATCTGAAAACATTAAGCATGATGGGCGCTCTGTTGCTGCTGGCTGGAACGGGTGCGAATGCGCAAAAGAAGAAAGAAGTACTGAATGATTCGAATACGCCGTTACATTTGTTGCAACCTGCATACAAAGTGCCTTACGGTATGCTCACTACAGAGGAGATAAAGGCCGATATGGATCGTGTCCTTCGTTATTTGGAAAAGAATACTCCGACTCGTGTCGTTGATAAGAATACAGGTAAGGTTATTACGGATTATGCCAATATGACGGCTGATGCACAGCTGGAACGAGGTGCTTTCCGTTTGGCAAGTTATGAATGGGGGGTGACTTATTCAGCTATGTTGGCTGCTGCTGAGGCTACGGGGGATCAGGCTTATTATAAATATGTAACAGATCGTTTTCAGTTTCTGGCCGAGGTTGCTCCGCACTTCCGTAAGGTATTGGAAAAGTATGGAACTGTAGATCCGCAGATGAAACAAATTCTGACTCCTCATGCATTGGATGATGCCGGGGCGGTGTGCGCGGCTATGGTCAAGGTGCAGATGAAGGAAAATTCACCGGAACTTAAGCCGTTGATTGATAATTATATGGATTTTATTGTGAATAAGGAGTATCGTCTTGCTGATGGAACATTTGCCCGTACCCGTCCACAACATAATACGCTGTGGTTGGACGATATGTTTATGGGTATTCCGCCGGTAGCTTGGTATTCATGTATTGCCGGTGATAAAAAGCAAATGTATTTGAGCGAAGCTGTACGTCAGATATTTCAATTTGCAGACCGTATGTGGGTACCCGGGAAAAACCTTTTCCGTCATGGATGGGTGGAAGGTATGCAGGATCATCCTGCTTTCCATTGGGGACGTGCCAATGGTTGGGCGTTGTTGACTATGTGTGAGGTATTGGATGTGTTGCCGGAGGATTATCCTCAGCGCGATAAAATTCTGGAGTTGTTCCGTGCTCATGTACGTGGTCTTGCTGCCTGCCAGAGTGGTGAAGGTTTCTGGCATCAGTTGCTGGATCGTAACGATTCTTATCTGGAAACCTCGGCCACGGCTATTTATGTATATTGCTTTGCCCATGCTATCAATAAAGGATGGATTGATGCTATGGCATACGGTCCGGTGGCACAGTTGGGATGGCATGCCGTTACCACCCAAATCAATGCGGAAGGTCAGGTGGATGGAACTTGTGTAGGTACAGGTATGGCTTTTGATCCGGCTTTTTATTATTATCGTCCGGTCAATGTGTATGCTGCCCACGGCTATGGACCGGTACTTTGGGCGGGTGCTGAGATGATTAATTTGCTGAACAAGCAGCATCCTAAAATGAATGATAGTGCCGTGCAATATTACCGTACGGAACAAAAGACTTCCGAACCAATTTTCCATGTAATGGATGGAGAAACTAAATAAGTAAAAACAAGGACTTTATAAAAAGGAGGAAAATACCATGAAACGTGAAGCTTTTAAAATGTTCTTGAAGCCGGGCTTCGAGAAAGAGTATGAGAAGAGACATGCAGCCATTTGGCCGGAATTAAAAAAAATGTTGTCCGATGGAGGAGTATATGATTACTCCATTTATTGGGACAAGGATACAAATATTCTGTTTGCTTGTCAGAAAACTAAAGGAGAGGAGTCTTCGCAAGATATGGGAGCCAATCCTATCGTGCAGAAATGGTGGGACTATATGGCGGATATCATGGAAGTGAATCCGGATAACTCTCCGGTTACTATTCCGCTGCCCGAGGTCTTCCATATGGATTAAAATAAAAAAGAGTGTATCGATTCATTCTGATACACTCTTTTTTTATACCTTTGCAAGACAAAAACACTGTGATAAATGATATGAAAAAACACATCTATGCTCTATGGGCATTCTTTATTCTTTTCAGTCAGAGTATTGCCGCATCAGTCGAGGTGCGTTCTACTCATATGACTACGGGAGATGGGGTCGCCAATAACTCAATTCGGTATATATATCAGGATAGCAAAGGTTTTATTTGGATGGGAACGCTGAATGGACTTAGTCGTTATGACGGGAATTCGTTTGTGACTTATCGTCCTGAGGGTGGAAATAAAATTTCGTTGATAGACCATCGGATTCGCGATTTGGAAGAAGATAAAAATGGTTTCTTATGGATTGCGACTTCTGCCGAGTTGTTTAGTTGTTATGATCTGAAGAAAGATTGTTTTGTTGATTTTACCGGTTGTGGGGAATATGAGCAACTGTATAGTTACAAGATGACTGACCGTGAAGGTAATGTCTGGTTGTGGCAGGATGGAAACGGGTGTCGTAAAGTGACTTATATGAATGGTGAATTTACATCTGTGGTTTTCAAGAAAGAAAACAATAATCTCCCTTCTAATAATATTACTTATATATCTGAGGATGAGCAAGGAAGAATATGGATTGGTAGCCATGACGGTATAGCTCAAGTGGTAGGGAACAAGGCAGTATTGGTGGAAGAAAATCATGATGCCTTCAAGATGATGTCTTTTGGTAAAGATGTTTTTTTTCTTTCGGGAACAGGAACAATTTCGTTGAAGAGAGAAGGAGAGGATAGCCGTATTGTTACCCGTTTAGGTGAAGGTAGTAAAGTATATAGTACCATGCGCTTGCAAAACGATTGGATCGTTTTTACGGAAGATGGCAGTTATGTCTTTAATTTGAGAACTCATCAGGTGAGCCGGGATACGGAACTGAATATAGCAAGAGGACAAGTTCAGATTGACAACCGGGGGAATTTCTGGATTTATAATCATACAGGTAAGGTATGGTATGTCAACGCCAAGACCAGATTTGTCAAGTCTTTCCAACTGATTCCGGCTGATAAAGTAAATTATATAGATGAGGAACGTTACCACATCGTTCATGATTCTCGTGATATTGTTTGGATTTCCACTTATGGTAACGGTTTGTTTGCTTATGATTTGGCAACTGATGAATTGCAGCATTTCGAATCCAATATTAATGGATTCAGTCATATCACTTCAAATTTCTTGCAATATATTATGGAGGATCGAGCCGGTGGTATTTGGGTCAGTTCGGAATATACGGGTATTTCTCGTCTTTCGGTCTTGAATGAAGGAGCTGAGCGTGTTTTTCCTGAAGATGAAACTTTATCAGACCGTTCAAATACCGTGCGTATGATCAACCGTATGCCTGATGATAAGATTTGGCTGGGGACCCGTCGTGGAGGATTGTATATTTATGACCCTCATTTGAAAACGATAGAGAGCAGTCGTTATTTTGATTCTAACATTTATGCTGTTGAGGAAGGGGCTGATGGTAGTATTTGGTTGGGTAGCCGTGGAAACGGATTAAGTATTGACGGGAAATGGTACACTTATCACTCGAATGATCCTCTGTCTATTGGGAATAATAATATTTTTACTCTTTACCGGGACCGGAAGAATAGAATGTGGATAGGTACTTTTGGCGGTGGATTGAATTTGGCGGTGAAGGAAAAGGATAAGTATGTATTCAAGCGGTTTTTGAACAATTTTTATAGCCAGCGCCAGATTCGTGTGATACAGGAAGACAATAATGGATGGATATGGGTGGGCACCAGTGCCGGAGTTTACATATTTAATCCTGATTCGTTAATGAATGACCCGGATAACTATATTACTTATAATTATAATAACGGTAAGTTACGTAGTAATGAAATAAAATGTATCCATCAAGATAGTAAAGGCCGGATATGGGTAGGTACTTCAGGAAAAGGCTTCAGTATGTGTATGCCAGAAGGTGATTACAGAAACTTGACTTTTGAGCATTATGATGGAAGTGACGGGTTGGTAAACAGTATGGTGCAATCTATTGTTGAAGACAGGGAGGGTAAGCTTTGGGTTGCAACGGAATATGGTATTTCTCGTTTTGATCCGGATACACATGCCTTTGAAAATTTCTTTTTCTCGGCATATGCGTTGGGGAATGTCTATAGTGAGAACAGTGGTTGTGTGAGTAAGGATGGCAAACTGATGTTTGGTTCTAATTATGGATTGGTTGTTATCACTCCCGGCAAAATTGTGAATAATTCCACTGTAACTCCTATGGCAGCTTTTACCAATCTTCGAATTAATGGTATTGCCATGCGCCCGGGCGATGTGGATTCTCCGTTAGACCGTTCGTTGATTTATACAGATGAAATCGAGTTGAAATATTTTCAAAATTCTTTTGTCATAGATTTCTCTACATTTGATTATTCCGGAACGAATAGTACTAAATATACGTATCGGTTGGATAATTATGATAAAGAGTGGAGTATACCGTCTTCGTTGAATTTTGCAGCTTATAAGAACCTGGCACCCGGTACTTATAAATTGCGGGTGAAAGCTTGCAATGGGGTCGGTGTGTGGGGAGATAAAGAAACGGTTTTGAAGATTATTGTTGTTCCTCCTTTTTGGAAAACTACTTGGGCTTTCTTTATTTATGCTATTTTGATAGGGGTGGCGCTATATATCACTTTCAGACTGATGCGTGACTTTAATACTTTGCGTAATCGTATACAGGTGGAGAAACAGCTGACAGAGTATAAATTAGTTTTTTTCACGAATATCTCTCATGAGTTCCGTACTCCCTTGACTTTGATACAAGGAGCATTGGAAAAGATGCAGCGTGGTGGTAAAATCCCTAAAGAAATGGCTTATTCATTGAAGGTCATGGATAAAAGCACCCAGCGTATGTTGCGTCTTATCAATCAGTTGCTGGAATTCCGTAAGATGCAGAATAATAAACTGGCCCTTTCTTTGGAGGAAACGGATGTCATGGCTTTCTTGTATGAAATCTTCTTGAGTTTCAATGATGCTGCTGAGTCTAAGAATATGGATTTCAAGTTCTTGCCATCTGTAGCTTCTTATAAGATGTTTATCGATAAGGGTTATTTGGACAAAGTGACTTATAATTTGTTGTCTAATGCTTTCAAATATACACCCAGCGGTGGAAAAGTGACTTTTTCTGTGACGGTGGATGAAGCAAAGAAACAGTTGGTCATATCGGTAGCCGATTCCGGTGTAGGCATTCCTAAAGAGAAACGTAATGAGTTATTTAAGCGTTTTATGCAAAGTAGCTTTTCGGGTAGTAGTGTCGGAGTTGGCCTGCATTTGACACATGAACTGGTGTGTGTACATAAAGGTACGATAGTATATACTGAAAATGAAGGTGGTGGGTCTATATTTACGGTCAGTTTGCCTACTGATATTTCTGTTTATGAGGAAAAAGATTTTCTGATTCCCCATAATGTGTTGTTGGAAGAGGAGGAAGTACATCATGCAGCTGTTCTTGCAGAAGAAATATCGGCGCAAGAAGGGGGCGTGGAACTTCCATCTGCACCACTTAATAAGCGTAAAGTACTTATTATAGAAGATGATAACGATGTACGTGAGTTTTTGAAAGAAGAAGTGGGACAATATTTTGAAGTTGTGGCCGAGGCGGATGGTCCGTCTGGATTGGAACGTGCACGTACGTATGATGCTGATTTGATAATCTGTGATGTGCTGATGCCGGGGATGACAGGATTTGAGGTAACCCGAAAATTGAAGAATGATTTTGATACAAGTCATATACCTATTATTTTATTGACAGCTATGAGTTCTGCCGAAAGTCATTTGGAAGGCGTGGAAAGTGGTGCGGATGCATATATTACTAAGCCTTTTAGCCCGAAACTACTGTTGGCACGCGCTTTCAAACTAATAGAGCAACGTGAGAAATTACGTGAGAAATTTTCGAATGATCCGAATATGGTACGACCGGCTATTTGTACCTCTGATAAGGATAAAGAATTTGCTGACAGATTACAGATGGTTATGGATCAACAGATTGGTAATGCTCAGTTTACGATTGATGAGTTTGCTTCGATGATGGGATTGGGACGAACCGTTTTTTATCGTAAGGTACGTGGGGTGACGGGATATTCACCCAATGAATATATCCGGATTATTCGTATGAAGAAAGCGGCGGAACTGTTGTTGGAAAATCGTTATACGGTAGCCGAAGTTTCTTATAAAGTAGGTATTAATGATCCGTTCTATTTTAGTAAATGTTTTAAGCAACAATTCGGTGTGGCACCTTCTGTTTATTTACGTGGAAAGGAAGAGTCCGGGATACAGGAAACAGAAAATAAGGAATGATGAAAACAAGATTTTAAATAAGAAGGTCAATCGAGAATGATATAGAATCGGTTGACCTTTTTGTTTTAATGGACTATATATTTAGTATGGTTTGAGACTGATTTTTGTCAGTACTTTGCGACTTACAATATAGAGTATCCATGTACAAGCAGAAGCGGTGAGTAATGCTGCTATTTGTTGAGTGGTATCAGATATATCTAGAGGCAGAGACGCTCCGAGCCACCAACCTGCCAAGGCTGCGGTAACAGTAAGTAAGGCCATAATGATGCTTACTCCTAAAATGAACATTATTCTTTTCATAAATGGTTTAAGTTTGATTCAATATTAAATATAAATGCTATTTCAAGTCTGTTTGTTCATGATTATATAAAAAATCGTGGTAAAGGGGATGTAAATTAAAAAAGGAGTATTCTCGGGAAGAGAATACTCCTTTTTTATGTAGGAATGATAAATCTTACTGATTAACTCTTTTTTCCTGAATTCTAGCTTTCTTGCCAGTAAGAGCACGTAAATAGTACAATTTAGCACGACGAACTTTACCAACTTTATTAACAGTGATACTGTCGATAGCCGGAGATTCGATAGGGAAAATACGTTCAACACCTACAGTTCCAGACATTTTACGAACGGTGAAACGTTTTTTGTCACCATGTCCAGCGATTTTGATAACAACACCACGGTACAACTGTACACGTTCCTTGCTACCTTCAACGATACGGTATGCCACTGTAATAGTATCACCAGCTTTGAATGAAGGATGCTGTTTGCCAGTAGCAAATGCTTCTTCAGCAATTTTAATTAAATCCATTTTTTTTGATTTTAAATTGTTTATCGTTACCAACGCAACATATCAAGTAACTCTTCTTTGACAGCGATTGCGCGAAAGCGGTGCAAAATTACTAGATTTTTGTCATACAGCCAAATTAAATTCAACTATTTTTCATCTGATATCGTTGGTTGCAACTTCTTTTTTAACTACATTTGGGCAATAAACAACTAATAAACATGAAACCAAACCGAATTATGTGTATCATTCCGGCAGGAATAGTAGCCGGGATTTTTATGTTTTCAAGCTGTCATTCAGGCTATTCTCTGGCGTCAGTTGAGGGAAGCAGGATAGAAGTGACAGCAGCTTTGGATGCTAATCCGGATTCCGCTGCAATCGCTGTTTTGGCTCCGTATCAAAAAACGGTTGATAGTATTATGTCACCGGTCATAGGACAAAGCGCTCGTTTTATGGATCGCTTTCGTCCTGAAAGTGAGTTATCCAACTTGGTAGCGGATATTTTACGTTATTCTGCTTCTGCATATATAGGCCGTATGGCCGACGTGGGGGTGACGAATATGGGGGGACTACGTACGGCTTTGCCCGAGGGGGATATAACTTACGGTAATATTTATGAAATAACTCCCTTTGAAAATACATTGTGCATTGTTACTATGAATGGGGTTTTGCTGCGTGAACTTTTTGAAAATATAGCAGCTGTGCATGGTGAGGGATTAAGTGGCGCTTGTCTTGAAATTTCTGGAGATGGAAAATTATTGGATGCTACAGTGGCCGGAAAAGAAATTGAAGACTCTAAAGAGTATAAAGTAGCCACCTTGGATTATTTGGCTGAGGGAAATGACCATATGACTGCTTTTGCCAAAGTGGGCGATGCGGATAAATTGCTGCCTGAAAAGGCCACAGTGCGTCAGTTGTTTCTGAACTATGTGAATGAGCAGACTAAAGCAGGGAAGAAAATAGACTCAAAGATAGAAGGAAGAATTACCGTTAAAGAATAAACTGAACCGTCATGAAACGAATATATGTATTATTTACTGCTTTGTGTGTATGTTGTGCGCTGGCAGCACAGGATATCAAAG
>OJJM01000228.1_pt1 | contig 15035 bp, 9 predicted proteins | sample 1596341 | NCBI WGS metagenome assembly OJJM01 (sample SAMEA4350148, study PRJEB24818) | metagenome | biome: human; feature: gut; material: faeces | place: Denmark | collected 2013-09
GGCTCGTTTACCGATGCCCATACCGACCGTGCTGGTAAATTTGAAGCCGCCCATGAAGGGACTTTGTTTCTGGACGAAATAGGCAACCTGCCCTATCACCTGCAATCCAAACTACTCACCGCCATTCAGAGCCGGAGCGTGGTGCGAGTAGGAAGCAACGAACCGATACCTGTCAACATACGTTTGATTTGCGCCACCAATTGTGATTTGGAAGAGATGGTGGCCAAAGGCAAATTCCGCGAAGATTTGCTTTACCGCATCAATACCATCCACATCGAGATTCCCCCTCTGCGGGAACGCAAAGAAGATATTATCCCTTTGGCCGAACGCTTTATAGACCGGTTCTGCAAACAATATGACAAAGGAAATATCCTTCTTTCTACCGGTGCGCAAGAAAAGTTACGGACATATCCGTGGTATGGAAACATACGCGAACTGGAACATGCCGTAGAGAAAGCGGTCATTATCAATGAAGACGGTATATTGAGTGAGGAACATTTTCATTTTCCCCGAAAAATAGCGGCTCCTGCGACAGAAACAAGTGTCTCAACTCTGGAGGAGATGGAATTGCAAATGATTCAGAAAGCGATAGAGAAATGCAACGGAAACCTCTCGGCTGTAGCGGCACAGTTGGGAATTACCCGGCAGACGCTTTATAATAAGATGAAAAAATTCGGATTATGACCTATTATCTCATCTCATTCTTCACGATGGTTCAGGATGACAAAACAAATAACAATAATCTATTTTTAAACAGGAACTAAAGGAACATTCAAACGAAATAATAAATAATTAAGCTGTGAAACAATTCTTCTTCCGCCTATTTACCGTACTGGTTCTAGCCATTGCCTGCACCCTGCTGATTCAGCAGCGCAACTGGTTGTGGCTATGCGTAATCGTACCTTCATTCCTCGTTTCCATAGGCTGGTTTTACCGCCTGTACACTTTTAATACCCGGAAGATAGCCTTTCTGCTCGACGCCATCGAAAACGATGACCCCGCTGTTCGTTTTTACGAACATGCCTCCCCTGGCGATTCTTCCATGGTCAATGTCATGCTGAACCGTATCGCACGTATTTTGTACAATGTAAAACAGGAAACGGCACAACGCGAGAAGTATTATGAACTCATCATGGACTTTGTAGAAACCGGCATAGTGGTACTGAACAGCAAAGGCTCCGTTTATCAAAAGAACAAAGAGGCCATGAATCTGTTGGGGCTGGATGTTCTGACTCATGTCAAACAACTCTCCCGCATCTCGGACGAACTGATGACTGCTTTGGAAAAAGCAGTTCCGGGTGACAAGCTGCAAATTCAGTTCAATACGGAACGGGGAACGGTACATCTTGCCTTACGGGTGTCCGGCATCCGTATCAAAGACGAGGAACTCCGCATTATTGCCTTGAGTGATATCAATCGGGAATTGGATGAACGGGAAATAGATTCATGGATACGCCTTACCCGCGTGCTGACACACGAAATTATGAATTCCCTGACCCCGGTGACTTCCCTCAGCGAAACGCTGCTGGCTCTTCCCGGAGCAGAAAATGAAGAAATGAAACAAGGGCTGGAAACGATTCACTCTACAGGTAAAGGATTGATAAATTTTGTCATGTCTTATCGCAAACTGACACGACTGCCATCACCTGAGCCATCGCTGTTCTATGTCCGTCCTTTCCTGGAACGGATGATCCGACTGGCACAGCACCAGCATCCATGCCCCAACATCACCCTTTCCATCCTCGAAGCCCGGGAAGACCTGATAGTCTTTGCCGACGAGAACCTGATAGCCCAAGTGGTTACGAATCTGCTGAAAAATGCGATTCAAGCCATAGGTAATGCTCCCGACGGAAAGATCACCTTGAAAGCTTATTGTGATCCGCAAGAAAGTATCCGTATAGAGATAGCCAACAACGGTCCCGCCATTCCTCCCGATGCAGCCGGACAAATTTTTGTACCTTTCTTCACGACCAAAGAGGAAGGAAGCGGCATCGGACTGAGCCTGAGCAAACAAATCATGAGACTGAGCGGTGGCACACTGACCCTGCTGCCTTACAAGGAAAAGGGACAGGCCACTGTTTTTGTGCTGGTTTTTAATTAAAAATAAAAATGTACTAATGTGTCAGCCAATTACCATCCGGTACACAGCGCAGCCATTAGCAAATTAGCAAATTATTTAAAATGAAACATTCTCCTGAATTATTAGTTTATAAAGCCTCTGCCGGTTCGGGAAAAACATTCACACTGGCCGTGGAATATATAAAGTTGCTGATACAGAACCCACGGGCATACCGTAATATACTGGCTGTGACTTTTACCAACAAGGCCACTACCGAAATGAAAGAGCGGATTCTGAGTCAGCTATACGGAATATGGATAAAGGATAAGGATTCTGATCCCTATTTACAGAAAATCACAGAAGAACTGGAAATGCCCCAAGAAGACATAAGGACAGCCGCCGGTACGGCACTGCACTACATGATACACGATTACAGCCGCTTCCGGGTGGAAACCATTGACTCATTCTTCCAGTCGGTGATGCGCAATTTGGCACGGGAGCTGGAATTGGGTGCCAATCTGAATATCGAACTGAACAATATGGAAGTTCTGAGTGATGCCGTGGACTCCATGATAGAAAAGCTGGACCGACAATCTCCCGTACTCTATTGGCTGTTGGAATACATAGAAGAAAGAATAGCCGATGACAAGAGGTGGAATGTTTCCGGTGAGATAAAGAATTTCGGACGAAATATCTTCGATGAAGGATATATAGAAAAAGGAAACGGACTACGGGAAAAATTACGGGACAAAGACTGTATCAAGAATTACCGCGAAACGCTGCAAGCCATTTTGGAAGAGGTGCAGGAACAAATGAAAGGATTTGCCGACCAATTCTTCGGAATATTGGATACAAACGGGGTGAAAGTAGAAGATTTGAAAAACGGCTCCCGAGGTATAGCCAGCTATTTTAATAAATTACAATCGGGTAAACTGGATGACAGTGTCCGCAATGTAACAGTGGAAAAATGTCTGGACTGCCCCGACGAATGGGTGAAAAAAACCTCCCCCATACGCAACGCTATCCTAGGTCTGGCAGAAAAAGAACTGATTCCTCTGCTGAATGAATCGGAAAAATACAGAAGCCGGAACAATATGCTGGCCAATTCCTGCCAACTCTCCCTGCGCCACGTAAACAATATCCGTCTGCTGGCCAATATAGACGAAGAGGTACGCGAATTGAACCATGAAAACAACCGCTTCCTGCTGTCGGATACCAACGCGTTGCTTCATAACCTGGTAAAAGAAGGAGATTCCTCGTTTGTATTCGAAAAGATAGGAACAACCATACGCAACGTAATGATCGATGAATTTCAGGACACTTCGCGTATGCAATGGGACAATTTCCGTCTGTTGCTGCTCGAAGGACTGTCCCAAGGAGCAGACAGCTTGATTGTAGGAGACGTGAAACAATCCATCTACCGCTGGAGAAACGGTGACTGGGGCATACTGAACGGATTGAAAACAAACATCGAAGCCTTTCCCGTCAAAGTAAAGACACTGACCACCAATCGCCGGAGTGCCGCAAACATCATTCACTTCAACAACGAAGTGTTTACAGCCGCCTGCGAGGTGTTGAACAACATTTACAAGGAAGAACAAAAAAAGGAATGCAAGGAACTGAAGGAAGCCTACAACGACGTGTGTCAGGAAACATACAAAGATCCCGGAAAAGGGTATGTCAAAGTGGAATTTCTATCGGATACGGAAGACATGACCTATATGGAAAACACCCTGCACCACCTAGGAGAAGAAGTGGAGCTGCTTGTGGCACAGGGCGTGCAACTGAAAGATATTGCCATCCTGGTGCGCAAGAACAGAAGCATTCCTTTAATAGCCGATTACTTCGACAAGAACACCTCTTACAAAATCGTATCCGATGAGGCATTCCGACTGGATGCCTCACTGGCGGTATGTATGATAATGGATGGCCTGCGCTACTTGTCACAACCCGAAAACCGGATTGCCAAGGCACAACTGGCTGCTGCCTATCAGAATGAAGTATTACATAAAGGAATAGACCTCAACACTCTATTGCTGAACGAAATAGATGATTATCTGCCATTCGATTTCATAAAAGAAGCGGAGCAGCTTCGCCTCATGCCACTGTATGAGCTGATGGAAAAACTTTTCAATCTGTTCCAGATGTCCTGCATCGAACAACAGGATGCCTATCTGTGCGCCTTCTTTGATGCCGTGACGGAATATCTGCAAAGCAATTCTTCCGAATTATCCGCTTTTATCACCTACTGGGAAGAAAAACTAGGCAGCAAGACCATCCCTTCCGGCGAGGTGGAAGGAATTCGCATTCTCTCCATCCACAAGTCCAAAGGATTGGAATACCATACCGTACTGCTACCCTTCTGCGACTGGAAAAGGGAGAATGAGTCTTACAATCATCTGGTATGGTGTGCTCCCCGGCAAGCTCCGTTTAGCGATCTTGACATTGTTCCCATCATCTATTCCACAGCCATGCAGCAATCCATTTATCGGGAAGAGTTCCTGAATGAACGCTTGCAATTATGGGTGGATAATCTGAACCTGCTTTATGTGGCATTTACCCGTGCCAAAAAGAACTTGATTATATATGGAAAGGCGGAACAGAAAGGAACGGTATCCGAATTGTTGGGAAGTGCCTTATCCGACATGACCGGAAAGAGCTATGCCACCGGAGAAGAAATATACGAACTGGGAACGCTCTATCTCTCATCTCACGAAGAGGAAAAACAAGTATCCGGCAACAAGCTGCTGACTGTAGCCCGACGTTTGCCTATCCATCTGGAAACGCTGGAAACCAACATCGAATTCAAACAGTCCAACCGTTCTGCCGAATTTATCCGGGGAGAAGAGGAGACGGAAGACAAATACATCCGGCAAGGACAGTTGTTGCATAATCTGTTCTCCGTAATCCGTACCACGGACGATGTGCCTCCTGCCATAGAACGCCTGCGTTTCGAAGGAATCATAGAGTCGGCACAACAGGAGGAACAAATACGAAAACTCACCGAATGGGCTTTGAAGCATCCGCTGGTCAAAGAATGGTATTCGGGCCGCTGGGAACTATACAATGAGTGTGCCATTATTTATCGGGAAAAAGGAGTGCTGCAAACCCGCCGTCCGGACCGCGTGATGATGAAAGACGGAGAGGTGATTGTGGTGGACTTTAAATTCGGTAAAAAGCGGAAAGCTTACAACAAGCAGGTGAAAGAATATATGGATTTATTATCGGATATGGGATATGAGCATATCCGTGGCTATTTATGGTATGTATTTAACAACGAACTGGAGGAAATAGAATAATGGAAAGCTTTTTGAAACTGGTAGCAGCCGATTTATATAAACATACGGAAGGAAACCTGGCACATACAGCCGTGGTTTTTCCTAACAAACGTGCCGGACTTTTCTTTAATGAGTATCTCGCCCAAGAGTCGGATTAACCTATTTGGTCGCCCGCCTACGTCAGCATCAGCGAATTGTTCCGTAGCCTTTCTCCGTGGGAAGTGGGTGATCCGGTAAAACTGGTATGCGAACTTTATAAAATATTCCGACGGGAAACTCAAAGTACGGAAACACTGGATGATTTCTATTTTTGGGGAGAAATGCTGATCAGTGATTTTGACGATGCCGACAAAAATAAAGTGGATACCGACAAACTGTTTTCCAATTTACAGGATCTGCGCAACATAATGGACGACTACACCTTCATTGACGATGAGCAGGAAGAAGCTATCCGGCAGTTCTTCCAGAACTTCTCCATCGAACGGAGAACAGCGCTGAAAGAACGGTTTATCTCTTTATGGGACGTATTGGGAAACATCTACAAAGGGTTCCGTGAATCCTTAGCTTCTCAAAACATTGCCTACGAAGGAATGATGTACCGCCACGTCATAGAGCATCTGGATGTGGACAAACTTCCATACGAGAAATATGTTTTTGTAGGATTTAATGTACTGAACAAAGTAGAACATACGTTGTTCACCCAATTGAAAGATGTCGGGAAAGCTGTTTTTTATTGGGATTACGACGAATTTTATATGAAGGAAAACAGACAAGCCGTCACCCATGAAGCCGGAGAGTTTATCCGCCGGAACTTACGCGACTTTCCTTCTCCTTTGTCCGGTGAGTTATTCAAAAATCTCTCGAAACCTAAAGAGGTACACTACATCGCATCTTCTACTGAAAATGCACAAGCCCGTTACCTGCCTCAATGGATACGAAACAATCTGACTACACCGGAAAAGGAAACCGCAGTCGTATTGTGTAACGAAGCATTGCTTCAGCCGGTCCTCCATTCATTGCCGGCAGAAGTAAAACATGTCAATATCACCATGGGATTTCCGTTATCGCAAACTCCTGTATATAGTTTCCTCATCGCCTTACTGGAGTTGCATACCCACGGATTTAATTTCAAAAGCGGCCGCTACACGTTTCAATCGGTTGTTACACTGTTAAAACACCCCTATACCCGGCAACTCACCGGTCAAGCCGAATTGTTGGAAAAAGAACTGACCCGGAACAACCGTTTCTATCCGTTACCCGGCGAATTGGGTAAAGATGAATTCCTTACCCGGCTTTTCACTCCGCTTTCCGGAAACCTGAATCTGTGCATACGCCTGTCCGAAACTTTGCAGCAAGTGGCAGGCATTTACCAGGCAAACACTTCCGGTACCGAAGACACAGATGCATTCAACCAACTTTACCGGGAGTCGCTTTTCAAAGCCTATACCACCATCAACCGGTTCCGCACACTGATAGAAGAAGATGAATTAACCGTACAGAGCGAAACATTCCGGCGATTGCTGGTCAAGGTCTTGTCAGCGACCAATATTCCATTCCATGGCGAACCGGCCATTGGTATGCAGGTCATGGGGGTATTGGAAACACGTAACCTGGATTTCCGCCACTTGGTATTACTATCGGTCAACGAAGGGCAGCTTCCCAAATCGGGAGGAGACTCTTCCTTTATTCCTTACAACCTGCGCAAAGCTTTCGGCATGACTACTATAGAGCATAAGATTGCCGTATATGCATACTATTTCTATCGTCTGCTGCAACGGGCAGAAAGGATTACCTTGATGTACAATACCAGTTCGGACGGACTGAACCGCGGCGAATGGAGCCGTTTCATGCTGCAATTCCTGATTGAATGGCCTCACCCCATCACACGTCAGTTTCTGGAGGCCGGACAGTCCCCCCAAGGCACCTCGCCTATCACTGTAGAAAAGACCCCGGATGTCATGCGCCGGATGCAAAGCCTGTTTGATGTCCGTGCCAATCCCAAAGCAAAATTTTCTCCATCAGCCTTGAATTATTACCTGGATTGTCCTTTAAAATTTTATTATAGGTATGTAGCCGGCCTCTCCGCCCCCGATGAAGTGAGTGCGGAAATAGATTCTGCCACATTCGGAAGTATTTTCCATTATGCAGCCGAACATATTTATAAAGACCTGACCACTCATGGCAAAGTCATTAATAAGGAAGCATTGGAAACGTTGCTACGCAATGAAGTGAAGCTGCAAGATTATGTGGATACAGCATTCAAGAAATTATTCTTTAATGTTCCGCAAAACGAGAAACCGGAATATAACGGCGTACAACTTATCAACTCTGCCGTTATTGCAAGATATTTAAAACAACTTTTACAAAATGATTTACGTTACGCTCCCTTCACTTTTATTGCATCGGAAATGGAAGTGGATGAACCCATCGACATACAAACACCCAAAGGAGTCATAAAATCACGTATCGGGGGAATTATTGACCGTATGGACAGCAAGGATGGCACACTCCGTATTGTGGACTACAAGACAGGCGGTGATGCAGACACCCCACCCCATGTGGAATCTCTGTTTATTCCGGACAAGAAACGTTCCAACTATGTATTCCAGACGTTCCTGTATGCCGCCATCATGTGCCGCAAGCAACCAACGATGAAGATAGCTCCGGCCCTTCTCTATATTCATCGGGCCGCTACAGAAACCTATTCTCCCGTTATACAAATGGGCGAGCCACGAAAGCCTAAAGAGGCTGTGGAAGATTTCAGTAAATATGAAAAAGAATACCGTGAACGACTTCAAGGATTATTAGAAGAGATATTTAATCCGGAAAAATCATTTACCCAAACAGAAATCATAGAAAAATGTACCTATTGTGATTTCAAGGCACTATGTAAAAGATAGACTATAGTGGTTAGTGGTTAATACCTGCGGCATGACAGCGCAGTCCACTAATCACTAACCACTGATCTGCCACACTATTCCAACGCTCTCTGTCTGCAAAAGCATCCACAGAATTTATCTTCCACATTCTCTATCGGTGCTTTGAAAATACCATAGACGGAAGACCCCGAGCCACTCATGGCGGCATACACTGCCCCCAAATCATACAATTCATCTTTTATAGCAGCAATCTCAGGGAACTTTTTGAAGACACTATCTTCAAAATCATTCTTCATACTGTTTTTCCATGTTTCCATAGGTTGCTTTACAATTTCTTTCAAAGAAACAGCCGGACGCACAGGCTTTATTTCGGCAAACGCATCCCGGGTGGACACAAAGATATCAGGTTTAATCAAAATTATATGGTATCCCTTTAATGACAATTCCACAGGCTCGAACAGATTCCCTATTCCGGTAGCGAAAACAGGTTTGTTCCGAATGAAAAAAGAACAGTCTGCCCCTAGTTTTACCGCATATTCCTCCATCCGTTCCGTACTGAGTCCCAATGAAAATTTATCATTCAGAAGCTTTATCATACAAGCGGCATCTGATGATCCGCCACCTAGTCCGGCACCCGCCGGTATATGCTTGTACATGTGTATATCTACCGGCAACAGTCCGGGATAGTCTTTTTTTAATAACTTATAGGCTTTTACTACCAGATTATCTTCGGGTTCACCCTCCAAAGAAGATCCGCTTATGTGTAAAGTGTATTCTTTGTCATTGTTTTCCCGCCGCGTCACTTCCAGAGCGTCTTGCAGGTTTATCGGATAAAATATGGTTTCCAGATTGTGGTATCCATCCGGGCGCTTTTCTACAATATTAAGTCCCAAATTAATCTTTGCATTAGGAAATGTAATCATATTCTGTTCTTTAAATAGTTATTTTTAGTGTGTTTCGTTAGATTGTTGCCCGTTCTACAAAGATGCACGCCATCTTTTATCCGGACAGAGCGCCAAATATAGAACAAACTTTTCATTTTACCATATAAAAAAACCATTTACTGTCCAGATTGTTCATTTCTCCGTAGATTCAGGTTCATATTTCTTTTATTATTTTTGGGAATGGACGAGTGTCCAACTCAGCAAAAAGTTCTATCTTTGCCCTACTTTAAACAGACGACAATGGCAGAAACGAGAAAAATGACACGTACTCCCAAAACTTCGAAAGCAAAGCCTGTTGACGAATACGGACATTTACAGCCCCAGGCACCTGAGCTGGAGGAAGCTGTATTGGGAGCCTTAATGATAGAAAAAGATGCTTACTCATTAGTAAGTGAGATTCTTCGTCCCGAATCTTTTTATGAACGCCGTCACCAACTTATTTATTCGGCTATTACCTCTTTGGCTTTACGCCAGCAACCAGTCGATATCTTGACTGTGGCCGAACAATTACGCAGCACCGGTGAACTGGAAGATGCAGGCGGTCCTTTTTACATAACACAGCTAAGCGGCAAGGTAGCCTCTTCCGCACACATAGAATATCACGCACGTATCATCGCGCAGAAGTTTCTTGCACGCGAACTGATTACCTTTACCAGCAACATCCAGACAAAGGCTTTCGACGAAACCCAAGACGTGGACGACCTGATGCAGGAAGCGGAAGGAAAACTGTTCGAAATCTCGCAGCAGAACATGAAGAAGGATTATACGCAAATCAACCCTGTCATCCAGGAAGCGTATGAGATGCTTCAAAAAGCGGCGGCACGAACGGACGGGCTGAGTGGTCTGGAAAGCGGTTTCCATGCATTGGACAAAATGACCTCGGGCTGGCAAAATTCCGACCTGGTGATTATTGCCGCCCGCCCCGCTATGGGTAAAACGGCTTTTGTGCTTTCCATGGCAAAGAACATGGCGGTAAATGCGAAAATCCCTGTGGCTTTGTTCTCTCTTGAAATGTCCAACGTACAGTTAGTCAACCGTATGATTGTCAACGTGTGCGAAATTCCGGGTGAGAAAATCAAGAGCGGCCAGTTGGCTCCGTATGAATGGGGACAATTGGATTATAAAATAAAAGAATTATACGATGCTCCGATGTATGTGGATGACACACCATCCTTGTCCGTCTTTGAATTACGCACCAAAGCACGACGGCTTGTACGCGAGCATGGAGTAAAAATCATTATCATTGACTACCTTCAGTTAATGAATGCCAGTGGAATGTCATTCGGTAGCCGTCAGGAAGAGGTCAGTACCATTTCACGTTCACTGAAGGGGTTAGCCAAAGAACTGAACATCCCCATCATCGCACTGAGCCAGCTGAACCGTGGTGTGGAAAGTCGTGAGGGTATTGACGGAAAACGTCCCCAGCTCAGTGACCTCCGTGAATCCGGAGCTATTGAGCAGGATGCCGATATGGTATGCTTTATCCACCGCCCGGAATACTATAAAATCTACTCGGATGAAAAAGGGAACGACTTGCACGGTATGGCAGAAATCATTATCGCCAAGCACCGTAACGGTGCCGTAGGTGATGTACTGCTGCGTTTCCGTGGCGAATTCGCCCGCTTCCAGAATCCGGACGATGATGTCATCGTGCCTATGCCGGGTGAGGCACCGGGTATTATCCGTTCCAAAATGAACGGTGGCGGCAACAGTGTACCTCCCCCATCTCCTGATGCCGCACCTGCCGACAATAATCCGTTCGGAGCCCCTATTCCCGAAGGACCTTTACCGTTCTGACATTTATTTATCCCTCACAGAATTAACACGGATTATTTCCCTCAAAGAAAAATCTGTGTTAATCTGAGTAATCTGTGATGGATAAATAACAGGATAAAAGAAAATAATTACTAAATTTGCAGGTCATTTTGAAATACATAAAAAATATCATATATGAATATCTCTTATAATTGGCTGAAAGAATACGTCAACTTCGATTTGACACCGGATGAAGTGGCCGAGGCGCTGACTTCCATCGGTTTGGAAACCGGAGGCGTAGAAGAAATCCAAACAATTAAAGGTGGTCTGGAAGGTATTGTCATCGGCGAAGTGCTGACTTGCGAACCTCATCCCAATTCAGACCACATGCATGTTACTACTGTGAATTTGGGACAAGGCGAACCGGTACAGATTGTCTGTGGAGCCGCTAACGTAGCTGCCGGACAGAAAGTGGTGGTTGCCACATTGGGCACCAAGCTATACGATGGCGAAGAATGTTTTACCATCAAGAAATCAAAGCTCCGCGGAATTGAATCTATGGGTATGATCTGTGCCGAAGACGAAATCGGTATCGGAAACAGCCACGAAGGTATCATCGTACTGCCGGCGGATGCTGTTCCGGGTACTCCCGCTAAAGATTATTTCAATATCAAAAGCGAATACGTACTGGAAGTGGATATCACCCCGAACCGTGCGGACGCCTGCTCACATTACGGCGTGGCCCGAGATCTGTATGCCTACCTGATTCAAAACGGCAAACAAGCCACTTTAAAACGTCCGTCTGTAGAAGCGTTTAAAGTGGATAACCATGATATGGACATCGCCATTGAAGTAGAGAATACGGAAGCATGTCCGCGTTATGCCGGAGTTTCCATAAAAGGGGTAACTGTAAAAGAGAGTCCCGAATGGCTGCAAAACAAATTACGCCTGATTGGAGTACGTCCTATCAATAATATCGTGGATATCACCAACTACATCCTTCACGCATACGGCCAGCCCCTGCACTGTTTTGATGCAGATAAGATTAAAGGTGGTAAGATTGTAGTGAAGACTGTTGCCGAAGGTACTACATTCGTTACTTTGGACGAAGTGGAACGCAAATTATCCGACAAGGACCTGATGATATGCAACACAGAAGAACCGATGTGCATTGCCGGCGTATTCGGTGGTCTGGATTCGGGAACAACCGAGCAGACAGTAGATGTATTTTTGGAAAGCGCTTATTTCAACCCGACTTGGGTACGTAAAACAGCCCGTCGCCATGGATTGAGCACAGACTCTTCTTTCCGTTTCGAACGTGGTATTGACCCCAACGGAACTATTTATGCATTGAAAGAAGCGGCTTTACTGGTTCAAGAACTGGCAGGAGGTACTATTTCTTCTGAAATTAAAGACAACTACCCTGCCCCGATAGCCGATTTTACAGTAGAGCTGAATTATGAGAAAGTCCACTCACTGATAGGAAAAACCATACCGGTGGAAACCATAAAGAGCATTGTCACCAGTCTTGAAATGAAGATTGTAAACGAAACACCCGAAGGCTTGACTTTACAAGTTCCCCCCTATCGTGTGGATGTGCAACGTGATTGCGATGTAGTAGAAGACATTCTCCGTATCTACGGATATAATAATGTGGAGATTCCTACTACCTTGAAATCCAGCCTGACCACCAAAGGTGAAGTGGATTACTCCCAGAAATTACAAAATCTGATTTCAGAGCAACTGGTAGGTTGTGGTTTCAATGAAATACTGAACAATTCACTGACCGCCGCTTCCTATTACGAAGGGTCGGAAACATACAAGAACGAAAATTTGGTTTACTTGATGAACCCATTGAGTAACGATTTGAACGTGATGCGTCAAACTTTGTTATTCGGTGGTTTGGAAAGTATCCAGCACAATGCCAATCGTAAGAACGCCGATTTGAAATTCTTTGAATTCGGTAACTGCTATTTTTATAATGCAGAAAAGAAAAACCCGGAAAAAGTGCTTGCGGCTTATGCTGAAGAATATCATTTAGGATTGTGGGTAACCGGCAAACGCGTCAGCAATTCATGGGCCCATCCCGATGAAAACAGCAGTGTTTACGAATTAAAAGCATACGTGCTGAACATCTTTACCCGTTTGGGATTGAATTTCGGCAACGTGGTATTCGGCAACCTGACCAACGATATCTATTCAACAGCCATCAGCGTACACACACGTGGCGGCAAGTTATTGGCCACCTTCGGCATCATCAGCAAGAAGATTCAAAAAGCATTCGATATAGACAATGAGGTATATTATGCAGAAATCAACTGGAAAGAACTGATGAAAGCCATCAAGTCGGCTAAAGTCAACTTTAAAGAACTTTCCAAGTTCCCGGCTGTGAAACGTGACTTGGCTTTGTTGATTGACAAGAACATACAGTTTGCAGAAATCGAAAAAATAGCCTATGAGACTGAAAAGAAACTGCTGAAAGAAGTAGAATTGTTTGATGTTTATGAAGGCAAGAATCTGGAACCGGGTAAAAAAAGTTATGCAGTGAGCTTCTTGTTACAGGATGAAAGCGCAACACTGAACGACAAACAGATTGACAAGATCATGTCCAAACTGATTGCTAACCTGGAAAACAAACTAGGTGCAAAACTAAGATAATAATAAAAATAACCATTATAAAACTACAATCCAATGGGAAGAGCATTTGAATATAGAAAAGCTACAAAGCTGAAAAGATGGGGCCACATGGCCAAAACATTTACAAGACTGGGTAAACAAATCGCTATAGCTGTAAAAGCAGGTGGTCCGGAACCCGAAAATAACCCGACCCTACGTGGTGTGATCGCTACTTGTAAGCGTGAAAACATGCCGAAGGATAACATTGAACGCGCCATTAAGAATGCAATGGGTAAAGATACCAGTGACTACAAAGGTATGACTTACGAAGGATATGGTCCTCACGGAGTAGCTGTATTTGTTGATACATTGACAGACAACACTACCCGTACCGTAGCAGATGTGCGTTCAGTATTTAACAAATTCGGTGGAAACTTGGGTACTACCGGTTCCTTAGCTTTCTTGTTCGACCATAAATGTGTATTTACTTTCAAGAAGAAAGAAGGAATGGATATGGAAGAACTGATCCTGGATTTGATTGACTATAATGTAGAGGATGAGTTCGACGAAGATGAAGAAGAAGGAACTATCACCATCTATGGTGATCCGAAGAGCTACGCAGCAATTCAGAAACACTTGGAAGAATGTGGTTTCGAAGAAGTGGGTGGTGATTTCACATATATTCCCAATGACTTAAAAGATGTGACTCCTGAACAACGTGAAACTCTAGACAAGATGGTAGAGCGTCTGGAAGAATTTGATGATGTTCAGACCGTTTATACAAACATGAAACCTGCATCTGAAGAGGAAGAATAAAATGAAAATAACCTATAAGACGCAAGGCACTTGCAGCAGCCACATCGAAGTGGAAGTAGAAGATGACGTTATTCAACAAGTTTTCTTTTGGGGCGGATGCAATGGAAACTTACAAGGTATCAGCCGATTGGTGAAAGGAATGAAAGTGGAAGAGGTCTTACAGAAACTGGAAGGTGTAAAATGCGGAAACCGCTCCACCTCCTGCCCGGATCAATTATGTAAAGCGTTGCGTGAAATGAAACAATAAAAAAGAAGCTGTCTCATCTTGTAATTCAAGTTTGAGACAGCTTCTCTTTTTTTCAATATATTATCTTACTTCCGGATCATTGTTCCGTTTCATTTTCTGTTCTCTTCAAGGCCCTTCAAAGGTTGATGGTCTTTACCTTACCCGGAATGATGGTCAGATGCACCGTTCCATCCTTTTCTATCTCCACCTTCTGATATCTGGCCTCCACCACCACTTTTCCATCCAGCGCCATTACTCCCCACTGGCAGGCATTCCCTTCAAAAGCACAATAACCGCCTACGGGAACACAGATATTCCGGTAGCAGGGAGGCACAACGATACGATCTCCCCATTTCAGCCCCCACTTCATCCCCATCCGGAAAGGAAGGACATCTTTTATTTCCTCCAGCCTCTTCCGCCTTTTCTCTTCCTCATTCTGTTGCCGTTCCCGCTGTACGCTCT
>OJJM01000231.1_pt1 | contig 14602 bp, 8 predicted proteins | sample 1596341 | NCBI WGS metagenome assembly OJJM01 (sample SAMEA4350148, study PRJEB24818) | metagenome | biome: human; feature: gut; material: faeces | place: Denmark | collected 2013-09
TTAGAACCCTTGCCCGAGCCCGCATTACCCCGCGCGCTGGCGAGCCATCCGGCCTTTGTGAACCGCGATGTGTTCCCGATTATTGCTGACCGTCTGACTCAGAAGCAGCTTTTCGATAAGCTCCACCTGCCGACTGCACCGTGGCAGTTACTTGCCGAACGCAGCGAGTGGCCTGCGGTGTTTGATCGTTTAGGTGAGCTGGCGATTGTTAAGCGCCGCACTGGTGGCTATGACGGACGCGGTCAATGGCGTTTACGCGCCGCTGAAACCGAACAGTTACCGGCTGAATGCTACGGCGAATGTATTGTCGAGCAGGGCATAAACTTCTCTGGTGAAGTGTCGCTGGTTGGCGCGCGCGGTTTTGATGGCAGCACCGTGTTTTATCCGCTGACGCATAACCTGCATCAGGACGGCATTTTGCGCACCAGCGTCGCTTTCCCGCAGGCCAACGCGCAGCAGCAGGCGCAGGCCGAAGAGATGCTGTCGGCGATTATGCAGGAGCTGGGCTATGTGGGCGTGATGGCGATGGAGTGTTTTGTCACCCCGCAAGGTCTGCTGATCAACGAACTGGCTCCGCGTGTGCATAACAGCGGTCACTGGACACAAAACGGTGCCAGCATCAGCCAGTTTGAGCTGCATCTGCGGGCGATTACCGATCTGCCGTTACCGCAACCGGTAGTGAATAGTCCGTCGGTGATGATCAACCTGATTGGTAGCGATGTGAATTATGACTGGCTGAAACTGCCGCTGGTGCATCTGCACTGGTACGACAAAGAAGTCCGTCCGGGGCGTAAAGTGGGACATCTGAATTTGACCGACAGCGACACATCGCGTCTGACCGCGACGCTGGAAGCCTTAATCCCGCTGCTGCCGCCAGAGTATGCCAGCGGCGTGATGTGGGCGCAGAGTAAGTTCAGTTAATTGATGCTCATTTTCTTGCCGCATGCGGCGTGAACGCCTTATCCGGCCTACCGTTCCAACACCGACTGTAGGCCTGATAAGATGCGCCAGCATCGCATCAGGCATGGTGTGCCGATTGCCGGATGCGGCGTGAACGCCTTATCCGGCCTACCGTTCCGACACCGCCTGTAGACCTGATAAGACGCGCCAGCATCGCATCAGGCATGGTGTACCGATTGCCGGATGCGGCGTGAACGCCTTATCAGGCCTACCGTTCCAACACCGACTGTAGGCCTGATAAGATGCGCCAGCATCGCATCAGGCATGGTGTGCCGATTGCCGGACGCGGCGTAAACGCCTTATCCGGCCCACCGCTCCAACACCGACTGTAGGCCTGATAAGACGCGCCAGCATCGCATCAGGCATGGTGTGCCGATTGCCGGATGCGGCGTGAACGCCTTATCCGGCCTACCGTTCCGACACCGCCTGTAGACCTGATAAGACGCGCCACCATCCCATCAGGCTAGACGTGCCCATTCCCGGGTACCCAGCACCTCAGCCAACAACCACTACCGCGCTGCCACCCCCGCCGCTCTCCACACCGCGATAACGCCCCAATCCACGCGGGTTTACCACGGCTTCTGACATAGCCACTCACCGCCGTTACCTTCGGCCCCATCGAACCATCGGCTTTGGCAAATGGCGCTAACTCATCCGGTGTGGCATGGCGAATGGCACGTTGCTGCGGCGTTCCCCAGTTTTCATATACCGCATCAGCATCGGTGAGGATCACCAGTCCATCGGCATTAATCTGCTCGGCGAGCAACGCAGCGGCAAGATCTTTATCAATCACCGCTTCACTCCCTGCCCCGTCTTCCGTCACAGGCACACCGCCGCCGCCACTGCAAATCACCACATGCCCCTCTTTGAGCAACAACTCGATGGCTTCGCTGTCGAGAATTTTACGCGGTTGCGGAGACGCCACCACCCGGCGTAAATATTTACCATCACGTTTCATCTGCCAGCCGTAAGCCGCTTCCAGTGCCTCTTGTTCTTCTGGCTGATAAACCGGACCAATAAACTTCTCTGGCTGCAAAAACGCCGGATCATCAGGCGAAACCTCAATGCGCGTCAGCACCGTCGTGACAGGCGGCATCTGCGGCTGTGCGCTCAAGCTCTGCGCCAGCATATAGCCAATCATCCCCTGGCTTTCCGCCACCAGTACATCCAGCGGATACGGTTCTACCTCTTTCCACGCCAGATTCTGTAACGCCAGCAGCCCCACCTGCGGCCCGTTGCCGTGAACAATCGCCAGCCGATAAGAACGGGCCAGGCGCGCCAGCGCGGGCACAGCACTGGCAATATTGCGATATTGATTTTCTGCCGTCAGCGCCTCACCGCGCTGGAGTAAGGCGTTGCCCCCAAGAGCCACAACCAGTGTTTTCATGGTTTTCCTTGTAATAATTGTTGGCCAAGCCAGAACCCCAGCAGCGTATCGGCCCCTGACGTATGCCACAGCGCCAGCAGCGAAGCTATCTCAGCAGTGGTATGTTTCGGGCAACTCAGAGCATGAACAAAGTGCAGGAGTGGCGAGGCGAAATATCCTTGCGCGGCATAACGTAAATAACTGACGCTCACCGCAGTGGTAACGAGTTGAAGATTGTCGGAACAGGCAAAAAACGGGCGACCGGAGCGCGCATCTAAAGCGCCATAATACCAGGCCGCCAGCAGCATTCCGCTCAGCGTGTCATCATGACTTGGCGTTAATCCGGGGCCTTTACCCAGCCAGTGCCGCCAGTCGGTCTTAACGCCATTGAGCGCGGCCTGAAAACAGTGACGAAACTGGCGTAACTCAGCAGGCAGCGGATCGCTTGCCGCCAACGCCAGTGGCCCGAAAAGCCCGGTTTCCTCCGCGCGTTGCATCCATGCAGCTGCAAGTGGTTGAGGATGCGCAGGCGGCGTAATACGCAGCAAACAATAACGCTGTGGCTGTTTAACCGTGAAACGCCCGAGGCGAATCCCTTGAGCCACAACCTGTGGTCGTTCATTGCCGCATAATCCACCGCATAACGCATCGAATTGCGCACGGCGAAGCATCCATCCTCCGGGGCCGAAACCACTACCCTGACGATGCAGCGTTAACAGTTCGCCGCTTTCCGTCATCAGGTTAATCGCCCGCCGCCACACTCCCGCTAACCGCCAGGACTGGCGATAATTCGGTGCGCTACGGCTGGCAAGTAGAGGATGGATGATCGTCATTGTGCGTTCCTCAACCAATCCCCATGCTTTCAGCCAGTGCTTCCAGCGCCTGTTCAAAGCACGCCAGCGGTGCCCGCACGGTGCCTGCGCCAATCTGCCCGATCCCCGCCTCTTTATGGGCGATACCGGTATTGATGAGTGGCGTAATGCCGGTTTCTACCACGCGACGAATGTCCAGCCCCAGGCACGCCCCCTGGAAATCCCAGCCGGGGATCTGCAACTGCATATTGCGTTCAAGGTAAATTTCCGCCATCTCTTCAGATACCGCTCTGGCCGCTTCCATGCCACCCGCACCGACAAAGCGCGTTACGCCAGGCGCTGCGATCATTGCCGCACCTCCAATACCAAAGGTTTCGGTAATCGCGCTATCGCCCATATCCGGGTTGGCCTGCTCCTGCGAGAAGCCGGTGAAAAACAGACCTTGCGGAGTGTTTACAGGCGCAGTAAACCAGCGTTCACCCAGCCCGCTTACCCGAATCCCGAACATATTGCCGTTGCGGGTCATAGCCGTAACGATGCTGCCTGCGCGGATCATCGCGCCTGCATCCATCGCCGCCTTGCAGTAGGCCATCGCGAGATTGAGGAAGAACTGATCGGTCACGCTGAGGAAATCCATCACTTCCGCAATGTGCTGTTTATCATGATCGAGGCGAGCAATTTGTGGGGCCAGCGCACGCATTAACAGTGCAGAGGAAGCAATATTGCGTTGATGGAACTCATCGCCCATGGTAATGCCCTGCGCCATCATTGCCGTGAGATCGATACCGCGCTCCATGCGCCCCAGCGCCGCGCTTAATACTGGCATTAACACATCGCGCATCCAGCGATGGCGAGTCAGGACATCTTCGCCGTAAGCGCCAAAACGCATCACTTTGCCGATACCTTCGTTGAGGTTGCAGTACGCCCGGTTGCCGTCGGTCACGTTCTCGACCACCAGCATCGGCATACTGGCAGAAGTAATACCGCCCATTGGCCCGACGGCATTTACATGGTGACAAGGAATGAAGTTCACTTCCCCCTGCTCCAGTATTGCCAGCGCCTGCGCTTCATCTTTCGCCCAGCCTTCGAACAGACATGCGCCCACGCACGCCCCTTTCATGGGTCCGGTCATCTCCTGCCAGCGCATTGGCGGCCCGGCGTGAAGCAGTGTTTTGCCCTCGTTTAGTTCGCTGATAAGTGAAGAAGCCGGTTGCACATCCAGCCAGTGTGGACGAGCGCGACGAATTTGTTCGATAACCGCAGCATTGGCTTGCGCCACTGATGTAAACATGGGAACCCCTTATTGCAAACGTTCTAATAAACGAGCCAGTTTTTTATTGCCGCCGGCGACTGGCGACCATTGGTAATGCACAACCGGTTTGCTGGCGCTTTGTAGCTCCAGCGCAAAGCTGCGTAATCCGATGTTAATCACGGCGACGTTTTCCAGTAATGACGGTGTGTGTTGCTGAGTGGCAGGCGAAAGCGGACGAATCAGTGCCGCCGCCAGCAAGGTGGCTTCCGGCAGCGAACTCACTACCGCGATCCCCGCATCTTCCAGCGTGGCGATTTGCTGCGAGCGGCATTGCGGGTCACGTTCAGTGCCTGTCACCGTGGCAATGGCATACAGTGGTTGATTGTCTGAACGCGCGGCACATGCTTTTTGCCAGGCGCTTACCAGCGAGGCGGCAGGATCGGCGGTCGCACCGAAGCCAATCACGACATCAAGCAGCAATACGCGCACTTGCGGTTTAGCGCCGAGATCGGCAATTAACAGGTTGCGTAAGGTCGGGTCGATCATCGGATGGGGACGCCCGACGGTGTAAAAATCATCGCCCAGGTCGAGGATCTGATGTCCGTCGGCGTCCAGCATCATGCCATGTTGATGGGTATCGTCGGCTTCCACGCCAAGGTGTCCGGCAAGTAATCCCGCCGCTTCAGCAGCCAGCGTACCGCCGGTATACAAACCGCAAATAAATCCGCTGCTGACAGGCGCTATCGCGTTACGTCGCGCAGTGACGCGTGAAAGCAGACAAGCCAGACGAGCGGCCTCATCCAGCGAGGAGGCAAACCAGACATTCTCGTCGCGGGCCACCGCCGGGGTATAACCTAAAAACAGCGCCACCGTCGGCTTGCCCGTTGCTTTCATGGCATTAACCATTCTCACACGCACAGTTTCGGCAGGTGGTTTTGAAACAAATGCCAGCACTTCGCTTTTCTCGTCTGCACTGAGCATTTCCAGCGCCGTTAGCGCACTGATGCCGCCCACTTCACGGCTGAGATCGCGCCCGCCAAGACCAATCGCGTGAGTAATTCCCTCCCCTGCCAGTGCAATCTGTGAGCACAGCTCCTGAATCCCGGTACCGGAAGCGCCTATGACGCCAATGTTGCCTTCCGGCATCACGTTAGCAAAAGCCAGCGGCGTGGCGGCAATCATCGACGGACCGCAGTCTGGCCCCATCACCAGCAAGCCTTTTTCCCGCGCGCGGGTTTTAAGTTGGATTTCATCTTCCAGCGTGACGTTATCGGAAAACATCATCACGTTGAGGTTGCGATCCAGCGCCTGGTTCGCCAGCTCCGCCGCATACTCACCAGCCACTGAAATCAGCGCCAGACTGGCGTCGGGTAATTTCTGACAGGCACTGTCCCAGCGACGCACCTGCGTCAACGCCTGGCTGCTGCCTGCCCCCTGCGCCAGTTGTTTTAGCGCCTCTTCAAGCTGCTGCATAACCGCCTGCGCGATCCCCGCATCCGCCGCTTCGCTACGAATTGCCACGCAAATATCGTTCGGCGTGGCGTTATTAAAATCGTCATGCCAGAAACCTGTAGTATCTAATAACGCTTTATTGGCGGGCGTACCCATCATTACGGAAACATCATCAACATTTTCTGATTCGCTGAGTTTTCGTGAAATAATCATTAAACTGACCGAATCCTGAAAACACCCTTTTTTAATAAAGGCGTGGATCATAACAACTCCTTAAAAATTGCACCCATGGCAATTGCACGAGCAGTGTTAATGTGGCGATTACGGTATCGATGACAACGAGTAAATAAGGTGATGAATATCACACGTGGATTATTAACAAAAGAATTCAAATAACCGCCAGACTATTACGCGTTATTTTTTAATAAGCATGATTGTTTTAAAAACCAGGTTAAAAGCACGAAGATTATCAAATAAATTCTAACTATATTTTTTTGCCTGTCTGGATCACATAATCCAGATATTTTCCCTGTATGTTAATTGCAGTCATGCTTCACACCGTCGTTAAAAAGGAAGACAGATGAAAATCAGTCGGGAAACACTCCACCAGCTAATCGAGAATAAACTCTGCCAGGCTGGGTTAAAACGTGAGCACGCTGCAACCGTGGCTGAAGTATTGGTTTACGCCGATGCCAGAGGGATCCACTCTCATGGCGCGGTGCGCGTTGAATACTACGCCGAACGCATTTCAAAAGGCGGCACCAACCGCGAACCGGAGTTTCGTCTTGAGGAAACCGGACCGTGCTCGGCAATTTTACATGCCGACAATGCCGCCGGACAGGTCGCAGCGAAAATGGGTATGGAACATGCCATCAAAACCGCCCAGCAAAAAGGCGTTGCGGTGGTCGGTATCAGCCGGATGGGTCACAGCGGCGCAATCTCTTATTTTGTGCAGCAGGCAGCCCGCGCCGGATTAATTGGCATTTCGCTGTGCCAGTCCGATCCAATGGTGGTGCCGTTTGGCGGCGCGGAAATTTACTACGGCACTAACCCACTGGCCTTTGCCGCGCCGGGAGAAGGCGACGAGATCCTTACCTTTGATATGGCGACTACCGTACAGGCATGGGGAAAAGTGCTCGACGCCCGCTCGCGCAATATGTCTATCCCGGATACCTGGGCAGTCGATAAAAACGGTGCACCAACAACCGATCCGTTCGCGGTACATGCTCTGCTCCCCGCCGCTGGGCCGAAAGGGTATGGCCTGATGATGATGATTGACGTCCTCTCAGGCGTCTTGCTCGGCTTACCGTTCGGGCGACAGGTTAGTTCGATGTATGACGATTTACACGCCGGGCGTAATTTGGGGCAATTACATATAGTTATTAACCCGAACTTTTTCTCCTCCAGCGAATTATTCCGTCAACATCTTAGCCAGACCATGCGCGAATTAAATACCATTACCCCCGCGCCCGGTTTTAATCAGGTTTATTATCCCGGACAGGATCAGGATATTAAACAACGCAAAGCCGCCGTCGAAGGCATCGAAATTGTTGATGATATTTACCAGTATTTAATTTCCGACGCGCTTTATAACACGTCATACGAAACGAAAAATCCCTTTGCGCAATAATTATTGAGACAGGACTTTCTTATGATTACACATTTCCGTCAAGCTATAGAAGAAACGCTGCCCTGGCTTTCCTCTTTTGGCGCTGACCCAGCGGGTGGGATGACCCGTTTACTTTATTCGCCGGAATGGCTGGAAACCCAGCAGCAGTTTAAAAAAAGAATGGCAGCAAGCGGGCTGGAAACACGTTTCGATGAAGTGGGGAATTTATACGGTCGCCTGAGTGGCACCGAATATCCACAGGAAGTGGTTCTGAGCGGTTCGCATATCGATACCGTGGTTAACGGCGGTAACCTCGACGGGCAATTCGGTGCGCTGGCGGCGTGGCTGGCTATTGACTGGCTGAAAACGCAATACGGCGCGCCGTTACGTACGGTCGAAGTGGTGGCGATGGCAGAAGAAGAAGGCAGCCGCTTCCCGTATGTTTTCTGGGGCAGTAAAAATATTTTTGGGCTGGCGAATCCTGACGACGTGCGGAATATCTGTGATGCCAAAGGAAATAGTTTTGTCGATGCGATGAAGGCTTGCGGATTTACTCTGCCGAACGCCCCACTAACTCCGCGTCAGGATATTAAAGCCTTTGTCGAACTGCATATCGAACAGGGCTGTGTGCTGGAAAGTAATGGGCAATCAATTGGCGTGGTGAATGCAATTGTCGGGCAGCGTCGTTATACGGTGACGCTGAATGGCGAATCAAACCATGCAGGCACCACGCCGATGGGTTATCGTCGTGATACGGTTTACGCTTTCAGTCGCATTTGCCATCAGTCTGTCGAAAAAGCGAAAAAGATGGGCGACCCGCTGGTTCTGACCTTTGGCAAAGTAGAGCCGCGCCCGAATACGGTGAATGTAGTGCCGGGTAAAACCACGTTCACCATTGATTGTCGTCATACCGATGCTACCGTGCTGCGCGATTTCACCCAACAGTTAGAAAACGACATGCGGGCGATTTGCGATGAAATGGATATTGGTATTGATATCGATTTATGGATGGACGAAGAACCCGTGCCGATGAATAAGGAGCTGGTCGCCACCCTGACAGAATTGTGTGAAAGCGAAAAACTGAATTACCGGGTGATGCACAGTGGTGCCGGGCACGACGCGCAAATTTTCGCGCCTCGCGTGCCGACCTGCATGATTTTCATTCCCAGCATCAACGGGATCAGCCATAACCCGGCGGAACGCACCAATATTACCGACCTTGCCGAAGGGGTCAAAACGTTGGCACTCATGCTTTATCAACTTGCCTGGCAGAAATAAGGAGTTATAAATGGGATATTTAAATAACGTCACCGGTTACCGCGAAGATTTACTGGCTAACCGTGCGATTGTTAAACACGGTAATTTCGCACTGTTAACACCAGACGGTCTGGTAAAAAATATTATTCCGGGCTTTGAAAATTGTGACGCGACAATCCTCTCCACGCCAAAGCTGGGTGCCTCTTTTGTTGATTATCTGGTCACACTGCATCAAAACGGCGGCAACCAACAGGGCTTCGGTGGCGAAGGCATTGAAACGTTCCTGTATGTGATCTCTGGAAATATCACTGCCAAAGCCGAAGGGAAAACATTTACCTTAAGTGAAGGTGGCTATCTTTATTGCCCACCAGGCTCCTTAATGACGTTTGTTAACGCCCAGGCCGAAGACAGCCAAATCTTTTTATATAAGCGTCGCTATATTCCGGTAGAAGGTCATGCGCCGTGGCTGGTTTCTGGCAATGCCAGCGAACTGGAACGCATTCATTATGAAGGCATGGACGATGTTATTCTGCTGGATTTTCTGCCCAAAGAGTTAGGTTTTGATATGAACATGCATATCCTCTCTTTTGCACCAGGTGCCAGCCACGGTTATATCGAAACCCACGTTCAGGAACACGGTGCCTATATTCTTTCCGGTCAGGGGGTTTATAACCTCGACAATAACTGGATCCCGGTGAAAAAAGGCGATTACATCTTTATGGGCGCTTATTCTTTACAGGCTGGTTATGGCGTAGGGCGTGGTGAAGCGTTCAGCTATATTTACTCGAAAGATTGCAACCGCGACGTAGAGATTTAAGTCATACCACTCGCCTGATTATTTTTAGCTATGTTGGATTTTGCCACGGTTTATTCCGTGGCTTTTTTTGTAGTCAATTCAGGTAAAAAAAGATGCGATATAAATCGCATCCGCTTTAAAGGTAATAGTCAGTTTTTAATTCCCTGACCTATTTTAATGGCGCAGGCAATATTTCGCGCGCTGTTGAAGAGATTGGTTTCACCGCTGGCGAGCACTTCGGCTAAAGGTGCCAGACGTGGCAAAATGCTGAATACCGCGTCAATGCCGTACTGGTGTACCACTTCCACGCCATCACCCAATACGCCAGCAATCCCAATCACCGGGACATTAAACTGCTTCGCCACCGACGCCACGCCCAGCGGCGCTTTACCGCCTGCCGTTTGCGAGTCGATGCGCCCTTCCCCGGTGATCACCAGTGCTGCACCCTGCACTGCCTGCGCAAGATTGACCGCATTCAACACAATCTCAATACCCGGTTTAATATCCGCATTGAGGAATACCGCCGCCGCAATGCCCATACCGCCCGCCGCGCCACCACCCGCCATCTGGCAGACGTTGATTTCAGTTAGCTGTTGTAAAACACGGGCGTAATTTTGCAGCCCCTGTTCCAGCTCTTCGACCATCTCCGGCGTTGCCCCTTTTTGCGGGCCAAACACCACCGCCGCGCCGCGTGCCCCTACCAGCGGGTTATCAACGTCACATGCTACTTCAATATGACAGTTCGCCAGACGCGGATCGCATTCATTCATCTCAATGCTTGCCACGCGCGCTAAATTGCCGCCGTTAGCCGCCAGCGGCTGACCGTCGGCATCAAGGAAACGCACACCGAGCGCCTGCGCCATGCCCATACCGCCGTCGACCGTCGCACTGCCGCCAATGCCGAGAATAATATGGCGAATGCCATTATCCAGCGCATGGCGAATTAACTCCCCCGTACCAAAACTGGAGGCCAGCAACGGATTACGCTTTTCAGGCGCGACCAGCATCAGGCCACTTGCTGCTGCCATCTCAATCACCGCCGTTTTCCCGTCGCCGGTAATGCCATAAAAAGCATTCACTTTTTCGCCCATCGGCCCGCAGACTTCAAGCTTCACGATGTTACCGTCCGTCGCGGCGACCATCGCCTCCACCGTCCCTTCGCCGCCATCCGCTATCGGCAAACAGATATAGTGCGCATCGGGAAATATGGTCGAAAACCCGGCTTTAATTGCCTGACAACATTTTTCTGCACTTAAGCTCTCTTTAAAAGAGTCTGGCGCAATGACAATCTTCATTATCAATCCTTTTTCAACAAATTATTCGATGCGTTCCCACGGAATAAGATTATCCATAAGAACAGCCAGTAAAATTCCGACCAGTAAGCCGTTACTGAGCAGAGGACGAAGCGTTAATGGAAGGTCTTGCAGATACACAGGCGGTAATGCCATTAAAAATATGCCGACAAATAACGGCAATGCGAGTCGATAAATATTGCGAGCGGTAAACGTTATTTGCTGGCTAAACACCAGCGCGGAAAAGAGTAAAGGCAGATAAGAAACCAGCATGACCGCACTACTCACGGGTAAAGGGATACTGCAAAACAGTCGCGTGAGTGCCGGAACCAGCGCCACCAGCAGGCAAATAACGCTGCCATAAATAAACGAACGCCGCGTGTAATCGCCAGTCTGGGTTAATAAACCAATGGATGAAACAAACGGTGAAAATGGAATTACTGCCAGCGGTACGGTTATCAGTGTCATAAATCCGGTCGCCACAAGCTACGACGATAACGCGTATTCCCCGCGCCCTGCTGCGGATAAAAAACATCCGTGCCCCGAATCGCACCGTAGGTATTGCTGATATTTACCAGACCTGTAATCACCGCCGTCAGAATAATCCCCGGCGACAAAGCACCGCCACTGCCGAGCGGGAACCACTGCCAGTGCAACTCACCGGAGAGCGAGTGCGAAGAAGGAAAGCAAAAATACCACAACAACCAGCCGGTTATCGTACCGACCAGCAGGCCGTAACGGGCAAAACGTTGTGGCAGGAAAATAATCATCGCCAGTACCAGGCACATCACCGCCACCGAGAGCGCGAACGGCGGTAATTGAATTTTAAAATTCGGGTCGGCTATGCCAAACGGCAGCCCGAGCATACCTTTGAAAAAGATAGTGGTCAGTTGCGCACCCAGCATCAACATAAACAAGACCATCACCGACGGCGTAAATAACCGTGCCAGGCGATGGCCTAATCCGCTAAAACCAATCAACATCGTCAGCACGCCGGAGAGCGCAATCCCCACCGCCAGACTGGTAGCGATATCGTTGATCGGTGTCCCGCGCGATGCTTCGCCAAGGGTGATAGTCAGGATGGTTCCCCACCACAGGCCGCCCGGCCCCTCCATAATAGCGCGACGATGACCGCAGAACGCCTGAGCGAAGCAGGCCAGTGCGGTAGCAAGAAAAGCATATTGCGTGAGCGTAAGCAGGCTACTTTGCGGCAACTGAAAAGCAGAAAGTAGCGTAGGAGGAACCACAACCGTGTTGCAAAAAATAAAGAAAAACCACTGAAATCCTGATAACAGGCTTTCGCGGCCCACTGCAAAATTGAACATAAACACACCTTAACCGGAGAATGCCCGCCACAAGGACGGGCATTGCAGGGCCAGATTACTGCTGATGTTTAAGGATAAATTGACCTTTCGGCGCAACAGGGAAGCCCTGTTCGATATCGTAAATCACATCACCACGTAAGATGGTTTTCGTGATACGCGCGCCAATAGTACGGCCAACATACGGGCTGACTTTGTGGCGATATTCCAGATCGTCATTGGTAAGAACATAGCTGCTATTCGGCTGAATGAAGACGAAGTCCGCATCTTTTCCTGGGGCGATACGGCCTTTTTGCTGCAGACCGAAAATATCTGCTGCGTTAGTCGCCATTAATTTGCCGAACATTGGCAGAGACATTCCGCGTTTCTGTACCGCTTCATCGAACATCACGTCCATGCAGCTTTGCAGACCAGCGATACCGCCCCACGCTTTCATGATGTTACCGGCTTTCATTTCCGGCGGGCATGGAGAGTGGTCGGAAACCAGGCAGTCTATTTCACCGTTAAACAGTTTTTCCCACATGCCTTTCTGGTTTTCCAGATCGCGGATCGGCGGTGAACACTTCGCCAGAGTACCGATTTCTTCGAACTGATCGGTATCCAGCACAAAGTAATGCGGGCAGGATTCACAAGTAACATCCTGACCTTCCTGACGTGCACGAGTCACTTCCTCAACACCTTCCGGGCTGCTGACGTGGCAAACGTGCAGACGGCAACCAGCGACTTTCGCCAGGTACAGTACGCGGCGAATCGCTTCCACTTCGGTAAATACCGGACGCGAAGCCACATAGTCATGGGCAGTTACGCGACCTTCACGCTTCGCTTCTTCGCCCAGTGCGTCACAGATCAGCGCGTTTTCGCAGTGCACCAGCACCGGCTGGCCTAGTTCACCCAGCTTCTGCGCGCCTTTGAAGAATTGCCAGTCATTGACGTCACGGAAGTCGTTGTCGATACCGCGATCGCCACAGGTCGCAACGAAGCATTTGAAACCGACAACACCCACTTCATCCAACTCATGCAGACGGTCAATGTTGTAAGACACCAGGCCACCGAGTTGTGCCGCATCGATAGTCAGCTTTCCTTTAGCGGCATCGAACTTCAGTTCAATTGAGGCGCGGTCAACCGTTGCAGGCAGCTGGTTGAGCGGCATTTCGATCATGGTGGTGATACCACCTTTTGCTGCTGCGCGAGTACCGGTTTCATAACCTTCCCAGTGGCTGCGACCCGGTTCAGAAATATGGGTGTGCGCATCAACCATGCCCGGCGAAACCACCAGACCAGACGCATCCATAACGTCTTTTGCATCGCCCAGATCCTGGCCGATAGCAGCAATTTTTCCGTCTTTAACGGCGATATCTACAACGCGAGCTTCGTTTTCTAAAATAACGGTGCCGTTTTTAATGATTAAATCAAAAGACATAACAAACTCCTTGTAAAATACAGATTGGTTTTTAACTCAATGTTCAATATCGTGATTAATTAACCTATGGTTTTTTGTTCTCCTGTTTTTTCTGCTGTTGTACGTTTCTTTAATAAGGCGTAGGCCGCAAAGGCGACGATGACGCCGACAAACCATGAAACACGTGATAACGGTTCCATAAAGGGAATAAACTTACCGCCAAGAGATAAAATAACGGCCACCAGAGTTACTGAAAACGCGGTGAGGTTAAAACCGTTATCGTAATATTTATAATCGCCAGGTACGGTGTACAGTTCATCAAGATTAATTTGCCCACGCATCACCACAAAATAATGCGCCATCATCACACCAATTACCGGACCAAGCATTCCGCCGATAATATCGAGGAACAGATAAATACTGTCCTGATTTTCCATTAATTTCCACGGGCAGATCAGCAGGCTGATAATACTGGCAATCAGTACGCCGTTTTTATAGGTCAGTTTCGTCGGTGCAATGGCGGCAATCTGATAACCAGCCGGAATAATATTACCGGTGGCGTTAGTAGAGATAGTCGTCATCAGAATAACCAGTACCGCAAAGAACGAGGCGAACAGGCTGTCCCAACGCTGAACAATATCCAGCACGTTCCAGGTGTCAGCGCCGTAATGAATACTGGCTCCGGCAATAATACATACCCCGGCGACCGCAAACAGAATATAGGCCACAACTAAACCCAGCGTTTGCCCCAGCGCCTGCTCACGAAACGAGTGGGCGTTTTGCGTAAAGTCGGATGCGCTCACCGCCGGTGCCGCCCAGACCGCAACCACCGCGTTTATCACCACCAGAAACAGGAAGCCACTGTTTTCTGCTTTCTGAATACCGCCCGGAATGTAGTCAAAGATTGGACCGATCCCGACCAGCGAAATCGCCCAAATCGCCATACCGCCGAAAACGATATAGATGCACGGGTTAAGAATGGCAGTGAATTTATTTAAAACTTTTCCGCCGCCAAAACCAATACCAACGTTAACCAGCCAGAAGAGTAAAAAAGTAATTAATCCCGGTAGAGAAAGGCCTAACAG
>OJJM01000232.1_pt1 | contig 14299 bp, 10 predicted proteins | sample 1596341 | NCBI WGS metagenome assembly OJJM01 (sample SAMEA4350148, study PRJEB24818) | metagenome | biome: human; feature: gut; material: faeces | place: Denmark | collected 2013-09
CTGCGTTCGCCGCCTGCTCCTGATAATCGAAATTGATCATCGCATCGAAGCCGTGGCGATAGTAGTCACTTTGCATCACGCCGTGGCCCCAGGCTTCACCGGTCATCCAGAACGGTTTATCATCTAATGCTTTGTCGGGATTCGCTTTTTTCCATTCGCGAAGCGCGGCGCTGGCTTCGGTTTTCAGTTGTTGCCAGGCGGGCAACTCAACATGTTTGGCGGTATCGACCCGAAAACCATCAATCCCATAGTCGCGGACCCACTGACTTAACCAGTGGGTTAAGTAATCGCGAGGGGTAAAGCCGTCGATGACTTTAGCGTGGGTATCCGTTTTGTTTTTATAGAACACCGGCAGACCAGAAGCGGTCGTTGATTCGGTTTTGATATCCGGCAAAAAGGCCAGCGACATAGTGAGATCGTCGAATCCAGGATTGTCGTAATCGCCGATATCGGTTCTGATCCAGTTTTTTCCCCACCATTTATCCCAGCCTGTTTTGTCGCTGAAATTAATGTAATCGTTAAAGCTATGCCAGGTTTGCCCGGCGGCAGGTTTCCAGTCGCTCCAGCGTTCACCCAGCGTTTTTTTCACTTCGTCACCAGAAAGATATAACGCGCCAAACTGAAACTCCTGCATATCCGCCAGTGTGGCATAACCGGTGTGGTTCATCACGACATCAAAGAGAATACGAATACCGCGCTGATGCGCGCTATCAACCAGCGTCCGTAGATCGGCTTCGCGGCCCATATTGGCATCAAGATTCGTCCAGTCCTGTGTGTAATAACCGTGGTAGGCATAATGCGGGAAATCGCCTTTTGTACCGCCGCCGACCCAGCCGTGAATTTGCTCAAATGGGGCGCTTATCCATAAAGCATTGACGCCCAGCTGCTGGAGGTAATCCAGTTTGTTGGTCAGGCCGCGTAAATCGCCGCCGTGAAAAGTGCCAATTTCTGCCATACCGTCTTTATGACGTCCGTAACTCTGGTCATTACTGGGATCGCCGTTTTCGAAACGATCTGTCAGCACAAAGTAAACCGTGGCGTTATGCCAGTCGAAAGGGGCAGAGGCGTCAGTTTCTGCCCGTTCCAGCAGGAGTAAACCGTTGCTGGTGGCAGCGGGTTGTAACGTTATTTGACCGTTCTTCACTATCGCAATTTGCTGGCTGTAATAATCCCGGACGGCGGCTCCCTCCGCAAAAGTGGCGCTGACATCCAGTGTGAGCGGTAATCCATCCCATTTCGGGCATTCACGGACCAGGCTTGCTACCGGTTCGACGGCGTTCTGGATGGAAATCATCAATGTTGGTGTACCGGAGCGGGTGTCTAGTTGCAGCGTATATTCGCCGTCCCTGAACAATCGCCATTGAGGCGGCGTGTTGCTACAAGGTTGCAGGGAAAGCATCTGATTGAGTTTTATCGCATCCGCAGGCTGCCAGCACTGTTGGTCAAAATTTAGCGTTAGTGGACGCGTACCTTTGGGCAACTGTGCGTGGCTGACAAATGTTCCCGTCCCCTGTTCGCTAAAGGCGGGAAACCCCGGAGAAGTCCAGCTGGCGGCAACGGCGAAGCCAGGAAGGAGTGTCAGAAAACAGGCGGCGAGTTTCATGGCGGATGAGTCCTTATTGCTGCGATTTCAGACAGTTTGCCAGCGATAAGCCAGACAAAACTCATCCCTGAGCGGTAAGTCCACAGGATGAGAAGCAAGGGTGAGCGATCGCGCGCAAAAAACGGCTGAATTTTGCGATAAACCCCACATTTTCTGCGATTTAGCGCCAATCTGAATCGTTAACTCGTGACATAGTTTCAGATTTGGACTATTCCTTGGGGTGCTCTTGACAGCTATTTTTGATATGATTTGAGATTCAACTCTCAAATTTGTAAAAAATATAAGGTGTTGGAATGATTAAATCCGACCAGGAGACCTGATGATTTTGACTCCCATACGACGATATGGGGCGATGATTCTTATGTTACTCACTCTGGTGTTTTCGAGTGAGGTGTTAGCGAAGACGCACACAACAACAGCGAGTCAAAAGTCCCACTTAACTAAAGCTAGTAATAAACAGGTAAGCAGTAAACAAGAGTATTCTCGCAATAGTGCAAAGAGTAGTTCACTTCCTGATTTGCGAAAATACCCTTCCGGAACACCAAGGAAAAAGGCGTTTCTCCGGACTGTAATGCCTTACATTACCAGCCAAAATGCGGCCATTACTGCGGAACGTAACTGGCTGATTTCAAAACAGTATCAGGGCCAATGGTCACCTGCTGAGCGTGCGCGTCTGAAAGACATCGCCAAACGCTACAAGGTGAAGTGGTCTGGTAATACGCGAAAAATCCCGTGGAATACCTTGCTTGAACGCGTAGACATTATCCCTACCAGGATGGTGGCGACGATGGCTGCAGCAGAAAGCGGTTGGGGAACGTCGAAGCTGGCGCGCAACAATAACAATCTGTTCGGCATGAAATGCATGAAAGGACGTTGTACCAATGCGCCGGGTAAAGTGAAAGGGTACTCACAGTTTAGTTCTGTCAAAGAATCGGTGAGCGCCTATGTCACTAACCTGAATACGCACCCGGCTTACTCTTCGTTCCGTAAATCGCGTGCGCAGCTGCGTAAAGCGGATCAGGAAGTGACTGCCACAGCGATGATTCACAAGCTGAAGGGCTACTCGACCAAAGGGAAGAGTTATAATAACTACCTGTTCGCAATGTACCAGGATAACCAACGGTTAATCGCGGCGCATATGTAATTGCATTTCCTCGAGCCTTATCCGACTTGTCAGGCGGATAAGGCTTTTGCTCGTATCAGGTGGTTGTGCTGAGTTACCTGATGCGACGCCGATAATTCTCATCATCGCTACAACATGACCTCGCTATTTACATCGCGATACTCTTTTGGCGTTGTGTCATATGCTTTTTTAAAAACAGAGTAGAAATATTGCAGCGATGGATAACCGCACATTTGCGATATCTCATTGATCGACAAGGTGGTTGAAATCAGCAGACTGCGCGCTTTCTCCAGCTTCTCGGCATGAATCATGGCATGGATGGTTTCACCCACCTCTTCTTTAAAACGCTTCTCGAGATTGGAGCGTGAGATTCCGACCGCATCGAGTACTTGATCTACTTTAATCCCTTTGCAGGCATGATTACGGATGTAATGCATGGCCTGAATAACCGCAGGATCAGTCAACGAACGGTAATCCGTTGAGCGTCGTTCAATCACGCGGACTGGCGGGACCAAAATCCGTTGCAACGGCATCTCTTCTTTATCCAATAAACGATGCAACAGTTTTGCCGCCTGATAGCCCATTTGCCGCGCGCCCTGAGCGACCGAAGAAAGGGCGACACGCGACAGATAGCGGGTCAGTTCTTCGTTATCGATGCCAATCACGCATAATTTTTCCGGTACGGGAATATGTAGATGTTCACATACTTGCAGAATATGCCGCGCCCGGGCGTCAGTAACGGCAATAATCCCGGTTTGCGGTGGCAGCGTTTGTAGCCAATCTGCCAGCCGATTTTGCGCGTGTTGCCAGTTCTCTGGCGCGGTTTCTAACCCCTGATAAACCACTCCGCGATACTTTTCTTCGGCGACAAGCTGACGAAATGCATATTCGCGTTCAGTGGCCCAACGTTTACCGCTTGATTCCGGAAGACCATAAAAAGCAAAGCGGTTAACGCCTTTCTCTTTTAAATGCAAAAATGCGCTTTCAACCAGCGCATAGTTATCGGTGGCAATGTAATGAACGGGTGGGTAACTTTCGGCAAGGTGATACGAGCCACCAACCCCAACAATGGGGACGTCGACATCAGCCAGCGCTTGCTCGATTTGTTTGTCGTCGAAGTCAGCAATGACGCCATCTCCTAACCAGTCCTTGATTTTATCAATGCGGGCGCGGAAATCTTCTTCAATGAAAATATCCCATTCCGATTGTGACGCCTGTAAATATTCCCCTACGCCTTCTACTACCTGCCGGTCATAGGCTTTATTGGCATTGAACAGTAATGTGATGCGGTGACGTTTAGTAAACATGGTTCTTTTCCTGCTGAATCATGCAAAAACTCAAAACCGGTAATACGTTACCGGCTTTGAGAAAATTTTTATCAAAATCAAGAACGGCGTTTGGTTGCGGAGTCCATCCATACTGCCAGCAACAGAATCGCACCTTTAACGATATACTGCCAGAAGGTCGGTACATCCATCATACTCATGCCGTTATCCAGTGAAGCCATGATAAATGCCCCCATTACTGCTCCGGCAACGCTTCCCACTCCGCCAGCCAGGCTGGTGCCGCCAATCACGCATGCTGCAATTGCGTCCAGTTCGGCGATATTTCCCGCAGAAGGTGAACCAGCGCCAAGTCGAGAACTAAGGATTAATCCGGCGATGGCTACCATTAATCCGTTAATAGCGAACACGGCAAGTTTGGTGCGTTCAACGTTAATCCCGGAGAGACGTGCCGCTTCCAGATTGCCGCCGATGGCATAAATGCGTCGTCCAAATGCCGTCCGCGTTGCCATAAACATTCCGCCGAGTAACAGCAACGTCAGCAGCAGAACAGGAGTGGGAACACCACGGTAATCATTCAACAGCCAGATTGCGCCTAATACGATGATAGCGGTTAAAGCCTGGCGACCGACTACTGCGGTAGAGGCCGGAGACTGCAAACCCAAAGCCTGACGGCGCATTCTTCCGCGCCATTGCCAGCCAACAAAAGCCATTAAGCCAAGCGCGCCAATGATGAAGCCGGTGCTGGCAGGTAGATAGCTTTGCCCAATTTGTGACATCGCGGCGCTGGTGGGGGAAACAGTCGTGCCGTTGGTGATGCCAATGAGTATGCCGCGAAATGCCAACATGCCCGCGAGGGTGACAATAAATGAAGGGACTTTGCGGTACGCGACCCACCATCCGTTCCAGGCTCCGAGAAGCAGTCCCAGAACCAACGTCACAATGATGGTAAGTGGCAAAGGCCAGCCTAGCCAGACGTCACAAATCGCCGCGACGCCACCTAACAGCCCCATCATTGAGCCGACGGAAAGGTCGATTTCAGCAGAAATTATGACGAACACCATTCCTACCGCGAGGATGCCGGTAATCGCGGTTTGGCGTAACAGGTTGGAGACGTTACGGGCGCTTAAGTAGGCACCATCGGTGGTCCAGGTAAAGAACAGCATGATTGCGATGATAGCTGCAATCATCACGAAGACCTGCAAATTCAGTGACTTCAGCCCGGAAAGGCCACCGGATGTCGGTACGGCTAATTTCACTTCAGACGGATTGCTTTTCGACATGATGTTCGCTCCTCAATGCGGCTTCCATCACCTGCTCCTGAGTCAGGTTATGATTTATCAGGTTGGCTTTTAGTTTCCCTTCATGCATCACCAGTACACGATCGCTAAGGCCGAGCACTTCAGGTAATTCGGAAGAGATGACAATAACGGCAATACCCTGCTGGACGAGTTGGTTAATTAATTTGTAGATCTCGTATTTCGCGCCAATATCGATACCCCTGGTGGGTTCATCAAGAATGAGAATGCGCGGGTTAAGTAACAGACAGCGAGCGAGGATCGCTTTTTGTTGATTGCCGCCGCTCAAACGTCCAATAGCAAGGTCGGGGGACGACGTTTTAACTTTGAGTTGCTGGATTGATTCCAGAATACATTTTTGCTCTGCCGCGTCATCAAGCTGGCTAATACTACCGGTAAATTTTTTGAGTGCGGCGAGGGTAATATTTTTACCAACCGCCATTACCGGAACGATGCCGTCGCGCTTTCTGTCTTCGGGTACCATCGCAATCCCCTGGGCGATGGCTTGCTGACAGTTACGAATATCTACCTGTTTGCCATCAATATAAATTTTTCCTTCCCATTGTCCGGGCCACACGCCAAACAGGCACTGAATGGTCTCGGTACGTCCGGCACCAACGAGTCCGGCGATACCCAGTATTTCGCCACGTTTCAGGGAAAACGAGACATCATTAACTCGTTTAATATGACGATTAACCGGATGCCATGCCGTCAGATGTTCAATACGTAATATTTCATCTCCGGTGGTATGTGGTTCATTAGGGTAAAGCGCGGTTAACTCTCGCCCGACCATCATGGTGATAATATCGTCTTCACTCATTCCAGCAGCATCACGCGTGCCAATGTGCTGACCGTCGCGAATAACGCAAATCGTATCGGAAATCGCTTTGACTTCGTTGAGTTTGTGCGAAATATAAATACAGGCGATACCGTGCTGTTGTAGATCGCGAATAATATCCAGTAAAACCGACGTTTCCTGCTCAGTTAATGAGGCTGTCGGTTCATCGAGAATTAACAAGCGCACCTGTTTATTAAGTGCCTTGGCAATTTCAACCAGTTGTTGTTGCCCAAGCCCTAAATCGCCAACGCGGGTATCAGGTGAAATGGATAAACTGACCTGTGCGAGCAGCTTCTGACAGCGTAGCGTCATCAGGTCATAATCCATAATGCCATTATGGGTTATTTCGTTACCCAGGAAGATATTTTCCAGCACGGTCAGTTCTTTCACCAGCGCCAATTCCTGGTGAATAATGGCGATACCTTTGCGTTCGGTATCGCGGATGTGACTCGCCTGAATCTCTTCTCCCGCAAAAATAATTTCGCCTTCGTAGGAACCATGGGGATAAATACCACACAGCACTTTCATCAGCGTTGATTTACCTGACCCATTTTCCCCACAGAGTGAGACGATTTCGCCAGCATTCAACCGCAAGCTGACGTTATCAATCGCCTTCACACTGCCGAAGGTTTTGGTAATGTTCTTCATTTCAAGTAGATAAGGCATAACGACTCCACCTAAGCCAATTCATTCACGCGGCATGGAGAGAAATCACGCCCCCGCTCCGCGCCGGGGCGTAACGCTTACAGCTCGCTCTCTTTGTGGAATCCGTCTTTAACTACCGTATCTTTGATGTTGTTTTTATTCACATCGATCGGTGTCAGCAGGCGGGAGGGAACATCTTTCAGGCCATTATTCAGTGTGGTATCCGCTTTTGGCTCCTGACCATTGCCCAACTCAACGGCAATTTCTGCGGCAGTATTTGCCAACAATGTAATAGGTTTATACACCGTCATAGTTTGCGTACCGGCAGCAATACGTTTAATACCTGCAAGATCCGCATCCTGGCCGGAAATTGCTACTTTCCCTGATAAACCTTGCGCGCTTAATGCCTGAATTGCCCCTCCTGCGGTGGCATCGTTTGAGGCAACTACAGCATCAATTTTGTTATTATTGGCGGTTAGCGCGTTTTCCATAATTTTCAATGCGTTTTCCGGTAACCAGCCATCAACCCATTGGTCACCAACGACTTTAATTTTTCCGGAATCAACATAAGGTTTTAATACTTTCATTTGCCCGGCGCGGAACAGCTTGGCGTTGTTATCTACCGGCGAGCCGCCCATCAGGAAGTAATTACCTTGCGGAACAATATCGACCAGGGCTTTTGCCTGCAGTTCACCGACTTTTTCGTTATCGAAAGAAATATAAAAATCGATATCCGCATCGTTAATCATACGGTCGTAAGCTAATACTTTAATACCTTCTTGTTTGGCTTCTTTTACAACGTTACTTAATACCTGACCGTTATAAGGAATAATGACAAGAACATCGACACCCCGGTTAATCATGTTTTCAATCTGCGACATTTGTGTTTCTTCATTGCCATTTGCAGACTGTACAAATACTTTCGCGCCGAGAGATTCTGCTTTTTTCACAAAAATATCTCGATCTTTTTGCCAGCGTTCAAGACGGAGATCATCAATCGCCATACCTATTTTGACTTCTTTGGCGTGTGCCGCAACGTTGGTAAGCAGAAGTGAGGTGCAAAGGGTGAGTAGAATGTTCTTTATTTTCATGGTGTAGGGCCTTCTGTAGTTAGAGGACAGCTTTAATAAGTAACAATCACCGCGATAAACGTAACCAATTTTTAGCAACTAAACAGGGGAAAACAATTACAGATTTTTATCTTTCGATTACGATTTTTGGTTTATTTCTTGATTTATGACCGAGATCTTACTTTTGTTGCGCAATTGTACTTATTGCATTTTTCTCTTCGAGGAATTACCCAGTTTCATCATCCCATTTTATTTTGCGAGCGAGCGCACACTTGTGAATTATCTCAATAGCAGTGTGAAATAACATAATTGAGCAACTGAAAGGGAGTGCCCAATATTACGACATCATCCATCACCCGCGGCATTACCTGATTATGGAGTTCAATATGCAAGCCTATTTTGACCAGCTCGATCGCGTTCGTTATGAAGGCTCAAAATCCTCAAACCCGTTAGCATTCCGTCACTACAATCCCGACGAACTGGTGTTGGGCAAGCGTATGGAAGAGCACTTGCGTTTTGCCGCCTGCTACTGGCACACCTTCTGCTGGAACGGGGCGGATATGTTTGGTGTGGGGGCGTTTAATCGTCCGTGGCAGCAGCCTGGTGAGGCACTGGCGTTGGCGAAGCGTAAAGCAGATGTCGCATTTGAGTTTTTCCACAAGTTACATGTGCCATTTTATTGCTTCCACGATGTGGATGTTTCCCCTGAGGGCGCGTCGTTAAAAGAGTACATCAATAATTTTGCGCAAATGGTTGATGTCCTGGCAGGCAAGCAAGAAGAGAGCGGCGTGAAGCTGTTGTGGGGAACTGCTAACTGCTTTACAAACCCTCGCTATGGCGCGGGTGCGGCGACGAACCCAGATCCTGAAGTCTTCAGTTGGGCGGCAACGCAAGTTGTTACAGCGATGGAAGCAACCCATAAATTGGGCGGTGAAAACTATGTCCTGTGGGGTGGTCGTGAAGGTTACGAAACGCTGTTAAATACCGACTTGCGCCAGGAGCGTGAACAGCTGGGCCGCTTTATGCAGATGGTGGTTGAGCATAAACATAAAATCGGTTTCCAGGGCACGTTGCTTATCGAACCGAAACCGCAAGAACCGACCAAACATCAATATGATTACGATGCTGCGACGGTCTATGGCTTCCTGAAACAGTTTGGTCTGGAAAAAGAGATTAAACTGAATATTGAAGCTAACCACGCGACGCTGGCAGGTCACTCTTTCCATCATGAAATAGCCACCGCCATTGCGCTTGGCCTGTTCGGTTCTGTCGACGCCAACCGTGGCGATGCGCAACTGGGCTGGGACACCGACCAGTTCCCGAACAGTGTGGAAGAGAATGCGCTGGTGATGTATGAAATTCTCAAAGCAGGCGGTTTCACCACCGGTGGTCTGAACTTCGATGCCAAAGTACGTCGTCAAAGTACTGATAAATATGATCTGTTTTACGGTCATATCGGCGCGATGGATACGATGGCGTTGGCGCTGAAAATTGCAGCGCGCATGATTGAAGATGGCGAGCTGGATAAACGCATCGCGCAGCGTTATTCCGGCTGGAATAGCGAATTAGGCCAGCAAATCCTGAAAGGCCAAATGTCACTGGCAGATTTAGCCAAATATGCTCAGGAACATAATTTGTCTCCGGTGCATCAGAGTGGTCGCCAGGAGCAACTGGAAAATCTGGTAAATCATTATCTGTTCGACAAATAACGGCTAACTGTGCAGTCCGTTGGCCCGGTTATCGGTAGCGATACCGGGCATTTTTTTAAGGAACGATCGATATGTATATCGGGATAGATCTTGGCACCTCGGGCGTAAAAGTTATTTTGCTCAACGAGCAGGGTGAGGTGGTTGCTTCGCAAACGGAAAAGCTGACCGTTTCGCGCCCGCATCCACTCTGGTCGGAACAAGACCCGGAACAGTGGTGGCAGGCAACTGATCGCGCAATGAAAGCTCTGGGCGTTCAGCATTCTCTGCAAGACGTTAAAGCATTAGGTATTGCCGGACAGATGCACGGTGCAACCTTACTGGATGCTCAGCAACGGGTGTTACGCCCTGCCATTTTGTGGAACGACGGGCGCTGTGCGCAAGAGTGCACTTTGCTGGAAGCGCGAGTTCCGCAATCGCGGGTGATTACCGGCAACCTGATGATGCCCGGATTTACTGCGCCTAAATTGCTATGGGTTCAGCGGCATGAGCCGGAGATATTCCGTCAAATCGATAAAGTATTATTACCGAAAGATTACTTGCGTCTGCGTATGACGGGGGAGTTTGCCAGCGATATGTCTGACGCAGCTGGCACTATGTGGCTGGATGTCGCAAAGCGTGACTGGAGCGATCTCATGCTGCAGGCTTGCCACTTATCTCGTGACCAGATGCCCGCATTATACGAAGGCAGCGAAATTACTGGTGCTTTGTTACCTGAAGTTGCGAAAGCGTGGGGTATGGCGACGGTGCCAGTTGTCGCAGGCGGTGGCGACAATGCAGCTGGTGCAGTTGGTGTGGGAATGGTTGATGCTAATCAGGCAATGTTATCGCTGGGGACGTCGGGGGTCTATTTTGCTGTCAGCGAAGGGTTCTTAAGCAAGCCAGAAAGCGCTGTACACAGCTTTTGCCATGCGCTACCGCAGCGTTGGCATTTAATGTCTGTAATGCTGAGTGCGGCTTCGTGTCTGGATTGGGCCGCGAAATTAACCGGCCTGAGCAATGTCCCTGCTTTAATCACTGCAGCTCGACAGGCTGATGAAAGTGCCGAGCCAGTTTGGTTTCTGCCTTATCTTTCCGGCGAGCGTACACCACACAATAATCCCCAGGCGAAAGGGGTTTTCTTTGGTTTGACTCATCAACATGGCCCCAATGAACTGGCGCGAGCAGTGCTGGAAGGCGTGGGTTATGCGCTGGCAGATGGCATGGATGTCGTGCATGCCTGCGGCATTAAACCGCAAAGTGTTACGTTGATTGGTGGCGGGGCGCGTAGTGAGTACTGGCGTCAAATGCTGGCGGACATCAGCGGTCAGCAACTGGATTACCGCACGGGTGGCGATGTGGGGCCAGCACTGGGCGCAGCAAGGCTGGCGCAGATTGCGGCGAATCCAGAGAAATCGCTCATTGAGTTGTTGCCGCAACTACCATTAGAACAGTCGCATCTACCAGATGCGCAGCGTTATGCCGCTTATCAGCCACGACGAGAAACGTTCCGTCGCCTCTATCAGCAACTTCTGCCATTAATGGCGTAAACGTTATCCCCTGCCTGACCGGGTGGGGGATAATTCACATCTATATATCTCAGTAATTAATTAATATTTAGTATGAATTTATTCTGAAAATCATTTGTTAATGGCATTTTTCAGTTTTGTCTTTCGTTGGTTACTCGTAATGTATCGCTGGTAGATATGGAGATCGTTATGAAAACCTCAAAGACTGTGGCAAAACTATTATTTGTTGTCGGGGCGCTGGTTTATCTGGTTGGGCTATGGATCTCATGCCCATTGTTAAGTGGAAAAGGCTATTTTCTTGGCGTGTTAATGACGGCAACTTTTGGCAACTATGCATATCTTCGCGCAGAAAAACTTGGGCAACTGGATGATTTTTTTATCCACGTCTGTCAGTTGGTAGCGTTAATCACTATCGGTCTCTTGTTTATCGGTGTTTTAAACGCACCTATCAATGCTTATGAAATGGTGATCTATCCCATCGCCTTTTTTGTCTGCTTGTTTGGTCAAATGCGTTTGTTTCGCTCGGCATGAGCAACATAAAGTTCTTACACATTCAGGAATGAAAGGAATACTGTGATGGACAACAAAATATCAACCTATTCTCCGGCATTTAGTATTGTTTCATGGGTAGCCCTTATTGGCGGTATTGTTACCTATCTGTTAGGACTATGGAATGCAGAGATGCAGTTAAATGAAAAAGGGTATTATTTTGCCGTACTGGTATTAGGTTTGTTTTCCGCGGCGTCTTATCAAAAGACCGTTCGGGACAAGTATGAAGGCATACCTACCACCCCCATTTATTATATGACTTGCCTGACGGTCTTTATTATCTCTGTTGCGTTGTTGCTGGTAGGTCTATGGAATGCAACGTTATTACTCAGCGAAAAAGGCTTTTATGGGCTGGCTTTCTTCTTAAGCTTGTTTGGTGCAGTAGCGGTGCAGAAGAATATTCGTGATGCCGGAATAAACCCACCAAAAGAAACACAGGTTACCCAAGAAGAATACAGCGAATAATTCACATAAGCCCGGTTAGTCCAATGTAACCGGGCTTTTACTAACTCACTAATCTGTTTCTGTCGATTCGTTGTACCAGCATAGAAAGTAACAAACTCGCTGCCAACGTCGCGCAAAAGATCCAAATAATATCGAGTATTGGCCAGTTTTTAAGCTCAATCCCCCGGGTGCGCAGTGCATGGATAATCAATGCATGGAACCCGTATATACCTAACGAATGGCGGGAGATTAAGCCAAGTCCGCAAATGGTACGCGTATACAGCGTGTTTTTAACCAGAGTCAATAACGCGATTGCGCAGATAAAAACCATCGGCCCACAGTAAAGATACCAGGTATCGGCAAAATTTCCGCGCCACTGTAATTCATATAATGTCCCGCGAGAGATAATAAAAACCCCCGTCGCAAACAGTGCGGCGCTCACCCACGACAGTGCTTTATGCTGTGTGTCCATCATCCCTATAGCGCGGCCCAACATGCCATAAAGGATGTAGTAAAAAGTATCGCCATTGATATATAAGTTAATTGGCAGCCATTCAAAACCGTCGATTTTCTGCGGCACAGTATTTGGGTTAGCGATGATACCAATCACCACCATTAGCACCAGCAACATTTTTCCGCCGACGTTCTTCACCTGAATCAGCGGTGAAACCAGATAAATCACTGCAATCGCGAAGAAAAACCATAAATGGTAAAACACTGGCTTTTGCAGCAGGTTTTTCAGCGCTAACTCCACATTGATGGAGGTAAACAGCGCAATGTAGAGCAGCGCGATTGCGCTATAAAAAAACAGGCATAAGCCGATACGCAAGAAATGGCGCGACTGGGCGCTGCGTTCGCCAAAAAAGAGATAGCCGGAAATCATGAAAAATAGCGGCACGCTGACACGAGAGGCAGAATTCAGAACATTGGCGATATCCCAGGTGATGGGGCTAACACTATGAGCATTGGTCACATACCAGGTAGTGGTGTGAATCATCACCACCATTAAACACGCTATCCCTCGCAGGTTATCAATCCAGTAAATTTTGGGCTGCATCTGTGTCTCTGTATCTGGTTAAAAAAAGTCTGACCGATAAATCATTCAGTTGGCGCACTGGAATAATCTGAGTTTTATCACTACAGCTTATAGAGGCTTAAGGAAATTCGTAAGATATCAGCCACTATACCGATATAAATAATAAGACTCACCTGCAAACCAGACGGTAATTTAATGATGATGAACGCTTTCTTTCCGGCAATGGCGCTTATTGTGCTAGTGGGTTGTTCTACACCGCCACCCGTGCAGAAAGCACAACGGGTAAAGGTTGATCCTCTGCGTTCGTTGAATATGGAAGCGTTATGTAAGGATCAGGCGGCAAAACGTTATAACACCGGCGAGCAAAAAATCGACGTCACCGCCTTCGAACAGTTCCAGGGAAGCTATGAAATGCGCGGTTATACCTTCCGGAAAGAGCAGTTTGTCTGTTCTTTTGACGCGGATGGCCATTTTTTGCATCTTTCCATGCGTTAAGCCCTGCTTTTTCCCGTTTCGTACTGTATATCTTCCATCCAGCGGGTATACTGATCCCTTCCTTTAAATCCACACGTATCCAGCACGAAATAATATGCAAAAGTTTGATACCAGGACCTTCCAGGGCTTGATCCTGACCTTACAGGATTACTGGGCTCGCCAGGGCTGCACCATTGTTCAACCATTGGACATGGAAGTCGGCGCGGGAACCTCTCACCCAATGACCTGTCTGCGCGCGCTGGGGCCAGAACCGATGGCGGCTGCTTATGTTCAGCCTTCTCGTCGCCCGACCGATGGTCGCTACGGCGAAAACCCCAACCGTTTACAGCACTACTATCAGTTCCAGGTGGTCATTAAGCCATCGCCGGACAATATTCAGGAGCTGTACCTCGGTTCTCTGAAAGAGCTGGGCATGGACCCGACTATTCACGACATCCGTTTCGTGGAAGATAACTGGGAAAACCCGACTCTGGGTGCCTGGGGACTGGGCTGGGAAGTGTGGCTAAACGGCATGGAAGTGACGCAGTTCACTTACTTCCAGCAGGTTGGTGGTCTGGAGTGTAAACCGGTTACCGGCGAGATCACCTACGGTCTGGAACGTCTGGCCATGTACATTCAGGGCGTAGACAGCGTTTACGACCTGGTCTGGAGCGACGGCCCGCTGGGTAAAACCACCTACGGCGACGTGTTCCCTCAGAACG